>Ga0184626_10000429_pt1 | contig 12983 bp, 11 predicted proteins | sample PLM3_60_b1_FD_133142 | JGI IMG/M metagenome (GOLD analysis project Ga0184626, IMG submission 133142) | Groundwater sediment microbial communities from an aquifer in East River, Colorado, USA - PLM3_60_b1 | ecosystem: Environmental > Terrestrial > Soil > Riparian zone | place: USA: East River... | reverse complement strand
GTCCGACAGGATGAACAGCCGCGCCGTATCGGCGCCGTAGCTGTCGATGATCGCACTGGGCGCCACCACGTTCCTTTTCGATTTGCTCATCACCTCGATGCGGCCGACCGCGACCGGCCGCCCGGTCTCGGTGTGAACGGATCTGCCGTCCGGCAGCTTCCGCACCTGCTCGGGATAGACCCACTTGCCCTGCTCGTCTTTGTAAGACTCGTGAGTGACCATGCCCTGGGTGAACAGGCCGGCGAAAGGCTCGCTCAGCTTCACATGGCCCTTGTTCTTCATGGCCCGAATGAAGAAGCGCGAATAGAGCAGGTGCAGGATCGCATGCTCGACGCCGCCGATATACTGATCCACCGGCAGCCAGTAATTCACCGGCGCGCTCTCCACGGGCACGGCGGCGCGCGGCGAACAAAAGCGCGCGAAATACCAGGAGGAGTCGACGAAGGTGTCGAACGTATCCGTCTCCCGCCGCGCCGGCTTGCCGCATTTCGGACAGGCCACGTTCTTCCAGGTAGGATGGCGATCCAGCGGATTGCCGGGCTTGTCGAAGCTCACATCGTCAGGCAGTCGAACCGGCAGGTCCTTGCGCGGCACCGGCACAACGCCGCAGGCGTCGCAGTGAATTGCCGGAATCGGGCAGCCCCAATAACGTTGCCGCGATACCAGCCAATCCCGCAGGCGATAGACCACCGTGGGCTCGCCGGCTCCCAGCTCGCGCAACCGCTGACCCACAGCCTTCTTGGCCGTCTCCACATCCATGCCGTTCATGAATTCGGAATTGATCAGCACGCCGTCATCGGTGAATGCGGTATCGCTGATCGCGACATCCGCCGGGTTCTGCCCGGGCGGGCAAACCACCGGGATCACCGGCAGTTTATACTTGCGGGCGAAATCCAGATCGCGCTGATCATGGGCGGGGCAGCCGAAGATGGCGCCGGCCCCGTATTCCATCAGCACGAAGTTCGCGACATAGATTGGCAGGCGTTGATCCGGCCGCAGCGGATGAATTGCCTCCAGCGGAGTCCGATAGCCGCGCTTCTCCTGGGCTTCGACCACCGCTTCGGAGGTGCCGGCGCTCCGGCATTCGGCAATGAAGGCAGCGAGCGCGGGATCGCGGTACGACATTTCCTCGGCCAGCGGATGATCCGGCGACAACGCCAGGAACGAAGCGCCGAACAACGTATCGGGCCGGGTGGTGAAGATCGTCAGCGATTCGGGCCGGCCCGCCAGGGCAAATTTCACCTCCGCGCCGGTGGAACGACCGATCCAGTTCTCCTGCATCAGCCGGACCTTCTCCGGCCAGCGATCCAGGGTCCTCAGCGACTCCAACAGGTCGTCGGCGTAAGCCGTGATCTTCAGAAACCATTGGGACAGCTTGCGCTTTTCCACCGGCGCACCGGAGCGCCAGCCCTTTCCGTCGATCACCTGTTCATTCGCGAGCACGGTGTGATCGATTGGATCCCAATTGACGAAGGCTTCCTTTCGGTAGGCCAGCCCGTCCTCCCAGAAGTCCAAGAACAGCTCCTGCTGATAGGCGTAGTAGCCGGGATGACAGGTCGCCAGCTCGCGGCTCCAGTCCAGCGATAGTCCCATGCGCTTCAGCTCGCTGCGCATAGTGGCGATGTTGTCGTAGGTCCAGCTCGCGGGATGGACCTTCTCGTCGCGGGCGGCGTTTTCCGCCGGCAGGCCGAAGGCATCCCAGCCCATGGGGTGCAGGACATTGTAACCGCGGGCACGTCGGTAGCGCGCCACCACGTCGCCCATAGCGTAATTGCGCACATGGCCCATATGGATGCGCCCCGACGGATAGGGGAACATCTCCAGGACATAGTATTTGGGCCGGGTCAGGTCGCTCCCGGCGGCAAAACAGTCTTTCTCACTCCAAATGCGCTGCCATTTGGGCTCGGCTTCCCTGAAGTTGTAGCGTATCGCGGGCGTTGCCATCGAAATCGTCCTGGGCGGCCGGATTCAGCCAAGAGCGCGCCGGCGCGACGGACCTCCGCCGCGCAGCGGCGCTGAGCCTGCGGCCGGCCTCACTCTCCGAACTGGGAGATGCGAAGCTGCCGCGCCCGCATAAGGATGGTGTTCTCCAGGTCCGTGGCCGTGTTGGAGGCAACCTGAGCCGAAACCCATCCGGTGCCGGTTTCGTTGGTTTCGCGGAACACCTGCGCCCGCACGCCATCTGCCCGCAACCCCCGCCCCAGGATGAAGACCTGGACCTTGAACCGCTCGCCCGGCGTATCGGATGGCGTGTACCAGTCGGTCAGGATGACGCCGCCGAACGGATCCGCCGTCGTAATCGGCATGAACGACACCGTATCCAACGAGGCGCGCCAGAGGAAGCTATTGACGCCAATGCCATATCCAGCGCCGCCCTCGGTACCCTGGCTGTTGCCGCCGCCGATCGACAGGCCGCCTTCGCCGAATATCGAGTCCGGCGGCTCGTACTGTGGGCTCGTGGCGCCCTTGGGCCGATCGATCGGATACCGGGCCGTCGAACTGCCGCATCCGGCGAGCAGGCCCAGAACCAGCAGAAGGCCGGTCACTTGTGCCTGACGTCGCATTTCCTGAAACATTGTCGCCATGAAGGCTCGCCTCACCGCCGCGGAGAATCACATTTTGCCAAAAGAACCGAAGACTTAAAGCAAACCGTCACCCGGGGGTCAAGGTGACGCCCGGCCGGACGGGGAAACTCCGGCGGGCTTCCTTTGCGCCATTCCATCCCCTATGTAGGGTGCGGCAACTCCACGGATTCAGCAGGTTATGGGAAAAATCATCTGGCTAGCGTCGTTCCCGAAATCGGGAAATACATGGATGCGCGCGTTTCTGCACAATCTTTTGCGCAACCCGAACGAACCCTACGACATCAACAAGCTCGCGGACTTCACAAAAGGCGACGCCACGATGGCGTGGTACAACCTCCTCGACAAGCGCCCTGGCTCCGAGATCACCAAGGAGGAAGTGGCGGCGCTCCGACCGAAGGTACATACGCTGATCACACTGAGCCGGCCGGATTCGGTCTTTATAAAGACGCACAATAAGCTGGTGGAAGATCGCGGCACGCCGATGATCACGATGGAACAGACCGCCGGCGCCATCTACATCATTCGCAACCCCCTGGATGTCGCGATATCCTTCGCAAACCACTATGGACTCACGATTGACCAGGCGATGAACTCGTTGGCCACGCCCGGCCTTCACACCGAGAACAGCGACAGATACTGCTACGAGATATACGGTAGCTGGTCCGAACATGTGCAAAGCTGGACGCTGAATCGCCATGCCGGCCTACATATCGTCCGCTACGAAGACCTGCTGGATGCACCCCTGAAGACATTCGGTGGCGTGCTCAAGTTCCTCGGCTTGAACGTGACGCGCGATCGTCTCGACAAAGCGATCAAGCTGAGCTCATTTCGCGTGCTACAGGAGCAGGAGAAGCGTCAGGGATTCGTCGAGAAGACTGCCGTTGCGGAACGCTTCTTTCGCGAAGGCAAAGCGGGCCAGTGGAAAAAATTGCTGACGCGCGAACAGATCGACGGCATCGTCGCCGTTCATCAGGAACAGATGGCGCGATTCGGTTATTGGCCGCTTCCGGATTGATGTTCAACGGCGGCGGCTGGTCCCGATAATGGGCAGTATCCTGTGGCTCGCTTCCTATCCGCGGTCGGGAAATACCTGGCTTCGGGCGCTGCTGCATAATTATCTGCGCAACACCGCCGAACCCTACGACATCAACAAGCTGCGGGATCTGACGACAATCGATTCCGACGCACGCTGGTATCGCATGTTCGATCCGCGCCCTTGCGAGACCCTGACAAAGGAGGAAGTAGCGGCGCTGCGGCCCAAGGTGCACGAGGCCATCACCCGATCGCGCCCGGATACGGTTTTCGTCAAGACCCACAACGCCCTGGTGATCGATCGCGGCACGGCGATGATCAGCGAGGAATACACGGCGGGCGCCATCTATGTCGTTCGCAACCCCTTGGACGTGGCGGCGTCCTACAGCGTTCATTTTGGCGTTTCGCTTGACGAAGCGGTTGCGGCAATGAACCGGCCGGGCAACCAAAGCAAATCCAACGAGCCCCGTTTCGCCTATGAGTTTCACGGCTCCTGGTCGGAAAACGTGGAGAGCTGGACTGGCCGCGATACCAAGGGCATCCATATCGTGCGCTATGAGGATTTGCAGGTTGCGCCGGAAGAATCCTTCGGCGCCATCGTACGCTTTCTGGGCTTGCCGGCGGGCGGCGAGCGCTTGCAGCGGGCGATCGGCAACAGCGCATTTCCGGTGCTGCAGGCGCAGGAACGAAAGGCCGGATTTCGCGAACGGAGCCGCAAATCCGATACATTCTTCCGGACCGGCCGCAGCGGTGAAGGCGCCGAACGTCTCTCGCCGGATCAGATCGAGCGGCTACAACAGGCGCACGAAACGCAGATGCGCAAATTCGGCTATTGGCCGTCCAGCGATCACGTCCATGAGCATTGATACTGAGCGTTGCCACCGGCGCCACGCCGCCGATCGCAGCAGCGGCCGAATCCGATGACGCCACTGCCGCCACGATTCACGCCGGAGAGCGGCGGCGCGGCGCTGCTCGGTGCGTCATCGAAACCGGCGCGCGTTTTGGCCGATGCCCTGAAGCATCATCGCGCCGGCGCGTTCGAGCGGGCGGAGACGCTTTATCGATTGCTGCTGCAACAAGCGCCGGATCATCCGGATCTGCTGCACCTGCTGGGCGTCATCGGCCACCAGACCGGACATCCGCAGGCCGCATTGGCGTTGATCGATGCCGCCATCGCCCGCGCGGACACGGTTGCCGACTATCACAACAATCGCGGGCTCGTGCTGCTGCGGCTCGGCCGAGGGGCGGAGGCCGTGGCCTGCTTCGACCGCGCCCTCGGAATCAATCCGGCATTTTCCGACGCCATGTCGAATCGCGGCAATGCCCTGCAGGAGCTCGGCCGATTGGACGAAGCGGCCGCCGCCTACCGACAGGCAATCTCGATCAGTCCGCGCCATGCCGAGGCCCATAGCAACCTCGGCAACGTCCTGCGGCGCCGCGGCGAACTGATTCAAGCGATAGAAAGCTGGCGACGGGCGATCGCGATCCGGCCGGACTACCACGAGGCGCAGATCAATCTCGGCGCCGGCCTCGTCGCCCTGGATCGCCTCGACGAAGCGATTGCCGTACTCGACGCAAGCCTGCGCAGCCGGCCCGACAATCCGGATACCCTGGTGCAGCTTGCCGAGGCCTTGCGCCTTGCCGGCAGGTCGCGGGAATCTCTTGCTGCGGCTGAACGGGGCTTAAAAATGAATCCCCATCACCCTCGGCTGCAGATCCAGCAAGCGCGGGCACTCGGCGCCCTGCAACGGCCCGAGGAAGCGCTGGCCATCGTCGGGCGCGCCGCCGTCGACCGGCCGCTGGATGCCGACATACAGGCGGAGCTGGGCCAGATGCTCGAATATGCCGGCGACTTGGCGGAAGCGGCCAAGGTCTGGCGCGATCTGTTGCGGCAGGAGCCCGAGAATGCCGACGCGCTTGCTGGCTTGCTGGCGGTCGGGCGCAGCGAGTCGCCTGCAGAACTTGTGCAGCGTGCGCGCGCGATTGCCGGCGATGACGCTCGAACCTTCGCCGACCGCCGCGTCCTGCATAAGGCGCTCGGCGATCTCATGGAGCGAAACCGCGACTACGCCGCTGCCATGGAGCACTTTACCGCCGCCAACGGCCTGCGGGCTCAGGAACTATCCGCCCAGGGCATCGCCTTCGATGCCGAAGCCCTGGCGGCGGCTGTCGCCGGGCAGATCGAGGTCTTCGATCGCGAGACCCTGCGCCGGCTCCAATCCCTCGGATCGGACTCGGCGCTGCCGATATTTATTGTGGGCATGCCCCGCTCCGGCACCTCCCTCTGCGAGCAGATACTGGCCAGTCACGGCGATGTCGTCGGCGCCGGCGAACTCAATGAAATACAGGCGATTGCCCGGGATCTGCCGCGGCTCGCCGGCGATCCGGCGGCGGGTTACCCCGAATGCGTCCGGCAATTGGCATCGCCGGCCGCCGCCATGGCTTGCGAAAGATATCTCGCGCGCCTGCGGGACGTGTCTTCGATCGCGCCCCGCATCGTCGACAAACATCCCATCAATTTCCGCCATCTCGGATTGATCGCCGCGCTGTTTCCCCGGGCAACGATCATCCATTGCCGCCGCGATCCCTTGGACACCTGCTTATCCTGCTATGCGCAGAATTTCGATGCGCCGATACCCTGGACTTTGCGGCAGGAATCGCTGGGCGCCTACTATCGCGAATATGAACGCCTCATGGGCCACTGGCACGGGATCATGCCCGGCCGGATTTTCGATTTTGTTTATGAAGAGGTCGTCGGCGATATCGACCGGACCGTGCATCGCCTGATCGACCATTGCGGCCTGCCCTGGCAGGCGCGCTGTCTGGATTTTCACCAGACACAGCGCGTCGTCCGCACCGCAAGCCACCGCCAGGTTCGGGAACCTATTTACAGCCGCTCCGTCGGCCGCTGGAAGAACTATGCGCCCTACCTGGAGCCGCTTCGGGGAATTCTCGGGCGGTAGCGAACCCAATCCAAAGTACGCTTTCGTACTTTAAATCAATGATATACGAGATAGCGCTGGGGAATCAAAGAAACCGACCCCCGGCGCGCTGCGATTATTCTAATGAATTCAATTAGTTGCGTGGTCATTCCCCGCAGATTTCCCTGTTGCAATAATGCCACACGACTTGGAAAAGCTTTCAAATGAGGCCGTTGTTTCTTGACCCCCTCTCGCCGCTCTCTACGATGCGCCCCTGCCGATCATCCTAGGGTGGCTGGCAAAGCTTGATCGTCGCAATGGCGGTTGGGCTCGTGCAAATGGGGGGCTGATGGACGCATCGGCCTGAATTTTGGAAGAGGGAAACTAGAGCATGAAAAAGATTCTTCTCGGGTCCACCGCGCTGGTGGCGGCCGGGTTGATCGCCGGCGACGCGGCAGCGGCGGACGGCGTGAAGCTCAGCCTCGGCGGTTACTACCGCGGCGCGGCTGGTGTTGCGTTTGATGACTTTGATGGTGCTTTGGCTGGTCTCGAAGACGATTTGCGTAACTATGTCTTCAAGCAGGACGTGGAAGTCCACTTCTCCGGCGAAACCACACTCGATAACGGCCTGAAGATCGGTGCGGTCATCCAGCTTGAGGGTCAGACCTCCGGCGACCAGATCGACGAAGTCTATGCGTTCTTCAGCGGTGGCTGGGGCGAAATTCGCTTCGGCGATGACGACGAAGCTTTGACGGCTATGTGCTCGATTACGCCGAGCGCTGCTGCGAACTTCGGTGCGGATTCGCCGTTCTTCAACTTCGGCAATGCCGCTGCCGGCGCGACTGGCCTCTTCGCGGGTGCTACGGGGGCTGGTGCATACGGCGCAACGAACGGCACCTGCTTCGGTGTCGATGGCGATTCCACGAAGGTCATCTACTTCAGCCCGAACTTCGGTGGCTTCAGCTTTGCGGCGTCGTTTACGCCGGACAACACTCAGGACACTCGCAACACCACCAACGGTGCGGCGACCCGGTTCGAGAACAATGTGGGGCAGAACTCTGAAAACGTGTCGATCGCTGCCAACTTCAATCACGACTTCAATGGCGTGACCTTGAATACGGGCGGCGGCGCGACTTGGAGCTTCGATCGCGAAGGGGCTCCGGGCGTGGACGAGGTTCAGGACTATCAGGCATACGCCTCCGTGTCGTTCTTCGGCTTCACCATCGGTGGCGCCTCGGAATGGCGCTACAACTTCGGCGCGGATGAGTCCGACCGCTTCGTCTACGGCGTTGGCATCACCTACAATTGGGATGCCTGGACCGTTGGCTTGGGCTGGACCCACGGCGACTACGAGTTGGTTCAACCCGGCGGGACACTCCTCGGCAACGCGCTCACCAGCGATGCTGACAACAATATGGAAGTGTTCTCTTTGACTGCGGCCTACGCGTTAGGCCCGGGCATCACCGTTGACGGCGTCGTCGAGTTCATCGACTCCGACACGGATGCTGGCGCATCCAGCAACGACTACCAAGGCATTTCGTTTGGTATCGGTACGCTGATCAGCTTCTAACCAGCGTCGCTAAAGACCACTGTGTCGAGCGGGGAGGGCTTTGCCCTCCCCGTTTCGTTTTGGCGCAGGGGATCTTCAGGCCGGAGAAATTTCAGGTCGCGGGGATTTGCAGCTTGCGTCCCGTCCCGGCAGAATTCGGCATCGCAACCCGCGGAACCCGAATCGATGAGCGACATCGCTGCCCGGCTTTCGGGGATCAAGGAACGCATCGGCTATGCCGCCAAGGATGTAGGGCGCGATCCGTCGGACGTGACGCTCGTCGCGGTCACCAAGACCCACGATGCCGACACGATTGCCCGGGCGCTTCAGGCGGGTCATCGCATCTTCGGCGAAAACCGGGTGCAAGAGGCCGCTGCGAAGTGGCCGGCGCTGCGGTCATCGTGGCCCGGCATCGAACTTCATCTCATCGGTCCGCTGCAGACCAACAAAGTGCGGGATGCGATCGCCCTGTTCGACGTGATCGAAACCGTCGACCGGCCGAAACTGGCGCAAGCCCTGGCCGCGGAAATGGCGCGATCGGCGCGCCGAGCCGCCTGCTACATCCAGGTCAACACCGGCGAAGAGCCGCAGAAGGCCGGCGTCCTTCCCAGTGACGCCGACGAATTCATCGCCCATTGCCGCGATGAATTGAAACTGCCGATCGCCGGCTTGATGTGCATTCCGCCTCTGGACGAGGAGCCGTCGCTGCATTTCGCGCTGCTGGGCGAAATCGCTCGACGCAATGGCCTCGAGATTCTCAGCATGGGCATGAGCGGCGACTACGAAATCGCGATTCGCCAGGGCGCCACCCATGTGCGCATCGGCACCGCCATCTTCGGCGCCCGCCCGGCGGCGCCTCCGGCCTAGCTTCAAACCTCGATCGCGGCACAATCGCCGGATGCTGACTCCGCCAAGATCTCCAGCAAGTCTTCCCGCGCCAGCGCAACACAGCCCAAGGTCGGCCGATAGTCCGGATGGGCGACGTGAATGAACACGGCGCTGCCATGCCCCGGTATGACGGGATTGTCGTTGTGGCCGATGACCAAGATCAGGTCATAGACCCCGTCTTCCCGCCACAAGCGCTCATGGGACGCTGAAAACGGCAGCTTGACCGCGCGGTTATAGGAAGGAGCCGCGGGGTCGTCGCACCAACCATCGGCCGGATCGATCGCTTGCTGGGGCAGACGGGTGGCGGGCGGCTGCAGCCGGTCGGCCCGATAGAGCAGGCGGCGGAAAGGAAATCGCCCGGCCGGCGTTGTCCTGTCCCCTTCGCGCTTGTCCCGCCGCACGCCCTCGGGCCCGAGGGCGCAGCGATAGCGCTTGCCGTTCCATGACGCCCAGCCTTCCGCGCTGACAATCAGATCCATGGCAAATCCAGGGCGGCTCGTTTCCGTTCGGGCACGCCCTACATCACATGGCCAAGATGCGCGACCTTCGCCGCGAGATAACGCTCATTATGTCCATTGGCGGGAAACACGTGCGGCACGCGCTCCGTCACGGCGACGCCGCAGCGGCGCAGCCCGTCCATCTTGGCCGGATTATTGGTCAGCAACCGGACTTGGGAATAGCCCAACTGCCGCAACATTTCCGCCGCCGGCAGATAGACCCGCTCGTCAGCCTCGAAACCCAACTGACGGTTGGCTTCGGCGGTATCGGCGCCACTGTCCTGAAGCCGATAGGCCCGCAGCTTGTTGACCAAACCGATACCCCGCCCCTCCTGCGCCAGATACAGCAGAATGCCCTGTCCCTGCTTGCCGATTTCGGCGATCGCGCCGCGCAACTGATCGCCGCAGTCGCAGCGCAGGCTGCCCAGCAAATCGCCGGTAAAACACTCCGAATGAATTCGCGCGAGCACCGGCGCGTCTTTCGGCGGATCGCCGATAATCACCGCGAGATGCTCGATCCCGCCGTCGCTCGGCCGGAACGCCACCACCCGCGCATTCTCGGCGCCGGCCAGCGGAACCCGAGCGTCGCTTACCGCGCGCAGGCTCTTCGCCGCGAGACGCTGATAGCTGCCGATCTCCTCGGCGCTGACGGTCAGCAGGTTCTGCGTCGCGGTTCTCGTCTGAGAATCGCTCGCGCTTTCCGTATCCGCGATCCTGACCAGAGCCGCCGGCAAAAGTCGCGCCAGCTTCACGATCTCGATCGCTGCGGCGCAGATTTCCGGCGCCAGGGAAACCGGCTTGAATTTCAGGGCATCCTGCGCCGCGGCCAGCGCCGTGGGGTCGGCAATTTCGCGCAGGGCTTTTGCCACCAGGGCCCGTGAAACACGCCAGGCGCCGAGCCGTTGATCCGCCGGTGCGGCGAGTCCGATCACGGCGGCGCGGGGCGCCGTCAGCACCAATATGAGATCGCCGTCGATGCCGAACAGGTCCAGACCGTGCTCGTCCAATGTCTCGACAGCGCCGACATAAACATCTCCCTCGGACGAGCGTACGCGCACGGCCCGCCCACGGCGAATCTCGCCGATCGCGCGGACGACGTTCTCGAGAACCGTCGCGTCGGCTGCTTCCGCTGCCGCAAGCTTGCCCACCAATTGACTCAACGATACTCCCCAGTCCTGTGCTTGTTTGCCGGCCCGCCGACATCGGCAAGGGCGCGCATTAACTCCGATCCATCATCGCAGGGTCAAGCCCCATACCTCTAACAATATGGCGTTGCTTTCGGCAGAAAAGAAGCCAACATCCTGGCCGGGGGCGATGGTTGCCCTTCTACCGACTTTCTAGTAATTTCAATATGTTATTAATGTTTTAGGCCGGGTTGAGACCAGCCAATGCCGACAGCTGTTTGGAATAGCCGGGTGATCGCCCGATCCGACAGGATCGAGACCGTCGAGGGCAATGCCTATTTTCCTGCCGATTCCGTCGATCCCCAGTATTTGCGGGCCAGCGAGCACACCAGCATCTGTCACTGGAAAGGGACCGCAAACTACTACTCCCTCATGGTCGACGGGCAGGAGAACAAGGATGCCGCTTGGTTCTATCGCGATCCCAAGCCGGCGGCCGCAAACATCAAGGACATGATCGCCTTTTGGCGCGGTGTCGAGGTCAAGTCATGACCTCGGCCGCTGAAACGGCGGTTCGCGGCGGCCAGCGCTCAACGCCGGAGCGCCGCATTCTTCTGGTGGACGATGACGGCACGCTGCGCCAGTCCCTGGCGGAACAGCTTCGCCTGCATGAGGAATTTGGCACTGCCGAATGCGAGACCGGCGCCGCCGCGATCGATCAGTGCAAGTCGCACCGGTTCGATCTGGTGCTGCTGGATGTGGGCCTCCCCGACATGGACGGCCGCGAAGTTTGCCGCATCCTGCGCCGCAATGGCGTCACCTCGCCGATCATCATGCTGACCGGCGCCGACACGGAGGCGGATACGATCCTCGGCCTCGATTCTGGCGCCAACGACTATATTACGAAGCCATTTAAGCTCGGCGTGCTTCTGGCGCGCATTCGCTCCCAATTCCGCCAGCATGAGCAAAGCGACGACGCTGTCTTTACCATCGGACCCTACAGCTTTCGGCCCGGCGTGAAGATGCTGGTCAATGCCGGCACCAACAAGAAGATCCGCCTGACCGAGAAGGAGACCGCCATCCTCAAATATCTCTATCGCGCCGGCGATAAGGCGATCGGCCGCGAGACCCTGCTGGGAGAGGTGTGGGGATACAACGCCGGCGTTACCACCCACACGCTGGAGACGCATATTTACCGTCTCCGGCAGAAAATCGAACGCAACCCCACCCAGGCTGAGATCATCGTCACTGAACCGGGCGGCTATCGCCTGGTACCCTGAATGAACGTCCTTGCATCAACTGCCGACAGACTCAGCATGAACTTCACGGCGCGGACGAATATTTTGGCCGAACAACGATCGGGAGCAGCATTTGCCCGACGGTGATGATTTCTTCGTCAAGTTCTGGGGTGTGCGCGGCAGCATCGCCTGCCCGGGGCCGACCTATGCCCGCTATGGCGGCAACACCTCCTGCCTGGAAGTCCGCTGCGGCCCCCATCTCTTCATTATGGACGGCGGCACCGGATTGCGAGCACTGGGCGAAAGCTTGCGCAATGAATCCATCGACGCCGATCTCTACTTCACCCACAGCCATTTCGATCACATTGCCGGGCTGCCGTTCTTCAAGCCGCTGTTCAAGCCGGAGAACCGCCTGCGGCTGTGGGCGGGCCATCTTCTTCCCGATGCGACTTTGCAGGATGTCATCGGCACGATGATGCGGGCGCCGCTGTTTCCCGTGCCCAAGGATGTCTTTACCGCCGCGGTCAGTTACCACGATTTTCGCGCCGGCGATGTCCTGACGCCGAAGCCCGGCATCACCATCAGCACGGCGAAGCTCAATCATCCGAACAACGCCACCGGCTACCGCATCAATTATCGCAGCCATTCCATCTGCTATGTGACGGATACGGAGCACAAAGCCGGGTCGATCGACGAGAACATCGTCAATCTCTGCCGCGGCGCCGATATCTTCATCTATGACTGCTCCTACACCGAGGACGAGTATCCGAAGTATGAAGGCTGGGGCCACTCCACTTGGCAGGAAGGCGCGCGCCTGGCGGATGCCGCCGAGGTGAAGTCCTTCGTCATCTTCCACCATGATCCCAGCCACGACGATGCCACGATGGATCGCATCGCCGACGAAGCGGTGAAACGCCGCGCCAGTTCCATCGTCGCCCGCGAAGGCATGACCCTGCGTCCGTGATGGGGCGGTCGATCCGCTCCCATCTCGCAAAGAAGAACATGCCGGCGCCATGACGCCACAGGATCGCGAAACCCTCGAACAGCTGTTTGCTCTGCAACAGCCGGATTTCGCTGCGCAGCTGCAGCGGCTTGCTCGGTACGAACCCGATTTTGCCCGCTTCGGCGGCGAACCGCCGGCGCCGCGGTTCC
>Ga0184626_10000428_pt1 | contig 12984 bp, 9 predicted proteins | sample PLM3_60_b1_FD_133142 | JGI IMG/M metagenome (GOLD analysis project Ga0184626, IMG submission 133142) | Groundwater sediment microbial communities from an aquifer in East River, Colorado, USA - PLM3_60_b1 | ecosystem: Environmental > Terrestrial > Soil > Riparian zone | place: USA: East River... | reverse complement strand
TCTCGCCCGGGTGGCGTCGGGCGGCGAGCTCTCGCGGACGATGCTCGCCCTCAAAGCCGTCCTTGCGCGCGCCGACCGCGTGCCGACGATGATCTTCGACGAGGTGGACGCGGGCATCGGCGGGCGCGTCGCGGCGGTCGTCGCCCAGAAGCTCGCCAAAGCCGCCGAGGGGCGTCAGGTCCTCTGTGTGACGCACCTGGCGCCGATCGCCGCCCGCGCGGCGCACCACGTTCGGGTGTCCAAGGGCGTGCGCGCGGGCCGGACACGCGTCAGCGCCGAGGTGCTGACCGGGGAGGCGCGCGTCGAGGAGATCGCGCGCATGGTGGCGGGCGAGCGGGTCACCGACACCGCGCGCGGTCACGCTCGCGAGCTTTTGGGGCGGCCAGGTCCGCGAACGCGCCCTGTATAATGAGCACGTCATGATCGATGTCCTGTTGAAAAAGATTTTCGGGACCAAGCACGAGCGCGACGTCAAGCGGATGAAACCGGTCGTCGATTCGATCAACGCGCTCGAGCCGTCACTGGAGCCCCTCGACGATGCGGCCCTCCGCGCGAAGTCCGAAGAGTTCAAGAAGCGGATCGAGGGCGGCGAGCCGCTCGACGACGTCCTGCCCGAGGCCTTCGCGGTGTGCCGCGAGGCGGCGCGCCGCACGGTCGAGATGCGCCACTTCGATGTCCAGCTGATCGGCGGCATGGTGCTCCACGAGGGGACGATCGCCGAGATGGCGACGGGCGAGGGCAAGACGCTCGTCGCGACGCTCCCGGCGTACCTGAATGGCCTGACGGGTCGCGGCGTGCACATCATCACGGTCAACGACTACCTGGCGAAGCGCGACGCGCAGTGGATGGGGCCCATCTACGACGCGCTCGGGCTCTCCGTCGGTGTCATCCAGCACGAGGCGTCGTTTCTGTACGACCCGGCGTTCGTGACGTCGGACATCCGGCTGACCTCGCTTCGGCCGTGCACGCGTCAGGAAGCGTACCGGGCCGACGTCACCTACGGCACGAACAACGAGTTCGGGTTCGACTACCTCCGCGACAACATGCGCTTCACGCTCGACGAGCTCGTGCAGCGCGAGCTCCACTACGGCATCGTCGACGAGGTGGATTCGATTCTGATCGACGAGGCGCGGACGCCCCTGATCATCTCCGGACCGGCCGACGAGTCGACCGACCTCTACTTCAAGATCGATCGGATCATCCCGAAGCTCCGCCGGGCCGCCACGATCGTCGAGGGGAAACTCTCGGAGATCGAGGCCGAGAAGAAGGGCGATTTCATCGTCGACGAGAAGGCCCGCGCGGTCTCGCTGACCGAGGAAGGGACCGCGAGCTGCGAGCGGCTGCTGAACGTCGACAATCTCTACGACCCTCGCCACATGAACATGCTGCACCACATCCAGCAAGGGCTCCGGGCCCACGCGCTCTTCCGGCGCGACGTCGACTACATCGTCAAGGACGGGCAGGTCGTCATCATCGACGAATTCACGGGGCGCCAGATGCCGGGCCGGCGCTGGTCCGACGGCCTCCACCAGGCGGTCGAGGCCAAGGAGGCGGTACGGATCGAGCGGGAGAACCAGACGCTGGCGACGATCACCTTTCAGAACTACTTCCGCATGTACGACAAGCTCGCCGGAATGACCGGCACCGCCGAGACCGAGGCGGAGGAGTTCGCAAAGATCTACAAGCTCGACGTCACGGTGATCCCCACGAACCGGACGCTGATCCGGATCAACAATCCGGACGTGGTGTACAAGACGGAGCGGGAGAAGTTCAACGCGGTGGTCGACGATATCATCGAGCGCAACCAGCGCGGCCAGCCCGTCCTCGTCGGCACCGTCTCGATCGAGAAGTCCGAGGTGCTGTCGAGCCTCCTGAAGAAGCGCGGGGTCCGCCACGAGGTCCTCAACGCGAAGTATCACGAGCGCGAGGCCGAGATCGTCGCCCAGGCGGGCCGGGAGGGTTCGGTCACGATCGCGACCAACATGGCCGGCCGCGGCACCGACATCCTGCTCGGTGGCAACCCCGACTTCCTGTCGAAGGAGATTCTCCGAAAAAAGGGGTTGGACCCCGTGACCGCGGCGGCGCCCGACCGGACGGCCGCCCTGGCCGACGCCCGACGGATCACCGAGCCCGAGCACGCCCGTGTGGTCGAGCGTGGCGGTCTGCACATCGTCGGCACCGAGCGCCATGAGGCGCGGCGCGTGGACAACCAGCTCCGCGGACGCTCCGGACGACAGGGCGACCCCGGCTCCTCGCGTTTCTACCTGTCGCTCCAGGACGACCTGCTGCGGATCTTCGGTTCTCAGCGCGTGGAGCGGATCATGGAGCGCCTCGGGATGCAGGAGGGTGAGCCGATCGAGCACAAGCTCGTGACCCGGGCGATCGCCACCGCGCAGAAGCGCGTCGAGACCCACAACTTCGAGATCCGCAAGCATCTGCTCGAGTACGACGACGTGATGAACCGGCAGCGCGAGGTCATCTACGGGATGCGGCGCCAGATCCTGGAGGGCGAGAGCCAGGACGAGACCATCGCCGATTGGCTCGAGGAGCTCACGGGCGGGACGCTCGACGCCTACGCAGCGCGCGGCGCGCATCCGGAGGACTGGGATCTCGGCGGTCTCACCGAGGCGCTCCACCGGCAGTTCGACACGCGGGTCTCGCCGGCCCAGTACGCCGCGGTGGCCTCCCGCGAAGGGTTGGACGAGCTGGTGCAGGGCGCGGTCAAGACGCGCTTCGCGGAGCGCGAGCAGGACCTCGGCCCCGACCTCCTGCAGGCGCTCGAGCGACACGAGATGCTGATCGTCCTGGACACGCAGTGGAAGGACCACCTGTTGTCGATCGACCATCTCAAGGAAGGCATCGGGCTGCGTGGCTACGGCCAACGCGACCCGCTGACGGAGTACAAGAAAGAGGCGTTCGACCTCTTCGAGGAGATGTTCGAGCGCGTCAAGGCCGCCGTGATCGAGCGGCTCTTCAAGGTGCAGATCGTGCGCGACGCGCCCATGGAGCTGCCCGCGATGACGGCGTGGGCGGATGCGCGTGAATCCCGCGGCGCGCTGGCGAGCGAGCCCGCGCGCGCGGCCGTGCCCGCGCCGCGCTCCCAGGCGGCTCCGCGCACGGCGACCGGGGAAAAAATCGGGCGTAACGACCCCTGCTTCTGCGGCTCCGGCAAGAAGTATAAGAAATGTCACTACCTCAAGACCTGAAGAGGGGCGATATTTAGCGCTCTGGCTCGGTAACACCCCCACGGCTGGTGCTTTTTTCTTTGGTCGTAACGGGTCGCCCGTGCTAAGAAACCCCCATGCGCCTCGAGTCCGTTGCGCTGCACGGCTTCAAGTCGTTCGCCGAGAAGACTGTCCTGAAGGCCACGCCCGGCATCACCGCCATCGTGGGTCCGAATGGATGCGGCAAGAGCAACATCTCGGAGTCGGTGCGCTGGGCGCTCGGCGAGCAGAGCGCGAAGTCGCTCCGCGGCCAGCGCATGGAGGACCTGATCTTCCACGGCTCCGCGTCGCGGAAGCCGGTCGGCTTCGCCGAGGTCGAGCTGACCTTCAGCAACGACGGCGTGCTCTCGGTGCCGTGGACCGAGGTGGCCGTGAGTCGCCGGCTCTACCGGACCGGCGAGAGCGAGTACTTCCTCAACAAGAACCTGTCCCGCCTGCGTGACATCCTCGACCTCTTCGCCGGCACCGGCGCCAACCCACGCGCGTACTCGGTGATGGACCAGGACAAGCTCAACCACGTGCTCACGGCGAAGCCGCACGAGCGCCGGGTGTTCATCGAGGAGGCCGCCGGGATCGCGCGCTACAAGCAGCAGCGTAACGAGACCCAGGGCAAGCTCGACGCCGCCCGCCAGAACCTCGTGCGCGTGCGTGACGTCATGGACGAGGTGCGCCGACAGCTCGCTTCGCTCGAGCGCCAGGCGAAGAAGGCGCAACAGTACAAGACGCTGCAGACGGAGAAGCGCGATCTGGGCCTGGCGCTGATCGCCGCGGACTATGCCGGGCTCGCCGGCGAAGGTGAGCGCCTGGCCGCCGAGCTCGTGCGCGTGCGCGACGGGGAGCAGGGCCTGCGCACGCGTCTCGCGTCTCTAGCCGCTCGCGAGGCCCGGGCGAGGGAAGCCCTCCAGGAGAGCGAGCACCGCCTCTCGGACCTCCGCCAGGCGGTCGCGAAGGTGCAGGGAGAGCTCGAGAGACTCCTGGAGCGCCGTGAGCAGATGGGGGTGCAGATTCGCGAGCTCGGCGACGAGAACGTGCGCCTCGACGAAGAAGTTCGGGCCACCACCGAGCGGCTGTCCTCCATCGTCAGTGAGCGTGAGGAAGTGCGCCGGGCGCTCCGCGACGCGGAGCAGCTCGCCGCCGACCGTTCGCGCGCCTCAGCAGAGTTCGAATCCGCGGTCGAGCGCCAGCGTGCGGCCCTCGCGCTGGAACGCGACCACGCGGAGGCGCTTCGCCTCGAACAGACGCGGCTCGCGGCCGAGCGTATCGACCTCATGCGGAGCGCCGGCGAGCTACGGGAGCGCGAGGCTCAGCTGGGGCGACGCGCCGAGCGGCTCGCGGCCGAGCTCGCCCAGGCCAGGACGGAGGCCGACCGGCTCGTGTCGGAGCGGGCCGCGCTGACCGTCGTGCGTAACCGAGCCGCCGCCGAGTTCAGCTCGCTGGAGGAGGAGCGTCGGCGGCTCGATGCAGAGGAAGCCGACGAAACGCGGCGGTCGATCGAGGCCGAGGCGCGGCTCGCCGACGCGCGCGTCGCCTTGGCGGCACGGCGGTCGAGCTTCGAGGCCCTGTCCGAGCTCGAGCGTGCGCGCGAGGGCTACGGGGCTGGCGTCCGCGCGGTGTTCGCGGAGGACCGGCGCGTCGCGTTGCCCGGCGTGGTCGGTACCGTCGCGGACCTGCTCGAAGTCCCGCCCGGCATGGAGCGCGCCATCGAAGCGGTGCTGGGTGAGCGGCTCCAGTGGGTGGTCGTCGAGCGGTTCGAACACGCGCGGACGGCCGTCGCATATCTCCGCGACCACGGCCTTGGGTCCGCGACCTTCCTGCCGCTTGAGCACCTGCCGGTCGCCGACGGGCCTGGGCCGGACGACAACGGCGTCCGCTGGGTGACCCGGAGCGTCAGCGCGAATGCGCCGCACCTGGTCCATCACCTCCTCGCGCAGGTGGCGATCGTCGACCACCTTGACGAGGCCGAGGCGCTGTGGCGTCGGAACGGCGTCGTGGCGACCTACGTCACGCCGGGAGGCGAGGTCCTCGGCCCGACCGGACGCCTCCACGGCGGCGAAAACCGCGCGTCGGCGGCCACTGAGCATTCCCTGCTGGCACGCAAGCGCCAGCTACGAGACCTCGAAGGGGAAGTCCAGCGGCTCTCCGCCGTTGTGGATGCGGGACAGACCGAAGTCACCACGCTCGGCGCTTCCGTGGTCGCGCTGAGGGAGCAGAGCGCTGGGCTCGGGCGGTCGGTGCAGGCGCGTCTGGCGGAACGGCTCGCCGGCGACAAGGATCTCGAGCGGGCCGCCCAGGAGCACGAGCGGGTGCTGCGCCACCTGGAGACGATTTCGACGGAGTCGCAGCAGGTTGCGCGGGAAGCCGAGGAGACGGGCGCCACGCTCGCGCGGCTCACCCAGCGGATCGCGGTCGCGCGCGACGCCGAAGAGGCGATCGAGGCGGCAGCCTCGAGAGTGCGAGAGGCGATCGAGGGCGCACAGGCGGACGAGACGGCGCTTGGCGCCGAGTTGACGGCGTGCCGCGTGGATCTCGCCTCCGCGACCGAGCGCGTCGAGGCGCTCGGTCGGGAGCTTCCGCGCCTCGACGAGATCGGGCGCGACCTGGCGCAGCGCCTCGCCCAGGTGGGGCAGCGTCAGACCCAGCTTGCGGAGCGGCGGGCGTGGCTCGCCGACGAGCGAGAACGCACGGACCTCGCGGCGCGTGAGGTCGTGGTGGAGCGCGACCGTACGGACGCGGCGGCGCGACAGGCGACGGAGGAGCACGACGGGCTGACCTCCGAGCTCCGCGCGGTCGAGCACGATTCGCGCGGCGCCGAGAACGAGCTCGGGCGGCTGGTCGCCTCCGCCCACGAGATCGACATCCATTCAACCGAGTGTCGCGTGCACCGCGAAGAGCTCGGGCAGGAGGCGTGGCGCGTGTACGGTGTCGATGCCCCTGCGCTCCTCGCCCGTCACGATCCGGCACGGGATCTCGACGGCGTCCGAGACCGGGTGGCCGACCTCGAGGATCGGCTCGCCGCGATCGGTCCGGTGAACCTGGTTGCCGACGATGAATACCGCGAGCTCGACGAGCGGCTGACGTTCCTTCGGACTCAGCATGACGACCTCACAGCCTCGATCAAGGACCTCGAGAAGGCGCTGCGTGGAATGACGCGCACCGCGCAGGACCGGTTCGTCCAGGCATTCGACGAGATCAACCTCCACTTCGGCCGGCTCTTCGAGCGACTGTTCGAGGGCGGGCGCGCCGAGCTGAGGCTGGTCGAAGCCGAAGAAGGGGGCGACCCCCTCGACACCGGGGTGGAGCTCATGGCGCAGCCGCGCGGCAAGCGTCTCCAGGCCGTCACACTGCTTTCGGGCGGAGAGCGAGCCCTCACAGGCCTGGCGCTCCTCTTCGCGATCTTCTACTTCCGGCCAAGCCCCTTTTGCGTCCTCGACGAGGTCGACGCGCCGCTTGACGACGCGAACATCCACCGCTTTCTGCGTGTCCTGAGGGAATTGACCGGTCAGACGCAGTTCCTGGTCATCACCCACAACCGGAAGACCATGGAAGCTGCCGATGTCCTCTATGGTGTAACGATGGAAGAGCCCGGCCTCTCGACCCTTGTCTCGGTCAACCTGAACGCTTAGTAAGTAGGTGAAGAAGCTGGCTGAATAGGCTACGCTTATAGTATGTCCGCCGTCGGCGCGTACCTGCGCGACCTTCGCGAGCAGCAGGGGATCTCTCTCGAGGAGCTTTCCCGGTCGACCCGTGTCCTCCACCACTATCTGGAGGCACTCGAGACGGACGACCTGGCCTCGCTCCCGGCGCCTGTCTTCACCAAGGGCTTCATCCGTGCATACTGCCAGGTACTCGGCGTGTCCTCCGACGAGGCGATCGCCCTCTACGACCTTCGGGCGGGGCAGAGCCGCGAGCCCACCGGGAGCCTCGCCGTGCCGCCGCCTGCGGCGCCTGATCACCGCACCCGCGCCGCCACGAGCGAGCGACCCGCGGGTCGGGGCCGGGGCGCCGTGCTGATCAGCTTCGTGCTCCTCGTGGTTCTTGGCGCTGCCCTTTTCGCCGTCACCGTGGCGCTTCAGTCGGGACGAGAAGAAGTAGACGGGAGAGGACCTGTCCATGTCACGGCGCCTCCACAACCAGAGCCGATCCCGACGCCTGCGGCCGAGCCAGCCGAGAGCGCGCCGGCGCAACCGCCGGTCGCTGCCGAGCCCCTGAAGCGGCCGCCGAGCACCCAGCCCAGCGCCGGCGCTTCCGAGCGCCCTGCCGCGGCCCCGAGCGTGATCGCGCCAAGCGTCTCGGCGCCCGTCCCCGCGTTCTCTCCAACTGCACAAAGCGTCGTTTCACCGTATCGGCTCGTCGCGCGAACGACGGAGACAACCTGGATACGCGTTCGTACTGAGGACGGGCGGACCAGCGAGGAGACGATCCCGGCCAACGAGGTGCGGGAGTGGGTATCCAACGGTCCTTTCGTCCTCACCATCGGCAACGCCGGAGGGGTGAGCCTCGAGCTCAACGGCCGGCCGATCCCTCGACTCGGCTCCAGTGGAGCGGTCATCACCCGGTTGGTCCTGCCCCCGGACATCCGGTGAAGTTCCTCTCCGGGCTGGGCGAACGCCTCCGCGAGGGGCTGAGGCGCTCGCAGGAGTACCTCGCCGGCGGTCTCGGCGCCGTGCTGGAGACCGATCGACCCATCGACGACGCGCTGCTCGAGGAGCTGGAGGAGTTGCTGATCGCCGCGGACCTGGGAGCCGCCCTGGCCGCCGATTTCACCAATCGCGCCCGGGAAGAGGTGATGTTCGGGACGGTGACCCGCGCCGGCCAGCTGCGCCCGCTCTTTCGGCGCTTCCTCGTCGACATGCTGTCGCCGGCTGCCCAACCGCTGAATCTCGATCACCGCCCAGCCGTCGTGCTGCTGCTTGGCGTGAACGGGTCGGGCAAGACCACGACGGCCGCGAAGCTCGCATCGTCGCTGAAGGGTTCGGGCAAGCGCGTGCTCCTCGCGGCGGCCGACACGTTTCGCGCCGCGGCGATCGAGCAGCTCGAGCGCTGGGGTGAGCGCATCGATGTCGAGGTCATCCGACAGGCCGCGGGTTCCGATCCCGGAGCTGTCGTGTTCGACGCGGTCAAGGCGGCCACAGCGCGCGCCCTGGACGTGCTGATCGTCGACACCGCGGGGCGACTGCACACGAAGACGAACCTCATGGACGAGCTAGCGAAGCTCCGCCGCGTGATCGAGCGTCAGCTCCCCGGAGCGCCTCACGAGACCCTGATGGTTCTCGACGCCCCGACCGGTCAGAACGGGTTCGCGCAGGCCCGCATGTTCCACGAGGCGATCGCCCTCACCGGCGTGTGCCTGACCAAGCTCGACGGCACCGCCAAGGGCGGAATCGTCGTGCGCATCGTCCGCGAGCTCAAGGTCCCCGTAAAGCTGATCGGCCTGGGAGAGCGCGTCGAGGATCTCCAGACGTTCGATCCGCAGGCGTTCGTTGATGCGCTGGTGGGCGAGGCATGAGTGGTGCGGAAGTGGCCGAGCGATTCATGCGGCGGGCGATTGAGCTGGCCGAGGCGGGACGCGGACTCACCTCGCCGAACCCGATGGTCGGGGCGATCGTCGTCACGCCCGCAGGTGAGGTGGTCGGTGAGGGGTTCCATGCCAGGGTGGGCGCGCCGCACGCGGAGGTCGAGGCACTCAGGGAGGCCGGCCCGCGGGCCCGCGGCGGGACGCTCTACGTGACGCTCGAGCCGTGCGCCCATCAGGGCCGGACGCCCCCGTGCGCCCCCGCGATCGCTGCGAGTGGCGTGGCGCGCGTGGTCGCGGCCGTCAGTGACCCGAACCCGCTCGTCTCGGGACGGGGCTTCGCCGAGCTCCGGCGCGCGGGCGTCGAGATCGTGACGGGCGTGGCCGCCGCGGACGCGGAGCGCCAGAACCGTGTGTTCCTGACCGCGATGCGCGAGCGACGACCCCACATCACGCTCAAGGCCGCCATGACGCTCGACGGCAAGATCGCCGACCTCCACGGCGCCTCGCGGTGGATCACGAGTGAGCCCGCCCGGCGGCATGCCCACCAGCTCCGCAGTGAAGCTGACGCGATCGTCGTGGGTGTCGGGACCGTGCTGCGCGACGATCCCGAGCTCACCGTGCGTTTGGGGCGCCCCTGGCCGCGCGAGCCGTTGCGGGTCGTGCTCGACACCCGGGCGCGGACGCCGCGTGAGGCCCGCTTCGTCCGGGCGGGGACGCCGAGTTGCGCGCTGATCGTCGTTGGCGCGAACGTCCCGGAGGAGCGCACCCGCGAGCTCGCGGGCTCGGGGGCAACGATCGTGCGGTGCCAGACACGGGCCGGGCGAGTGGAGCTGGGAGCACTCCTGAGCGAGCTCTTCACCCGTGAGGTCCGGGCAGTGCTCGTCGAAGGCGGTGGGGAGGTTCACGCGGCTTTCCTCGATGCGGGGCTGGTCGATCGCGTGGCGATGTACGTAGCTCCGCTGCTCGTCGGAGGACGCGACGCGACCCCGGTCGTCGGGGGTGTTGGACGAGAGCTCAAGAGCGCCGTCCGGCTCGGCGCCTTCGCCGTCACCGGGCTGGGTGACGACCTCCTGATCGAGGCCGAGGTCCTCAGAGGGATACCGGGCGGCTGATGTTCACCGGGATCGTCGAGGAGGTCGGCTCGGTCCGGGCGATCCGGCTCAGCCCGCGCGTCGCGACGCTGGAGGTCGACGCCGTCGTGACGGTCGAAGGGGCGGACGTCGGTGGCAGCATCGCGGTGAACGGCGTATGCCTGACGGTGGTCGCGCGACACCCGGGAGGTTTCGCGTTCGAGATGGGTCCGGAAACGCTCGACCGCACGGCGCTCTCTCGACTGGCTCCGGGTGACCCGGTGAATCTGGAACGGCCGCTGCGCTTTGGCGGCGCCCTCGGCGGGCACCTCGTCTTGGGCCACGTCGACGGTGTGGGAACCGTGGACGCCGTAACTCGGGTAGAATCGACGGCGCGGGTGCGGATCACGCTGCCGGGCCGCGAGCTCGAGCCGTTGCTGATCCCCCAAGGGTCAGTGGCGGTCGATGGTGTCAGCCTCACCGTGGCCGGGTTGGCGGAGCTGAGCTTCGAGGTGATGCTGATCCCGCACACGCTGGCGGTGACGACGCTTGGACGGCTCAAGCCGGGGCAGGCGACGAACATCGAGGCGGATGTGATCGGTAAGTATCTGGTTCGCTCGCTGGCATTGAGGGGGACGACATGACAGCGTTTTCGGCCATCGAGGAGGGCATCGAGGAGATCCGACAGGGACGCATTCTTCTCGTCGTGGACGACGAGGACCGCGAGAACGAAGGCGACCTCGTGATGGCGGCCGACCGGGTGACGCCCGAAGCGGTGAACTTCATGGCGAAGCACGGGCGAGGCCTGATCTGCGTCCCTCTGCTCGGCGAGCGCTTGGACGAGCTCAAGATCTCGATGATGGTCTCCGACAACACGGCCCCCATGGGAACCGCGTTCACGGTTACCGTGGACGCGCGGCGGGGTGTCACGACCGGCACCTCCGCCTACGACCGCGCCGTCACGATTCGTACGCTCGTCGACCCCCTGATGCGCTCCGACGACCTGACCCGTCCGGGCCACATCCTGCCGCTACGGGCGATGCCGGGCGGAGTCCTTCGACGGGCCGGCCACACGGAAGCCGCGATCGACCTCGCCCGCCTGGCGGACTGCTACCCGGCGGGTGTCATCTGCGAGGTCCTCGACGAGGACGGCGACATGGCGCGGGTGCCACAACTGACCGAGCTCGCCCAGGTGCACGGCCTCAAGATGATCACGATCAGGGACCTCATCGAATATCGGATTCTCAAGGAAAAGCTGGTTCGGCGGATCGCGACGACGAAGCTCCCGACGGAGTTCGGCGAATTCAGCGCGATCGCGTACGACACCACGGTGGACAGCCGCGTGCCGCTCGCCCTGGTGATGGGCTCCGTGTCCGGCGACGAGCCCGTGCTGGTCCGTGTGCACTCCGAGTGTCTGACGGGAGACGTTTTTCACTCACGCCGATGCGACTGCGGGCTTCAGCTCGACAAGGCTCTCGCCCGGATCCAGGCGGAGGGGCGCGGGGTCTTCGTTTATATGCGGCAGGAGGGCCGCGGGATCGGGCTTCTCAACAAGATGCGCGCCTACGAGCTTCAGGACCAGGGCAAGGACACGGTCGAAGCCAACGCGGCGCTGGGCTTCCATGCTGACCTGCGCGACTACGGCATCGGCGCCCAGATCCTCGTGGATCTCGGGGTCAAGAACCTGAAGCTCCTGACCAACAATCCGAAGAAGATCGTCGGGCTCGAGGGATACGGTCTTCACATCGCCGAGCGCGTACCCATAGAGATCCCGGCGACGGAGACCAACCGGAAATACCTCAGCACAAAGCGCGACAAGCTCGGGCACCTCCTGTCGTCGCTGCCAGACTGAAATGGCCGGTCGCGCCCCGAAGCTCCGCCGGGTCGCTCGGAGCCCCGGTTCACTCAGGTTCGCGATCGTCGCAGCCCGCTTCAACGAGCGCATCACCCAGCGGCTCGTCGCCGGTGCGCTACAAGCGCTCCGGGCCGCCCGGCTCGGTCCCGACGCCATCGAGGTGCATTGGGTGCCTGGATCCTTCGAGCTCCCTCAAGCCGCGAGCCACCTGGCGGCGACCGGCCGGTACGCAGGGATCGTGTGTGTGGGCGTCGTCATCCGAGGCCAGACCCCCCACTTCGAGCACGTTGCGCGCGAGGCCGCATCGGGCATCCGACAGGTGGCGCTTGCCACCGGCGTGCCAACGACCTTCGGGCTCATCACGGCCCTGAGTGAAGAGCAAGCGTGGGAGCGAGCGGGCGGCGAGGTGGGCAACCGCGGTGAAGAGGCCGCCGAGGCGGCCCTGCAGATGGCCGACTGGATCCATCAACTGGGGAACGATCGGGCGGGTCGGAGCCCCACGCGCGTGACCGCGTCCGCTGCGGGTGAACGGGCGAGTCGGGGCCACGTCACATCCGGCTCGGGCAAACGGGCGAGTCGGAGCCCCGTGCGCCTTTCTCAGGCCACCCGCGGCCCGAGGCGGCCTCACGGCACCCGATAAATGGGCAAGCGCAGGAAGACCCGCGAGGTCGCGCTCCAGTTCCTGTACCAGCTCGACCTCAACGGTGAGGACGATCCGACGCCCGAGGAGGTTGAATTCTGGGCGCGCCACCCTGTCGACGGAGATACGCGGGTGTTCGGCGACGCCCTGGTGCGGGGCACCAAAGCGAACCAGGCGAAGATCGACCAGGTGATCTCGCAGTTCGCCGAGCACTGGGACCTCGAGCGGATGGCCGTCGTCGACCGCAACATCCTTCGGCTGGCCGTCTATGAACTTCTGTGGACCGCGGACGTACCGCCGAAGGTCGCCATCAACGAGGCCATCGAGATCGCCAAGAAATTCGGAACGAAGGAGTCGAGCCGATTCATCAACGGCGTGCTCGACCGCATCCACAAAGAACTTCGTCCAATCTCCTGAGCCCGGTCGTGCGGTACGCGGTGCTCTCCGACATTCATGGCAACCTCGAGGCGCTCGAGGCCGTGCTGGCCGATGCGGCGCCGCGGACGGACGCGCTCCTCTGTCTCGGGGATCTCGTCGGCTACGGTGCCGACCCGGTTGCCTGCGTCGAGATCGTCGCCGAGCGTGCGCAGTCGATCACGTGCGGCAATCACGAGCATGGCGTGGCCGGCCTTCTCGCTCTCGACTGGTTCAATCCCCACGCGCGCGCTGCCGCCGAATGG
>Ga0184626_10000424_pt1 | contig 13022 bp, 14 predicted proteins | sample PLM3_60_b1_FD_133142 | JGI IMG/M metagenome (GOLD analysis project Ga0184626, IMG submission 133142) | Groundwater sediment microbial communities from an aquifer in East River, Colorado, USA - PLM3_60_b1 | ecosystem: Environmental > Terrestrial > Soil > Riparian zone | place: USA: East River... | reverse complement strand
TCAGCAGCCTTCGCGCGCGCCGAGCTTGCGGACGATGGTTTCCATCGGGCACCAGCGGGTGAGGGCGCTTTGCAGCAAATTGGCGCCGACGAACGCGGTGAACGCGAGCCACCATTGGCTGACGAATATCGGGCTGCCCGGGATGCCCAATGCGAGCGACAGCAGGATGAAAATGCCGGCGACGAGACGGACGATTTGCCAAGAGGTCATGCGGGTTCTCCTTGAGAGGTTGGGGTGAGGCGCTTGCGATAGACCACGTAGTAAAGGACGGGGATGACTACGAGGGTCAGGAGGGCGGAAAATCCCTCCAAACCCGGCGAACACATTTTGGCAGACACGATGGCACTCAACGCCGCATTGAAGCAACTCATTGAAACCAAGCTGGCGCATACGCACGAGCCGCAGTGGGCGCTGCCGATCACAGAGGTTCGTCAGGCATTCCACAATCTCTGGACGCCCGCCATCACTGGTGAACTGGTCTCGATACGCCGCATCGAGGACGTGACGATTCCTGGCGTGGACACCTCCATTCCGACGCGCGTCTACGCGCCAGACGGCGCGGAGCCATGTCCGATCATGCTGTATTTCCATGGCGGAGGGTACGTGAAGGGCGGAATCGAAGAGAGCGACCCATTCTGTCGCAACCTTGCCCGTGTCACTCGACACATGGTGCTCTCGATCAATTACCGTTTGGCGCCCGAACACCGCTTCCCTGCGGCGCTCGATGATGCAGTGGCGGCAACAATCTGGACAGCGACTCACACTGTCGACCTCGGCGGCGCGCCGGGTCCCATCGTCGTGTGCGGCGAAAGTGCAGGAGGGAATCTGGCCGCGGTCACCTGTCTACGCTTGCGGTCGAACCCACACGTCGCGATTCGTTATCAGGTATTGCTGCAGCCGGTGGTCGACTTCACACTGTCGTTTCCGTCCATCGCCATGCCGTCCACCGAATGCCTCGTGCCTCGCGAGGACTTGGCGTGGTATTACCGGACCTATCGCAGCGACCAGTGCGACCCGAGGGATCCGCGCGTCTCGCCAATTTACGCCCAGGATCTCTCTGGCCTGCCGCCAGCGCTGATCATCGCCGCCGAATACGATACGTTGCGCGACGAAGCGCAAGCGTATGCCGAACGGCTGAAGACTGCGGGGGTTGCGACCCGCTACACCTGCGCCGATGGCATGGTGCACGGTTTTCTGCAGATGCGCGGCATCGTTCCGGACGCACAGATCGCAACCGAGGAAATCGCACGAGCCTTGAATTAGATGTCGGCAGTCACGGTCAGTCGGAGCCCAGCTGTACAAGCGCCGGATGCCCGCCAGCCGCGCGCACGCATGGGCTCCACAGCCGCTTAACCCGTGCCGCGAGCCCGGCTCCAACCCGAGGCACTGCTGGCGCCCGAAGCGCGACGAGCGCGTCGCGCAGGGCTTGCACCACGGCAACGCCGCCGCGCGAGATCTCACACGACTGACCAGCCTCCAGCACGAAGTCCTCCTTGCATCCCGGCTCGGTGATCCAGATCCGTCCGCGAAGACAGTCGATTCGCGTGCCCATGGCGTCCTCCACCGGGACGATTCCCCGATACTCGAGCTCGATTACCACCTGTTTCATGTCGAAGGTCATGACTGCCTCCTATGATCCGGCCGCATCCGCGCCGCCGTTCTATGTAAGATGGCAACAATTCTGGACACCGGCCGGGCAGTCCTCAAACGATCTTTGCTCACCGTCCGCATGAGTTCGGGGAATGGATATCAAGCGCCGTCGTCCGCGGTTGTCGCTCGACTTGCTCAAGGGGTTCGAGGCGGCGGCACGCCACTTGAGCTTCACGCGCGCCGGGCGCGAATTGTCCCTCACGCAATCGGCGATCAGTCGCGAGATCAAGACGCTCGAAGAGCAGCTCGGACAGCCGTTGTTCACGCGCGTCAATCGCGGATTGCGCCTAACGGATGCTGGGCAGGGGCTCCATCGCGCAGTCGGCGAGGCGCTCAAGCTGATCGACGAGGCGACCGATCGTCTCGCCATGTCGGGAGGCGGAGAGACGCTCGCGGTCACGACGAGTTCGGCGCTCGCCTCAACGTGGTTGGCGCCGAGGCTTTCGCGGTTCATCCGCCTGCATCCCGAGCTCGACGTGCGCAGCGTCGCCGCCGACCAGAAGCTCGATCTCGCGCGCGAGCGCCTCGACGTCGCGATCCGCTGGGCGTCTCCAGGGTCGAGCGTCCCCGGCGGGGAGCCGCTATTCGACGTGCAGATGTTCCCGGTCTGCTCGCCGACGCTCGCGCGCGATCGCGTACGGCCGCTTCACAGTCCCGCCGATCTCGCGCACCATGTGCTCCTGGATCTCGAGACGGTTACGGCCGGCGGGCCGTGGTCCGACTGGGGACCGTGGCTCGAGGCGATGAAGCTCAGCGACCTGAAGCCGGCGGGTACGTTGCATTTCTCGCATTACGACCAGGTGGTCCAGGCGGCGATTGACGGCAGCGGTGTCGCGATCGGACGCAACCCGCACAGTGCCCGCCATCTCCGCGACGGTCTGCTGGTCGCACCGTTCGGCCGTGAAGCGGTGCTCAGTCGGGGAACGTACTTCGTGCTCAGTCCGCCGCGCTCCGCCGAACCCCCGGTCGTCAAAGAGTTTGTCGCGTGGCTGCGCGATGAGGTCCGCCAGGACGTCGAAGCAGCCAAGCGCGAAGGCTCGCGTCGGCGCCGGTCGGTCCGACTCGCCGCGCCGGTCCGCGCACGCAGCCGCTGAGCAGTACCTTTCGGCTTCTCCCACTCGCGGGAGACAGGAGCAGCAGCCTGTTAGCCCTCTGTCGTACGCGATGACGGTGCACTGGTTAGGTTGCCTCGGTCGACGGCTGCTTCGGAGAGACACGACCGGCTGCATTGGGTTGAACTGGGACCGTCGACGATCAGTCTATTCGCGGCCAACAAGAGACCTTCGGCAGAAGCATAGAAAATCCTGGAACCGTTAATTTCAAATGCGCTGGGTTTCAACTATTCCTTCGGTCCGCGCAATCCCTTCGAGCGCTCCTCATCACGTAGCAATTCGCTCAACAGCTCGTTCGTTTCGTCGAGTCCGGATCCTAGAATTCGACTTCCACCGCGTCGCCAACGAGGCGCACTCTGTACGTGGCGACGTTTTTCGTCGCGGGGTCCATAGTGACGCGGCCAGTCTTGATATTGAAGTGCGACGTGTGCCATGGACATTCGATTTCCTCGCCGATGATTTGCCCTTCGGAGAGGGGGCCGCCTTCGTGAGGACAGTCGTCATCAATCGCGTAGATCTCGCCATTGAGGTTTATGAGGGCGAGACGCTTGTCCTCAACCTCAACACCGATCGCACCGTTTTCGGGAATCTGCGACTTCTTCGCGACTTCGACGAATCTAGGCATGTGCTGGTCCCCCTAGTCGAGCAGATGCGATGCCCTCCTGGAGTCACAATCTTAACCTCCTGGTGAGTCGACGCGTCGATTTGGTCGCCGCCGGCGCCTCCATCCGCGATTCGTGATGGCCGAGGCCGTAGTGTTCCGAAACTCAACTGCAAACGTTTGTGTTGGACAGGGACAGCAGAGTTGGACGGCATCCTCTTCCGGATGAAAAGTTTGCGGAATTGGATGAAAATGAACCCAGCTGCTTGCTCGGTGGTTCACTGCCTTGTCGCGGCTCATCGCCGCTACTACGGCAGCATTGGTACGCTCGCCAGCGCCGAGCAATGGCGGAACCGCGCGGGCAGCTACCGGCGATCACGGATTGAGGAGACCGCAATGTACAAGAAAATCCTAATGGCCTATAACGGCACGCACGAAGGACGTATCGCATTGTTCGAATGCGCGGAAATGGCTTCGTTCGTCAAAGCGGAGACACACCTCCTCGCGGTCGGCACACCGTCGATGTCAATGTTTGTTGAAGGCTTCGAGGGCACCATTCCTGAGCAAGGAAGCGCTCAAGCGCAAAAGCTCATGAAGAATGTTCTTGCCGAGGGACTTGCTGCACTTACACAACGGGGTCATTCGGTCACTGGGCACCTCGCGGTCGGCGAACCGGTGGCGGAAATCTGCCGGCTTGCATCCCAGCTAAAGTGCGACCTTATTGTCGTGGGCCACAAGCGGAAACATTCGCGGCTGGGACGTTGGTGGCGCGGCTCGATCAGCGCCCACCTGGCTGACCATGCACCATGCAGCATTCTGATCGCAATGGCGCCCACGGGTGCCTCACATGCGATCGGGCCCGGCGCTTGAGACCTGTAGTCCGCGCAAGGATAGGCGTCGGAAGTAGGAAGTCAGATGATTCCAAGCAGCGCTGCCGCGCTTGCGCAATTCGCCGCGAGCTCAACTAGCCCAATACTGTTTTCGTACCAGAAGGCGCTGCCAGCCGAGACATCCGAAAAAACACGGGCGTAGGAGATCCGGCGCTCGCGCACCGCGATCACCGCGTTGCGCGGTACATTGTGAGCGCGCAGGCCGGTGAGAGCGTTCCCGTAGTGATCGATGTAGATGACCTCCGAAAGATCGTCCGGTCCGAGACGGACCTGCAATTCTTCCATCTCCTCCATCTTGTCGACGGGAAGGTCCCTTTTGGCGATCCGCGCGGCTATGGGCGCGAACAAATCGCGTCCGTGGAACGAGGCCGACAACATTGGCGGACGCCAGATGATTCGCCGGGTTTGCGTTTTCGTGGCGCGCGCGGCAACCACGGAAAGCAGACCGTTGTCCGGCCCCACGTACCATTTGCTGTCCACTTGAATGATCACCGCATCGCGGTCAGTGCCGACACCTGGATCGACGAGGGTCAAGAAGACTGTGCCGGCCGGAAACCGGTGCTGTTGTGCGGCCAATAGATGGGCGCCTGCTCTTACGTGAAAATTGGGCACGCTGTGGAGCAGATCGATGACGACGGTGCCAGCAGGGAGGTGTTCCAGCAGTGCGGCCTTGACCTGCGCCACGTAGATGTCGTCGGCGCCGAAGTCAGTGAATAGGACGATCATGTTGCTAGGATCGCTCGAGCGGGCGGGCAAAGCTCAACTCATGGCCGTCCGGGTCGCTGATATGGAAATACCGCTCGCCCCACGGGGCATCCGCAGGCGCGGTTGTCGGTGCCAGCCCGTGCTGCAGGGCGCGGCGATGGAACGCGTCGACGTCGGATACGTGAAAGATCACCCGCCCCCACCATGACCAGCGGCGATCGGCAGGCTGTGCGATCAGATTGAGATAGCACGAACCGGCGTGTAGGCTAGTGAATCCGGCTCGCTCGCCGCCGTAGCGTGCGGAGAAACCCAGCGTCGTGTAAAAGCGCACCGAGCGGCTCATGTCGCGCACGGCCAGCGTCACGGCGTTGATTGACTCGATATGCACTTCTGCCATGGCAACCGCGCTTGAGAATGCCCTGCTTGCCCGACGATACCACCTGCGCAATCCTGGGCGGTATCGTCGCCTTGCCTTTGCGACAGGTGCCCGCTGCTTGGATCGCTCGCCGCGGGCCGCTGTCGGAAGGTTTCGAGCGCTCATGGGAGAATCCGAAGAATGGCGGTAGCAAACTTCAGGTTCTACGAAGAGCTGAACGATTTTCTTCCTCCTCGAAGAAGGAAATGCGCCATCGCTTGCGTATGCGCCAGTGGCGCGACGGTAAAGCATGCGATCGAGTCGCTCGGGGTACCGCATACCGAGGTCGAGCTGATCCTCGCGAATAGCGAGTCAGTCGACTTCTCCTATGTCGTGCAGGATGGCGACCGCATCAGCGTGTATCCGGTGTTCGAGGCGCTCGACGTCACGCCGGTGCTGAAGGTCAGAGCCGAACCGCTGCGGCGCCCGCGATTCATCGCGGATGCGCAGTTGCGCGGCCTGGCGAAGTACCTACGCATGCTGGGATTCGATACGCTCTACGAGAACGGTTACACGGACGCACAAGTTGCGCGAATCTCCGCCGACGAGCAGCGCATCGTGGTCACGCGCGATCGCGCTCTGCTCATGCATAAGCTGATCAGCCACGGCTGTTACGTGCGGGCAACTCGGCCGAGACAGCAACTGGAAGAAATCGTTTCGAGGCTCGATCTTTATCGCGCCATCAAGCCTTTCAGCCGGTGTCTGCGCTGTAACCGGGAGCTCGAGCCGGTCGCGAAAGAAGCAATCCGCGATCGGCTACCGCCAGGGAGCACGCCCTTCTATCGCCGCTTCTGGATTTGCGACCGGTGCGACAGGATTTACTGGGAGGGCTCGCATTGGCGCCGGATGGAGCAGATCATCGGTGACCTCGTGCGGCGAAGCAATGGCGCGAGCAGCCCGTGAGGTCGGAAAGCCTGGACCATGAAGTTCCTCAAGGCCGTGCGCCTGGACTCCTCCGACGCCCTGGTCTATTTCCAGGAGGGTGCCGCGCAGGATGGGGAGTGGGTGGTGTCTGGTGGTTACGCCGTGTGCGATCCAACGGGCGCCACCCACCGTAAGCCCAATTGCCATTGCCTCACTTCGTTCGTCGGTGTCGTGACCTGCGGACGCTGTACCATCGCCGAAGTCGTGGAGATGGACCAGTCCGATTACCAACAAGTGATCGAGCGCCTGGTTCGCCATTTCGTGGACGATCTCGGCGCTCCGACCTTGGAAGCGGCCCGCGCCGTTGCCGAAGAAGAAGCCACCTATACCGCCGAGTTGTGCGACAGCTTCAGCGACGGAGTGTGGATCACCGTTGAGCGCACTCCCGGCGGTGACGGCATCAACGAACATTACTCGGTGTTCAAGCGGCTGATGATCGGGAGCCACAAACTCTGACCCCCCCTCCCGTTAACCCGCATTGCAATCACCGTACGCTTCCACGGGCGCGAGTGCGTGGCGGCGTGAGCGCATGTCGGGTGGATCATGTAAGGGATCGCAATGGTGGATCCTCGCCCCAAACCCGCCGCGCAGTCTCCACGACGAGGCTGAGCTTTCGTTCCTGGTCTGCCGGGGTGATGGCGTTTCCGATCACCGAGCTCGAAAAGCCGCATTGCGGGCTTATTGCCAAACGCTCCAGCGGTACGAAGCGGCTCGCTTCGCGGATGCGCCTTTCCAACTCATCCATCGGCTCAAGGCGACGACGCTTGGTAGTGATGAGCCCAAGCACCACCAGCTTGTCTTCCGGTACCTCCTTGAGGGGCTCGAACGATCCCGAACGCACGTCGTCGTATTCGAGCAGGAGCCGCTGCGCCCGGATGTGTCGGAAGACAGTTCTCGCGATCCGCTCGTACCCGCCGCTCGCAAGCCAGCGGCTGTCCTGGTTTCCACGGCACACATGAAAGCCGAATGTGACGCCAGGAAAATCCCCGATGACAGCGTTGTCCATCTCGATACCGCGTTCCAGATAGCGCTCCGTACTCCAGCCCTGGGATTCGTAAAAGCTGCGCGTCGCTGGGTCGAGCAGCAGTGCATAGTGGGGCGCGTCCAGTTGGATGTAGGTCGCGCCGAGCCGCACTAGCTCCGCGATGTCCTCCCGAAGTATGTCCACCACGTCGGCGAGGAAGTTTTCCAAGGTGGGATATGCGGCGCGAGAGCGCTGCGCAGACCAGAAGTTCGCCCAGAGGCTGGGGCTGGGCAGCGTGATCTTCCGAATCCGGGTCGTGCGCGCACGCAGAAACACGAACTCTTCCACGGACACATGCCGCCTGCGTCGGAGCTTCTCCACGACCCCGAGTCCTGCCGGGCGCTCAATCGTCCGATCGCCGACGGTAGAAGAATCTCCGCGCCAGTCGCCCCACAGAAACGCGCTCAGGTCCCAGTCGCCAAGACCGCTCACGGATTCGGCGAACTGGCTTTGGAAGGAGAGACGCCGCTGTTCGCCGTCGGTGACTACTGGCAGGCCCACGCCCTCCTGGAGTCTGATGGCGTCCTCCACGGCCCGGTCTTCGATGGCCTTGAAACGGGCAGGCGACATCCGGCCCGAGGCGGCGTCTCCACGCGCCGAAACGAGTTCCGGCGGGCGAAGCAGGCTGCCGATGTGGTCTGCATGGCAAGCGATCATGGGCTCGACAGAAGATTCAACGCTGGAGCAAAACCCCGACTGGACTCCTACCTACTCAGGCGCAGTAAACACCGTCAATACCCCGGTGTAGCCGTAGAGGTGATGCCTTGCGATCTCGCCCCCGGCGAAAAAGCCGACCAGCGGTACGTCACCCAAGGCATTTCGCACTACCTGCAACTCGGCATGCCGCGCGCCGAAGTGCGGCCCGCCGCGTCCCGAGCAACTGACATATACGGCGCCCGCCATGTGCTGTGCCGCGCCGCTCTCCAGTTCGGCACGGATTTCCGTCGCGATGCGCACCAGATCGAGCTGTGCGGCTTCCGCGTTGCGCGTGCAAAAAGCCAAGCGCATGCCGGGTTCGATCTGCTCGGCGATCGCCAGGACCTTGTGCTCTCGGTCTACGCCCACCAGGTGTCGCACGATAGTATCGGCGCCGAACTGTCCGGGACGAGCCGGCACGTCCTCGGCTGCGGTGATCAACCCCACCAGCGTCGTGGACAGCGCCTGCGACAACTCGCGATCTAACAGGTTCCGTTCGAGCCCCAGATCTTGCAACACGCAATCGAGCGCGGGCTTGCCGTCCAGACTGACCACGAAATTGCGCTCGGCTTTGGTGATATTGCGCCACCGTCCGATCGGCTGGCAGCCCTGGGTCACGCGCGAGATCAGGCCAACTTCTGGCCCGAAAGCCACCCCGGACAAACCGCCGGTGAATACGCCATCCGCCAGATGCACCGCACGGTTGCGCGCCGAGGACAACCCGCCGAATAGATAACCAGTCGCCGTGCGCGCGCTCAGTTCGTGGATCAGCTCCTGCAAGTCGGGCGTGCTACCTTCCGCATGGACCAGCGCGGTATGGGCCATGAACTCGGACGATGCGGCAGGCAGCGGCTGCAGGCCCGAGAACAGTCGGAACGATTTGCGCGGCAGGGGCGCGACCATCAGCACCAAGGCCGGCTCGTCGATGTATTCGACGCCGCTGGCGGCCACGCCCACACCGACCGTGCCGACCCAAGCCACGTCGGGAAAGCGCAGCCGCAGCTCATCGAGGATTGCCTCGGCTGCCGGCGCGTAATAATCGCTCAGATAACACCAGCCCAGCGTGAACGGGGCGGAATCACTTTGTTGCGCGGCACGCGCCGCGATCTGTGTTTGAACTTGCCTCTGGCAATGGGCCAGGGCCACGCGCCAATCAGCATGGGCGGCATGAGCCTGCACAAATGAAGCGAGAGACATATCGGTACTCTGCCCCAAAAAGAAAGCAAAGTTGACACCGACCGGCAAAACCCTTCTAGACGAGTTACCGGTCGGCGCCTTTATGCGCAGAAGTATGCGCAGCCGGGCGCGATGAAGGCGGGGATGGAGGTGTTTCGCAACTTCGACCAGGACGCCAAGGACAATGCCGTCTTCGCCGCGACCAAGCTGACCATGCCTGTGCTCGTGCTCGGCGGGGAGAAGTCAGGCGGCGACTTCCTCATCACCCAGGGCAAGATGGTCGCGGCCAATGTCGAAGGCGTGCTCGTGATTGGCTCCGGGCATTGGCTCATCGACGAGGCACCCGGGCAGGTCATTCCAAAGCTGGCGGAGTTCTTCGGGCGTTAGGGGAGTCGATCGCCTCAAGAGCCATGGACACGCTTTGATCGTTTCGAGGAGTGCGCCTGACCAAGCCCCTCATACACAAAGCGATCCATTGACCGGCGTCTTCCAGGCGCTTGCGCACAAGACCCCTAATCCCATCCATACTTCACTCGAATCCTAAAGTCAGCCGAATTTGAGTGAAGCAGGGCCCCTGGGTCTATTTCGTCACCTGCAAGCGGTAGTACCTCTGCGTATCTCAGATTATCTCGGACTAAATAGACCCAATGGCATCGCGACACGCATTGATGCGCCAAGAGTTTCCATAATCGCGCGCTACGGCCTGTTAATCCGCAGGTCCCTGGTTCGAGCCCAGGCAACTGCCCAGCCGGAACGCAGCAGGTCTATCGGCTATACAACAAGAGGCGAGGCGCCCCGCCTAACCATCGCTATACAACCAGTTCACTGACGCTTGCGCAGATACTGGAACGAGAGGGCCGGAGGTCTTCAGTAGTTGTCGCGCTCCACGCGGAACGTCTCCTGATTCGACTTGCCGACGCGTATCGAGTTCAAGGCCAGGACCTCGATGCGGTACTCGCCGTGCGCGAGCGAGGCCGTGTCCACGACATATTTGGTGTCGGTCAACCCGTATGCGATCGGTCCCCACTGCTCGCCGTCGGTGCTCATCATAACGACATAGCTCAAATCTGATCGCTCCTGGTCATGGGCCTTCCAGCGGAGGACGACGGACGACGTGCCGTGTCTGTCCGGGCGGTCCAGGTAGACCTCCGGTACACTCCGGTTGAGATCGAGCGACGCCAGGCACGTTCCGGTGCCGCGATTCCAGATTTCCAACTTCACGGCTGACCTGGGGAGTTCGAGCGTCACGCCGAAGAACGTCACCGGCATGACCCGCTTGAACTCCGCATGATTCCAGGCGACTGGCAGACCCACTTCGCGCAGCGGACGCCCCGCTTCGTTCAAGAAGCGAAACCCGTACATTCCTCGTCTACCGGTATGATCGGGCAGGCCGGCATCGAGGCGAACACATCGGGCCATGTAAATCTGGTTGTGCCAGCTGATCATGCCGGACACGTACACCACTTCCGGATCTGGGTGGATTACCAGCTTGTCGATCAGCCGGTCGTAGTCCGCGGGATCGATCCATCGTCCGTCGGCCGCCCAGTTGTCGTGCGCATTGACCGGCGAACCTCCCATGAGACAGTGCGAATTGCATTGCTCCTGATCCGCCAGCGTATCCAACGGCGGCGGCTCGCCTCCCCTTCTCACCCAGTAGCCGCTGGCGGGATTCCCATCCTGGAGGTTGGGATCGTCGTGGTTGTACTCGTCGAAGCCACCCACGAGTCCGCACGCGGCGTGACCCACGACGGGCCAGTCGATGTCACAGACCCAACTGGTTTTCAGTCTGGAATCCACGCTGAGACCGAAGGTATGGCCCAACTCGTGCGCGGGCAGCGTGATCATCGGCCCCGTCTGACTGCCACTTTCGTCACGCGGGAGAAAGATAACCGCTCTGGGCATGAACTCGCCGAGCGAAAATCCTGTGACGTCGCTCCACGCCGAGAATCGCCTGAACCAGTCTTTGTTCGGGAGCACGCCCATCAGCCGGCTCTGCGGCAAGAGCGCGGCAATCCCGTTCAACTCGAACGTCAAGACGACAGGTTCGACCGCATCGACCGGCAAGCCAAACGAGCTGAGGATTGACACCAGGAAGTCCGCGGCCGCCGTCACGGGCGGCGGCGGGATATCGACCGAGAGTTTCGTCGAGATCGGCCCGATCAACGGATACACCGCGCGAATGTATCCGGTGCCCAGCTCGAAGATTTCATCGAAGTGTGAGTCGGGCACGTAGTTGCCGACGTCCAGCAGCGATCCGACCTTCGCCCAGAGTAGCGAGAAGTTAGGATCGGTAGTCACCACCTTCCACGTGGTCCGATTGGTGACACGGTCGTTACCCAAGCGGCAATCGCCCGCAGGCAACCCAGCTGAACCAGGATCGACGATCTCGGCAACCACGGCGATGGGATAGGACGTCGCCGCCGCTGGAAATGCAATGGGATGGTCGGCGAAAAGATAGCGCTTCTGCACTTCGCCCGACTGGATCTGCAGCGGAAAGGTCTCGTCTACGGAGAAACTGCCGCCGCTGATCCGGATGCGAACGGTCGTGTTGATCGTGACACCGTGGTTGTTGGCGATGAGCACCATCACTACGGTGCCTTTGCGCGCCACGAGCCGATTCGTTCGCGGGACGACTTGAATCAAGTCGAGATCCACGAGCGCGAGATCGTTCTGGCTGACCGGCCGTGCGTCCTTGAGCCCGATACGAAATGCAATCGTCGCCGCCTCGCTCCCCGATCCGCCGGAAATCTGGTGCAGGCCTTGCGATGGCCGGTTGATGTCTCCGTTCAGGAGCAGGGCACACAAATCGAAGTTGAAGTCGAGACGGAACTTGCCCGGCAGTGGATTGATGTCCACATGGTCGTCGTCAAAGGTGAGACCCGAGTCGCCTTCCCAGATGTCGATCCTGATCGGCACGGGACTCGACGACACGGACTTCTCGAACACGCCCTTGCGTGGTCCCGTCGCCTCCCAGTGGGGGAAGTCTGTCTCGCCGATCTGTGGAAGGTTGAACGTCTCATCATCGATCGTGACGAATCCGTAGATGTCCGCGTGATTGTCGTAGAACGGCACGAAGTCGTCGTCGCCTTCGAGATCGGTGTTCGGTTTGACCGAAATGATCTCGACGACGACCACGCTGGCCGCGCCTCCCTGTCCTGGGGCGAAGCCTGACGGGCACGGCGCGGATCCAGGATGCGACACGTGGAATATCCTCAGGTCGGGCGTCTGTAGGTTACAGCGCGCACCAGCGTACGCCCGGGCCCAAGGACGGTCAAGGCCTCCGAGATGGTTTATTCGGGTACGCGTTCCACAGCGTTGCCACTTAACATCGGGCAGCTCCTGGTCGGTCAAGTCATGCGCGACGAGTCCGCCAAGCGCGCGCGGGCGCGCGCCAGCGTGGACATGACGGTCGCTATGGGTACGCCGAGCAGACTCGCAATGTCCGCGTAGGACAGGCGCTCCACGGCCACCAGCATCAGCACTTCGCGCTCCTCGATCGGAAGGCGCAATACTCGCGCGCGCATGTTGGCAGTTGCGACGCCGCCGCCGGAGTCGTCGGACCGACCTGAAGGCTGCACCTTGCCGGGGACGCGCCGATGCGTGGCACGCATCAAGCGGAAGAGCCACGGCAGAAAATCGATCTCGGGAGGCGGGAAGCGTCTCCTGCGCCACACGCCGGCAAGCGTCTGCGCGACGAGCTCGTCGGCGCCGTCACGCCCGCCCACGAGGATCCGGGCGTAGCAGCGGAGCCTTGGCAGGGCGGCCTTGAGTTCGGCGGCAGAAAGGCTGTCGACGTGGTCCATATGTTCCGGGGCGGCGCGCAGTCGCG
>Ga0184626_10000422_pt1 | contig 13042 bp, 12 predicted proteins | sample PLM3_60_b1_FD_133142 | JGI IMG/M metagenome (GOLD analysis project Ga0184626, IMG submission 133142) | Groundwater sediment microbial communities from an aquifer in East River, Colorado, USA - PLM3_60_b1 | ecosystem: Environmental > Terrestrial > Soil > Riparian zone | place: USA: East River... | reverse complement strand
TTTTTCGCCTTATACATACACGTATAGAAAAAAATTTCCTCAGGAGGATCCCTCTGCCCGGAGATCAACTTACCCTCCATGTCAAACTCGAGCACGTCATCCTCAGGGATGCCGTGATCTAAGGGGGGCCTCAGGGGCAAGAGGAGAAACCTATCGCCGCTCGGCGTCCGGCAACTGACGTGCCCCCACATGTCGGCCAGCTCCCAGCGCAGGATCTGGATCGCCGTTGCCAATTTTTCTTTTAGCTCGTCCACTTCGCTCATGGTTTTACCTCGTTGACAGACCGCTCATCGATCATTTCGCAGCCAAGTATGTTCGCCGTAATAGACGATGACAAAACTTTCTTGGAGTACTTCGACTGAGCTCAGCACGAACGGTCCTTGATTGCGATTGCCAATCGTTAACCGATCGCCTGAGCTATGTCGAAGGGTGGTCGGCCTGTTGCTCAATATTTCTCGAGTAATCGTTTCAGGTTACCACCCAGAATCATCTTCAGTTCCTTCGCCGTCCATCCGGTATATTGGACCGCGTATTTCACCAGCTTGTCGATCTCCATCTGAAACGGATTGTACGGGTGATCCGAACCGTAGAGCACTTTCTCATAGCCGACTTTCAGAACCGCGGGAACGAAATTGTGCGACATCCAGCTTACGACAGAAGTTTCGAGATAGAGATTGGTGACTTTCGAAGCCGCCAGCGCTGCCTTTTTGCTCCCGTCGATCAGGCCCATATGACCCAAGATGACGGGCACCTTCGGATATTGTGCCGCCAGATGGCCGATGGTTAAGGGGTCCGTATTCGCCGTGTTGCCGCTGTGGAAAATAATCGGAACACCGCAATCACGCGCCTTATCGAAGATCGGTCCTAAAATCCGTTCGTCGAGCATGAAATGATCAATTTCCGGGTGTAATTTGATCCCGCGCATCCCCCTCTCGTTGATATATTTGTCGATCAACGCACAGGCAGATTTCTGACCGACATTCGGGTTGATCCGGCAAAACCCGAGGATGCGTCCAGGATGCTTCTGCATCGCGTCTGCGATCAGATCGTTCTGGTCGCTATAGTCGTATTCGCTGCTAAATCCTCCCATTGGGAAACCGATTACCGTATCCACTCCGGCGTCATCCATCGCTTTCACAACTTGTTCACCGCTGAAGGAATTAAAAAACGCCCGGCCGGTGGTGCTGTCCTTCGCCGATATTTCAAACCGTTCTCGTCGCGGTCTTCCTCCCATGTGAGTGTGCGCATCGATGATCTCGATCGATTCTCCATCGATTGTTATGCTCATCGTTCCTCCTTCTCTAATTTGAGCGGCGCATATGAATCACTTCTTTTTGCCCTCAGCCAACGCTTCTTCCATAAGTTTGATAATGGGTTGCATCTCTAAGTATTCCGGACGACTATCCAAAAGCAGGTATTTGACTCCCTCAACGCGGCGCGCCCGCGGCGGCACCATGTCCTTGGGGATGTCGACCCTGAGAGAGTCTACCGCGTCATCGGTGTTCGCCAACTCATTCTGGAGAGCGATCTGGCCTTTGCGCGAAAGTAGCCAGTTGATAAAGACCTTCGCCGCATTGGGGTGAGGAGCTCTGTTCACCAGCCCTACGGTTCCGGAGTTGGAGACGATTCCCGCGCCCTCTTTCATTACGCCGAGATTGCCCACCGGTAAACCTTTTTGTTGGAGATCAGCGATCTCCACGCAGCCGATGCAGATGGCAAATTTTCCGTTCGCAAGCCCGTCCGCGCCCTGACGAAAATCGCGAAACAACCCGACATCCATTTCTGCGAAGAGCCGCCGGACAAAATTCGGCCCGAGTTGGGGGTTATGATAAAAAAAGCGCATGGCGCCGCTTCCCGGGCCCGGAGTGCGAATGTCTCTCGTCTCGATCTTCCCCTTCCATCTCGGATTGAGGATGTCCCACAAAGATTTGAACTCTGTGGCGTTGACCAGCTTGGTGTTATATGAAACCGAGCCGCCCTGGATGACCCCTAAATAGATCAAAGCCAACTCCTGGTTGGGATCGGCGTAGAGGTGCTTTCCCATCCACCACTTCGACTGATCGAGTACCTCAGGCAGGATCAAAGCCGGACGAAGCGGATCGTATATCTTGGCATGGTAAAAATCAGAGTTCCGGGGACCGGTGCTGATCACGTCCGCTAAATACTTTTCCGCCCTCCGCTCACTGATAAGCCGTTGGGTCAGATCGTTTCCCCGGCCAACAACTGCGACGGCTTTGATCTCCGGATACTCTTTCTGAAAATGGGGCAGCAGAACGTCGTAGCTTAAATAAACGTTGACCTGGCCTTCTCTTTTCGCTTCCGCTAGTATTTTATTCCAATCATCCTCCCCAGCGCCCCAAACCGTGGCGGGAAACGCCACGAAAACCGTGAGCGCATGAGTCAGAATAGCCGTCGCGAAAATGTTGCGGCCAGGGCTCCGGCATTTGCCGCTTTTCATTTTTTTCTCCTTAAATTATTACCGGGCAGCTACATAAGACTGGCATCGATACGTTGGCTCTCTCTTCTGGAAAAAGTAGCAGACTCGAAGCTGCCACTGCGGAAACCGGACTCACCGCCACGCACTCAAGGACAATTCATCGTGACTCGCCGAGTATTCGTTTCAGATTGCCGCCGAGGATCGCTTTCAGCTCCTTCGCCGTCCATCCGGTGTATGGGACCGCGTATTTCACCAGCTTGTTGATTTCCATCTGAAAAGGATTGTACGGGTGATCCGAACCGTAAAGCACCCGCTCATAGCCGACTTTCATAACCGCCGGAACGAAATGGTGCGACATCCAACTCACCACCGAAGTTTCCAGATAGAGATTGGTTACTTTTGAAGCGGCGAGCGCAGCCTTCTTCGTCGCATCAATCAAGCCCATGTGACCCAAGATCACCGGCACCTGCGGATACTGCGCCGCCAGATGACCGATGGTTAAGGGGTCCGTATTCGCCGTGTTGCCGCTGTGAAAGATAACCGGCACTCGGTAGTCTCTCGCTTTATCGAAGATCGGTCCTAGAATCCGCTCGTCGAGCATAAAATGGTCGATCTCCGGGTGTAATTTGATCCCGCGCATCCCCCGCTCCTTAACGAACCTGTCGATGGACGCGCACGCGGCCTTCTGCCCCACGTTGGGATTGATGCGGCAAAACCCTAGGATGCGGCCCGGATGTTTCTGCATGGCGTCGGCGATCAGATCGTTTTGATAACTGTAGTCGTTTTCGGTGCTCCATTCTCCCATGGGAAAGCTCACGGTCGCGTCCACTCCGGCCTCGTCCATCGATTTCACCATGTCGTCGCCACTGAATGAATTGAAGTGAGTTCGGCCTTCCCTTGGCTTACGCCCGCCCATATGGGTGTGCGCGTCGATGATCTCGATGGATTCTCCTTCTAGTCGTAGCGACATACGATTCCTTTCTGTCCAAGATGCAAGGCAATGCATCTGTCGGTGGTTTGACCTTAGCAACTCGACCCAAGTCGCAGTGCTGCGGAGGCTCGCGCTGCGACTTGGGTTCGATTCTTTGCGAATAATTAGCTGAACTGGCCGTGGACTAAAAATTACTTCATGGCTAGGCTCGCGGAACCGTAGCTCGCTCCAACCGATGGCGCTAGGCTGGCGCATTCGAGTACTCGCCTGGCGATCTCTTCCGTGGTTGCGAACCACACGCCCTCATGCCGCTTCACGTATTCGATAAGTTCAGAGAGCACTTCGATCCGGCCCGGGCGTCCAATCAAGAAGGGATGCAGTGAGAACTGACAGTAGGTGTGAAACAAATTCGATTCCGAATAAAAGGTATCGAAAGACTTCTTCCAGATCACTAAAGCATCATCCGGATTCGCAGTTTTGCCGCCTTGGAAAACGAACATATCGCCGAAGGGTTGCCGGGGAATTTCCACAACTACCCGATCATGGTCCTTTAAAAGGTATGGCAGATCGTGGGAAAACGAGTTGCTGTTCCAGATAAATCCCTGTCCGATTCCCAGATCGGGAGTGACGTGACTCTGGAAACAACATCTCCAGCCGTCGATCTTCTTACCCGTCAGGCCCGTCAAGACATCGACGGTCTTGCGCATGGTTTCAAGCTCTTCCTCTTGGGTCAACTTCCATGCCTTCTCGTGGTGATAACCGTGCCCCGCTACGTCATGTCCAGCCGCGTGAATAGCTTTGACGGTATCGGGGTACCGTTCCGCCAGGGCCCCGCAGGTAACAAAAGTCGCCTTGATTTGATACTTATCCAACAGGCGTAAAATCCTCCAAATTCCCACTCGCGGGCCGTATTCGCGTCTTGCATATTCCTCGGCATCAATCCTGCCTTTCGAATCCGGCTCCAATCCTTCGGCCCCCTGATAATTGAAAACAAAATTAACTGCACATCGGTACGGCTTCGGCCATTGCAGTTTCTCCCCTAGAAAGATCTCTTGCAGCATAGGCACCTCCTCTTTTGAGTCTTCTTATAAGTTTATCAGCAAAATAGCAAAATCCTCTTTTCGCTTCGGCGTGTCCGAATATCTTTCTTCTTCTATCCCTTCTGAGGCTCTTTGAGGGACTCATCGATGAACTTTCGTACCTCATCTACATCCATCCATTCCAAATCCCAAACGCGAAAGTACTTGACGCCTTCCCGTCGCCGGTGGATCGGTGAAACATCCTCTTTAGGAATATCGATTCTGGCGGAATCGCAGGCACCCTGACTCTTTTGAAATGAAATCTGACCCTCCCGCGACAACAGCCAGTTGACAAAGACTTTCGCCGCATTGGCATGGGGCGCCTTGTCCATGAGAGACATGTTTGATGCGGCAGTTTCAAGAACCGGAGACTCCTTGAGGTTTCTTGGATCCAAAATGTTGACGGGCAGCCCCTTTTCCTTTGCCGTCAACAGTTCCCGTGGAGACGTTAGGAGAAGAAAAACAAACTTTCCTTGAGCCAACCAGTCGACTGCTTGACGGGGATCCTGACTCAGCGCGATATCCATCTCGCTCAGGAGACGCTTGAAGAACTGCGGACCAAGCTCAGGGTGATAATAGATCAGCCTGCCACCCTCTCGACCCCCTGAGGACCTCGGATCCAGCGATACAATCTTGCCCTTCCATCTTGGATTCAGGATATCCCAGTACGAGTTGATCTCGGTCGGTTTCACTAATTCGGTGTTATAAGAGACCAGGTCGATGTGTTGACTGATGCAGGGTGAAAAGATGTATTTCCCCTCAGGGTCCACGTAGTGATGCTTACCTTGCCACCACTTAGATTTGTCGGTCACTTCGGGTAGCACAAAGCTGGAATCCATCGGCTGCATCGGAACAGGTCGTGACCGATAGATTGATACCGCAGAGCCGGTCCCAACCTTAATCACATCCTCAATATATTTGCCGCCCCTTCTCTCCGCCATGAGACGCGATACGACCTGTCCTCCGCGCCCAGGAGCCAAAACGACCTTGATATTGGAGAACCGCTTCTGAAAATCCACTAAGGTGCCGTCGGTTCCCCCATTAGAATAGAAATTCAGTTGTCCTTCTTGCTCAGCTGCCTTGACCGTTTTTTCCCATTCGGCCTGCCACGCAACTTTGGGTAGCTCGGCTGCCGGCAAATTACCGCGTATTCCACAAACAAATCCCAGAACCAAAATTCCGCCGATTCGGAGGATTCTCTTTGGTCGCGTTTGCATCGCTCACCACGTATTCCAGCGTTCGCCGCGCTTGATCATCGATTCGTAGTAATTCCATTCAGGAGAACGCGGCGGTCCGGGTCTCCTTCTATTCAACCTGCTAGCTTCCACGGCGTGGAATTTTCTCACTGCTGTCTCTGTAAGTGGACTGAACCGACCGACGCTACCAGCCCGCAGGATCATCTTCGCTGTCCGCTCCAAGTGAACCGCGTTGAGACACGCCTCTTGAATCGTCCTTCCCGTCACGTTCGCCCCATGCCCCTTCATCATCAGGGCGCAACTTTTCCCCATAGCCTTGGCGGCCCGCTCGCCGTCTTCTCGCCAGGTGCCGTATAGCCAGGGGCTCACCGGCACGTTCTTCCCAAACTTGATGGCGTGCTGGTACATCGGCACGATCTTCTTCCCGGCCGCCACAAGAGAAACAGCCGCCGGCGGGTGACAGTGAATCACCGCTACTGCGTCTTTCTTTGCTTTGTAGAGCGCGGTGAAAAAGAAAATCTCGGCCGGCGGGTCTCGTCGTCCGGAAATCAGCTTCCCCTCCAGGTCATATTCCAGAAGCTCATCTTGGGAGAGAGTGTGATCGTAAGGCGGCCGCAGCGGTAAAATGAGAAAACTATCTCCACGAGGTGATCTGCAGCTGATATGTCCCCACATATCCGCCAGTTCCCACCGCAGGATTTGGACTGCAGTAGCCAGTTTATCTTTTAGCTCGCCTAGGTCATCCATATAGTCGCCGGCCAATAATATGATTTATCAGAAGCAGTTGATTAGTTTAGCAACCTTTGCGCGGCAGCAACCGCTGGCTTACGGATCGACTCTTGTTTCTCCTCTGAATGGCTCTCAAGCTGATGGTACTGCTCAACGGTCATGAATTCTCTCGCTGGTCGCACGGCGTACGGTTCTTTCGGAGAATCGATATCCAGACGTCGTGTCGGTTCGCCCAGCGCTTTCTGGTAAGTCTCCTGGCCTTCCCGGCTCAGAAGCCAGTTGATGAAGAGTTTACTCGCATTGGGATGGGGAGGATTCTTGATGACCGCCAAAGTTCCAGATCCGGTCACAGGGTAAGTTCCATCCTTGAGCTGGGGCAGAGGTTTTATGGGAAGGCCCGCCTTAACAAAGGGACCGAAGTTATCGATGTCGAGCCCTATCGTAATCGCTACGCTGCCTTTGACTAACAACTCAGCCAACGGCCGCTCTTCGCGCATGATGACGAGATTCTGCTGAACGAGCTTTTTAAGAAATTCTTCACCCTTCGTTCTAAACAGAAATGTCCAGTTACCCTGCCCCGCGCCGCCCGCGCGTGGATCACTGTAGCCGATCTTACCCTTCCATTTGGGGTTAACCAGATTGTCGTAAGCGCGGACCTCCTCGGGCTTCATAAGTTCGGTGTTGTACCAAATGGCCTCCTGCACAAAGGCAAGAAAGGAATAGGCATATCGGTTGGCTTTGTCCACGTACAGGTGGCCACCCCACCAGTTTTTTGGCTCCTTGACCTCCGGTAGAATAAATTGCGACTCGACCGGCTCAACGATGCCGGCCAAGCCATAGATAATCGCGCCCGAGCCTCCCGTATGAACGTCAAAAAATTGCACGCCGGCTCTATGTTCGTCGGCGATCTTTTTTACGATTGCCGACCCCCTTCCCGTCACCAGTTCCAATTCGATCCCAAAACGTCTCTCAAAGCTTTCTTTTAACGCCTTTCTCAACTCGGCACCCGGCGGCACCGAAACAACAACCTTGCCTTCCTTCTTGGCTGCGGTCATCACGCGCTGCCATTCGGACTGCCAGTCTAAAGTTGAACTTTCGGCGGCATTTACTGGCGAATAGAGCAATAGAAGGGCAACCAAAACCGTCGCCGCGCTTGCACCGAAGACCCATATGCGACACGGACCCCCCGTTGGAAATCTTGCTGATAGCCACTCAAAATTATTTTTGATCTGCATCATCAGTTGCGACGTGTTTGAATCTTGCTGCCGGAGCGTATCAGCTGCCAGAAATACACCAAAACCTTTGACTCGTCCAATATTTTCTATGACTTGTGCTTCCGGTTAACGATAAAATATCCTAAGCTCCACACTATCCTATGCGCATTTGTTCTCTACTCCCCGGCGCAACCGAGATCGCCTTCGCTTTGGGCTTAGGTGACGACGTGGTCGGTGTCACTCACGAATGTGACTATCCCGCCGAGGCGCGACAAAAACCCGTCGTGGTGCGCGGTTTGATCGACTCAAACCGAATGACCAGCCTCGAGATCGATCGCTGGGTCGGCGAGAGGCTCGGGAGCAACCAGGGTCTCTACGTCATCGACGAGCAGCGGCTGCGCGAAGCCGCGCCGGATGTCATCTTGACCCAGGGGCTGTGCGATGTTTGCGCCATTGATTACAATGAAGTCGTCACCGCCAGCGAAACTCTCGCTAAAAAACCGAAGATCGTGTCGCTCACTCCTAATTGCCTGACCGATGTCTTGAGCGACGTGTTGCGCGTGGGCGAAGCCACCGGACAACGCCTCAAAGCTGAGGAGGTCTTCCGGCATCTCGAAGAGAGGATCTCAGCTGTGCACGAGCGCGCAGCGCAATTATCTGCCCGTCCGCGAATTGCCTGTCTCGAATGGTTCGATCCGATCTACGCCGCGGGTCATTGGGTGCCGGAGATGGTTGAGATCGCCGGCGCGGAGGATGTTTTGGGGCGGCGCGGTGAACCGTCTGAAAAAGTTGAGTGGCAGAGTATCCGCGAGTCCGCGCCTGAGATTATAGTTCTAATGCCGTGCGGCTTCGATGTGCCGCGAACATTGCGAGAAGCCGGGGTGCTAGAACGACTCGAAGGCTGGCACGACCTACCGGCGGTCAAAGCGGGCCGAGTTTTCGCCGTCAACGGGCACGCCTTCTTTAGCCGTCCCGGGCCGCGCTTGGTCGATGGTCTCGAGCTTCTAGCGCACATTACCCATCCGAAGATTTTCCCGATGCAGCCATCACCCGATGCTTTGCAAAGAATCATCTGACCCTCTCCATCGTGGCAACAACCGGCGCCGCCTCAGGGATTTTTTCATCACACCTTAAAGACATCCTTCGCCTCGCCGTTCCGGCCATGCTCGCCCTGGCGAGCCAGCCGCTGCTCAGCATCGGCGACACGGCGATGATTGGCCGCCTGGGCGTCGAGCCGTTGGCTGCTCGCGCCGTCGGCGCTGCGATCATCGGCGGGATTTACTGGATTTTCGCCTTTCTGAGCTTCGGTACGACAACACTTGTCGGCCATCACCACGGCGCAAACGATTTCAAAGCGTGTGGCGAGACTTATTTCCACGCTCTCTGCCTTGCGCTGCTCGGAGGCATAGGAGTTGCCTGTGCAGGTTTGCTCTTTGCCACCCCGCTATACCAGTTGATGGGTGCCGCAGGGAACGTAGTCAACGAGGGAGTCCCCTACTTTCGCATCTATATCGCCAGCGCTCCATTTACTTTTATATTTTTTGCCTCGGTGGGATTCTTCCGCGGCACTCTAAACACAAGAACTCCGATGGTCATCGCTTTTCTAATTAGCGGAATCCATTTGTTGCTCGACTACGGCCTCATTTATGGCAACTTCGGTCTGCCGCGCCTGGGTATCAGAGGCGCCGCCGTCGCGGCCTGTAGCGCACAGCTTGTTGGAGCAGCGACATGCCTGGGCATTTTTTTCTTTTCCCGTTCTATGGCAGCGTACAGAGCTGTGGAGTGGCGCATCTCGCTCCCCCGGTTGCGACCGTTATTTCGCATCGGCAGTGACCTGGCCATTCGCACCGGTGCGCTACGCGGCTCCCTTGTCTTCGCAACAAGTTGCGCCGCACGCATGGGCGCTAATGTCTTATCTGCTCATGAAATCGCCTTTCAACTGATGCTCCTGAGTTCCGATGTTATCGACGGTTTGGCGGTGGCGGGACAAGCGCTGGTCGCAAAGTATTTGGGTTCCGGTCAAAAAGAAAAAGCCATTGCGATGGGCAGGACTCTTATTCTTTGCGGCGCAGTAGCCGGGCTCATCTTTGGAGTCGCGTTTCTCGGAGCGCAGGACGCTATTGTAAGGTTTTTCACGAACAGCACCGACGTCAAGCTTCTGCTCGGCGGCGGTGTAATTTTGCTAGTCGCCCTATTTCAGCCTTTGAACGGAATCGTTTTCGTCCTGGACGGCCTTCTGATCGGCGCCCGCGACACCCGCTTTCTCATGTGGGCGATGCTCATCGGCGGCGTGGGAATCTTTGTTCCGATTTCTTGGATGTCTTTGCACTTGGGCTGGGGTCTAACAGGAATCTGGGCGGGGGTCGGTGCTCTCATGTCCTGGCGCCTGGTCACCTTGCTCTATCGGTTTTTTAGCCGGAGCTGGTCGGCAGTTCAGAAATCAGCGGTTGCGTGATGAGTAGCGGAAGCCTTGACCTGTCTTTCGATGGGCGACAGCTCATCGCTTCCTTTTTCAGAGGAACTAACAGAATTAGACCGGGCGGAGATTTTTCATTGAATCGACTATCGGCGTATCTGTTCGAGCAAGCTGTTATCGAAGAACCGCTTCGGATCAGCATCCTTGGCCTTGGGATGATCGAGGAGTTGGAGTAAGTTGGCGTAGCTTCTCTCGTTTACCTTAAGCGTGTCACCGAAATACTTCTTGTAGTATTCAAAGGTCGCTTGCAACACTGCCTCGTCGTCAACTCGGGTGTACTTGCGCAGCATCTTCCTGCTCATAGCAGCGTCCGTTCTGGCCAACGTTAGTCCCTCGGTGAAGGCGCGGAGGAAATTTAGAGCGATCTCCCGGTTTTTTGGATCCTTCAGCCATGATTCTCGAGCAGCGATCGCCGTGGTAGGGAAAGCTCCATCTTCGTTCTTGGCTAGATCCGTAAGCTGACGAAACCCTTTCTTTAGTGCTACCTCGCTCGCTGGGTAGCCCAGCATGGCCGCATCCACCCTACCGCTCGAAAGCCCTGCGATAGCTTCCGGACTGCCCCCTATTTGAATAAAAACGACATCGGTTGGCTTTAGGCCGCCCAATCGCAACATGGACAATCCGGCAAAGTGAGTCGAAGTTCCGAAGCGTGTCACCGCGATGGTTCTGCCCTTGAGATCGCGAATGGATTTAATCTCCGGCTTGGAAAAACAGTCAGTCGTATAGACACCGGTTTGGGCGCCAAGGGTGATCAGATCTCCGCCACTGAAACGGTTCAAAACCACGGCACCGCCGCCGACCGCGCCTATGTCGAATTGTCCCGCAGTCATTGCGGGAACGATCGCACTGGAGCCTCCGGAAATGAAGAGCGGTGCTATCTCGAGACCGTATTTTTGAAAGAGTTTTTCTTCTATGGCGATCCAAAAAGGAGTCGAGGCACCTGTGAGCGGCGTATAGGGAACGATCATTTTGCGGGGTTCCGCCGCCTTACCTGGGGACGCAAAGAAGATGCCGGATAACAAAGCCGACGCCAGCAATACCCTTATAATTTTCATGAGTTGTTCTCGCCTCAAGGTTTTTTGTAGGTTATCAATTCAATTTTGAAGTCAACTTTATTCCCAATATTTTTCGCGCTTCCTCTGCGTTAGTCACAACCCTCCTACCAAGTATGGTTGCGATGTCTACCGTCATTTTCACCACGTCAGAATTTTTCTTAATGATTTCATCTCTATGTGGATACAGCCAATAGCAGTCTTCGATTCCTACTCTGACGATATCAACCCCGGCCATGATACCCATTGCCACCATGGGCAGCCAGTTTCGACCGCCGGGATATAAGCCAATAAGACTTTCAGGAATATTTGCTTTCACCATGTTCATATTAGCTATGAGCTGCAAATACGACCACGGATCCTGGTTAGAAACATGGGCATCATGCTTGCCTAATTGGATATTCATGATGCGGGCCTAACCTTGTCGACGCTCTTATCGAAAATATGCCGCTTGAAACCGAGGTGGGTGTTTGTATCGAACAGTTGATATACAGGCTTTACATCATGTGCTTCCAGCCACTTTACTCCCTCTACTGCACCCCTTACGCTAAAATATGACGGCTGGCCCCTACGACGGTGGCCAACAGGGACCATCAAAGATCCCTGAACGTATTTGTTGCCATTCCCCAACTCCAATAACCTTTCCGTGCCGATGATGCAGTCCACTTCGGCGTTAAGCACCGGGTACAAGGAATCAGTGAATGTGACGCAATCCCCCACTTCAGCGAAGATACCATCCAAAACTTCTGCCAGGAGTTCATGATTCATTTGGGCCAAACCAGTCTTAGGGTCTCTGGGATGAATGTGCGCTATCACAGCGCCCGCCTTTAGAGAGTCAACTTGCTCCTTGATCTGATCTTTCAAAGCGATTGGTACAGCGGGGAATCGCACTTCTCCTAACTGCCATCCAGGACAGGCGCTTTCTATAATCAGCGGCTTGTCCATTGTCGGGATCTTAGGTTCTGTTTCCACCGGAAACATTTCTGTTACCACATCTTTGGTTAATGCAAACGGAACGTACTTAGGCTGACCGGCATTTACTGTTTCATTCTTCATGACAATTTCCTCCTCCCCATGAATCAAGCGAAATTAGGCACAACTATGATGGAAAAAGTAAGGTAAGACCCAAACCCATCGGCTGGAATCTGTTTTTAATTCAGCGCGAACTCCGAAATAGCCCCGATAGCATGGCAGTGGCATGGACACAAGAATTTCTCTGGATAGTAAAAACCGCCATTTCGAGTTTGGTATGTAGCCGCTAGCCTACTATTTGTCAACCAACAACGATTTGCCCTTCGTATCAAAGCTTGGATGCGACAAGGGCACGGATCTCAAGCCATTGTTGACCGAGGGCGATTACTGATGATAGCGTCCGCAAAAATGATGCGGAACAGGAGAAACGTTCATGGACAAAATTATTATCATCACGGGCGGTGCTGGAGGGATCGGGTCGGATATCTGCCGCGGCTTGGCAGCCGATGGATTTAAGGTAGTCGTCGCAGACTATGCTAAAGATGCTGCGGAGAAGACCGCAGCGGAGATTCGCAACGTAAAGGGAGATGCCACCGCTGTAGAGGTCGACGTCGGCAGCAAGGAGAGCGTCGCGGAAATGATGAAACAGGCACTGGCCAAATACGGCCAGGTGGACATTCTTTTTAACGGCGCCGGAGTGATGACCCGCATTCCGGTAATCGACATGCCGGAGGAAGAATGGGACCGGGTGCTAAGAATCAATCTCAAAGGAACTTTTCTCTGCTCCCAGGCAGCCGCGAAACAGATGATTCCAAGAAAACAGGGACGCATTCTCAGCATCGCCTCAGGCCGAGGCGTCGCGGGGCAAGCACGCGCGTCGCATTACGCCGCGTCCAAAGCCGGCATCATCGCCTTTACCAAATCACTTGCGGTTGAACTGGCGCCCTATGACATCA
>Ga0184626_10000421_pt1 | contig 13044 bp, 14 predicted proteins | sample PLM3_60_b1_FD_133142 | JGI IMG/M metagenome (GOLD analysis project Ga0184626, IMG submission 133142) | Groundwater sediment microbial communities from an aquifer in East River, Colorado, USA - PLM3_60_b1 | ecosystem: Environmental > Terrestrial > Soil > Riparian zone | place: USA: East River... | reverse complement strand
GTAGAGCCGATGCTCTTCTGAGACGAGGCGCTGGATATGATTCAGGACCGGCTGATGTTTCGCTTGCTCATTCATGAGAGTCCTCCTCCCATTGAGTCATGCCTGTAGCGCTGCCCCCCTGTCCTCTAGTGCATAGCGAAGTGTCTTACCGCGGCCATAAACCCACCATCAACACGCAAGTTTGCTCCGTTGATGAAGTCTGCCAATGGACTAGCGATAAACGCGACGAGATTCGCCACATCCTCCACACGACCGAGCCGATCTGTCGGGCTATAGAGCACTTCCTGGCACAGGCGTCGTTCGATGCCTTTCCAATCAGCGTCCCATCCACGCTTCTCGGCCATATCGCGCCAGACCGTTTCCGAATCCGGTGTGACAATCGGTCCGGGACTGATCGTGTTCACCGTGATGCCGCTGCGCGCCAGCTCATGGGTGAGACTCATCGTCAGATTCACATTCGCCGCCTGGGTCGCGGCAAAGTCGGCCAGGTTCACTTGCGCTTCAACTCCAACTCCACCTGAAATCTGTATGATGCGGCCCCAGCCACGATCCCGCATTTGCGGCGCCATCAACCGAACCATCCGAACGAGCGACACTACGTTCTTGTTGTAAATGTCGCTCCAATCCTTGGGCGTCGCACTGAGCCAGCCATGCTCGGGAAAGACTGCAGCCTGATGGATCAAGATTTCAATGCCGCCATATGCGACCATGGCGCGGTCAGCGACATGTTCGGCTCCTTCGTCTGTACTCAGATCGCCGAAGGCCACGCTAGCCTTGCTGCCGCTGGCTGAAATCTCTCGCACGATGCGGTTCACTTCATCACTCGGGCCATGCATGACGACCGCCACGCTTTCGTGCGCGAGTGTCTTGGCAATGCCTTCCCCGATTCCTTTGCTGACCCCCGTGACCAATGCTCGCTTGCCTTCCAGTTTGAGATTCATGACGAGCTCCTTCTATCAACGATCACCTTAAGAAGAAAGGCAGGTAAGGTACCGGGCAGCCTTACTCGTGCCTTATCTACTCACTGCATCAGAGGAGTAATTTCAGGCTGGTTTAGCTTTAAGTCGAACAAGGATGCGCCCAGAACAGACCTGTTCTCAAGCTAATTTTTAACGGCTGAGATCCGCCGATATATTGGCAGGTTATGCAGGGCCAAAGGCAGAACCGCACGCGGGCAGTGTCTCATATGCGACCGTACCGAAGTAGGCTCAAGACTTCACGTCGTGGCTCGTCGCGCTCCGAGACCGAGACGGAGCGGTTCGACGTCCAATTCGTGTTCGAGACGGTGCAGCAGCTCGTCGCTGATCGTGCCGTCATTGCGCAGACCGATAAGGGCCAACCGCTTGGCCGTCAGGGTCTCATGCCGCAAACGCCGAGAGGCTTCCGCGGCTTCGAGCGTGCATTCGGATTCGACGATGCTGGATCCAGCGTAGTGCTGCAGACGTCCTTGTAAGACACTTAGCCAGGCTCAGCCGGTGACGACGGCCGGCTCCGTCGCAGGATGTCGCGCTTCCAACGGGAACTCGCGCGCCCGCCAGGCATCAATTCCTCCAGCGAGAGGCCTGACTTTTGTAATGCCTTTTTGACGCAGCAAGAGCGCCATCTTGGCGGCGGTCGCTTCATTCGGACAGGCGCAGAACAAAATCACGTCCCGATGCCGCGGAATGTCATGGTGACGATGTTCGAGTTCCTCCGCCGTCATCCGAAGCGCCCCCGGAATGGTATAGGGGTCCGCTTGGTGATCCAGCGCTCCGCGCAAGTCTACGATGAGGAGGTCACGGTTCTCGTCCATCATCTGTTTGAGCTCGTCCACGCTGACACGGGCGATCCGCAACTCACGCAGCAGCCATTGCCGATGAAGGTACTTGTAGACGATGTACGCGCCCAAGCCTCCGCCGAGAAGGAATACGAGCCATGAGCCGAGATGCGCCGCCTGCCCTGCGATTTGTTCGAGTTGGGCGCTAAACAGAAAGCCGGGCCCTATGAAAGCTACGGTCCACAACAGAGCCCCAAGTCCATTGTAGAACACGAACCGCTTCATTCCCACGCCGAAGAGGCCGGCCAGCGCCGGCGTGATCGTGCTCAGGCCAGGAATGAACTTGGCCATGATGAGCGCACGCATGCCGTGCCGCGTGAAGAAGCTCTCTGTCCGCCGAACGCAGGAATCCGGCTCCAGTGAGATTCGGCAGAGGAGGTTTAACGCATGTCTGCCACGATGCCGGCCCAGCTCGTACCAGATCAGGTCGCCGGCCAAGCAGGCGACGACGGACAGGGCGACAGCCGCGGCCAGGTTCAACTTCCCCGCGCCGGCCAAGGCGCCGGCAGCCAGAAGAATAGGAACAGCAGGGATGGGCAAGCCGATCTGCTCGGCGAAGACCAGCGCGAAGAGCACCATCCCTCCATACTGGATCAAGAACGCGGTGATCTCATCCATCGCCGTCACTCACCCTGCACAGGTTTCATTCCACCCGCGCGCTGCACACGGTCCTTCTCGTTACTTTTCGATCTCGAACCCATCATTCTTCCACCAGCGCCACCCGCCCTCGAGTTCCATGACCGGGTAGCCCTTGCTGGCGAATTCCACCGCCGCGGTCGCAGCCAGATGGCACACGTGCGAGTAACAGTAGAGCACGTTGATCCGGTCCTTCCGCAATCGGGCTTTCAGCATCTTGGTGTCGTCCCACTGATCCTTCGGCACATTGACGGAGCCGGGAATGTGCCCTTCGGCGTAATCCTCAGCCGCTCGCACGTCCACGATGTTCACGGGTTGCCCCTGCTTTGCCCACCGTTCCAGCTCCACCGGACCAGTGGTGAAGCCCATCTTGTCCTGAAAATATCTTTTGGCTTTCGCCGCGCTGGGAATCTTGAGTTTGGCCGCTTTGGTTGCCATGGTCAGCCTCCTTTCAATGGTACGCGTGTACGACCGCATGCCCGCGACCCTTGCTGATCAGCCAGCGGTTCACTGGCAACGCGGCGACAAAAGCCAGGACCAGCGACAGCGCCAGGCTTCCCCAGAACAGCAGGCTAGAGAGTCCAGCGTCCATCGCGCCGGGGATCACCAGCACCACCGCGTTGTCCACAATCTCCATCACCGTGATCGAGAGCGTGTCCGAGGCTAGAGCCAAACCCATCGCGGTCCTGAACGCCACCTCACCAGCAAGGAGCGGCCAGAGAGTCAGCGAGTAGCCAAAGATAAAGGCGAGGACGACCGCCAAGAGGATCGTGGAGGCATTGCCCCATCCCAAGGCAGTCCCGATGGCGAGCCCCAATACCTCACCGATGGCACAGCCCGTGAGACAGTGCGTCGTGGCGGAAAAGGCCAACCGGTTAAGCGAAGCGGTCGTCTCAGACATCGCCTGATGGGCGTGATGCCTGACGTGGTCATGGCTGTGGTGATCGTGTACCATGGTCGCCGTCTTGTTGCGCAATGAACGCTGGTCCTATAACCGCAGTGGCTTGATCGGCGAGAGGACCGACGCCGGGTTGTTCTTCCAGATCGCCTCATCGGCATCCACGTAGAGTTCCACTTCGTTGCCGTCTGGATCGTGCAGATAGAGGCTCTGGCTCACCGTGTGATCGCTCATGCCGCTGATGCGTATCCCACCCTGCTCTAACTCTCTCTTGGCCGCACGGAGCTCTTCCAAGCTATCTCCAAGCTTGATCCCAATATGATAGAGCCCCAGCCGGTGGCCTGATGGCGGCGCTGGCGCCTCCCCGACTTCGATCAGGAGCAGCTCGTGATGAGTCCGGCCAGAGGTCAACGCGGCTGCCGCTCCGCCAAAGATCCGCCCGACCTCTTTGAAGCCGAGCAGATCCCTGTAGAAGGCAAGCGATCGTTTCAGATCCTTCACATAAAAAACTACATGACCGAGGTAGTGAGATTTCATTGCGTTTCCTCAGACAACTGACTGTCGGCTGACCTTGAAGCGGCGGCGCAGCAACCGCTGCACTTCCTCTTTCATGCCGGCCGGCGAGAGGTGAATCCGTTCTCCATGTCCTGGCAACACCCATTCAAAGGCATGGTGAAGCAGCCGCGCGGTCGAGTTCCGGAGCTGCTCTTCGTTCCAGACCCTGACGGACGGCACGTCCAGCCCATGTTCGTCCCGGTCCCACCACAGGTGATCACCAGTAAACAGGAAGCGCTGGTCATAAAGCAGTGCCAGACTGCCGGCTGTGTGCCCGGGCACCGGGATGAACTGCACGTGAGAGGTGGCGACGACCGGTTCGTTGCCTCGGACCAGCCATTCCGAGTCAGGCATCGCCTCTGCATCCTCTTCGTGAATGATCCGCGTCGCCTTGAAGTGACCGGCATATCGCGCGGCGTCCGCGACATCATCCTCGTGGCTCAAGAAGATGTACCGGATGCCGCCCATGCGCTCAAAGGCCTCGATCAGGTGCGACACGTATCGAGGCGAGTCGATCAACCAATTGCCTTCCCGATGACGAATGAAATAACTGTTGGCGCCGAACGACTTCTCAGAATTGAAGCCGTTGTAGTAGACCCCCGCCTCGAGATGGAGCGGAAAGCTCACCATGGCCTGTTGCAGGTTGAGCTTGTCCTTCTTCACCGTCCCAATCGAGCCGACCGGACAGGCGATGAGGGCGCGCCACGCATCTTGCAGCTCCGGTTCAACTTCAGGTTGGTGATAGACGGCCGAGTACTCGCCCGTCTCGCGGAACGCGGCTGGAGCCAACTGCCGGCAGGTGTCGCAGTTGATGCAGGTCGAGTCCACGAAGAAATTGCCTGCGACGTTCGTCGCGAGCTTTTTCCTCAGATCAGCCATCTGTGCGGCTTCCTCTCGTCCTGTTCAATGCATTTCCCAGATCAGCACCTCTGCTCCCTTCGTCGCGTCAGCCGTCAAACGCGGCGAGCCGGCCGCGGTCAGCCGCACCGCATCACCGGTCGCAAGCGATCCTGCACCTTCAAGCTCTGCGCTCCCCTTCGCGACGTACAGATGGGCAAATTTCACATCTGGCAGGTTCACCGTTTCCCCCGGCTTCAGCCGTCCGCCCCAGAGCACAGCTCCATGTTGTCGGATCGAGATCGCCCCGTTGTGGCCACGACCTGAAGCGATCGGGACCAGGCCGCCACGATCAAGCTGGGCATTGATATCGAGCTGCTCATAGCCCGGATTGATGCCCTCGGTGTCCGGCAGGACCCACATTTGGATAAGGTGCAGATCCTGATCGGCCCGAGGATTCATCTCCGAATGCCAGATGCCGGTGCCGGCGCTCATTCGCTGGGCCAATCCCGGATAGATGATGCCCTTGTTGCCTTCTGAGTCTTTGTGCTCCACCTCTCCGCTTAGCACCCAGGTGACGATTTCCATGTCCTGATGCGGATGGGTTCGGAATCCGGTGCCGGCTTTGATGACATCGTCGTTGCTCACCAATAGCCGCCCGTGATGGGTGTTCCTCGGATCATAATGGTCCGCGAAACTAAAGCTATGAAACGACTCGAGCCAGTTCATCTTGGTATGGAACCGCTCGCTGTCGCGTCGGACGTCCATGCCGGCTTCCTTTATAGTGTTCGCAGGCCTATTCATGGCCAGGTCCCTCCCGTTGACGGCTCAACTCTGCAACTGTTTGGCAATCAGGCCGTCCACCGACCAGCGACCTGCCCCGATGATCACTAACGCGACGCTGATTCCGAGCACAAGCAGGTGATACTCATAGCCTTCGCCCGCTTGCTTGCCGGACCAGTTCATGAAAAAGCCGTGCGGCGAATGGACCAGGCTGATTGCGCCCAGCATGATGACACCGATGCTCGCGGCGCTGAACCGCGTCAGGAAGCCCACGAGCAGCCCCAGGCTGCCGAAGAACTCCCCGATGATGATCAGGACAGCGATGAGCCATGGCAGATGCATGGTTTCCGTGAAGAAGTTCAGCGTCCCGGAAAAACCGAATCCGTTGTACCAGCCCAACAGTTTCTGGGCTCCGTGCGGAAACATGACGAACCCCAGCGTCAGCCTCAAGATCAATCCCGACCAGGCATCATCCGTCGCAAACAGCGTCTTCATGTCATCCCTCCTCTGTTCTCGCCTTGGACTCCTCAGCTACGATGTCTAGCTCTATCTTGTCAGCGCGGCGAAGAACCGTGAGCGTTGATTGTACACCCAACTGTTCCTCTGCGAGCAGCCTGTGCAGGTCATCGATGCCCGCAATCGGACGCCCGGCAAACCCGACGATCACATCGCCTTCCAGCAGCCCTGCTCTCTGCGCAGGGCTATGAGGCTCAACGGTGACAACCAGAATGCCGTTTTCGACCGATAATTGATGGTAGCGGACGATGCGCCGAGGGAGCGGCACCGTTTGCCCGCCCACCCCAATATAGCCGCGCCTGATCTTGCCATCCTTGATCAGCCGGCCCGCAACAAACTTGGCCGTGTTGATGCCTATGGCAAAGCAGATGCCCTGCGCCGGCAGAATCACAGCGGTGTTGACACCGATGACCTCTCCGCGCGTCGCCACCAGCGGCCCGCCGGAATTGCCGGGGTTCAGCGCGGCATCGGTCTGGATCACGCTGTCGATCAGCCGACCTGAGGTTGATCGGAGCGAGCGTCCAAGCGCGCTCACCACCCCGGCGGTGACCGTGAACTGGAAGCCATAGGGGTTTCCGATCGCAATCACCAGTTGCCCCGCCCGTATGGTCTGCGAATCTCCCAATGAGACTGGCACCAGATTGGGCGCATCGATCCTGACCACCGCCAGGTCGGTGTCCGGATCATCGCCGATCAGATCGGCCTGGAACCGCCGGCCATCCGAGAGGGTCACCTCGATCTTGGTGGCCTGATGTACGACATGGCTGTTTGTCAGGATAAACCCATCTGGCGTGAAGATAAAACCGGAGCCGTTGCCGCGCATCTCCTGAGGGCGGCGCGGATCGGGCGCACGCCGGCTCCTCGGCTGGTGGTGAACTTCGATATTGACGACCGAGGGGCTGACCTTCTCCGCCACAGAGATCACCGCCTGCGAATAGGCGTCAAGAATCTGCTCATCGCTAGGGGCCGTCTCAGGTAGGCGGATCTCTTGAGTCGGCCTACTGTCCCCGGCCATCAGTCGGAGAACCTGTTGCATGACAATCCCGCAAGTGTGAGAACCGAATTAACCTCGACTCGATAATATAATTCTAGTTAGAACAATATCAAGTGGGGGAGAAAATTATCCTGTTTGCCGAATAACTCCGTGAAACCAATCGCTTAGAACCTCATTGGCAATTTCACATGGCCACTCATACCAAGAAGATAGGCAAAGTTATGAGGGAGGAAAAACTCGCTTGTGGCAAACAGCCTGAAACACTCGCCTTGTTCAGGCCAATTCGACAGGGCTGGATTCAGTGGCGGTTGTAGAAACCGGCGATGGTGTCCACCACGTAGGTGAGTTGGTCGTCGGGGAGCTCGGCGTAAATAGGCAGCGAGAGCACTTCTTCTGCCGCGCGCTCGGAGACAGGGAAGGCGCCTTTCCTGTATCCAAGCTCTTGATAACAGCTCTGCAGATGCAGCGGCACGGGGTAATACACTTCCGTGCCGATTCCCTTGTCCTTCAGGTACGCTCGGAGTTCATCCCGCTTCTGCGCGCGAATCGTGAACTGATTATAGACATGGTGGTTTCCCGCGTCGGTCTTGGGCAAGATGACCCGTTCCAGCAGCTTCGCGTCCTTGAACAACTGTTCGTACTGGACCGCATTGCGTCTTCGCCCCTCTGTCCACCGATCCAGATACTTCAGCTTGACGCGCAGGATCGCCGCCTGCAGCGCGTCCAGTCGACTGTTCATTCCGACTAACTCATGCATATAGCGGACTCGACTGCCATGCACGCGCAGGATGGCCACCGTCTCGCTCAACCGACTATCGTTCATCGTGACCAGGCCGCCATCGCCGAACCCACCGAGGTTCTTGGACGGAAAGAAACTGAAACAGCCGAAATCCCCGAGCGCTCCCGCTTGAACTCCATTTCTGGATGCCCCGATCGCCTGGCAAACATCTTCAATCACCCGGACTCCCCGGCGCTTGGCCATTTCACGAATCGCTTCCATCTCGGCACATTGCCCGAACAGATGGACGGGAATGATCGCTTTGGTGTGAGCGGTTATTTTCCTTTCGATCTGGCTCGGGTCCATGTTGAAGGTCTCTGGGCGAATGTCCACGAAGACCGGCTTGGCGCCGAGCCTGGAGATGGATCCGACTGTCGCAAAAAACGTGAAGGGCACCGTGATCACCTCATCGCCTGGCCCGACGCCCAGCGCCATCAATGCTAACAAGAGCGCATCGCTCCCGGATGCCACGCCTACGGCGTGCGACGTCCCAACGTAGCGGGCCAACGCCTGTTCCAGCTCAATGACCCTCGGTCCCAAAATGAACCCCTGCTCGTCGCACACGGCCTCGATCGCGGCCATGACTTCTCCTCGTATCTGACGGTACTGCGCCTTCAGGTCCAGCAACGGGACATTCATGTGTTCTCGCTCCATTCGTTCGCTGACTGATGATTCACGATCTACCGACCGAGCTGCTCGACTTGTCGGCGACTGTCGCCGGCCGCGAGTCCGGGACAGGTGTATTCGGCCACTAAGTGTTCATATTCCCGTTCCTGCTGACGGACCATTTCATAGATGTCAAACTCCGCCGGCAGCGATTGACCATTGCGTCCCATGCGGACCGTTGTATCAGGATCGGCCAGGAGCGACAAGACCCGATCAGCGAGACCAGGGACGTCTCCCGGCTCGATGAGGTAGCCGTTCACACCCTCCTGAACCACTTCGGCCGCGCCATCGACCCGCGTGCCCACGACAGGCACACCGCTGGCCAGCGCCTCCAGATACACCCTGGGCAATCCCTCCCACAGAGACGTCAGCACAAAGACGTCGAGGCAGCGCAGGACCTCCGCGATGTCGCGACGCCACCCGGTCAGGACAAATGTGTCGGACAGACCGAGCCGTCGCACCTCCGCTGCGATCGCTTCGCGTAATTCACCATCTCCCACGAGCAGAAACTGTGTATTCGGTTTGGCCTTGTGGACCAGCGCAGCGACTCGAACAAAGTCCAGCGGGGCCTTTTGGGGTTTGAACGGAGCGATCATCCCGATGACAGGCCGTTCCTGGTGAAGCCCCAACGCCCGCCTCTTCGTTGCAAGATCCACCCGAGTCTGCCGAAGGGCCGCCAGATCCACACCGCTCCGGATGACCGTGCACCGGTCCTCAGAAAAGAGACCTAGCTCGATTCCAAGGCGACGATTGGCCTTCGACACCGCAAAAAATCTGGTCGTGAACCGAGCCGTCGCACGTTCCAGCGTAATGAGCGTACGCTGGACGACGGGATGCTGATAGCGCGTAAATCCGAACCCGTGGATCGAATGGATAATGATCGGTACTCCTGCCCATCGGGCAGCCCAGCGTCCCAGGATACCGGCCTTCGAGCTGTGCGTATGGACAATTGTCGGGGTGAGCCGCTTGAGGAGGCCAGTCAGCGCGATGAGTGCGCGAAGGTCTGTGATGGGCTGGATCGGACGCCTCAGTGAGGGCACTTGATAGAATTCGACTCCGGACAGCGTCCGCGCGTCCTGATCTAAGAGGCCCGGCTCACCGGTGATCAAAATGGGCTTGAAGCGCGGCCGCTTCAGGTGCGCGACGGTGAAGAGCGTGTTTTGCTGCGCCCCTCCCAGCTCCAGCTTGGTAATGAGGTGGGCCACTGAGACGGGCACGGTCATTCCTGGCTCGCCTGTGGAGCCCGGCCGGTGCCTGGGCTTTTCAGTCGTTCGGCCAACTGTTTGCCTTGAGCGATGGCATCTTCCATCGAGGTGTGTTCCCAGCGGCCGTAGCGGCCGATGGAATGAATACCGCGTCGCTCGAGTTCTTCGAGAATCGTCGGCAGGGCGCGGGCCCGGTGCTTGTCGTACAGGACATAGCCATATCGAATGTCATGCACGTCGGCCACGATGATGTCGTCCTCTGGCCTGAAAATGCCGGCCCGCTCCAGCCCCTCGCGGATTTGCTTGAGCAAGACGGCTGGCGCGGTCACCTCTGTCGGCTGGTGAGAGACCTCGACGTAGAGCGAACTGCAGCCGGGTCGTCCGAGTGCGGGCGAGAAGTTCATGGGGAACCCCGCCCGATAGAAGGGGTACTCCGGCTCCGGAAAATAGATCCAGTGCTTGTCGGAGACCCGTTGCCGCGCCACGCCGAGATTGACGTTGTAGACCGATACACAGCGCAGCCCGGCAGCTGCTTCCTGGATCGCTCGGGGAAGGTCCGTGCAGCAGCGAACAAGTTCCGGGATCGGGATCGTCGAAATGAGCGTCTCGTAGTCTTCTCTCTGCCCGTCCTGAAACGTAGCCCGCCGGTACTTTGTGTCAACCTCGACCACTTCTTTGCCATAGGCAATCTCTCCTACAGCAGGAAGAAAGGCTTTGGGTAGGATCCCTATCCCTCCTTGGACCGGATACAGAAAGGAAGGGTTGTAGCCGAAGGCCTTGTCCTTGATCCCCAATGCCCCGTTCACCACATCCTTGAGTTCGGGCTTGGGAACCAGCCAGGAGACCCAGTCCGACGTCAGTTCATCCAAAGACACCTGCCACAGCTTTTCGTTGAACGGCACCATAAAATGTTTTGCCATTCCCTCACCGAGGTTCTCCAGAATCCAGCCTTTGAAGGAACGGTCCTCCGGCCGTGCGGGCGGGGCGGACGGGTTCGTCAGCGTGGCGAGAAAGCCCAGCAGACATTCGCGGACCACCTCGGGAGGCAATCCATACGTATTTACCTGGAACGGATATTCCGTGTAGGTCCGGTGGGAGTAGATAAATGATCGGCGGATATGCTGTTCCAAGCGACCATCCAGGAGGCTCTCAACTAGGGTTCTGATCTCGGCCTGACGGAAATGCAAGAGGTGTCCGGTCATATCGAAGGTAAACCCGTCCATCTGATAGGATCGACAGAGGCCTCCCGCCTCTTTCTCTTTCTCGAACAGCCGATACGGCACGCCGGTCAGGTGATACGCCGTGCTCAGACCCGCGAGGCCAGCGCCGATGATGACGATCATGGGGCCCTCCGTGCTGCCTCCGGAGAGGGGTCCCGCTGAAGCATTGTCTGTGACGGCCGAGACATATCGATGCGCTTCAGCCAGACCGCAGCCATGACCGACAACACCGTCGTGGCGCCCACGAGGACCAGTGCTGTCGTTATGGGCATGACCATCATCCCCAGCGCCACCCCGCCCAGTACAAACGCCGCTCCATAACTCAGCATGACAACTTGGGGAACCGAAAGACGCCAGTGCCGTAGCCGAAGGGCGAAATGATCGGAACTCCCGAGGAAGACCGGAATTCCCCGGAGCCAGCGGATGTACATCACAAACAGCGTGTCGAACACCGGAACGCCCAGAATTAGGACTGGCGCCAGCACCGCGACCGGATGCATCGCCGTCGCCGAATACTTCCCGATCATTGCCATGGCCCCCAGCATGAGCCCTAGGAACAACGACCCGGCATCTCCCAGATAGATCTTCGCCGGGTAGAAGTTGTACCGGAGAAATCCGAGGAGACTCCCGGCGAGTGCTGAGGCCATGACCATGACGAGCGCATCGTGGTTTACCACCGCCACGACAAAGAGCCACCCGCACGCAATCAGCCCGACGCCTCCGGCCAGCCCGTCCATGACATCAATGATATTGATGGCATTGATGACGCCGACCATCCACAAGACCGTGAGCAGGAGGTCCAGCCAGTCTGGTAGCGCTGCAATCTCGATGCGGATCCCGCTCCGGATCAGCACAAACACTGCGATGAGCTGGCCGATCAGTTTGGGCCATGGCTTGAGGACCCCGAAGTCGTCGATCAAGCCCAGCATGACCACGAGGGTCCCGCCAAGGACTATCCCCAAAGCGTCCTGTCGAAATTCGAATGTCAGTGCCAAGCTGATGAGAAAGGCCAGATACACAGCCAGCCCGCCGAAGTAGGGCACCGGCTCGGCCTGAAGTTTGAGCCGCCCATCAGGGCGATCCACGATGTTGAATTGGAGTGCGGCCCGGCGCGCCAGCGGCACCGCATACAGGGCCAAGAGCAGCGCAAGGACAAAGGTGAGTGCGTAGAGTAACACCGCTAGCTCCCCCTCCCGTCCAGCCGCCTATAGAGCTCCTCCAGATAGGCGCGATACTTGCCTTCTGAATGCCGCTCCGCAACACGACGACGCGCAGCCTGTCCCAGATGGTCACACCGTTCTGGATCTTTCAGAAGACTGATGACGGCTTGGGCGATCTGCCCAGGGTCCGGCTTGATTCGAATGCCCGTCGTCTCATCCACCAGTTGCCAGGTCAAGCCGACATCCGTCGCCACCGTGGCCGTGCCGCAGGCCATCGCTTCCAAGAGGCTCTGGGAAGGATAATTGTCCAGCCTCTGCAAGGACACGAACAGGCGCGCCTTGCTGAGCACCGGCGCAAGGTCTGTGTGAAAGCCAGTCTCGACCAAGCCACGCAGATGCAAGCGATCCAAGGCCCGCTCAACCAGTGGACGAAGTGGACCCTCTCCCAACAAGAAGCACCGGGCGTCGGGAACCGCTTGGAGGATGGTCGGCACGGCCTCAAGAAAGAGAAGAGGATTCTTCTCTTCGATCAGGCGGCCTGCAAAGACCACCCAGGGTTCTTTCCTCGGCTCCGGTTGATAACGGTCCAGGTCAACCACACTTCCAGGCGAGACAGTAATCTTCTGGTCGGAAAGCCCGCGCCCGACCAGGTCCGCCCGTACGCCTTCAGTCAGCGCATCGATCAAAGTGCACCGGGCAAGAGCAAACCGGAAAACCGGCAGGGCCCAAGGAACACCGACAAGCCCAGCCAGGTTCCGATTCGTCACGGACATGATGATCCGATGGTCCGGACGCAGCAACATCAGTGGAAGCACAACGTAGGTTCCACCTAAAACCAGGTGGAACAGGCAACGGGGAGCCAGCGCGTAGCGGACCAGCAAAAGACAGGCGAAGAGGAGATAGTCCAGCTTTCGCAGCCAGAATGCTGGTGCCCCCTGCCGCAACCCAGTCCATTCCGCCAGTCGCCCCAAGGGCTCGGC
>Ga0184626_10000419_pt1 | contig 13069 bp, 8 predicted proteins | sample PLM3_60_b1_FD_133142 | JGI IMG/M metagenome (GOLD analysis project Ga0184626, IMG submission 133142) | Groundwater sediment microbial communities from an aquifer in East River, Colorado, USA - PLM3_60_b1 | ecosystem: Environmental > Terrestrial > Soil > Riparian zone | place: USA: East River... | reverse complement strand
TGCGAAGCTTTCGTTCTTCCTCGTAAAGGCCAAATTGAGTCCGATACAGCGAGGCGAACGGCCCGTGTTTGCGGAGCAACTCGGTAAAGGTTCCTTGCTCGACGATCTGGCCGTCCCGTATGACCAGGATCAGGTCGGCTTGCCGTACAGTCGATAATCGATGTGCGATAATAAAGGTCGTCCGGCCCGTCATTAGTTGCTCTAGCCCATCCATTATAAGTGCCTCGGTTTCGGAGTCCACGGATGCCGTGGGCTCGTCCAGGATGAGAATAGGCGCATTCAGCAAGACTCCGCGCGCGATCGTGAGGCGTAGTTTTTGGCCTTCCGACAAGGTCGAGCCTTGCTCGCTGACGACGGTCTCATATTTGTCGGGGAGTTGTTGGACAAAATCGTGAACCTGAGCGATCTGTGCCGCAGCCACGATTTCTTCGAAAGAAGCGTCGGGCCGGCCATAGGCGATGTTTTCCCGAATGGTGAGAGGAAATACCACCGGTGGCTGAAGAATCATCGCGATTTTGCGTCGCAGGGATTTCAGCTGGAACTCACGGATATCAACACCGTCGATCTTCACCCGGCCCGACTGCGGGTCGTAGAATCGTGGCAGGAGACTCACTAAAGTCGATTTTCCCGCACCAGTCGGACCAACAATTGCAATCTTCTTTCCCGCAGCGACGTGAAGGTTAATCTTCTTTAGAATAGGCCGTGACTCGTCATAGCCAAATGAAACATCTTCGAACGAGATTTGTCCTCTTGCGCCTAAGGGACGGAAGACTCTAGAACCCTCCGGCAAGCTCTCCTCGGACTCCAAAATCTCAAATGCCCTGCGTACGCCAACCTTTGCGCTCTGAACCAAACCGTAGGTTTGGAAGATGCTATTGAGCGGGGCGTAGAGAGACGCAAGATAGGAAGTGAAGACAACAATTTCGCCTATCGAAAGATCGCCCGTTAAAACGCGCCGAGCGCCCAGCCACAAAATAGTGGCAGTTCCAGCAGCGATCGTTAGGTTTACAACCGCATAGTAAACATTTTGTAGATTATACAAGCGCAAATCTGCTGCCAGGCTCTCCGTGCTGGCCTGGAGAAAGCGCCGCCCCTCGTCTTCTTCTTTTGTAAAAGCTTGAATCACGCGCATCCCCGATAGGGTTCGCTGAACCACAGAATAAACCGTGCTTCCTTTCTGACGAGCTTCAGTTGCGGCCGAAGAGATTTTTTTATTCAAAAGCGCGATTGCACAGAAGAGCGCTGGACACACGGCCATAGCCAGAAGTGTCAGATACCAATCGACCCAAAGCATGACAATCAGCATTCCGGTCAAGAGAACGGAAGCAGAGAGGATGGCAAAAAGTCCGTTCATCGTGAGCGTCTGGATTCCCATTGTGTCGGCAGTAATGCGGTACATAAGATCACCGATTTGCTGCCGGCGGTAGAAAGACAGGGATAAGCGTTGAATATGGCTATAAAGGTCGCGACGAAGATCGTTGACCATGCTTTGGCCAATTCGAATAGTCGTGTAATCGTTGAGCAGTCGCAGCCCTCCCAAAAGCAGGTAAACAACAACCAAGCCGGTGCAAGCCGACACGAGAAGGCTCTCGGAAGACCAGCTCGGAGCAAATCCCCATGGCAGAGGACTGTCGCTCAAGACATTGTCAATAATGATTTTAAGCGGCCATGGTTTCAGCAGCTCCAGCGCGCTAATGAAAAGAAGCTGACCCAGCGCGAAAACGAAGGCTGGCCAGTGGGGCTTCAGGTAGGAAAGAACTGTACGTTTCATGAGCGGGATGTCCTCATCAGACTTCTTCCGGTGATTTCTGGACCGGCACGAAATCGAGCTTGTGCGCTAGCGATTCAAGAACGTGATACAGCACATGTCCGAGTCGAAACTTCTGATAGATAATGGCGCTGGCATGAGCCCACCCAATAAAAGCGGTCGCGGCGGCGATCTTCGGCATTGCCAAAGCGACGGCGATACCGGCCACGACTAGATAGAAGCAAAGAAACGTAATCGAGATTCGCGACATCCGAAGCGCGCATCGGACCCTGAGGACTCGTCTACTGCCACCGTGGTTTTCCGTCGCTGTTTTGATTTGGGCTTTGGCCCAAGGCCCCTGGCAGATTTCCAGATCCCACTGGCTCCAGCCCTGATCCATGGCAATGAGATATTTGCGCGGCAAGAGGAACTCCATCATGGAATGGAGCAAACTTTCTTTTTCCTGTCCTTTCTCGTTCCAGTACGACAAATAAAACGCGCGCTCATGCCATTGAATTCGCGGATCTTGCGTCGGCCCGTTAAGGTCGACCGGCTTGACTTCGCGCAGCCTGCGTAGGCGCCAGCGGTAGCGCTCGAAGGTTCGGATTGGCGGCCCCAAGTAGATCAGGGAAGCGATCAGAAGAGTGGCCGGCAAGCCGCGGAATGGCGGAGCGATGCGAGCCTTGATGGCGCTTGCCAGGCAGCGACTGACCGTGAGCAGGAACGGAATCGTTCCAAGCACGAACAAGCCGCCAAAAAGAAACGCGCATGCTAGCAGCACGAGGGAAAGCACGTTCCATTCGAGCGTGAGTGGCAGGCAGGAAAGCACAGAAGGAGGAGGTTGATAGAGAGTTTGAAACAGGCCACGGCCGAAAACTCCCGAATAGATTCTCGGTTGACGGCTGGACAGAAAAGAAGAGAGGTCGCCATAAATTCTGCCGAACCAGCGCGATTGTCCGAGCACGTTAAACCGGTACGGATGTTTAAAGAAGAGTAGAGTTTCAGCTTTGCCGTAGCCGCGCTGCTGTTTGAGATAATCTCGAATGGTGTTGCGACGAAAATGCCATACAATGGCAGCCGGGCTAAAGCCGATCTTATAGCCCTTATTTTGCAGTCGCCAGCAGAGATCGACGTCGTCTCCCGCGGCGCGAAAGATCGGATCAAATCCGGCGATAGCTTCCAGCGCTTCGCGCCGAAACGCCATGTTGCAACCGGGTATATGCTCAGCGATTTCATCATCTAGTAGTACATGTGTCGGTGCGCCGGGTGAGACCGCAACACAAGATGCGATGAAAGAATTGTCCGGCGGCGAGAAATTCGGCCCGCCCACGGCGCCAAACTCCGATGACTGAAAGCGCGCTACCAAATAGGCGAGCCAATCCGCATCCGCCATGCAATCCGCGTCGGTAAAGGCGATAATTTCTCCTGTCGAGGCTCGGATCCCGACATTACGTGCTTCACTTAACCCCTTATTCTCTTGGTTAATAAGACGAATGTAATTGTAACTTTCGGCGATCTGCCGTGTGCTATCCGTCGAGCCGTCATTGACGACCACCACTTCGTAATTTGGATAATTAAGTTTTTCCAGCGATGCCAGACATGAGTCGATGGTGCGCTCGCCGTTGTAAACGCAGACAACAACCGAAACCTTGGGATGGGCGGCCAGGGTCGGCGGAAGGGGATTGTCGTAGGCGTCTTTGACGGCCCAGTAAGCGGGTTTTTGACGACGGTTGCGATCGACCAATCCAAAGGCCCAGTCTTCAACCTGAAATCCCTCCGCGCCGGAGTAGGCATGCCAATCATCGGTCCAAGAGAAGATAACTGTTCCCGCTACACCGGTTTCAAAGCTCGCGCGCAATTGCCACGACAGAGCTTTGGCTTGAAAGCCGGGTCCCTGCCCAATGGAATCGATGCCAATCTCGGTCAAGACCAGCGGGCGATCACCGGCAAGATTATGAAGATGAAACAGATAGCGCCGGAAGTCCTGCTCACGATGGAGGTAAACATTGAAGGCGACAAAATCGACAAAATCGATCTCAAGGTATTCGGTCGAGGGAAAATTTGCATAGCTTACAAACGAGGTGGGTGCGCCGTTTCGGGCGGAGTCAACCAAATCACGGAGGAAGCCACGCACTCTATTACCGCCATACCAGCGCACGATCTCGGGGGGAATTTCGTTTCCGACGAGATAGGCAAATGCAGCGGGATGGTCTTTGCTGGCGTTGACGGTACGAGCGACCGTTCCACGAATCTCGGCTTGGGTCTTTTCGGAATCAAGAAATGAAATGTGTTGTGCCCATGGAATGCCGATCATGACTCGGAGTCCGTAGGATGTCGCAATATCGAGAAGCCATTCCGGAGGCGGCGTAAACGTGCGCAAACAATTCGCTCCCAGTTCTGTCATCAGAGCAAAATCCACCTCCACGCGCGCCGGTTCGGGAAACGGGACGCCTTGACGCGATGGCGAAAAAGGTCCGTAGGTAACCCCCTTTAAAAAAAACTTTTCGCCGTCGGCGAAAAAAAATCGGCCGCTCAACTCAACCTTTTCCGAGCCGGTCAAGGCTGCGCGAATTGGCTCCTCGTCTAATGGAAGCGGTTCACTCACAATTGCTCCTTGTTTGCTGGATTGCACCCGGATGGAGTGAAGGGGATAGCCTCTCCTTCGGGTGTTCCTAGGCAAAATTTCTCATTGCCAAGGAATAAGAATTTACCGCCGACATGTAGACGCTGAACTATTCCATTGGAGAATTCTTGCTGTGGCGGCGAGAAATTTTCGCAGTGAACTCCATTTAAGAAAAACTTTTCGTCGTGCGTGAAAGCCCGTCGACGCAGTGCACCCGCAAGGGAGCCGTTCAAGGGCGTACGAGAACGCTCAAGCAATGATGGCATCGACACATCCACGATAAAACGCTCCTTCTTTCTCCGTAGATAGAGCCCGAAAATGATTGAGAAACGGAAGCTTAGATTGGAAATGCCGAAGGTTAGCGCAACAATGATGCCATGCGAAGCGAAAAATTGTTTCCGTTGAATTTACAAGCGTTTGATTCGGTCTAGGCAGAGCGGAGGATGTTTTCACTGGAGGGTTTACCCTGCATTAAGTGGAAAAAATTGTTCTCGGAGACGAAAAGCGTTGGACCGATACCGTCGTTTTATTTATGATGAATAGGCGTCGGTCACTTACTCACTCAATATTTGAAATCATTCTGTGAAAAATTCCCATGATCTCGCTGCAGAACGAGATTTAAGGAACAATCATCTGGAGTGCAGGAAGAACCTGATTCAGATAGATGTCGAACTGTTCGTCGAGATTGTCTCCGATCGGCCGAATGGCGACGTGGTCGATGCCCGCATTGATAAATCCGCGCACACAGTCGACACAATGCTCCACCGGACCGCAGGCGTTCCAGATCTCGACTCCTGGTCTTGAAAAGTCTTTTTGGTAATAGGCGTCGAGAAAAGTTTTTGCCTCGCGAAAGGCTTGCTCGCGGTCTCGATGCACAGAGATACCGTAGTACAAAACGGTCTTGAATTTGTCAGGATCGCGCCCCTCTTCGATCAACATCCGTTGCAATCGTTGTTTATAATCTTCGAACATCGACGACTCGATCTGATTGGTCATCCAGCCGTCGGCGTAACGAGCGATGCGTCGTAAGGAGCGCTCCACGCCGCGATCACCGATCTGAGTCGGGCGCGGCGTGCCGGCAATGTAAATGGGGCAGGGCTGTTGCGCTGGTTTAGGCAGGAGATTCACGTCGTCAAAGGAATAATACTTGCCGTGAAAGCTCGCATGTTCGTCCGACCAAAGAACTTGCAGCGCTTGAAGCATTTCTTCCAGTCTTCCCGGTCGCTGTTTGCTCGCGACGCCCATGACTTCGAGCTCTTTGGCCGCCATCGGATGTTGGCTCGCGGGATAACCCATACACGCAGCCAGCCATGTGCGACCGCCCGAGAGAACGTCGAGACTCGCCCACTGCAGTGCGAGCAGAACGGGATTGCGTTGCGCGATGGTGGCCATGCACGCCACGCCGAGTTTCACCCGCAACGTGTGCGCGGCGATGGCGCCCAGGAGCGGAATGCATTCCAAGCGCGGCTTGCTAAGAATGCTGTCGCCGACCCAGACCGCGTCTATCAAGCCGCTGCTCTCTGCTCGCGCCGCCATGTCGATGAGATCCTTGGGTCGCGTTCCACGCGTCACCAGAGCGCGGTTGGACAGCGTGAGGCCGAAAGTTGTTTTCCTCTGTGACATGCCGGCGAGCATAGGTCGTCGCCACGGTAGGTTGCAAGTGTGAGATTAGCTCTGCTTGTCTTGACGGACCGATCGAAGCCAAATACTCTGCAAAACGTTTGTTGGGCAAAAAATAATCCGGGTGCTCTGAATGGGCGGAATTAAGAAACAAAGCCAGAGGAGGCGAGCATGGCAAATTACCAAGTGATCGATGCGGACGGGCATGTGCGCGAGTCGATTGCCGGGCTGCGGGAATTTTTGCCGCCGCGCTGGCAGCGGCGCAATTTGTTTCCTAACGACGAATGGGACCGCGATCTGCATGGTAAGTTAGGCCAAAAGCCCGAAGGACCCGAGGACCAAATCGCGGCGATGGACGAGGATGGGATCGATGTCATGGTGCTGTATCCGACGGCAGGTTTGCATGTTTCCGCGCTGCATGAACGCGATTTCGCCACCGCGATAACGCGAGCCTATAACGATTGGTTGTATCACTTCTGCAAGAAAGATCCGGCGCGTCTAAAATTCGTCGCGCTGTTGGCGCCGCAGGATCCAAAGGCCGCTGCCGAAGAGCTCGCACGCGCTGTGACCGAGCGTGGCGCGGTGGCCGGCGTTCTTCCTACTTACATACCGCAGATGGCAGATTTCGGCGAACCATTGTACGACCCGATTTACGCGGCAGCGGAGCGCCTCGGCGTGGGCATAGGATTTCACACCGGCACTTCCGCCGATTCACTGGGCGGCCAGCGTTTTCGCAAATTTCTTTCGGCGCACACAATCGATCATCCGGCCGAACAAATGATGGCGATGATCGCGACGATTATCGGCGGCGTATTCGAGCGCTTTCCCAGTCTTAATATTGCCTATCTCGAGTCCGGCATCGGCTGGGTGCCGTATATGATGGACCGGCTCGACGAAGAAGTGGAGAAACGCGGCGCGGATGAAGCGCCGTACTTAACCAAGCCGCCGAGCCAGTACGTCACCAGCGGGCGCATTTTCTTCGGTATCGAGTGCGGCGAGAAGACGGTTCCGGACGCCGTGCGCTGGGGCTTGGACAAAACTCTTCTCTACTCTTCCGACTATCCGCACTGGGACGGCGACTGGCCGCACACCGTCAAGACGGTTCGCGAGCGAAACGATCTGTCGGAAGACACCAAGCGGAAAATGCTGCACGACAACGTGGCGCGCTTCTACCGGCTCGGCGAATAAGATACAGCCGATCGGACTTGATCGGCCGGCGGTTATTCCATTTCATTTCGCGCGCGCAAGGGGCGCAGCTTGACGCAATTGGGGCGCTAATGCGATCGATGCATTCAGTCGTCAATTGCCGACGCTTTTGTCCAACGCGCAGGCTTTACCGGACAAAATGCGCATTTGGCTCCCGCCGATATTTCCGCTCCACGCATTTCAACTTCCTTATTTGGCGCGCAAATCGGGCCTTCATCAACGATAGTAAATTCTGGCAAATCTCTTGCTTCACAATTTGCTGTTGACGGCAATGAAACAAAGATCCATGGCGTTGAAGTGCGTTCAGACTCCCACCCGCACAACGATGCGCCGCATTACGTCCTGTTAGCAAAATACTCCGCCGCAACGATCTGGACCGGACCAGCGCGCGCACGGCGACGGCCAAAAGCTAATCGCCTAGTGGTGCCGATGGAACCGGTGGATAGTTCGTGCGGCCGCGCGATTAAGAGTCAGCAAAGTAGAAGCAGCTTGTGAAGGGATTTCACGAATGTCCGAAAATCAGCAAGATTGTGTGGCCGAGCTGGAAGCGAAGTTTGCCGAGCGGACTCGGGAAATAGACGCGCTCTACGCGGCCTTGGCTCCGCTCAAAACATCCAGAACATTAGACCAACTGTTGGAAGAGGTGATCGAAAGGCTCATGCAGGCCACCGGCGCCGACGCGGCGCTGATCCGTCTCAAAGATAGGGAGTCGGGACGGTTTTACTGTCGAGCGGCGCGCGGTTTCGACGAGCGCTATCTCGAGTCGGCCCGGGTTTTACCGAAGAGCGCGCCGGCCGTCGACTTTGTTTTCACGCAAAGGCAGCCGATCCTTTCAGCCGATATTGGCGCCGACGAGCGTCTTGTTAACAAGAGCCAAGTCGAGTTCGGTTATGTTTCCTGCGCCTATCTTCCGCTCACGGCCGAAAGGTCGGTGCGCGGCATCGTTCATCTCGCAAGCCGCGCGCGCGGTTTCTTCAGGGCGGAAAAACAAGCGCACCTGACAGCCATCGCACGCCAGATGAGCATCACCATTGAAAATCAAGAGCTTTTCGAGCAGTCGGAACGGCGCAGCCGCGAGCTCAACGCATTGTACGCTATCGCTGATGCCGTGCGCTTCTCCACGGACGTGCCGATCATTGCGCAGATGGCCTTGATGACCACTCTCAAGGTATCGGGTCTCGATGCCGGCAGACTCTATCTCCTGGCGGACGAAGATTCGCTACTGCGCCTGACCGCGCAGCAGAATATGCCCGAGGAGGGCCTCGAAGGAATTCAAACCTATACGCCCGGAGCAGGTTTGATTGGAAGTATTTACAAGAAAAATGAGATCTTCGTGAGCCGCGAGCCGACCGGTCATTTGGACACGCAAGCGTCGGACCGGGAAAGCCAAGCAGCATTGGCAAATTTCTCCGTGGCCATCGGCGTTCCGATCGTCATCCGCGAGCGGCCCATCGGTGTACTCTTGCTGCATGGCCGCGCGGGGCGCGAGTTCGCGCCCCAGGATCTTTCGCTTCTGAGCGCTATAGGCCGCCAGATCGGCAGCGCCATCGACAATGCCTGGCTGTACGAACACAGCCAGAAGAGCCTAGAGCGGATTCGCGCTCTGCACGATATCGATCTGGCGATCGTCAACACGATGAATCTCAAGACCGTGCTCGCCGTCCTGCTGGAGAAAATCGAATTGTTTCTTACTCACAACGCCGTGTCTTCGATTCGCCTGGTTGATCAGGAGAGCGGCGCTTTGGAGCTCGTCGCTTGCCGCAACCTCGAGGAAAGCGAGTGGAAAAAAGGTCTAGGTAAAAAAGGCGGCATATCCGACGCGGTATTTGAAACGAAGCTTCCCCTGGTGATTCGTAACGTCCAAACCGACCCGCGAACCCGCGAGCCGGAGTTTTTTGCCCGCCACGGACTGATTTCCTATATCGGCGCGCCGCTCATGGTAAAGGATCAAATGCTGGGCGTCTTGGGCTATTACACCAAAAAGGAGCATCACTTTAGCAGTCATGAAATTGAGTTCTTTGTCACGCTGGCCGGCCAGGCCGCCATCGCGATTTACAACTCTCAACTATACGAAGAGATCAAGAAGCAGGCGGCCGAGCTGGAGAAATCCAACAAGGTAAAGGAAGAATTTCTCTGCGTCATCTCCCATGAGCTGAAAACCCCGCTCACCGCGGTGATGGGTTACGCGATGTTGCTCGAGGAGGAAGTGTGCGGCAAAAACACGCCGGAGCAGGCGCGGGCTGCGCGAGTGATGCGCAAGAACTGCGATGATCTTTTGGCGCTGATCCGGAGCATTCTCGAAACCACCAAGTTGGAAGCGGGCGTGTCGGCGCTGGATCGCGAGCCGGTGGATATTTCCGAAATGCTCGAAGAGCTCGAGCGCAGCTACAAAGTGTTTCGAGATCATGGCCTGGAAATGCGCTGGGAGTATCCGCCCGGGCTGCCGACGATTCTCACGGACCGCTCCAAGCTCACACACATTCTTCAGAATTTGATCAATAACGCGCTCAAATTCACCCAAAAGGGCCGGGTGCGGATCGCCGCGTTTCATAATATCGAGGCTGGCGTCATGCGCTTTGAGGTCGAGGATACCGGTGTCGGAATAGACGCGGAAAAACTGCCGTTAATCTTCGAGAAGTTCCGCCAAGTGGACAGCTCCGACCGGCGCATTTTCGAAGGCGCGGGCCTGGGGCTTTTTCTCGTCAAGGGCTTTGTCGAACTTTTGGGCGGAAAAGTTAGCGTCGAAAGCGAAGTTGGCAAAGGTTCGACATTCCGTGTGACCGTGCCGTGTCATGATGCCGTATCGCTTCTGCGTGATGCCGCCGACCACTATCGACCCAGTAATTGAAGTTCATCTGTCTAATCCCAGAGCCGCAAGATTCGAATTCCAATCCCTCAGAGCGCAGCCAAAACAACAGGCATCAGTTATAAGGAACCAGAGCGTCGCGGCCGCGGCGATAGCGGCGCGCCGATTCCTCGGCATTGCGATTAACCATCACACGATGAAACATCGGATGGTGCATGCTGCGGACTTCGTGCTCGAGGAGGAAAACGTTACGATTGCTCTCCGGGTCTACGACGTCCTTGAAGCGAAATTGATGATTGCGCACGTCTTCGGTAACCAGGCCGCGTTCTTGAGGAAAGCGTAGGGCCGGGAAAAGTTCGCGTCGTAGATCGCGCACGCAAACAAGGCGTTTCCTCTAATGCTCTGGTCAATCTGTGGTTGGAGCCGAAAATTAAGGAAGAGAGAACTACACGGGTCGGACGGAAACTATCTGCAAAGAACGCATAGGCTTTGATCCGTAAACTTCCTTATCAACAGTCACCTCAACGCCCTCGCTGGGCGGCCTAGTGGGAGCACGAATCGAGTCTGACCTTTTACCTAGCTGAGAGCGTTAGTCTTGTTAGTCGTGTTTACCCGCCCGAACTTTACTTTAGAAAAAACCGCGGCGGCGTCAAGCGGCCCACTGATGGATGAGCCTGACCTGCAATCGTTCGTCTTTTTCGTCTATCCTCACCTCGGCTGTCGGTTGCATCGAAAGGACAGGACACGGGGCATGTCGAACAATCCGCTCCGTAACGCTTGCGCCGAGCAGGCGCCTCAAACTCCCTCCGCGGCTTGTCATTACGATTAAATCGCATTGCTCCTCTCGCGCCGCGGCAATGATCTCTTCAGCGACCTTGCCAAGCCTTACCAGCGGCCTGATCTTTACCAGCTTACGGAGATCGGGCCCGATCTTCTGCTCGAGGAAGCCAAGCAGGTTCCGTTCCTTGGTCTCGTAGAGGTTTTCCACGCTGGTCTGATGCCTGACACTCACAGATGTCTCCGCGGGAAAAACCAGGCCTTCTCCGTAACCACCGGCGAAGTGGTCCTTTAACGTTTCCTGGGGAATGACATGAAACAAAATGATTTCAGCTTCATGATTCTTGGCTAGCGAGACGGCGTATCCGATGGCCGGCACGGAGACACTGGATAAGTCTGTAGGGACGAGAATTTTTTTAATGGTAATCATAACTCACCCCCTGTTTGTTAAATACGAGCAACCCTGATGCCAAAATACCAACAATTTAACTATTTGATTTTCCGTGATTGTTTTTGGCAGGTGTCGCCCGGTGTAGCCTTTTTTCAGAAGAAAATTTCCTTCAGGTGGATCTTGGCACATTTGTCGGGTCTGAATGTGTCAAACCCAGTCAGTATCGCTTTGCCGTATTGCTATCGGATGAGAGATGTTGGCTTGACAGACTCCCTCGTATCCGTGTTAACTCTCACGCCGGTCGGCATTCTGCCACCGACATTGCTGTTCAATAACATTGAAGGAGGAAACGTCATGGACAAAAGCCAGGGAAAATTGAATAAGGAAAAATCAAAAATAAGGTGGCGGCGAGAATTTCTTGGAGGATTCTTGGTGGCTAGCGGGATATTGCTCGCGTTGCCGATGACACAGATTGCAAATGCAGCCGAGCCTTTCATTTTGTCTTCGCCGGCGTTTAAGGACGGCATGCCGCTGGCGAAGAAGAACGCCGGCGATCGGAAAGACAATCCGAACTGCGTCGGTGAGAACGTTTCGCCGCCGTTGGCGTGGGCCAATCCGCCGGCAGGAACGAAGAGCTTCGCTCTCACCATGGTGGACCCGGAAGGCCGGGGTGGATTGGGTGTAGTTCATTGGGTTGCCTATGGGATTCCCGTCACTGTGACCGGGTTCGCAGAAGGCGAGGTCAGCAAGCCGTCGTCCAATTATGTCGGCGGCAAGGGCACGAACGGAGCCGCGACCTATTTGGGGCCATGCACCCCTCGGGGAGCGCCGCACCATTACACCTTTACTTTAATAGCCACTGATCTGGAGCCGGGCGATCTGCCGGCCGGCCTCACACGGGAGGAACTTTTTGCAAAATTAACCGGCCGCACCAAGGGAGCGACGGGCCTCGTCGGTCTATTCGGAAGTCCATAAGCGGTAAGCCGTCCCAACGCAGTTCCATGCGAGCTGTGCTAAGATGAGTTGTTGACTCGCGAAACTTCTACAGCATCGGATGGCGAAGCCGGTACGTGTCTCAGTGAGGATACGCCGTGGGCCTTGAACGTGCGCGCCGATCTCGTTACTCTTTCTAACGGACAAATCGAACTGACCGTTTTCAAATTTCCACGATTGTTATTCATTACAATCTGGTCGTGCGATTCCGAACCACGCCGCGGTGGTCGAAAAAATGCATGATTTCGTCTTGAGCAGATAAACATGCGTAAGTGGATCGTCGCCGGCGCCATCTTGATCTCTACGGTTGTCGTCGCGCTGGCATTATTGCTCAATATCAACTCCCTGATCGAGCGCAACAAAGACTATCTTCTCGCTCAAGCCGAGCAAGCCCTCGGGCGCAAGATTTCGGTCGGAGAGGTGGAAGCGACGCTGTTTACCGGCTTCGGCCTGACGCTGAAAAATTTTGCCATGACCGATGATCCGGCTTATTCTTCCGAAGAGTTCGTGCGCGCGAAGGATCTCCAGGTCAAAGTCAAGTTTTGGCCTCTGCTAAGAAAAGAACTGCAGGTCAAAAGAGTGATTCTGCACGCTCCGGAGATCCGCATAGTTCGCAACCCCGAGGGCAAGTTCAACTTCTCCACCATCGGCAAAAAAGAGAAAGAAAAAAAAGAGGCGGTCGAAAAGGAAAAAATCGAGCGCGCGCCCAAGGAGGCCAAACCAGAAGCTGAGCCCGGCTTTTTGGTTTCCCTGGTCGACATCTCCGGCGGCGACATTCGCTACGTCGATCAAAAAGAAGGCGCCGACCTGCAGCTGCGCCAGATCGATCTCAAGGTAGAAGATCTCGATCTCAACCAACCGTTTTCGGTCAAGCTAGCCGCGGCAATTTATCACGACAAGCAAAAC
>Ga0184626_10000418_pt1 | contig 13073 bp, 11 predicted proteins | sample PLM3_60_b1_FD_133142 | JGI IMG/M metagenome (GOLD analysis project Ga0184626, IMG submission 133142) | Groundwater sediment microbial communities from an aquifer in East River, Colorado, USA - PLM3_60_b1 | ecosystem: Environmental > Terrestrial > Soil > Riparian zone | place: USA: East River... | reverse complement strand
GTGTGGTCTCTTTATCGGGTGCTTCGGTGAACAGATTGAGTATCCTATCACGTTTATCCCTCCCAGTGAATTTCTGTTAGGTCCCGAAGATGTCTTGGTGGTCACCGTGTGGCGCAACCAAGAACTTTCCAAGGAAGTGATAGTTCGCCCTGACGGGAAGATCTCAATGCCGCTACTCGGAGATGTACTGGCTGCTGGTGTAACAGCCAACGTACTGGCCAAGCGAATCGCGGATGGATTGGCAGAGTTTATGTCAAACCCCACGGTCTCAGTGCAGGTCAAGGAAGTGAATAGTTATTATGTATATTTTCTGGGTGAGGTCTCACATCCCGGGAAAATTCAGCTTAAGTCCTACACAACAGTGCTGCAAGGAATTTCCTTGGCCGGTGGGTTCACCACGTTCGCGTTACGCAACAAGATGCATGTACTTCGGATCGTGGCAAACGGACATGATGAGCCACGGCAAGTGCACATCCCGGTACCGTACGACGACATGATCCTCGGGAAAAATACAGGAGGCAATTTCTTCCTCAAGTCTGGGGACGTCATTGTCGTACCGTAGTCCTCTCTTGAGAATCTCTCGTCCAGTTGTCCTTGTCGTTTTATTGATTGGAGAAGTTCCATTGGCCTACGGACAAACTCGCATCGTGCCCGTCATTTCGGCGACAGAACAGTACGACACCAACGTGTTCTTTACGCCAAAGTCACAACTACAACCAGGAACGCAACCCGAGGACTTCATCACAACCGTAATCCCTCAGGTCGTTGGTACCTATGCCGGCAGATTGGTGGACGCAAATGCCTCAGTGGGAGCACTCGTCACGCACTATGTGAACAATCCGGACCTTGATTACCTTGGATTCAATGCTTCAGGGGCACTAAACCTCGCAAGAGTTGTGCAAAGGTCGCTACCAAGACTAACAACCTGGTCCGTGACTGGTACGTACCAATATACCCCTTCGTTTGCGGCATTCGGCGGCGGAGGTTCTGGATACGGTGGAGCTGGGTTCGGGGGGGCCGGAGGGGGAGCGCAGCCTGGGGGTCCGGGTCCATTCGAGGTAGGACTTGTCACTCAGCGGGTTCGAACAGAGAGCGTCTCAGTCGGCACGACTGCGACCTATGCCCTCGCCCCGACCACGGACTTTGGGGCTTCCTTTTCGTACAACACGATAGGTTTTGGCGGTCAGTTTCAACAGAATCCACAGACTCAAAATAGTCTGTTTAGCACATCTGTCCTGTCAATAAGCGCAGGGGTCTCCACGCGGCTTACGGCCACCGACGCCGTGAGTGTTACCTACTCTCCTGGCTCATATAGTCAACAAAACGCTGCTAGTTTTAAGACACACGTTGGTGTCGCGACTTGGTCAAAGTCATGGTCGCGTGAGTTAACGTCGACGTTAGGTGGAGGGCTTACGCTGCTGGAGCCGTACACCAACACAGGCTCGGGGACAGCACAGAGAGTACCGGCATACCTCCTTCCCACTGGCACTGCATCGATGACCTACGCGTCAGGTTCGTCGTTCATAAGAGCAGCAGGTGGAGAGGGAGGACTGTTCGGAAGTTTGCCCACACTAGCAGGAACCCTCGCACCAGGGGGGACTGCGGGACTTGGTGCCTACTCAGTGAGTTTGGCTTATAACATTGGCGTTTCTCCCGCCTTCGTAGGTACCTCGGGGGCCCTTCTGAGCCAGGTCGTTTCACTTTCCGGTTCAGTAGGTCTGACGGATCGCCTGACCGCTCAGGGGGGAGCAAATCTTGGCTATAGCAAGCAAGTTGCAGAGGTCGCCGAAACCACCTTCAAAACATATGGAACCACAGTTGGCTTCAATTACTCGTTCACACCCACGTTGCGGGCTTCTCTCGCCCACAATTGGTTGAGTTTTGACCAAAGCGGTGCTGCTGCAGCCGGGGGTACAAGTTCGGTCAGTTTTTCGAAACAAACGGTTCTTCTTTCCTTGAGCTACGCGTTCGGAGCCAGCGGAGACTTTTTCAGGACCGGGGCCTTTTGGAGCCCGTCAATCTCAAAACCTGCAGAGGGACCAGGACCAGCAGCACCAGAGAAATCTGATACGGGAGCGCCAGGGATCAAGAAATGAATACACGATTGCTCACACCTGAAGACTATTTGAGAGTCATCATCCAGAGAAAGTGGCTCATTGCGGTGACAATTGTTGTCTCGCTAGGACTAGCCTGGGCGGTATGCCTCTGGTTGCCTAAGAGTTACCGATCCACCACCTTACTGCTGGTCGAGCGCCAAAAGATTCCGGAGCAATACGTGCAAAGCGTGGAATCAGCCGCGCGTCATGACCGACTGGTTGAAGTCCGTCAACTTGTGTTGAGTCGAAAGCTGCTCAGCCAGGTCGCCGCAGAGCTCAATCTCCATGGGTATGAAAAGGATCAACCTGATTCAGCGCGATCGGAGGGTGCCCTCAGGGCGATACGCAACACAATCTCCATTGAGCTATCGAAGGACGAGTCCTTCTTAACAATTTCCTTCGCACACGAGTTACCGCTGATGGCCAGGGATGTGACTGCAAGGCTGGCCTCGTTGTTTATCAAGGAAAAAAATATAAGCGGGGAGCAGCTCGCCGAAGGAGCAAGCGAATTCCTGATGCATGAACTCATCGCTGCCAAAGCGGACCTCGAAGTGAAAGAGAAGGCCATCTCTCTCTTCAAGCAGGAACATATGGGGGAATTACCGCAGCAGATAGAAGCCAACCTCCGTACGCTTGACCGACTTCAAGCCGAGATGACCGCCCAATCTGAGACAGAGAATAATCTGAATACTCGGCTCGCCTCAATTGATAAAGAACTCAAAGAATATGAGGAAAGCGAGACTCTTGCCTCCGTACCTAGGCGAAGAGGGGATCCTCGTCTTGCGCGCCTCAAAGAGCTGGAACGATCCTTGTTTGCCCTCACGGCAAAATATAAGGACAACTACCCGGATATCTTCGAAATCAGGCAAGAAATTAAGAGGCTGAAGGAGATGCCTACGGAAAAATATATCGCGATGCAACAGGACTTACAGGAAGAGTCACCAGGGACGAAAACCGTCGATCCTTATCAGCGGGAGCTATTGAAGCAGCGGGAGCAACTCATAGCTGAGCTCGCTGCGGTTAAACGTCACCAAAACCAAATCGCTGCGGAAAAGGCGAACTACCAAGGAAGAGTCGACCGGACACCAGTTCATGAGACGAAGTTAACGACGCTAATGCGGGATTATGACAACATGCAAAAAAATTACCAAGCCCTGCTTGATAAAAAGCTCAGTGCCGGTCTTCAAGGGAATTTGGAGAAACGAAGGAAGGGGGAACAAGTTCAGATCATTGACCATGCCAATTTACCTGGGATCCCTGAGACGCCGAATGTTCTGCGTATCATGTTGGTTGGCCTAGGGCTTGGATGCGCTCTTGGCGTCGGGGCGGCTGTCGCGTTGGAATTCTTAGGGAGAGGATTTCGGTTTCCTGAGGAGGCCGAGCTGCTGTTGGGCCTTCCCATTCTTGCCTCGATTCCATTATACCAGAGTGCGTTTGGCGGACCGGCTAAACCTTTACCGGATCAGACCGGGGTACCAGCCTTGATCTCGAGCGAGAGGCACAGACGACAGCTGCCTTCTCAGAGCCAATCCCGAACGGGGAACGGAAGAGCCAGGCGCGATCTAACTGCTACGCGCGGGTTCTCACCCGAGCTGAACCTGGTCTCTATGTGGAGGCCCAGATCCTCTGTGGCCGAACAATTCCGTGTTGCTGCGACTCGGCTAGAGCTGATGGGAGGGGGGCGTAAGAGCACTGTCATAGTTGTGACCAGCGCCCTAATGGGAGAGGGGAAGTCATCCACCGCTATCAACCTTGCATATGTCCTGGCGAAGGATCTGGACAAGACGACGATGCTGATCGACTGTGATCTCAAGAGGCCCATGCAGCACGTGTATGCTGGCATTGAGTTGGAACCAGGGCTCACCGAGGTCCTCTATGGAGACAAGCCCGTTGATGACTGCGCGCGGCGACTGGGGGAATTGTCCCTTTGGGCCTTACCGGCCGGCTCCTTCGAGGGCCGGCCGCTGGGGTTGTCCAAAATACAACGACTCGGCAATCTTCTTACCGAACTCCGGCCTCGGTTCGATTACATAATCGTGGATGCTCCACCCATCCTGCCCTTGGCCGACATGAATGTGCTGGCGAGCATGGCCGATGTTCTAGTACTCGTCATTCGGGCAGGGGCAACGGGCCAGGCTGTAGTGCAGAAGGCGCTCAGAATAGTTAGCGAGGCGAGCGAAGCAAGGATCATTCTGAACGGGGTTGATAATGTGTCGACCCCGTATTACATGCGGCAAGACTACTACCTTGGGACCGACGTTGAAAAACGCTTATGAGTTCGATGCAGACGCGGACATGAATGCATTGACGATATTCCAACATCTTTCCGCGACAGCCATTCGCTTTGCGGGATTAAGGAAGCGCCTGCTCATACTTGGTACGGGGCAGTTGGCTAAGGAGCTTTGCCAAACTCTGATGTCCAGCCGAGTCAGCCTCACAGAGGTGGTCGGCTTTCTTGACAGGGACTCGACCCGCATAGGGGAGCGTCTGATCAATCCAGGCATTATTGGGACGTATGAACAGCTTTTTGAGGTTGTGGAACGTTACCAGGTCCACACCATTGCAGTCTGCTTAGAAGATCGTCGGGCCGTGTTGCCGGTACAGACCTTGCTGGATATGAAGGTGATGGGTCTGGATGTGGTTGATGGTCACCATTTATACGAGGACGAGTCCGGCCGCCTGTCTATTGACCTCCTCAAACCCAGCGCTTTGATTTTTTCGCCGGGGTTTCGTGGCGGGACGATCACGATGGGACTGAAGCGCATCGACGATATCGTGGTGTCCGCCGCTGGCCTGCTGGTGCTAGCGCCACTGTTTGCCTTACTCGGGGTGTTGATCAAGCTTGACTCTCCAGGCCCAGTGTTTTACCGTCAAATGCGGGTGGGACTGCGGGGTCAGCCGTACTTGATTTGGAAGTTACGTTCGATGGACAGGGATGCGGAAAAGAGCGGTCCCTGCTGGGCTATGGCCGAAGACCCACGGATCTCCAGGCTTGGTCGCTGGCTAAGAAGATTGAGGTTGGATGAGCTCCCTCAGCTTATCAACGTCCTGAAGGGAGAAATGAGTCTGGTCGGGCCTCGGCCAGAGCGGCCGGTCTTCGTTCAAGATCTGCGGAGCAGCATTCCCTATTACGACCTCCGTCATGCGGTGAAGCCTGGAATTACCGGTTGGGCTCAGACTCGCTTCAGGTACGGGGCTTCAGCTGAAGATGCTCATGTCAAACTTCAGTATGACCTCTATTACGTGAAGAACCTCTCCTTGGCTCTAGACTTGCGCATCCTGGCCGAGACAGCTCGAGTGGTGCTGTGTGGAGAAGGAGCGCGTTAGCCGTGACTAAGAATGATACAAGGCTGACGCATTGCCTGTCCTTCGACATCGAAGAACATTTCCAGGTCTCTGCCTTCGAGTCGCCCATGCGACGACGGCATTGGGACCAATTTGAGAGCCGTGTGGAAAAAAACACAAACAAAGTTCTTGAACTGCTAACGAGGCGAGAGGTGCGGGCTACATTTTTCGTGCTGGGCTGGGTGGCCGAGCGGTATCCTGGCCTGGTTCGACATATCGCTAACAATGGACACGAGGTGGCTTCCCACGGGTACGCGCACGAACTCGTGACGGCTCAGACGCCTGCAACTTTCAGAGAGGATGTTCGAAAGGCAAAGAGAATATTGGAGGATCTCATAGGTCAGGGCGTGCACGGCTACCGCGCTCCCAGTTTTTCCATCACCCGGGATACGATGTGGGCTCTACCCATCTTAGCCGAAGAGGGCTATGCGTACGACTCCAGTATTTTTCCAGTCCTGCATGATAGATATGGTGTTCCGGATGCGAATCCCTACAGTAACCAGCTACCGACGGAGGCAGGGTCGCTCTGGGAAATTCCGCCGTCAACGGTCAAGATTCTTGGTCTGCGAGTGCCCATCGCCGGGGGCGGGTATTTTCGTCTATTTCCGTACCCGTTGCTGCGTCGACTCTTGAAGAAGATCGAGAGGACTGGGCGCCCCCTTGTCATGTATCTGCACCCGTGGGAGCTCGATCCGGACCAGCCACGGATGCAGGGCTCCGTGCTCTCGAAATTCCGGCACTACGTGAATCTTCACAAGACTGAGAATCGTTTGGTCTCTCTGATGGGGGATTTCCGGTTTGCTCCGATACGGGAAGCAATCGCACCAATTGGTCGAACATGCCACGAACATCGGGCTTCTTGGGCGACAACGCCTTCTTTTAATGGAGCGAATGGACAACTTTGTCCTGAACCGATCCTTGACAGGCCACACGCTGGACTAGAGAAAGGGTGAAGGGACGGACATGAAAGACACAATGGCGACGAAAGGAATTTCGGAGCAGCCCATTGTCATGTACAGCTCTCATGCTGAGCCAACTGATAGGATCGGGCAAGAGAACATGTGTTGGTATGCTGTGAACTGTAAGCCCCATCAAGAACGTGTCGCAGAGTTGCACTTGGAACGAGCCGGCATCATAACTTTTTACCCAGAAGTTAGAGAGCCCAGAATCATTCGTCGAAGGCGGCAGATTTGTATCAGTGCCCTATTCCCAGGCTATCTGTTTGCTCAGTTCAGTGTCGAGCACGATTATCGCACGGTGATCTACTCCAGAGGGGTCCGTGGAGTGGTGTCGTTTGGGCCAACTCCTGCGGTTGTGGACGAGGAAATGATCCAAGCGATCAAAGACAGGCTGTGCAACGGATATGTGACCGTCCCAGAAGCCGCGTTTACGCCAGGTCAGGTGGTGCGCATTCAAGAAGGGCCTCTGCGAGGGATGGAGGCGGTTTTTGAAAGGCAGATACCGGGCTACCAGCGGGCGGTATTGCTCCTACGTGCGATATCGTACCAAGCGAAGGTGGTTGTGGACCTTGAGGACATCGTAAATCTCTAATGAATATTTAATTTATGATGGGGGCGTTGTGCCCCTGTTCGTTCTTCATAATTCCTTCTCCTCGCTTAGGGGAGCGGCCGGCGGAAAATATCGTCAGGGTGAGTTGAGCCTGTCCACTTGGCTCTTCGCTGAGATAGGGCGAGCATGTCTCCATGGGGCAAGCGAGACGGAAGCCGGTGATGCACCGGAATGGCGGTAGCCTGTCATTCCTGCCTCTTGCCTCGAATATCCTCAATATCCCTGTCGGGAAGAAGAGCCCGGGGCTTGGACTAGCGCGCTAGGATTCCATCCTTTTACATTCAGGCTGCGAGCTTTCGAACCATAGCCCTTCTCTTTGGTCATCAAGGGGGAGGGTTTCATTAGTCCTTGAAAAGTCATGACGGGGTCGTTGTGAGAAGAAACGTCTCAGCACTTGCGAGAAAGGAATTTGATCTCGTTATTGTTGGAGGCGGGATTTACGGGGCCAGTGTGGCCCGGGAAGCAGCGCTCAGGGGCCTCACCGTGGCCTTGGTGGATCAAGGCGACTTTGCTAATGCTACATCCGCCAACAGCCACAAGATCATCCATGGCGGTCTGAGGTACCTGCAACATGCCGACTTGAAACGAATGCGTGAATCGATCCGTGAAAGGAGCACGCTCTTCCGAATCGCCCCCCACCTTGTACGACCCCTGCCAGTTCTTGTCCCTCTTTATGGACATTGGTCCCAGACAAAACTCGTCATGTCCCTAGCCCTAAAGATAAATGATCTCATCAGCATAGATAGGAACCGTGGCCTGCAGCCGTCAAAGATAATTCCCAGTGGTCGAGTTCTTTCCAAGGACGAAAGCCTGAATTTGTGTCCAGGCCTCAATCCACACGGGCTGACCGGCGGAGCACTCTTTTATGATGGACAAGTCTATAACCCTGAACGGTTGATCCTCTCGATCCTGCGGTCGGCTGAAACAGCCGGTGCTGATCTTGCGAATTACGTCCGAGTGAACGGGGTCTTGAAGAATCGGAATGTGATCTTGGGTGTCAGCGCAACGGATATGCTCGCGGGAAACCCGGTAGAGATACGGGCGCACGTCGTCGTGAATTGCAGTGGCCCCTGGGTAGATTGGCTCCTTCGACGCATGAAAGGCTTGAAGCACAATACGCCACTGCGACTCTTGAAGGCCGTTGTGCTTGTCACTCGTCCGATCGTTGATCGAGTGGCTCTATCTGTGCCAGGCAGGGCCGTTTTTCAAGATCATGATGCAATTCTCGATAAGGGCTACCGCTATTTCGTGATCGCTCCATGGCGGGATACCTCGCTAGTCGGAACGTTCCAAGTGCCGTACGATAGCAGCTGCGAGGACTTAGAGGTTACGGAGAAGGAGATCGAGACTTTCATCCAGGAGGTGAATGCGGCCTACGAGGCGGCTGCCCTCACACGAGAGGATATCCGACACGTATACGTGGGGTTACTGCCTCGCGCGGACATACACAGTGGAACAGGCGAAGTGCAAATGCTGAAGCACTATAGAATCCTCGACCATTCCAAAGCTGATGGGACTGAAGGTCTCGTGTCTGTGATCGGAGTGAAATACACAACCGCCAGAGATGTAGCTGAAAGGGTGGTGGACTTAGTATTCAAGAAGTTGAGCAAACGCTGGGTGCCAAGCCAGACAGCAAGGCTCCCCGTGTACGGGGGGGAGTTAGAAGACATTGATCGAGTTGTGAACAGCGAACTTGCAAAGGAGCCAAAAGCAATAAGCAACGAAACAATACGCCATCTTATCCAGACCTATGGATCCCACTATCGCGACATAATTCAATATGCGAGGGGAAAACCGGCTTTGTTCCAGCCAGTGGATTCCACTGCCACGGTGACCAAGGCCGAGATTGTCTACGGAGTTCGGGAGGAGATGGCTCAGAAACTGAGCGATGTGATCTTCCGGCGAACCGAGCTCGGAACCGCGGGATATCCGGGAGATGCGTGTCTCGAGACCAGTGCAGCGATTATCGCGCAGGAAATGGGTTGGAGAGAAGAACGAATCCTGCGTGAGATTGAGGATGTCCGCGCTATCTATAGGAAGGTTGGGTGCAAGCAATGGGTGCCTCACGACCTATGCGCATCCTCGTAATTGCTCCGACGCCGTTCTTTGCGGATCGGGGCTGCCACGTCAGAATCTTGGGCGAAGCCAAGGCGATCCAGAGTCTGGGACATTTGCTCAGGATTTGCACGTATCATATTGGCAAGGACGTTCAGGGCCTTGACACGGTGCGAACCGTAAACATTCCATGGTACAGGAAGCTGTCGGCTGGTCCATCACTTCATAAGCTTTACATAGATCTGCTGTTACTGTGGAAAGTGCTGAGGAGCTGTCGGCAGTTCAGCCCGGATGTCCTTCATGCGCATTTGCATGAGGGCATTGTGATCGGGAAAATGGCAAGCCTTCTTTATCGCATCCCCATGGTGGCCGATCTTCAAGGTAGCCTCACAGAAGAATTGCTTGACCATCGCTTTATACCTAGTTGGAGCTGGCTCATAAAGGCCTTCAGATGGATTGAAAAGAAGATCAATGAGATGCCCCAGCATTTGATCGCCAGTTCATTTCATACAGCGCAATTGGTTAGGGAGAGGTTTGGCGTTCAAGAGACCAAGATGACACCCATAGGTGATGGGGTCGACTTAGAGATCTTTTACCCGCGAGCTGCTGATTCGTCGCTGAAGAGAGAGCTGGGGATCGGCGAGGACGACAAGATAGTGGTGTTTCTTGGAGTTCTTACTGCGTATCAAGGCATTGACTTGTTGTTGGAGGCGATGCACCAGATCCTTCGTCAGGTGACAAAGGTGAAATTTCTGATCATTGGCTATCCCGAGGAAGGCTACCGCCGTAAAGCACGCAGCATGGGGCTAGAAACATCGGCTATGTTTACGGGAAAAATTCCCTATGCTGAGACTCCCAGATACTTGTCCCTTGGTAGCCTCGCTGTCTCTCCAAAGATGTCAACCACTGAGTCGAATCTCAAGTTGTTTACATATATGGCAATGGGGCTCCCTACCGTGGTCTTCGACAGTCCTATAAACCGGGAGATTCTGGGTGAGCTCGGAGTCTATGCAGAGTATGGCAATCTGACGTCGTTTGCTGCCTCGATTATCGGACTCCTGAGGGATGAGTGTCTAGCTAAGGAGTTGGGAGATAAATGCTACCAAAAGGCGCTTGGGTCTTATTCCTGGCTGGCCGTTGGCCACCGACTTGTTGGCTTATATGAGCAGGTTTGTCATGGGTAAGGCTGATATACATGGAGGGCTGCGCCAATGAATAAGAAAGCACTCGTGACAGGGGGAGCCGGGTTCATCGGTTCACATCTGACGGATTCATTGATCACCCGTGGCCTGCACGTCGTAGTGCTAGACGATTTGAGTGGTGGATTTGTTGAAAACCTTCATGAACAAGCCGTCTTCGTGCAAGAGAGTGTGACGGACGAGAAACTCGTTAATAGGCTCTTCGAAGAATACCGATTTGACGTCGTATACCATCTAGGGGCCTATGCCGCAGAAGGGCTGAGCCACTTCATTAAGCGCTTTAATTACACAAATAACCTGATAGGCAGTGCCAATTTGATAAATGCGTGTGTGAATTACGATGTAAAGTGCTATGTATTCACTTCCTCGATTGCGGTGTATGGGAAGAATCAACTCCCGATGACCGAAGAGCTGGTGCCGATGCCGGAGGATTCGTATGGCATAGCCAAGCTCGCAGTGGAGCAGGAATTGAAGTCAACTCACGAAATGTTCGGTCTAAACTATGTCATCTTCAGGCCGCACAACGTGTATGGGGAGCGCCAGAATATCGGTGACCGATATAGGAACGTCGTGGGCATTTTCATGAATCAGATCATGCACGGGGAGCCAATGACCATTTTCGGCGATGGCGAGCAGACGCGCGCATTCACCTATATAGGCGATGTTGCACCGATCATTGCCGAGGCACCCTTTAATCCGCTGGCTTTGAATAAGGTGTTCAATATTGGGGCTGATATCCCGTACAGCGTGAATGAATTGGCCCAGATGGTTGCCAGGGCGATGGGAGTGGAGCCAAAGGTCAGATATCTGGAAGCGCGGAATGAGGTAGTCCATGCGTTTTCGAGCCATCAGCGCGTAGAGGAGGTGTTTGGCTACAAAGCAAAAGTGTCCTTCGAGGCAGGGCTCGAAGCGATGGCGCGATGGGCCCGATCGGTAGGGCCAAGAAGGAGCAAGCCGTTCGAAGGCATTGAGATTTTAAAGAATATGCCCAAGAGCTGGCTGGACGAGCTGAGACAATTCTCCTGCTAGCGGAAAGACTTAATGAGAATTCTCGTCACTGGGGGAACCGGCTTCACGGGGAGCCATTTGGTAAGGCGCCTCTTAGGCAAAGGCCATACTGTCCAAGTCTTAGATTCCCAGCCAGGTCTCTTCTATGACGAGCTCAAAGCGAAAGGCGCGATGATCGAGCTAGGTGACATCACCGACAAGGAGTTGGTGAATCGAATGGTAAAGGGATGTGAGGTGGTCCATCACCTCGCGGCAGCCTTTCGGCAATTGAATGTCCCAGACCAACACTATTGGGATATCAACGTTGAGGGGACAAGGTACCTGGTCGACGCAGCCTACCAATATCGGGCCAGAAGGTTCATCTACTGCAGCACTCAAGGCGTGCATGGCCATATACAACACCCCCCAGGCAACGAACAATCCCCGATTGCTCCAGAAGACTACTATCAGTTCACGAAGTATGAAGGGGAAAAAGTGGTCCAGGAATATGTCGCCAAGGGGCTGGACGCAGTGACGATCCGGCCGACGGCCATCTACGGTCCCGGAGATCCAGGTCGGTTTCTGATCCTCTTCCGGTTGGTGAAACGCGGGGCATTCCTCATGTTCGGTAATGGTGAGACTTTCTATCACCCAGTCTACATCGATAACTTAGTTAATGCGTTTGAGCTAGCCTCTGAGAAAGAAGGAATTCAAGGAGAGACCTACGTCATCGGTGACGAGCGGTATTACTCGCTGAACGATCTTGTGCGCTATGTAGCGATGGCAATGAACATGAGCGTCCGAATTCGACACCTTCCGTTTTGGCCTCTATGGACGGCTGCACTCCTCTGTGAGATGACGTGCAAGCCGCTTCGCCTGTCCCCACCGCTTTTCAGGCGCCGCGTGGACTGGTTTCGGCAAGTGCGGGCGTTCGACATTTCCAAGGCAAGGAAGGAGCTAGGTTATGTACCGCGGGTCGGGGTCGAGGAGGGATTAAAGGCGACGGGGGAGTGGTACCGAAAGCATGGGTATCTAAGCTGAGGGGGATGTCCTACACGTGTGCGGAATCGCTGGATTTACCTGGAAAGATGAGCGGCTGATTTCCGCGATGAGTCGTGTGCTCTCCCACCGAGGACCGGACCAGGATGGGACTTACCTGGATGATCACGTGTCCTTGGGCCATCGGAGGCTCAGCATCATTGATCTCAGTGAGCACGGTCGGCAACCCATGTCCAACGAAGACGGCACGGTCTGGGTAACCTACAACGGCGAGATCTACAACTTCCAGGAGATTCGCGACGCGCTGCTGGCCAAAGGCCATACCTTCCAGAGCCGAACCGACACGGAAGTCATCGTACATGCTTACGAAGAATATGGGGCGAATTGCGTCCAGTTGTTCAACGGCATGTTCGCCTTCGCCATCTGGGATCGCAAGGAGCGCGAACTGATCCTCGTCCGCGACCGATTCGGCGTCAAGCCGCTGTACTACTACTGGCATCGCAACAAGTTGATCTTCGCCTCCGAGATCAAAGCCATTTTGCAGGTGCCAGAGGTTGAGCGGGAGGTTAATCCTCAGGCGCTCTACCATTATGTCGGCTTCGAGTTTGTACCCGCTCCTGACACGATGTTTCGCCACATCTATAAGCTCCCGCCCGGCCACTACATGCGGTTCGCAAACGGCAAGGTCGAAATCATACAGTACTGGGATCTCCACTTCCAAACCGAACCACAGCCCGTCCAGTACTACGAAGAGCAGATTCGGCATCTCATGACCGAGTCGGTTCGGAAGCGCCTGATCAGCGACGTCCCTTTAGGGGTCTTT
>Ga0184626_10000416_pt1 | contig 13111 bp, 12 predicted proteins | sample PLM3_60_b1_FD_133142 | JGI IMG/M metagenome (GOLD analysis project Ga0184626, IMG submission 133142) | Groundwater sediment microbial communities from an aquifer in East River, Colorado, USA - PLM3_60_b1 | ecosystem: Environmental > Terrestrial > Soil > Riparian zone | place: USA: East River... | reverse complement strand
TCAATTGGATTTCGAGAAATTTGCACCCGAATGGGCCTATAAGGTCAGAGTATTACCCTTTGTTGCTCAGATTCCACAAGATGCATACGACTCCGATCCTACGTGGGTCTGTGGAAAATACAACTTGCCCAGACGTTTCGTCTATTTGCCCAACCAGTTTTGGAGACACAAGAATCATGGACTCGTGATTCGGGCACTGGCGCTCGCGAAAGCAAGATTTCCGCATGTGGTTGTCGTATGTACTGGAAATACAAACGAATACCGCGCGGCCGACTATTTCTCCAAATTTCTCGCAAGCCTATCGGAGTTAGGGGTACGTGAGAATATCATCATCCTGGGCATGTTGCCGCATAGCCATACTTTTCAATTGATGCGCCAATCTCTGGCAATACTGCAGCCTTCTTTGTTTGAAGGATGGAGCACAACAGTGGAAGAAGCCAAATCCGTTGGCAAGGCTGTAATCATGTCCGATCTTGCCGTTCACCGAGAGCAGAATCCTCCCAGTGCGACCCTCTTTGATCCCCAGGATCCACAGGCTCTTGCGACCTGCTTGATTAACGTATTTCAGGAACAGCCAGAAGGTCCAGATATTACGCTGGAGGCTCAAGCGCGGGAAAATCTCCCGGCGAGGACTTTGAAATATGGTCAACGCTTTTTGAAAATCGTCCAGGAAGTGTTGGATAGAGGATTGAAATATGAAGCTTAGCAGTGCGTGCAGTTGCAATGGGTCACGACATTATGAAAATAATTGATTCACTGCGAGAGTTGATGAGATCTGGGGCGAAAATCCCTACTGGAGGGAGCCCTCAATGCAAAACGCAACACCGGGAACTCCAAGAAACCAAGATCTTAATCGCGAAAATTCTGATCGATAAGATGAAAACGGGAAGGATTGTAAGTGACATTCGGGAAAGAGAATTTAAGGTTTTTTCACAATTTAGCGATGATGGCATCATTCAATATTTGATTCACCACCTTCAAATCGAGCCCTCTGCGCAGAGGTTCATTGAGTTCGGGGTTGAGAACTACGTAGAATCAAACACTCGGTTTTTGCTTGTCAACAATAACTGGCATGGTTTGGTGATGGATAGCAGTACGGATTACATTCGCTACATACAGGAGGACGAAATCTATTGGAAACATGATCTTACGGCAGTTCCTGCTTTCATTGACAGGGGCAATATCAATTCCTTGATCTCCCAGCATCAGTTTGGAGGCGAAATCGGTATTCTCAGCATTGATGTTGATGGGAACGATTACTGGATTTGGCAACAGATTGATGTCGTCAGACCGATTATTGTCATTGTGGAATACAACAGCCTATTCGGGCACCAGCATGCAATTACTGTCCCTTATGATGCTACTTTTCGCCGTTCAGAAGCACATTTTTCTAATCTCTATTACGGGTGTTCGCTAAAAGCCTTATGGTTGCTGGCGGAAAGAAAAGGGTATGCTTTCGTTGGTTCCAACAGCAACGGAAATAATGCTTATTTTGTCTGTAAAGATAGGTTGGGGAATTTGCGAACCGTAGGGGTTACGGAAGGTTATGTGGAGTCCAGGTTTCGGGAATCTCGCGATCCACAAGGTCGGCTATCTTATCTTTCTGGCCAAGCCCGTTTAAGGGCGATTGAAGAGATGACGGTTTACGATTTGGAGAGGGAATGTTACCTCAGAATAAAAGATTTGCCTATAATTCAGCCTTTGTGAGTCTTAGTGTTGAGAAGCCAAACCACGATTGATCATCCAGAGTCAAAGGCTTTTGCTTTCCCGCTGGACGAGATCTGTCTTAGTTTTTGCACGTTTAAGAGTTCCAACAATGCAGGAGTAGAGGGATACTCACTGAAGCGAGTAATCGAGAATAAACAAGCTGTCTTCCGCGGACCTGCTTACCATTCGTGCCTTCTGTAAGGCACTGTCTGGAACTTTTTGCTGCAGGGCGAAAGGAACGTACAGATAAAATACGCGACCGGTACTCCCAAATTCATGATACAGTTTTTCAAACAATTTTGAGGACAGTTGCTCGGCAGTTACGTTATACCCTTCGCGTGTCGCATAGTAAAGGCCCGCAGGGTTCCAGGAACCTTTTTTAGAAGTGTAGAGAACAAAGCCGTTTTCGGCTGTGTGGGAACGTATGAAATTGCCGGCCCTCTTCATCTCTTCCGGCTCTACAAGATCCATGACGTATGGCCGGTTCAAATAAGCAATGGCGCCAAGAACAAAGATCATTATAAAAATCATCCAACCCTTTCTCGGCCGTGGATTTGCGTCTTTCAAAGCATAGTTGATGCGTTGAAAGAAATCGTCGGCTCCTCGGGCAGCCAGGAAGCAGGTAACAAATACGAACGGTAACTGATAGTAGTCATGGACAACGTTCAAGTTAAAAAAAATAAGAATCGTCAAACCGGCGCCAACAACCAGTCCGAGGATGACTGGCCATTCTTTATCAGGCTCCTTTCGAGATGTTAGAAAATATTGTGCGAAGCCCAGTAGAACTAAAGTAAACACCGGCGGGGATACTACCTCGATAGCAAAGCTACGGAAAATCGTTGTGTAAGCAAACCGGTTCAAGCGCAGCTCCATATCACCGAAGTACCACTTTGTTTCCGAATAGGGCAACGGCCCGTTCACTGAGTTTGCATAGATCTTGAAAATCACCACGACAAAAAGAATGGTTCCAAGGAAGGCGAGCATGGCTGGGGAGAACAAACCTTTGTAGTCCTTGTTCGAAACGTAGAAAACTATAATGGCAACAACCACCGCGAAATAGATAGGATTCTTAATCAGCGTTGAGAGAATGCCGAATACCACCATGACAAAATAGCAAAGAGATCGGTTGGCAGTTCCTCTGTACCAGTGAATAAAAAGGAGCAAAGAGAGAAAAGAGAACAGCACGGCGAGATTGTCCGGCATGATGGCACGATTGAATATGATGTTCAGCGGTGAGATCGCGAAGAAAAACAACGTCAACAGAATCATGGACCTTTTTGTTCCCAGAGAGCTCAGCAGCCCAAGCAGTGTGAGGCTGGTCAGGAAATAAACCACGATGTTCAACGCACGTCCCGTAAGTATGAAATTTGTCCCGAAAGCGAAACACAGTAATGCAACGATCTGCTGGTACAACGGAAAGTCAAAAATCTTTTGAGGCATGTTTTTTGCCATCAATTTCGTTGAAATCGATATGCCTTCCTGCAAGAAGTAGTGGATGTTGCAGGCAATCATGGCTTGCCTGAAGATATGGTGGCCATCGAGATTCTGGTAGAAGTTGAGTGACCTATATGCCAGTCCCAGCAGAAGTACAATGACTATGATGACGACGTAGCTCTTGGCACGATCAAACACCATGATTCGTATTCCCCAGATCGTTCAACTTAGAAATATAAGCATTTGCTTTCTTGCTGAAGGATCAGGACGCCTGAAAATCCTCAACAAATCCTACTGTCGATTCCAATTCTATCCGCATATCTTGTTGTACGGCAAGATATGCGGATACAGAAACCGCAGACTGGGAGGGGCTATCAAGAAAGGGAGATTGTGTTTTCGACGCCGGCGTTACAAACCGAATGACATTCTCCTGGGTTTCCGAATCTTTCCTCCTCGCTTTCGAAGGTTATGTTACAGTGCACTAATGAATCGCAAAAGAGATTCGACTTGGTTCTCCTCCCCCCTTACAAATCTGATTCCTTTCTTTTTTGCGCCAGTTGCACTCGTCATGCAGTGAGCTTTATCAGAATCCGGGACTGACAGCAATGGAAGCCCTCGCCTTTAACATCCCGTTGTAGCGTTCGGTGTTGGAGGGAATGAAGACTTTCGTTCATCCGACTACAAGCCCTCTGGCCGATCCTATTACTCCCGGAGAAGCTCGCAGAAAACTTCAGTGGTTCTACGACGATCCCCCCAATGATTTGAGATGGTTTGAATGAACGAAACCTGTTTGGAACTGCTCTGGTTAGAAAACTTTTATCACAGCGGCAGGAGACCGGCGTTACCTGCGGTATGATTGTGGCTTATGAAAGCTGAAGGGAAGACGATCCCGGCAGTGCTTTTCATCCATCTTGCCGGATTCTTGTTTTTTGCATCGGCATTTGCGATCAATCCGCTCAAGATTACACGTGCCTTCTTCAGCGATGAAGCCGTCTATTACACGATGGCGTACAGCTTTGCATTTGATGGCGACATGGAGTTTGAACGGTCGGATCTGGTGCGTGTGTATCAGGAATTCGCCGCCGGACCGCAGGGAATCATCCTCAAGCTAAATCATCGGGACGAAAACATTGTTTTTGGTAAGGGTTACCTGTACGCGCTGGTTGCCTCGCCATTTGTACGCGTGCTTGGAACAAACGGTTTTTTCGCCTTGCATGCCTTGCTTCTCTGGCTGAATCTGCTTTGCGCCTACCGGTTCTGCCTTTCGTTTATGCAACCCCGCGCAGCCGTTCTCTTTTCATTTTTCTACTTTCTCGCAAACGCGTCCCTGGTATATCTCTTCTGGATGACACCCGAGTATTTCAGCATGAGTCTTGTATGTTACGCGTTTTTCTTTTTTCTTGCTGCCGAACAACTGCAATCAAAATGGAAACTCTTCAACTCGCCCTATAATTATTTGATTTCAGCATTCCTGTTTGGAATTGCTGCCTATTCGAAACCTACAAACGCGCTGCTTGTGGTTCCACTCGGAATCTGGATGCTTTATCGCAAGAAGCTTTTGCCTGCGCTTTTCACACTTTCGGTCTTTATTCTTACGGCGGTAGCTCTTTTTGGACTCAACATGTACTTTACGGGAGAATGGAATTACCAGGGGGGAGACCGCGCTGTATTTTACGATCGTTTCCCGTTCGAACGGCCAGGTGTGTCGGAATTTGCCCCGTTCAAACAGAAAGAATCGATTGGCTCAATGCGTCCGCCGCCATTTTATATGAAGGCATTTCTGTACAACTGGCTTTATTTCTTTTTTGGACGGTTTTCCGGTCTTGCCATCTATCTCTTTCCAATGTTTTTTGCACTGATCTACTTCCTATTCTCAAAAAAAGGGAAACTTTCTGTGCCTGTATACATTGCCGGAGGTCTCGGGATCCTGACTTATATGGTCGGTCTTCCATGGAATTATTTTGGAGGATCCGGAACGATTGGAAACCGTTATTTGCTGAATGCTTTTCCGGTATTGTTGTTTGCGATTGCCGCGCAACCTTCACGCCGCATTCTAGCCGGTTCCATTGCATTGTCGCTGGTGTTCCCCTCAGCCTTCCTGTTTACGCCCGTATTTTCATCGTTTGATGTTGCGTTTCATCAAAAGAGATCTTTGTTTCGGCTCCTTCCGGCAGAGAAGACGCTTCTAGTCGATTTGCCGACGAATAACAGTCTGCGGGCAAGACGCGTATTCTTCGATCGCCCCGCGAATTTCTTCGTCTATTTCCTCAATGATAATACGTACTATGGAGAAGACTTTGAGCAATACAGCGGATTCTGGGTCAAGGGAGAGCGGACCGCGGAATTGATCATGCGGTCGTTTCAGCCTGTTACAAGAATGAAAGTCCGTGCCAGATCAATAGCGCCCGTTAACGACGTTACTCTTACCATCAATGGCAGAGCAACACAGATCCAATTGTCCGGTTCGGTATTTCATGAGATGGAAGTTTCCCTGCCCGGGGCATTTCCGTACGATCGAGATGGGACAGGAACCAGTTATTTGTACGACATCAAGATTCATTCACGGGCCGGGAAGATCACAGACCTGGACGGTGCGGGAGAGCGGTTCCTTGGTGTCTTCGTCAGACTTGAGCTGCCGGAAGCCCAGGAGACGAAGCCAGAATCAGACGATACCAGCCCGTAACAAACATGCTACAATTACCTTGAGGTTACCATGAACGGAAAAACAGCACTGATTGCCAGCATTGTAGTCGTTGTGGCTGCGCTCGGATTTCTCATCTATACAGGATTGGGCGACAACATGGTGTATTACTATCATGTGGACGAGTTTCTCCCAAAAGCAGCTTCCTTGAGCGGAGAGAAAATCAAAGTCAACGGCAAAGTTGTCGAAGGATCCATCCGGAAATCTCAGATGCAGGACTATGATTTTGTGATTTGCGGCGCAACCAAGACGAACCTGGTACAGGTTTCCTACCACGGCGTTGTACCTGATACCTTTAAAGACGGCTCGGATGTTGTGGTAGAAGGCGACTACAATCCTGATGCGCAAAAGTTTCATGCCACAACCTTGCTGGCAAAATGTCCCACAAAATACGAACCTCAACAGGTCAAGCAGTAGGGAGTCTTCGAATTCTTGAAATCGCCGGCGTGGTTCATTATTTGCTTATTTGTGTTTATTCGATATTTGATTTTTGATATTCAATGATTGCTGATGTCGGTTATTCCTGTCTGATTGGTGCCTTCGCACTTTCTATCTATTCCATTCTTGCTGCGGTCGCCGGCGCCAGAAAGCGCCGCGCCGATTTTGTGGAAAGTTCCGAGCGCGCGGTTGTAGGTGTTTTTTTTCTGATTGTGTTCGCTTCAGGAATTTTGCTCCATGGCCTGGCTACAAATAATTTTCAGATCGAATATGTAGCTCACTACACAAGCACTACACTGCCTCTTTCCTACCGGCTTGCCGCCTTCTGGGGCGGGCAGGCAGGATCATTGCTGTTCTGGCTTCTGATCCTCAACATTTACACGATTGTTGCGCTTCTGCAAAATCAGAACAAGAACCGGCAGCTGATGCCCTATGTAAGCTCGACCTTAGTGGGAACTTCACTTTTCTTTCTCACGGTTCTGCTGTTTGCGGCAAATCCGTTCCGGAAACTCGCTCCCATCCCGCTGGAGGGACAAAGTCTGAATCCGCTGTTGCAGAATTACTGGATGGTCTCTCATCCTCCTTCGCTATACACGGGATATGTCGGTCTTTCCGTCCCGTTTGCGTTCGGGATGGCAGCGCTGATCACAGGGCGCCTGGATGCGGCATGGATCAGGGCCATTCGCAGATGGACTTTGTTTGCATGGTTGTTTTTGACGCTGGGAATTTTGCAGGGATCATACTGGGCTTACATTGAACTGGGATGGGGCGGATACTGGGCCTGGGACCCGGTCGAAAACGCGTCTTTCATGCCGTGGCTTGCCGCCACCGCATTTCTGCATTCCGTGATGATCCAGGAAAAGAAAGGAATGCTGAAAACATGGAACATGATTCTCGTGATCGTTGCATTTTCACTTTCCATCTTTGGCACTTTCTTAACCCGTAGCGGTGTTGTTTCCTCGGTACATTCTTTCGCGCAGTCCCCCATCGGGATGTATTTTGTAGTTTTCATGGCGATCCAGATCGCGTTCTCCGTATTCCTGCTGATTTACCGGAAAAAAGAACTTGCACCTGAAGCGCGTCTGGAATCGTTTGTCAGCCGGGAAAGCAGCTTTCTGTTCAACAATGTGTTTTTTCTTGTCATTTGTCTGGCAATCCTGTGCGGCACGACATTCCCGATTCTTTCAGAGTGGGTCACCGGAAGCAAGGTCACGGTGAGCGCTCCGTTCTTTAACAAAGTTACAACTCCATTTGCGATCGGTCTGATTCTTCTGACCGGCATTTGTCCGCTAATCGCCTGGCGCCGCGCCGGGATGAAGAACCTGAGACGAAACTTTTTGAATCCGGCGATTTTTGGAACTATTGGCACGATTGTTCTTCTTCTCTTCGGTGTCCGTCATCCGGTGGCGTTGCTCTTCTTCTTCTCCGCCTTCTTTGTTCTGGCCACAGTTTATCTGGAATTTACCCGCGGAACACAGGCGCGAATGGCGATCGTACATGAAGGCGCCCCGGCCGCTCTCTATCATCTGGTGGAACGAAACAAACGCCGGTACGGCGGGTTCATCATTCATGCAGGGGTAGCGGTTCTGTTCATTGGCATCGCGGCAAGTTCCTTTTTCCGGATTGAGAAAGATGCGATGGTCCAACCGAAGGGAACTTTTTCTGCTGGTGACTACACAATCGCGTTTCGCGATCTGCAGGAATTCAAAGACCCGCACAAAGAGGTAGTCCGCGCATCGCTGGAAATTTTCAAAGGCGAGAAGTCCCTGGGGTTCCTTTATCCTGAGCGCCATTTTTATAAGAATTCTGACCAGCCGACCACAGAAGTTGCCCTCCGCTCTTTTCTGAAGGAGGATCTTTACGTGATTCTCACCGGATGGGACGACAAAGGATCCGGAAACTTCAAAGTTTACGTAAATCCATGGATCAGTTTGCTCTGGCGGGGCGGCTTGATCATGGCATTCGGAGGTTTGATCGTTCTGCTTCCCGACTTCAAGCCTAAACTTGCGGAAAATACCGTCTCTGAGTCTGAAACAGAAGAGGCCCACGCATGAGGAAAGATTTCATGCGCACACGATCCATCTTCCATCCTCCATCCTCCATCTTCTTTCTCCTTCTTTGTGCCCTTTGTGTCTTTGTGGTGAACTCCTACGCCGATTCAAAACCGACCGTTGATCAGATTGCCGACAAGCTCTCCTGCTTCTGTGGAACGTGTCCGCATCTCGTGGTCAGCCAGTGCGGCTGCAGTATGGCAGATAAAATCAAAGCGGAGATCGGTCAAAAGATCGCTTCCGGAATGAATGAACCGCAAATCATCCAAAGTTTCGTCCTGCAGTACGGGGAAACAGTTCTCTCCGCTCCTCCCAAACGCGGTTTTAGCCTGACAGCGTGGGCCCTACCGTTTCTTGGCTTTGTGCTGGGTGGCACGGTTTTGTTTTTATTTCTGAAACGGCAGCAAAAGATAACGGGTGATCCGCCGGCTTCCAAAACTTCTAGTGGTCCCGCACCCAATGCTGAGGATGATCATTATCGCGAACAACTCAGAAAGGAAATGGAAATCAGGCAATGATGTGGATCGTCTTTTTCATTGTTGTTGGTTTCTTCGCAATTTATGTGTTTTCTCCTTTTTTTGAGCGCGCGTTCCGGAATCGCAGAGTCGCGAGCGCCTCGGTTGTCCAGGAGAATCTGGGCTTTCGCAAACAAGAGATCCTTGGGGCTTTAGAGGATCTTGAATACGACTACAAAATGAAAAAGATGACAGAACCGGATTATGAACAGTTAAAAGAAAAACTGACACGCGAAGCGATTGAAGTGATGAAAAAATTAGAACAGCCCGGAAAATCCGCGGGCCCTCATGAAGCCGAACGAAACCGGAAAGTCCATTCCTGAAGTTGCCCTCCGTGTGGAGAACCTGCAGTTCAAGACCGGTCTGATTTCCATTCTCAAAAATATTCAATTTGAGGTCCAGAAAGGGGAGGCCGTTGCAATTCTCGGTCCCAATGGCTCCGGAAAAAGTACCCTGCTGAAGTGTCTCGCCGGGCTTCTTCCTCACACCGGAAAGATAGAAGTTTTCGGAAATGCATCCAGGAAAGATCCTTTGCGGAAGCAAAAGTTGGGTTACCTGGGACATGAAACGTTTCTGTACTCGAAACTCTCCGCAAAAGAGAACCTGATCTTTTATTCTGAGCTTTACCAAATCGATAGAGATCCGGATGCCGTTCTGGAAGAATTTCGGCTTCCCGCGTCTTCGAACCAGCTTGTTGAAACGTTTTCCCGGGGAATGAAACAACGTCTCGCCCTCGCAAGAACCTTGCTTCCTTCACCGGAATTGCTGCTGTTGGATGAGCCCTTCACAGGTTTGGATCAACAGGGAAGCCAGTGGTTGGAAGAGAAGATTCTGGAACAAAAAGGGACCATAACCATGCTGATGGCAACACACGAGCTGGAACGCGCCACCGAAATCGCGGATAAGCTTCTCATCTTGAAGGGTGGACGCCAGATGTTCTACGGAAGTCCCACTGAAATGGATTCGGAAATCCATGATTTCTACAGAGTACGAACGAATTAAAAGAGTTTGATGTGGCGAAAGTACGTTTCGGTTTTGTAGCGCCGGCGAGACTGTCCCAAAACGCGGGAAAAGGGTACTTGCAGCCCGGAGCGCGGGCATCTTGCCCGCCGGTCTCGAGCACGTCGAACATCTGCGGGCGGGGACGCCCGCGCTCCAATTGCGTTTTTGGACAGTCTCGCCGGCGTTACAAAACGAAAGACATGTTAAGATACGCCGAGAAAGTATGAGCATTGTACGATCACTGATCCGGAAAGATCTGGTCATTGAGTACCGGAGCCGGCAGGCCTTTGTGACCACCCTTTTTTTCGGATTGCTGGTTCTGGTGGTTGGCAACTTTGCGCTTTCAGTCGCAGGAGATCAGTATCCTGTATTCGCGCCTGGAATTCTTTGGATCTCCTTTCTTTTCTCCGGATTGTTATTCTTGAATCATATTCTTTACATAGAAAAGGATGAGAGCACGCTTTCAGGATTGTTGATCAGTCCTGCAACGCCGGGACAGATTTTTCTTGGGAAGATGCTTTCTGCTTTGCTATTTCTGATTGCGCTGGAAGCTCTCTTGTTTCCCGTGTTCCACATCCTGTTCAACTTTTCCTTCACAATTAATTCGTTGTGGCTATTTCTCGTGATTGTTTTTGCCGCTGTCGGCTACTGCTCGCTGGGTGTGCTCTTTTCCACCATGTCTCTGAATCTGAAGAATCGGGAGATGATTCTTTCGGCAATTCTCTTTCCGATACTTCTTCCCATGCTGGTCATGGCGGTCAAGTGCTCTATTATCCTTTTGAACCATCTGCAGATGAACCAGTTCTACAGCTGGTTGAAGCTGTTGATCGCATTTGATGTGATTTTTGTCGTCCTTTCCTACTGGTCTTATTACTGGATTCTGGAAGAGGTTTAGGTTGAAACGATCCGATCAAATTGTCCTTGCATCCTTGTTTATCATGATGATCGTGGCGCTTTACTTTGCTTTTGTGTACGCGCCAACCGAAAAAGTCATGGGAGCCGTGCAGCGCATTTTCTACTTTCACGTGGCCAGCGCCTGGGTGGGATTGCTGTCCTTTTTCTTTGTGTTTCTTGGCGGAGTTCTCTATCTGTGGAAGCGTGAGGAAAAGTATGATCATCTGGCGCATGCCGCTGCCGAAATGGGCGTGTTGTTCTGCCTGATTGTATTGGTGACCGGTCCGATCTGGGCCAAACCGGTTTGGAATGTATGGTGGACCTGGGATCCGCGCCTTACAAGTACTTTCATCCTCTGGCTGATATATGTAGCCTATCTACTGTTCCGGTCCTCCCTGCGTCATCATCCTTCGATTCGCGTCTACTCAGCCGTTTATGGAATTATCGGGTTTGTAGATGTGCCGATCGTCTGGATGTCTATTCGCTGGTGGCGCACAATTCATCCTACGGTACTGACATCCCAAAAGATCAATCTCGATCCCAAGATGTGGACATCGGTGCTGGTCTGTTTTGCAGCCTTATTATTGCTTTATTTTGTGTTTGTCCGGCTTAGAATCGATCTGGAGAGAACAAGGGAGAGAATCGATCGACTTCAAGAAAGGGTCCTGGAGGCGCAGTCATGACATACCTTGTTGCTGCTTATATCGCCATTTGGTGCATTCTGTTCGGATATATCTATTCGCTCCGTAGCAGGCAGAGGAATCTCGAAAAGACGCTGGAAACTATTGAAAAACAAGTAGAAAAAGGGTAACAGTTGTCGTTAAAAGTAGACAGCATTTCCTCTTCTCTCGTCGAGCAATTGAATATAAGCCCTGGCACGTCCTTTGCTTTCTTCGAGGACGATATGTGTCATATGGAGGGTTCTTATGAAACCAGGTAATTTTCCACGAGCATTGATTGTCGCCGTGCTCGTCCTATTTGCGGGTGCGGTTTTTGGGGATTCCCAATATATCCGTCTCCGATACGTGGAAGGACAGGTAACTCTTCATGCTTCCGATGGGCGCACGGAGCAAGCCACTATCAATACTCCCATCCTTCAGGGTGATGAGATCGAGACGTCGGACGGAAGGAGTGAGCTGACATTTCGGAGCGGCCTGGTTGTTAGAATTGCCGATTACACTGCTGTTAGGGTGGAATCGGGCGAATCGCCCGTGAGCTTGTCCTTGGTTCAAGGCACAATATTCGTTGACTCCCATATGGTCAATTCCTTCCGTGACGAGCTCGAAGTTCGCGCCGGGGATGCCCAGGTATTTATGATCGATGAAGGAAACATCCGAATTGATCTTGGAAATGAAGGAACCGCCAGAATTACTAGCCTTACTGGAGAAGTTGAGGTACGCGCATCAGGACGTCGCGTTTTACTATCGCAAGGTGAAAAAACATATGTCGATCCCGGTCAGGACCCCGAGCGTCCTGAAGCCTACGAAGGGCGGTACGACGAGTTGGATGATTGGAACCAGTCGAGAATGGATTCGTATGCACGCAATGACTACGGACGCGGGGAAAGATATGTAGACGAAGACATCTACTATGACTCATCCGAACTGAACGACTATGGAGACTGGCGTCAATACGAAGACTACGGGAATGTTTGGGTTCCGAATGTCAGCTATGGATGGAGACCCTATTACGACGGACGCTGGTCTTACTGCAATAACAGTTGGTTCTGGGTTTCGTATGAGCCCTGGGGTTGGGCTCCTTATCATTATGGGCGCTGGGGATGGGCCGCGGCCTTTGGTTGGTACTGGGTTCCGGGAAATGTTTTTGGGCCGTCCTGGGTTTCCTGGTACGACTATGGTGACTATATCGGATGGTGCCCGTTGAATTATTACAACCGGCCGGTCTATGCGTATAACAACTATAACCACTACAACAATTACAACCGGTATCCTCCTGTCCAGAAACAAAAGACCATACAAAAGACGCTGGATGTCGGCTCTTCGTGGAACTTTGTAAAGAAAAAGGAGTTGGGTAATTTCCATCTTGTGAAAGCAATTGCAAAACCAGAAGATGTAAAAGGAATCAGGATTGATGACCGAAAAGTTCTCCGTTCCCCGGAAAAGCAGCTGATTAACTATGTGATCCCCAAACCCGGTGTGGTTCGCGGATATGAAAACGATAAACGTGTGATCAAACCGTCTGAAGATATTAAGAATCCTATCGGGGTCAATCATCGTGAAGAGCAGTTTGGAAATGGTTCTTCGCGGTCAAATTGTTGCTGATCTCTTCACTTTGATTTGCCGGTATCTTTGCTGGATTTATCGGTGTCCTTACGTCCAGGTGTGGTATAGGCTGAATCATTTTTTGAC
>Ga0184626_10000415_pt1 | contig 13112 bp, 10 predicted proteins | sample PLM3_60_b1_FD_133142 | JGI IMG/M metagenome (GOLD analysis project Ga0184626, IMG submission 133142) | Groundwater sediment microbial communities from an aquifer in East River, Colorado, USA - PLM3_60_b1 | ecosystem: Environmental > Terrestrial > Soil > Riparian zone | place: USA: East River... | reverse complement strand
TGGGTGAAGCCCTGGCCCGGCTGGTCGCGGTCTTCGATCGGCGCGAACAGCGTGCCCAAGAACAGCACCGCGCCATCGGGATATTGATGATGGGTGCCGATCATCTGTTTCACCAGATCGGCGGGATCCCGGCTGATCTTGGCGATGTTCGACGAGCCCTTGAGCTGATAACCCTCCGGCCCGTCGACGGTCAGCGTCACCTGGATCTTGCGCACATGATCGAGCGAGAACCCGTCATCGAAGAAGCGGATGAACGGGCCGATGGCGCAGCTCGCGTTGTTGTCCTTTGCCTTGCCTAGGAGTAACGCCGAACGCCCCTCCACATCGCGTAGGTTTACATCGTTGCCCAGGGTGGCGCCGACGATGCGGCCTTGAGACGAGACGACGATGACCACCTCCGGCTCCGGATTGTTCCATTTGGAGATCGGATGCAGGCCCGCATCCGCGCCGGTGCCGACGGCGGACATGATCTGAGACTTGGTGAAAATCTCGGCATCCGGCCCGATGCCGACTTCCAGATATTGCGACCACATGCCCTTCTCGATCAGCAGGGCTTTCAGCTTCATCGCCTCGGGCGAACCGGGCTTGAGCTTGGAAAGATCGTCGCCGATCAGACCTTGGATACTGGTGCGGATCGAGGTGGCAGCTTCAGGATTGCCCCGCGCGCGCTCTTCGATCACCCGCTCCAGCATGGAGATGGCGAAGGTGACGCCGGCCGCCTTGAGTGCCTGCAGATCGACGGGCGTCAACAGCCAGGGCTTCGCGGCATCGCGTTCTTGGGCGGGCGTATTCGCGAGGACAGCGTCGAGCCTGCCAACGACCGGCCCATTGGCTGCGCGCAACGCCTTTGCCGGATCGGCCTGTTCGCAAAGGTCGCGCATGGTGGGGAACGTGGCGGATACATCCTGCAACGCCGCGTCGTCGACCTTCACCACCGCTGGCCCCTCGGCCTGGGGCAGCCAGACGCGGCCCGCCAGGCAGGCGCCGGCATCCTCCGGCAAAGTCTCTGCGGCGCTCAGACGGAGCGAAGATTGCGGCATCTGGAATCCCTCGATTGCAGATTGAAACCGGTGCGAAATAGAGCGCGTTAGATTGCAGCGAGCGGCCCGGCGACGCAAGCGGCGCCGGGGTCATGCATCGAGGAGCATCCGCAAACGGTCGGCTTCAGCCTTTGCCAGTTCCTCGGTCTGGAACACGGCAATCTCGAAAGGACGGCGGCGGCCGTCGATAAGAATTTCCAGGCGATAGACCGTCGGCCCGTCGGTGTTGGAATCGGCGCGCACAGCCAGCACGCCCAACCGATTAAACGGATAACTCCAGATGCGGGAAATTCGGAATACGCCCTCGGCACGCAGTACCATTCGGCGGCTCGTGAAATCAAAGCGCACTGTCTTTGTAAAACCGAGAACAGCGGCGGCGAGGAGCAGAGCGCCAATGAGAGAGGCGCCGCCGGCGATCACCCAGAAAGGCGCCATGCCGAGCCGAAAAACGGGGACGCCCGGCTTTACCAGCAGCTCATACGGCGCCAGGAGAGTGATGCCGGCGCCAATGACAAGGATCACCCGCGTCGAAATCGGCATGGGCTGATGATAGATGGCATCGTTGGTACCCTTGCCGTCCCGATCTAAGGTTTCTTTGCGGTTCATGGGGCGCATTCTTGCATGGGATAGGCTCTACTTTCGATCGGAAACATCCTCTAGGCGGATGCCATAGACCGTGGCATGGTCCCGCGCGCTTTGAACGCAACACGGATCGCCCCATGTCGAAGATCACCAGCATCGAAGAACTCGAGGCCATCTACGGCCTGCCCCAGTTAACCTCCACCGGCAAGGAAGTCAGCTCGATCACGCCGCAGTACCGCAAATTCATCGAAGTGTCGCCATTCGCTGTGTTGGCCACCAGCGGGCCGGAGGGGTTGGATTGCTCGCCCCGCGGCGACCGGCCGGGCTTCGTGCGTATTCATGACGAGAAGACGCTGATGATGCCGGATCGGCGCGGCAACAACCGTACGGATTCGCTGCGCAACATCATCCGGGATCCGCGGGCGGCGCTGCTGTTCCTGATCCCCGGCTCCGGCACGACGCTGCGGGTCAATGGCCGCGCCCATCTGATGACCGACGCCGCGCTATGTGGGTCGTTCGCCGTGGAGGACAAGGCGCCGCGTTCGGTGATCGTGCTGACGGTCGACGCCGTCTATTTCCAATGCGCCCGCGCCATCGTCCGTTCGGATCTGTGGAATCCGGCAAATCATGTTGCGCCCGGCATCCTGCCGACACCGGGCCAGATCCTCGCCGCGCTCAGTGAGGGCCGCGTCGGCGGCGAAGCCTACGACCGCGCCTGGCCGGAGCGGGCGAGGCAGACAATGTGGTAAAGGCCGCAGGCGCCAGATCGGAATGCTACTTGAACAACTTGCGGTCGATGGTCTGGCGCAGCGCAAAGAATTCGCGCCAGGGGTCGCGTTGCAAACGCTTCAGCCGCCGTGGCGTGTTGTTGGCATCGAAGGCGTCTGATTTCACCCGCGCGCTTAGTTCGCTCCAATCCAGCGGCATCGAAACGGTCGCACCGGGTTTCGCCCGGGTCGAGTAAGGCGCGACTGAAGTCGCGCCCCGCTGATTGCGCAGATAGTCGATGAAGATTTTGCCGCGCCGCGCCGCCTTGGAACTCTTGGCGATATAGTCGCCCGGCGCATCGGCGGCCATTTGCGCTGCGAATGCCTGCGTGAAGTTCTTCACGGGATCCCAGGGCATGGGTGGCGACAGCGGCGCCACGACGTGCAGGCCCTTGCCGCCGGTGGTCTTGACGAAACTCTGCAGGCCGATCGCCGTCAAGCGCTCGCGCACCTCCTTGGCGGCGGCGATGACGCGCGGCCATTTCACGGCCGGATCGGGATCGAGATCGAAAACGACGCGGTCGGCGACTTCGATCTTGCCGGGCGCGCAGCCCCAAGGATGGATCTCCAACACGCCGAACTGCACGAGTGCAATGAGCCCGTGCACATCGCGAACCGACACATATTGCTTGTAGCCGCCGCTCTCCTTAAGGCGCATCGGATGGATCGCAGTGGGCATTCCGGCGCTCAGATGCTTCTGATAGAAGCAATCGCCGGCCTGGCCGTCGGGGCAACGGACGACGGAGAGCGGCTTTGCAATCACATGGGGCAATAGATCGTCCGCAATTTCGACGTAGTACCGCGCGAGGTCTTCCTTGGTCAGCCCGGATTCCGGGTAAAGCACCCGCGCGGGATGGGTGAGCTTGACGCCGTTCAGTCCGCGATTTCTTTCCCGCCCAGCCATCATTCCCTCTGCCCGGGCATCGCCAGCTCCCGCCCGATGGATTTTGCCGGTTTGTCATCGCGAAGCGCGATGAATGACGCTTGACGCACCAGCCGGTCGCTGGTCCAGGTGGCGAATTCCACTTCGGCCACGAGCTGCGGCTTGACGAAATGCACGCCGCGACGCACGCCCGCGGGTATGGAATTGAACGGGGCTTTGGCGATCTCATGGCGCTCGAGTTTCTTGCGCAGCTGGCGGCCGCTTTCGCTGGAAGAGCCCGTGCCGACGCGGCCGGCATAGATGAGCTTACGCTGCTTCCAATAACCGAGCAGCAGCGCGCCGATGCCCTGGCGGCTGCCCTGAGGATCGGTGAAGCCGCCGATGACGAACTCCTGACGTTCCCGGCATTTCGACTTCAGCCAGCTGCGGGTTCGGCCCGAGCGATAGATATCGTCGGCTTTCTTCGATATCAGGCCCTCCAGAGCGATGCGGCAGGCATCGCGGTAGATCGTCTCGGCGTCGCTGTCGAAATGTTCGCTGTAGCGGATCTGCCGGCGCGCCTTGCGCACGAGCGCTTTAAGCAGCGCTTTCCGCGCCAGCAATGGCAATCGGCTGATATCGCGGCCATCCAGATAGAGCAGATCGAACACCATATAGGTCAGGCCATCCTGGCGCTTTTCGGAAAGCAACCGCTGCAGCCGCGCGAAATTCGAGACGTCGCCGTCGCCGGCCGCGATGATCTCGCCGTCGATCAGGGCTTGCTTCGCCGGCAAGGCGGCGACGGCCCTGGCGATACCGGGGAAGCGTGCGGTCCAATCCAGCCCGCTGCGGGTCAGTATACGAACCTTGCCGCGGTCGAGGCGGGCCTCGGCGCGATAGCCGTCGAACTTTATCTCGTGAACCCACCCCTCCCCGTTCGGCGGCTGCTTGACGCGGGTCGCCAACTGAAGCGGAACGAACGGGCGCATCGGGCCGACCTTGCCTGTGGCCCTTGCGGTCGCCTTGCCCAGGGCCTTTGCAGCGGGCTTGCCTGCTCCATTGGCGCGCTTCTTGCTGCTCCACTGCTTTCCGGCTTTGTCCGCCGCGATCTCGTCCAGGTTCCGGCCGGTCTTGACGCTCCGAGCCCGCTTCTTCAGGAGCCGGTCGGCATCGCCGCTCCGCTCGGCGGAATCGTGACTCTTGATCAGCAGCCAGTTCGCCCGCTTCTCCCGCGGCGAACCGCGCATCCGGACGAGATGCCATTCACCCTTCAGCTTGGCGCCGTGCAGGCGAAAATGCAGCCGGCCGTCACGGAGCATCTTGTGGGGATCGCCCAGCGGCTCCCAGGTCCCGGTGTCCCACAACATCACGGTGCCGCCGCCATACTCGCCTTTGGGGATGGTGCCTTCGAAATCGCCATATTCCAGCGGATGATCTTCGACCTGCACGGCCAGGCGCTTGTCGGCGGAGTCGAGGCTGGGGCCGCGGGTCACCGCCCAGCTCTTGAGGACTCCGTCCAGCTCCAATCGCAGATCGTAGTGCAGGCGGCGCGCCGCATGCTTCTGGATCAGATAGCGCTGACCGTGGGATCGCCCCGTTTTGCCTTTGGGCTCCGACGTCCGGGTGAAGTCCCGCTTCGCGCGGTAGACCGACAGACCGCTGCGCGCCGATTGATGATGCGTGGAGCCTGTTCTCATCCGTGCCGGCGGCGCGTCGTCCGCTTAGGCGCGACCTTCTTGGGTTTGCCAGCGGCAGTCGCCTTGCCTTTTCCGCCCTTGCCTAGGCTGCGTTTCAGCGCCTCGACGAAATCGATGACCTCGGCGCCGCGGCGCGGCTCCGGTTCCTCCGCGGTGATCTTGCGGCCCTTCATCTTACGCTTGATGAGGTCGCGAACAGCGCTTTCATAATGATCCTTGAATTTCTCGGGTGCGAACGAGGCTGTCTTCCTTTCGATCAACTGCTTCGCCAGGGCGAGCTGATCGGCGTCGGGCTTCACATCCTTGATACCGGAGAAGAAATCGCGGGCGCTTTTCAGATCGTCCTCGTAGCGCAGCGTTTCCAGCAGCATGCCCTTGCCGCAGGGTTGCAGGGCGGCGATGCGTTCGCGCCCGGACACGGCGATCTGCCCCAGCCCCACCTTGCGGCTGGTGCGCAGCGCGTCGCGGATGACGGCGAAGGCTTCCTCGCCGGCATCACCGTCGGGCACGACAAAGTAAGGCTCGTCGAAATAGATGGCGTCGATCTCGTTACGGTCGACGAACTGCACGATGTTGAAGCTCTGCGTCGTTTCGAGGCGCAGCTTCTTTAGATCGTCGGGATTGATGACGACATAGCGGTCCTTCGAGATCTCAAAACCTTTGGCGATATCCTCATTCTCGATCGGACCCTCGCCCTCGGCGATCTTCTGATAGCGCACGCGCTTGCCGCTGGGTTTGTGGATCTGATGAAAGCGGACCTCGCCCGCCGGGTCGACGGCAGAAAAAATCTGCACCGGCAAAACCACCAGCGACAGGCGTATGGCACCGGACCAATAGGGACGAGCGGGCATCGGCATCTCCCGCGAGTTGGGGAATGACTAGACTCTAGCAAAACCGGCCGGATGAGCCTTTGTTCCGATTTTTCCGGCAGTTACATTGCCGATTTGGCTTGAAACCTCTGGCCGGGCATGCACAACAAGGCCACGTAATAGTCACCTCCACCGGTGCAATAGCGGGATGGCGACTTACTTACAGGGAGGCTGGTTGCGTTGGCGCGATGTTATGGGCCGCAACGCACGGAAAGAGCTCAGTATGAAGAAGGCCATTGCCATCTCGATCGGTGCGATCCTCCTTTCGTCGGGCCTGCATGCCGCCGTGAAAGAGGAGCGTATCACCGGCTATGTCTCATCGATCGACAGCCAGGCGCGCAAGGTGACGCTCGATGATGGCGCCGTCTTCCCGCTCAAGCCCAATGCCGACATCAGTTGGCTGCAACCGGGAACCAAGGTCGATCTGTTTTGCGACTACGATGCCCTCGGCATCGTCGCTTGCGGCGTCGGCCTCCCCGCGCTCTCCAACGATTTGAACCAGGGAGCGAACGATCCCCTTGCCGGTCCGGGCACCGGCTTCGCCAACGAGACCGGTTATCAGACGCCCGACGCCCTGCTGCCGGACAAGCCGACGAACAATGTGCTCGATCTGTTTCGCCGGCGGGACAAGTAGCGCGCTCGGGCCATCCGATACTGCAAGGCTGATCGCGCCGCTCCTTTAGGGAGCGCCCCCAGAACTCAGATTTATGCCGTGTTTGCCCGCGGTTACGGCGCGGAGCGGGCACATTTGGCCGCCATTCCCGATCAACAAGACCACAAAAATGTCATCGCCAGGGAACCGATCGACGGTTCGGGTGCTTATATGAGGTTCATCCCCAGGGGAAGTCATGCGGGTTCACGGGTCGTTGCTCAGGAAAGGGCTCGATATGAAGAACGCATTTCTCTTTTCCACGATACTGATTGCTGGCTCCGCCACCGCGTGCCTTGCCGCGGAGGAACGGAGCGTTTCCGGCGTTATCAAATCGATCGATACCGAGGCGCGGATCGTCACGCTCCAGGACGACGCCTCCTACCCTCTCAAGGCGGACGCCGATATCGCTTGGCTTGAACCGGGCAACAATGTCGACCTGCTCTGCACCTATGATGCAGGGGCGCTTGCCGATTGCGGCGTCGGCATCGGCAGTGTTTCTCAGAAAGCGCTGGATCTGACGCCGCCACAATCCGGAGCCGCCCCGGATCTCAGCCTCGGCGAGAAGCAGGTCGACGGCATGCCGGAAGCCGTACTGCCGGATCAGCCGAGCTATCGATTGGAGAATCTGTTGCAGTCGCTCGACGAGAAGTAATTCCCGGCTCCCATCCCGATGCTTGCGCAGTATAAATCTGCGCAAGTATCGGGATGCAAGTATCGGGATGGAAGAAATCGCGTCATTCTATCACTTGCGGAATTATGACAAGTGAAATCTCCGATGAATCTTTCCAAATTGGCTCTTTGGAAGGAATAATATCTTCTCTTGTCGCATCGTATGATTGTAATACAGAGCTTGAGCAGACAATGCTTATAAAGCTGCATTTTGTCTGTTGATTCTCATAATAATACTTGCCCATATTCGCGAATTCTAAGCAGCGATTGCATAACCGAGGTGCGCCGCATTGACGCGCGCGCCGCGGTTCGATGCGATCGGCATGGTGTGGGCGGTTTTGAACTCAAATGAATCGTTATTGTGTTTGGAGTCGACTGGCTATTTTCTTTGCCGCTTGCGCCTGTTTTTTCGTGTTGCGCCCCCTGTTGCTCGATCCCGACTACTATTGGCATCTCGAAACCGGCCGCTTGATTTTCGAACAATGGGCCCTGCCTTCCAGCGATGTCTTCGCCTACACCAATCCCGAGCGGCCCTGGGTGCTTCATGAATGGCTGTTTCAGCTCCTCCTGTTTGCAATCTATGACCGCTTTGGCGATCTCGGCATCAGAATGCTGTGCACGGCTGTGGCGACCGCAACGCTCGGCGTCGTGTATTCGACAGCTTTGAAGCTCAGCGGCCGGCACAGCGCCGCGGCTGTCATCACCAGCCTGACCCTCATCCTGCTGACGCCGTTTATCCTGCCTCGTCCGCAGATCTTTTCATTTTTGTTTTTCGCGGTTTTCCTTCGCGTGGTTCTGGCGGCGAAGTACTTCGACGATCGGCGTTCGTTCTATTGGTTGCCCGTATTGATGGCCGCATGGGTCAATCTTCATGGCGGCTACGGAATCGGGCTCGTGCTGCTTTTCATGTTCGCAGCGCTGGAATGGTTTCGAGCGTGGGAGAAGCGTCAGATCGCCGGCAAATGGAGATACCTGCGGCAGATTTCCCTTCTCGCTCTCTTATCGCTCCTCGCCAGCTTCATCAATCCGGACGGGCCGGCGCATCTCCTGTACCCGTTGGATATCGTCAGTATGGCGGCAACAGCGGTCATCTTCGAATGGCAGCCGCCCACGCCGCATGCCTATGTAGGCAAACCCTACTTTATGATTGTCGGCATGTTTATCCTATTGCTGGTGTATCGCAGGGCAAAGCCGGGCGTCACGGAGATGGGCCTCTCCGCCGCCATGATCGCCGCCGGAATGCTCTCAATACGGCATGTGCCTTTCGCCGCTCTCACGATGGCAGCCATGACCAGCCGCGCCGTGCTCACCGACATAAATGCCGACGGCCGCATCGGCGCTTTCGCGCAGCGTATGCTAAGCCGATTGACATCGGCGCAACGCGGGGCGCGTGAACTTGGACGCGCCGAAGTCTTCCTGAATGTCGGCATTTGCGCGGCTATCCTCGCGGGTACTGCGATCTACTCTCCGACCGCCAAGGCACGGGAGGCCGACGCATTGGCAAGGTGGCTGCCCGTCAATGCCGTCGAGTTCATTCGCGAGAATGAAATCAAAGGCCGCATGTTCAACAGCCTGCATTTCGGCGGCTACCTGATACATCGTCTGTATCCGCAGATGCGCGTCTTCATAGACGGCCGCACGGACTACTATGGAGACCGCTTCTTTACCGAGTATCTCAATTTGAACTTCGGCAGCGACGGATGGGAAGACATCCTGCAGAAGTACAAGATCGAGATGGTCATTTCGGAACCGCAAGCGCCGCTGCGCAACATGCTGCTGCTCAGAGGCGACTTTGCGCTGGTCTATCAGGACGAAAGCAGTTCGGTACTTCTGAAACGCGAAGAGAAGTATCAAGACGTCATCCGCCGGAACGGCCACTAAGACCGCCTTGTCGTGCATGTGATCCGCCGCGCTCCTCGCTGCGGATTGCCAAAACCTTCCATCTTGCCTTTCGCCGCCGTTTTAGTTATGTTCCGGTTCCCTTCGCAACGAATCGCCGGGAGGCGTGCATGATCCGTATGTATTTGCCGAACAATCCCGGCGGCGCCGAACGTTAGGTCCGGTGCTGCGCAGGCTGGCCACGGGGTCCCCCGGCCGCCTGCTTCCCTAATCCTCTAGAGGTATCGACAGAAGCGAGTCGTTTGACGCTATTGCGTCGTTTCGCCCTGTCCTTCGTCAACCGTTTGCGATTGGAGCGGCGCGTTTTTTATGGCGCCGATTGGGACCATGAAATTCCTTTTGTCTTGGCGCGAGCGCGCCGCCCCCTTCCGGGACGTGCTCGCCTTCAGCTTCCGATACTGGCGGCGGCAACGGCTGCTGATCGGCGCCGTCGGCGCCGGCATCCTGGCCATGACCATGGCCGACGTGCTGCTGCCGATCTATGCCGGCCGGTTGATCGACGCGGTGGCGCCGGTCGTGGTGTCGGCCGGCGTCAATGGCGGCGACGCGCGCGAGGCGGCGCTGAATGAGGCGGTCTGGGCGCTGGTGGCGATGGTCGCGCTCGGCCTGCTGATGGTGGTCATGCGCCATCTCGCCTTTGTCGGCATCGTGCGCATGACCCTGAACCAGATGGTCGAGGTGGCGCAGGACGCCTTCTGGAAGGTGCAACGCTTCGCCGCCGAATGGCATGCCAATACCTTCGCCGGTTCCATCGTCCGAAAAGTAACGCGCGGCATGTGGGCGGTGGATCTGCTGAACGACACACTGCTGGTGGCGCTGCTGCCCTCGGTGATCGTGCTGCTGGGCTCCCCGGCCCTGCTCGGCTATCGCTGGCCGATGATGGGCCTCGTAATCATGGTGGGCACGCTCGCCTATGTGACGTTGGCTGCGGTGCTGTCCATCGGCTATGTCGGGCCGGCGGCGCGCCTCTCCAACCAATGGGACACGCGTACCGGCGGTGCGCTGGCCGATGCCGTGAGCTGCAACCAGGTCGTCAAGGCCTTTGGCGCGGAAACGCGGGAGGACAGCCGACTGCAATGGGTGGTCGCGAAATGGAAGAAGCGCACCCGCCGCACCTGGAACCGGGCGACGGACAACGGCACGGCGCAGCTCATTGCGCTGCTCGCGCTGCGCACCGCGGTGATCGGCCTGGTGCTGTGGCTCTGGTGGCATGGGCAGGCGACGCCGGGCGACGTGGCCTATGTGCTGACGGCCTACTTCATCATCCAGGGCTACCTGCGGGACATCGGCTGGCATATCCGCGATCTCCAGAAGTCGGTGAACGACATCGAGGAACTGGTGGATATCCACAGCCAGCCGCTGGGGGTGGAGGATCGTCCGGACGCGCAACCGATCGTCATCAAGCGGGGCCGCATCGAGTTCCGCGACGTGCGCTTCCACTATCGCGGACATAGCACGCCGCTCTATGACGGGTTGTCGGTCGCCATCGAGGCCGGCGACAAGGTCGGCCTGGTGGGCGTGTCCGGATCGGGCAAGACCACGTTCGTGAAGCTGATCCAGCGGCTGCATGATGTGAATGGCGGTCAGGTCCTGATCGACGCACAGGATGTGGCTGATTGCACGCAGGCCAGCCTGCGCGCGCAGATCGCCATCGTGCCGCAGGAGCCGATCCTGTTCCACCGCTCCCTGGCGGAGAACATCGCCTATGGCCGGCCGCAGGCGACGCTGGCCGAGATCGAGCGGGCCGCGCGGCTGGCCAACGCCCATGGCTTCATCGCTACCCTGCCCCGGGGCTATAGCACGCTTGTGGGCGAGCGGGGCATCAAGCTGTCGGGCGGCGAGCGGCAGCGCGTTGCCCTCGCCCGCGCCTTCCTGGCGAATGCGCCGATCCTGATCCTGGACGAGGCAACCTCAAGCCTCGACTCGGAATCGGAATCGCTGATCCAGGATGCGACCGAGCGGCTGATGCACGGGCGCACGACCATCGTCATCGCCCACCGGCTGTCGACGGTGCGGTCGCTGCGGCGCATCCTGATTTTCGATCAGGGCCGGATCATCGAGGAGGGCGACCACCGCACGTTGCTGCAGCGCGAGGCGGGCGTCTATCGTCGCCTGTTCGACAAGCAGGTGGGCGGGTTGCTGATCAGTGCATAGGTCATCGAAGGCGGGGTCCGGGGCTCGGCTGAAGTCCCAGACCCCGTCAGCCCACCTTCTTGATATCTAGCTGGCGCCGGGAAAGTGCCCTAACATAGCGGCGCTGATCCGAACGAAGACCAAACCGGCCAGGGAGGAACAACCGGTGGGTGTGTCGCACGAGCCGTGGCTCGTCATCCTATCGCTGGTGGTGGCGATCCAGGGCGCCTATGTCGGTCTGAGCATGGCCGTGCAGGTGGGCCAGGCGGTCGGCCTGCGGCGGCGCCTGCTGCTGGCCGGTGCCGCGATCTCGCTGGCAGTTGCCATTTGGGCGATGCATTTCGTTGGCATGCTGGCAGCGCGGCTGCCGTTCCCCGTGGACTACTTGGTATTCCCCACCTTGCTGTCGTTCCTGGTCTGCGTATTGGTGGTGGGCGTCGCGGTGTTCGCGGCCAGCAGCGGCCGGCTCGGCAAGGCGCGCCTCACGGCCTCCGCCGTGTTCATGGGCAGCGGCATCGCCACGATGCATTACATCGGCATGTCGGCGCTGCATGCCAGCGCCCATATGCATCATGATCTGTTCCATGTCGTCGCCAGCGTCGCTGTCGGCATCGCCGCATCGGGGCTGGCGGTATGGCTGGCGGGCGGGCGCGGCGGCAGGCCGCCGCTGTTCCTGTCGGCCTCGGCGCTCGGCCTGGCGATCACCGGCATGCACTACACGGCGATGGCGGGCGTGACGCTGATGCCGTTCGAGACCTCAGCACCGGGGGCGCCGGCTCTGTCGACCGATCTGCTGGCGATCGTGGTCGCCATCGTGGCCTTCCTGGTCTCCGGCATCTTCCTGCTGACGCTGGTCCCGGACCGGTCGAGGAACATGGCGCAGGCCGGCGTCCTGCCCCCGCAGCGAATAGAGCCGGAAGCCGCCGAAGCCATTGCCTTCGGTCCGGCACTCGCGGCGACCGATCCCGGCGGCCTGGGCCAGGGTACCTATCAGCCGCTGGGCGGCGTGGGCGCGCCGCCGCGGCGGGCCGCCAAGCAGCTTCCGGTGGAGCGCGAAGGGGCCACCCACTACGTGCCGGTGGACGAGATCGTGGCCGTCCACGCCAATGCCCACTACACCTATGTCTTCGACGGCCAGGCCAAGCTGTTCTGTCCGCTGGCCATCGGCGTCGTCGAGTCCAGGCTGGACAGGGAGCGGTTCATCCGCATCCACCGCAGCCATATCGTCAATATCGACCGGATCACCGGGTTGAAGCGGATCGGCGACACTGGGTTGGTGGAACTGGGCGCCATGGAGCCCTACACGGTCCCGGTCAGCCGCGGCCGGCTCGCCTGGCTACGGTCCCGCCTGGGTGAGAGAGTCGGCGAACCCGCCGAACATCCGGATACGGCGACGGCGGCCTAGTCATTTCGCATTGCAGCATCGGCAGACGGTACGGGCGGTACGGAATCGCGGCTGAAGCCTGATTCCGGCGCGGACGCCATCTCCCCGCAAAGTTGGGCCGCATTTCGTGCGGACCAGCCGCAATTCGTGCATCTGGACCTCGGGTCGTGCAGCGCCGATTGTTGCTGCACTGCACCCGAAAACAGAATCCCGCCGGAGAAGCGCGATCGAACCCAGGAGGACGCCGTGATCCCAGGCCCCTTTGCCTATCATCGCCCGAAATCCGTCGCCGAGGCCGTGACCATGCTCGCCGATCTCGGTCCGGAGGCGCGCCCGTTGGCCGGCGGCCACAGCCTGATCCCCATGATGAAGCTGCGGCTTGCCGTGCCGGAGCATCTGGTGGATCTCGGCTGGCTCAGCGAGCTCAAGGGCGTCAAGGCCGACGGCAACGATATCGTCATCGGCGCCATGACCACCCAGCATGAGCTGATCGCCGACGCCACGCTGGCGGCGAAGCTGCCGATCATCCGCGAAACCGCGCTGGTCATCGCCGACCCG
>Ga0184626_10000414_pt1 | contig 13124 bp, 8 predicted proteins | sample PLM3_60_b1_FD_133142 | JGI IMG/M metagenome (GOLD analysis project Ga0184626, IMG submission 133142) | Groundwater sediment microbial communities from an aquifer in East River, Colorado, USA - PLM3_60_b1 | ecosystem: Environmental > Terrestrial > Soil > Riparian zone | place: USA: East River... | reverse complement strand
TCATCTCGCGGGCGAGCATTTTTCGATCGCGGGCAATATGCTCGCGGGTCCGCAAGTGCTGGCCGAAACGGCCGCGGCCTATCAGCGCGCGACCGCGCTGCCGTTCGCCGAGCGCCTGCTCGCCGCGCTGGAGGCAGGTGACGCCGCGGGCGGCGACAAACGCGGCAAGCAGGCCGCGGCGCTGCTGATTCACACGACTGAAGACTATCCATTCCTCGATTTGCGCGTTGACGACGGCGCGGAACCCTTCGTTGAATTGCGCCGTCTGTACGAAAAAAGCCTCGAGCGTTTCCAGCCCTTTCTCGCGTGCCTGCCAACCCGTGCGCGTCCGGCGGGCATTACCGACCGCGCCGTCATCGAGGAGGCCGTCGCGCGCTTTCAGGCCGAGCGCACCGGCAATGCGAAGAACGCGGGATGAGTTCGCTCCTCGAAGTCCGCAATCTCACCACCTGTTTCACGATTGAAGGCGGCGAGTTTGCCGCGGTCGACGGCGTGAGCTTCAGTCTGGAGGCGGGTCGCACGCTGGGCATTGTTGGCGAGTCCGGGTGCGGCAAGAGCGTGACGTCGCTGTCGATCATGGGACTGGTGCCAAAGCCGGGGCGCATCGCCGCCGGCGAAATCCTGTTCGAAGGCACGGACCTGCGCAAGCTGCCGGATGTCGCGATGCGCGAGCTGCGCGGCAACCGGATCTCGATGATCTTCCAGGAGCCGATGACGTCGCTCAATCCCGCATTCACCGTCGGCGACCAGATCGCCGAAGTGATCCTGCGTCATCGCGCAGTGTCGGCGGAGGAAGCGAAGGCGCACGCGATCGAGATGCTGCGTCGCGTGCGCATCCCGGTACCGGAGCAGCGCTATCACGAATATCCGCACCGGCTGTCGGGCGGCATGCGGCAGCGGGTGATGATTGCGATGGCGCTGGCTTGCGGGCCGAAGCTCCTGATCGCCGACGAGCCCACTACCGCGCTCGACGTGACGATCCAGGCCCAGATCCTCGACCTGATGCGCACGCTGCGCGAGGAGACCGGCACGGCGATCATCCTGATCACGCACGATCTTGGCGTGATCGCGGAAGTGGCCGACGAAGTGGCCGTCATGTATTCGGGAAAGATCGTCGAGCGCGCGCCGGTAGGCGCGCTTTTCGCCGACCCGCAGCACCCCTACACCATCGGGTTGCTGGGCTCGATCCCGCAGCTGCATCTCGAGCAGGAACGGCTGGCCGCGATCGAAGGCCAGGTGCCGAATGCGCTGACGCCGGTCTCCGGGTGCCGCTTCCATCCGCGCTGTCCGTTTGCGATCGAACGTTGCCTGCGCGAAGAGCCGCCGCTGGTTGCGGTGCGCGAAGGCCACGATGCGGCGTGCTGGCGTGCGCCGCTCGATGTCACGATGGTGCGCGCCGCATGAGCAGACCGCCGCTGCTGCGCGTCGAGGCACTGGTCAAGCATTTCCCGATGCGCGGTCGCCTGTTCTCGCGCGCGACGGGCGCGGTACGCGCCGTGGATGGGGTCAGTTTCGACGTCGCGGTTGGCGAGACACTGGCGCTCGTCGGTGAATCAGGCTGCGGCAAGTCGACCACGGGCCGGCTCGTGCTGCGCCTGCTCGAGCCGACGTCCGGCAAGGTGTTCTTCGACGGCGAGGATCTGTTCGCGTTGCCGCCTGAGGCGATGCGCGCGCATCGCCGCGCGATGCAGATCATCTTCCAGGACCCGTTCGCGTCGCTCAATCCGCGGATGACGGTGGGGCAGACGTTGGCCGAGCCGCTCGCGCTGCATGGGCTCGCGCAGGGCCGTCGACCGGGACGCGTGGCGGAAATCCTGCGCCTGGTTGGACTCGCCCCCGAGCACGCACGACGTTATCCGCACGAGTTCTCGGGTGGCCAGCGCCAACGCATCGGTATCGCGCGCGCGCTGGCGGTCGAGCCGCGGTTGATCGTGTGTGACGAACCGGTGTCGGCGCTCGACGTGTCGATCCAGGCGCAGGTCATCAACCTGTTGCGCGACCTGCAATCCCGTCTAGGACTGTCGTACGTGTTCATCGCGCACGACCTTGCCGTCGTCAAGTTCATTGCCGCGCGCATTGCGGTGATGTATCTCGGAAAAATCGTCGAATCCGCGGACAAGCGCGCGTTGTTCGCTTCGCCCCGCCATCCGTACACGCAGGCGCTGTTGTCATCGATCCCCGTGCCGGAACCGGCGCTCAAACGGAAGCGCATCCTGCTCGAAGGCGACGTTCCCAACCCGAGCGATCCGCCGTCGGGCTGCCATTTCCGCACGCGCTGTCCGTATGCGCGGCCGCGGTGCACGGAAGAAGAACCGCCGCTGGTCGAGGAAGGGAGTCACGCCGTCGCATGCCACTTCTGGCGGGAAATCGCACCCACGGCCGCGATCCTGCCCGGCACGGCGGCGGTGCCGCCCAATCCGAGGCTCGCAGCGCTGCAGGCTGCGTTCCGCACCGTAGCAGAATGACCGGCCGCTTCGCGTTGCGGGTACCATTCCGACTGCGCACGAGCGATGCGCGCGCGCCATGTGCGAGCCCGCAACGGAACTTCGGAAGGAGGCAATGACATGATCATCACGACCGTCCGCCGCAGGGCCGCCCCAAGGCGGGCGTGCCCACTCTGGGGGAAGCGCGTAGCGCTTCGGGGGGGCCGTTTCGTCCGCCGCAGGGCCGCCTCAAGGCGGGCGTGCCCACTCTGGGGGAAGCGCGACGCGCTTCGGGCGGTCGGTTTCGGCGCCGCGCTTGCCTTGGCGGCCGCGCTCGCGGGCGCGCCGATTGCTGCGCAAACGCTGCGCTTCGGGCTCGCCGAGGATCCGGACGTGCTGGACCCGACGCTCGCGCGCACGTTTGTCGGCCGCATCGTGTTCGCGGCGCTGTGCGACAAGCTGTTCGACATCGACGAAAAGCTCGCGATCGTGCCGCAACTTGCGCAGAGCCATGCGTGGTCACCCGATGGCAAGGCGCTGACGATCAAGGTGCGGCCGGGCGTCACGTTCCATGACGGCGAGAAGCTCGACGCTGCTGCCGTCAAGTACAACATCGAGCGACACAAGACGATGGCGGGGTCCAACCGGCGCGGCGAGCTCGCGCTGGTCACGGGCGTCGACGTGGTCGACCCGATGACAGCGCGGCTCAACCTTTCGGCACCATTTTCGCCGCTGCTCGCGGCGCTCGCCGATCGCTCCGGCATGATGGTGTCGCCCAAGGCGGCGCAGGCGGCGGGCGACAAGTTCGGCGCCAAGCCGGTGTGTTCCGGCCCGTTCCGATTTGTCGAGCGGGTCGCGCAGGATCGCATCGTGCTCGAACGCTACCCGGACTACTGGAACAAGGGCCAGATCTTCCTCGAGAAGGTCACCTATCTGCCGATCCCCGATTCGACGGTGCGCCTCGCGAATCTGAAATCGGGGCAGCTCGACTTCATCGAGCGGATGTCCCCATCGGACGTGCCGGCGTTGAAGACCGACAGCCGGTTCAAGATCTCGAAGATCACCGAGATCGGCTATCAAGGCATCACGATGAACGTCGGCAAGAGCGAGCTCGCCAAGACGAATCCGATCGGCCGCGACCCGCGCGTGCGCGAGGCCTTTGAGCTGGCGCTCGACCGCGACGGCATCGTGCAGGTGGTGATGGAAGGCGAGGCGGCAGCCGGCAATCAGTGGGTCGCTCCGGACAATCCGTTCTATGCGAAGAACGTGCCGATCCCGAAGCGCGACGTCGCGCGCGCGAAGGCGCTATTGCAGGAGGCCGGCACGCCCAATCCCACGGTGACGCTGATGACGCCGACGACGTCGGACGCGCAGAAGATCGCGCAGGTCGTGCAGGCGATGGTCAAGGATGCGGGCTTCGACGTGAAGATCCAGTCGACCGAATTCGCGACATCGCTCGATCTCGCGGACAAGGGGCAGTACGAGGCGTACGTGCTCGCGTGGAGCGGCCGCGCGGATCCGGATGGGAACATCTACAGCTTCGACGCGTGCAAGCAGCCGCTCAACTACGCCGGCTATTGCAAGCAGGAGATCGACGATCTGCTCAACAAGTCGCGCACCGCGGGCGACTTGACCGAACGCAAGAAGGCCTACGACGAGATCGCCGCGGTCGTGCTCCGTGACCGGCCGATCGTGTACCTGTTCCACCGCCACTGGCTGTGGGCGTACACGGCCAAGCTTTCGGGTCTGCGCACGATTCCCGACGGGCTGGTGCGCGTGCAGGGCCTGAAGTTCAACTGACAGAGACCGAAACGGGAACGACGCGTTTGACATAGCGTCGTTCCCGCGAAGGCGGGAACCCAGCGTCTTTGGGATGAACGCCACTGGGTCCCCGCCTGCGCGGGGACGACAACATCGGAACTGCTGGCGCTACGCAACTCGGAAGGACCATGTCCACGTTCCTCACCCGCCGGCTCGCGACGATCGTTCCGACGCTGTTGTTCGTCACGATGCTGATCTTCGGGCTGCAGCAGCTCTTGCCCGGCGATCCGGCGGTCGTCCTCGCCGGCGAGGATCGCGATCCCGACGTCGTCGCCTATCTGCAGGAGAAGCTGCACCTCGATAAACCGCTGCCGGTTCGTTACCTCTACTGGCTGGGCGGCGTGCTGCGCGGCGATCTGGGCGAGTCGCTGCGCATGCAAAAGCCGGTGACGGCGCTCATCGCCGAGAAGCTGCCGGTTACGCTCGAGCTCGCGGCAATCGCGATCGTCATTGCGCTTGTGATCGGCATCCCGGCCGGCATCGTATCGGCGATCGCCAAGGGCACCGCGTGGGACTATGCGGCGAACGCCGTCGCGCTGTGGGGCTTGTCCACGCCCAATTTCTGGCTCGGGATCATGATGATCCTGTTATTTTCGGTACAGCTGGGCTGGCTGCCGGCATCGGGCTACGTGAGTCCGTTCGAGGATTTGCGCGGCAATCTCGCCGCGATGATCATGCCGGCGTTCGTGCTCGGCAATGCGATCGCCGCCGTGCTGATGCGCCATACGCGAAGCGCGATGCTGCAGGTGCTCTCGTCCGATTACGTGCGCACCGCGCGCGCGAAAGGCCTGGACGAGCGCGTCGTCGTGTTGAAGCATGCGTTGCGCAACGCGTTGACGCCGATCATCACGCTGGGCGCGCTCGAGCTCGGCACGCTGCTCTCCGGCGCGGTGCTGACCGAGCAGGTGTTCACGATTCCCGGCTTCGGCAAATTGATCGTCGATGCGGTGTTCAACCGCGACTATGCGGTAGTGCAGGGCGTCGTCCTCTTTACCGCGACTGCTTACATTGCCTTGAACCTGCTGGCCGATATCGCCTATTTCCTCGTCAACCCGCGGCTGCGTGGCTGATGGCGACACTTGCCCTCGACGTCCTTCCGCGCGAGGCGAGCCCCGGCCACCGCGCGTTCGTGCGTCTTTCGCGGCGGCGCGCCGCCATGATCGGTCTCGTCGTCGTGGTGTTCTTCGTGGCGCTCGCGCTGTTCGCGCCGTTTCTCGCGCCGTACGATCCGTTGCAGACGAGCTGGTCCGCGATCCGCAAGGCGCCGTCCGCCGCGCACTGGTTCGGCACCGACGAAATCGGCCGCGACGTGCTGTCGCGCGTCATCTACGGCGCGCGTGCGTCGTTGCTGGCCGGGCTGGTGTCGGTGTGCATCGCGCTGTCGTTCGGCGTGCCGATCGGATTGCTCGCGGGCTACGCCGGACGCTGGCCCGACGCGCTGATCTCCCGGATGACCGACGCGATGCTCGCCACGCCGTTCCTCATTCTCGCCATCGCGCTTGCCGCGTTCCTGGGGCCGAGCCTCACCAATGCGATGATCGCCATCGGCATCTCGGCCACGCCGATCTTCATCCGGCTTACGCGCGCGCAGGTCCTCTCGGTCAAGGTCGAGGACTACGTCGAGGCCGCCCGCGCCGTCGGCAACTCGCACTTGCGCATCGCGGTGCGGCACATCTTGCCCAATGTTATTCCGCCGCTGATCGTGCAGGCCACGCTCGCGATCGCGGCCGCCGTGATCGCCGAGGCGAGCCTCTCGTTCCTGGGCCTGGGGCAACAACCGCCGGCGCCGAGCTGGGGCAGCATGCTCAACACCGCGAAGAACTACGTCGAGAACGCGCCTTGGATGGCCGTGTGGCCCGGTGTATCGATCTTCCTGCTGGTGCTCTCGTTCAACTTGTTGGGCGATGGTCTGCGCGATGCGCTCGATCCGAGGCACGCGTAGCGAAATCGTCCGAGCCTGCCTTCTCCGGGCAAAGGTGGATTCAGCATCGTGGTTATGGCGTTCCGAAATGGTGCGCCTGCATCCGGGTTTGCCGTTCAAATCGCGCTGCTAAAAGCAGCTAATCGCGGAACCTCTGCTGCACTCGCGATTCAAAACCAAACGGCCGTCCCGCGTGCAACAAGCGCGGCTTGCGGCGCGCCAAGGTCGGCCCTCCTCGGTCGGGTTACACCGACCACTCCATGAAATTCCGCGGTCTAGAGGAAGGAATGGTTATGGTTACTGACGACAAGTCCAAGCAGCAATCCGCCTATATCCCGCAGCCCGGCACGCAGCAGGGGAGCGGTCAAGGCACCAGATATGGCACCCAGCCGCAGCGTGATGAGGGTCGTGGGGTCGCGCCGCGCCGCGGGACGGCACTTGATCCTTATGACTACGCGTTCGGCGGTTCACCCTTCCGCCTCATGCGGCGCTTGAATGATGATCTCGACAGGCTTTTCGAGAACTTCGGCGTCGGCCGCCTGTTCCCGGAGACGACCTGGCCAACCGGCATCGCGCGCTTCGGCGTGCAGGAGGGGCCGACGCTGTGGTCGCCGCATGTCGAGATGTTCGAACAGGATGGCAAATTGATCGTCCAGGCCGACCTCCCTGGGCTGCGCAAGGAAGACGTGCAAGCGCAGATCGAGGACGACGCCGTTGTCATTTCCGGCGAACGTCAGCAGGAAACCAAACAGAACGAGGGCGGCAGATACGTGAGCGAACGGGCGTACGGCAGCTTCTACCGCGTCATTGCATTGCCGGAAGGCGTCGATGCGGCGAATGCGACCGCCACCTTCCGTGACGGCGTCTTGCGGATCGAGATGCCATCGCCCAAACGTCAGCGCGGACGGACGCTGGAAATTACGGACGCCGGCAAGACCGCGCAGCAACAAGCCGGCGGCACGCAAGCCGGCAGGACCGCGCAGCAAAAGTAGCGGCGCGAGCTCGAAGCACGCCGGTTCCAGCTAGATCGCTCCGCTGGAGCGGAGCGGATTTCTGATCGCCCCGCCGGCGCGGCCGCGTTGCAGAGGCCGCGCCGGCGGTTTCTTTTGTGCGCCACCTCCAAATCGTGAACGCGGGACGCGATATACAATGCGCGTCCGGCGCATGGCGCTTGCTCCGCAATCCAATGCTTATCCCCACAGACCGCCCAATCATCAACGCGCTCGTCGGCAGTGGCGCGCACTGCGTCGGCTGAGCGCCCGGTGTCGCTTCGGCAACGTCTTGACGCGCTGCCGCGCGAGGTCCTCAGAGGCCTCAGGCGCGGGATCGAAAAGGAGAGCCTGCGCGTGCGGCCGGACGGCACGCTCGCCACCACGCCGCATCCGGCGCTCCTCGGGTCGGCACTCACCCATCCTTCCATTACGACAGACTTCAGCGAGTCGCAGCTCGAGCTCATCACCGGCGTGCACGAGAGCGCGGACGGCTGTCTCAATGAGCTCACCCGGATTCATCAGTTTGTCTACCGCGCGATCGGCAACGAAGTGCTGTGGTGCGCGAGCATGCCCTGCGGTCTGCCGGCGGACGATGCCATTCCGATCGGCCGCTACGGAAGCTCCAACGTCGGCCGGGCGAAGACCGTGTATCGCACCGGACTCGCGCATCGCTACGGCCGGCGCATGCAGACGATCTCGGGCATCCACTACAATTTCTCGTTGCCCGACGCAGGGCCGCCCCAAGTCGGGCAGGCCCCCAGTGGGGGAAGCGCGCAGCGCTTCGGGGGTGTGGTCAATCCACCCGACGCAGGGCCGTCCCAAGTCGGGCGGGCCCCCAGTGGGGGAAGCGCGCAGCGCTTCGGGGGTGTGGTCAATCCGCCCGACGCAGGGCCGCCCCAAGTCGGGCGGGCCCCCGGTGGGGGAACCGCGCAGCGCTTCGGGGGCGTCCCTGACCACGTGGTTTCCGACGACACCTACTTCGCGCTGATCCGGAACTTCCGGCGCCATTCGTGGCTGCTGCTCTATCTTTTCGGCGCTTCGCCTGCCGTCTGCTCGACCTTCGTCGCCGGCCGTGTGCACGAGCTCCAGCGACTGAGCGAGGACACTCTCTACCTGCCATACGCAACGTCATTGCGCATGGGCAAGCTGGGCTACCAGAGTGACGCGCAGTCCTCACTCGCCGTGAGTTACAACGATCTTGCGAGCTACGCCGCCTCTCTGCAGGAAGCACTCACCAACCCGTATCCACCGTATGAGGCGATCGGGATTCGCAACGGCGACGACTATCGGCAGCTCGCGACCAGCTTGTTGCAAATCGAAAACGAGTTCTACGGCACCATCCGTCCGAAGCGTGTGATCCGACCGGCCGAGCGACCGCTGCGCGCGTTGCGCGAGCGCGGCGTCGAGTACGTCGAGGCGCGCCTCATGGACCTCGATCCCTTTTCTCCGATCGGCATTACCGCCGCTACGGTCCGGATGCTCGATGTGTTTCTGTTGCACTGTCTTCTCCAGGACAGCCCGCCCGACACGCCGCAGGAGCTTGCCGCGATCGTGCGAAACCAGCAGCGCGTCGCCGCGCGGGGACGCGAGCCTGGTCTGCGTCTCACCAGAGGTTCGCAGGAGGTATTGCTGGCCGAATGGGGCGAGCAGGTGCTCGCCGAATGCGCGCCGGTCGCCTCCGCTCTCGACGCCGCGAACGAAACCTCCGCGCATCGCGAAGCGCTCGCCTCCGCGGTCGCCGCGTTGAATAACCCCGCCACGACCCCGTCGGCGCGCGTCCTGCGCACGATGGCGCGTGATCATGGGAATTCGTATACGCGCTTCGTTCGCACGCAGTCGCTCGCGCATCGAGACGCCATTCTTCAGTTACCGTTCTCCGCCGATGTGGCCGAACGCTTTGCACGACTGGCCGAGCAATCGCTCATCGCGCAACACGGGATCGAAGCCGCCGATAAGCTCCCCTTCGAAACCTATCGGCAGTTGTACCTCGCGCCGGTTCGCCTGAATGAATAAGCGAGGCTTCGCGCCACGATGACACCATCTGCTGTTGCGCCGACGCCCGGCGCGTGCCCGGATTGCGCATGCTCCCGGGTCGGTTCATGGCGATCAACCAGGCGATGGGAACGCCACGCAGCCGCGACGCCGGTGCTGCGTATGTGCACGCTTTCGTCGATCGGCGTCTACGAATGCGCGAGTTCCAGCGCGTGCTCGAGATCGGCGATCAGATCGCCGGGGTCTTCGATCCCTACCGAAAGACGCAATAAATCCGCCGGCGCAGGGGTGCCCGCACCTTCCACGCTGGCGCGATGCTCGACCAGGCTCTCGACGCCCCCAAGGGAGGTCGCCCGTTTCCATAATTCGACGCTGGCCGCGGTAGCGACCGCTGCCTCTTCGCCAGTACCCGACGGCGATTCCCGCACGCGGATCGACAACATGCCGCCAAAGCCGCTCTCCATTTGTCGTGAAGCGACCGCGTGCCCCTGGAACGAAGGCAGACCGGGATACAGGACTTCGCGCACCAACGGATGCCGGGCGAAGTGCAGAGCGATCGATTGCGCGCCTGCGCACGCCACTTGTACGCGCGGGAACAGGGTTCGCATTCCACGCGTCAGCAGCCACGCCTCGAACGGTCCGAGGATGCTGCCCATTTGCGCGCGGATGGTCTTGATGCGCTGCCAAAGGTCCGAATCCTCGCGGGCCGTCAGCGTCCCGGCAATCACGTCCGAGTGTCCATTCAGATATTTGGTCGCCGAGTGCATGACGATATCCGCGCCCAGCGCGAGCGGGCGTGTCAGAACGGGCGTCGCGACTGTCGAGTCGACTGCGACCATGGCGCCCGCCGCATGCGCGATCTCGCAGGTGAGCGCAATGTCGGTGATCGTCCACAGAGGATTGGCCGGCGTTTCGATCCAGGCCAGCTTGGTCTTGCCCGGTTGCAGCGCTCGCCGCACGTCGTCGGGATTGGTCATGTCGATGAACTCCACGCGCAACCCCCAACGCGTGGCAAAGTTCCCGAGCCAGTTGCGCAACGACCAGTACATCACCTTGGGAACCAGCACATGGTCGCCCGGGGCGAGCACCTGAAATACGGCGGTGGCGGCGGCCATCCCGGAGGCGAACAGCAACGACGCATGCCCGCCTTCGAGCGCGGTCAGCACCGCTTCGGCTTGATCGAACGTCGGGTTGTGGTCGCGCGCGTAGATGCGGCCCGACCGGTACTGGTTGTCCGGATCGCGGACGAACGTCGTCGACGTGTGGATCGGCGGCGCGATCGCGCGCGTTGCTGCATCCACCCAGCCGAGCGCCTGCGCGGCGATGCTGGCGGGCTTCACTGATCGTTGCTCCATCGTCATTGCCTCATCAGTTGTTCGGCCAGGGCGCGATCGTGGGCCGCCCCCATCTCCGCGAACGCATCGCGCGCGCGGCCGGCCTCGGCGCGCGCGTACTCATTGTCCTTCGTATCTGGGTGCACCAGCTTCAAGGCCGCGCGGTGAACGATGGCGCGCGCGAGCTCCAGCCGACTGTCAATCGGCGTGAACACTGCGATCGCGTCGTCGAACGCGCGCAATGCGCCATCGAAATCACGCTGCGCGACGAGGATCTGGCCTTGCACGCGACGGGCCAGCGCCAGCCGGTGCGGAGCCTTGGCGAATTGCGCCACCGCAATCGCTTGCTCGACGAGTCGCGCCGCATCGTCGATCCGTCCGCCGCGGACGAAAGCCTCCGCGGCGCAGCCGAGGATCAGGAGCCGCGCGACACCATTCTCCGTATCGCGGACGAGCGGGAGGTATTGTTCATACCAGGAGAGCGCGTCGCCGAGATCGCCGCGCTGCATCGCGGCATAGCCGAGGCCATTGAGCGCCCACGCCGACAGCAGCACCTGCTTGAGCTGTTGTGCCCGCTCCCATCCGCGCTGGGCGAGCTCGCGCGCGGCGTCATCGTCACCCTGGTCCGCCGCAATCGTCGCCGCCAGCGGAGCGACCCATGTTGCCAATCGAAATTCCCCGATCTGATCGCACAGCTCCAATGCGGAGAGCGCCGTCGCGCGGGCGGCCGACAGCTGACCCTTGCCATGCAGCGCCTGCGCCGTGCAGAACTGGCTCCACGCAACGCGCACCAGCGAGCCGGACTTGCGTCCCTCGTCATGATCCCTCGCGGCGAAGCCAAGCGCATCGTCCCAATGCCCCCGCCCCGCGGCATTCTCCGACAGGAACTCGTAGCCCGACGCGACCGCTTCGAGGAACTTCGTTCGTTCACCCATGGCAATGGCCACGCGCGCCCAGCGATTGCTCTCGTCATAGTTCAGCAGGTGCTGATGGGCGCCCGCCATGAACGTGTAGACGTCGGTCAGCGTTGCCGGGTCGTCGAGCGGCTCGGCCAATTGCCGCGCACGGTCGAGAAATTCGATCGCCCTGTTGTGCTCGGTTCGATAGTGGTAGTAGCGCCCCATCTGCGCCATCGCCAACGCCAGCGAGTTCGCTTGCGTCCGCGGATCGAGCTCCGCGAGGGCTTGTTCGAGGTACGGTAACCCGCGCGAATCGCCGATGGCGCAGTAGGCCTTGCCGATCTTGGCGTTGAGCGCGGCGCGCACCGCGGCACCCGTCGCTCCGGCGAGTGCGCGCTGGAAACTTTCGACTGCGGGATGCGTCGTGCCGCGCATTTCATGGATGTCGCCGATTTGTTCGTCGATGGCATTGAGATCGTCGACGCGATGCAGCGCCTCGGCGGACTCGCGCGCCTGCTCGAGGAACTTGAGCGCCTCATCGTGCGCGAATACGCGCTCGGCATTGGACGCCGCGCGGCGCGAATACGTCAGCGATCCCGGAAGATCGCCGGCTTGCATGAAATGATGGGCGAGGTCCTGCGCGTGCCCGCCCGCTCCAGCCTCGCCGTAGAGTTTCTCCAGCGCCTCGCCAACGCGCTGATGTAACCGACGCCGGCGAATCGGATTCAGCTCCTCGTACAGGACTTCGCGAATCTTGTCGTGGGTGAATGCGAAGCTGTCGTCGCCGCCAGCCGATGCGCCCGATCCGCTGGCGTTGGCGCGGATGAGCTGCGCGGCGCTCGCATCGTCGAGCACGTCGAGCAGCGCGTCATCGCCCGCCGACGATACGGCGGCCAGTTCCCGAAACGCGAAGTTCTTGCCGAGCGCGGCTGCCGTTCGCAGCACGTCCACGGCCGTCTCGCTCAAGCGGTTCAGGCGCCGCCCGATCGCTTCCTTCACGCTCTGCGGGATCGCGAGCTCGTGCGTCTCCTTCCGGCCCCAGCCGTCCTGCTCGCGGTAGATCTGACCCTGCTCGATCAGCGATTTGATGACTTCTTCGATGAAAAAGGGATTGCCCTCGGTCTCGCGGTACAACGCCGTGACGAACTCTTCGGACACGCTCTCCATGCCGAACAGCGTCGCGACCAAGGCGCTGGTGTCGGCATGCGACAAGCGGCCGAGGACCAGTCGCGTGGCCAGCCGTTCGCGGTTCCACTCGACGAGCGCGGACGCGAGCGGATGCGTGCGGTCGAGCTCGATCTCGCGGTAGGCGGCGAGGACGAGCACGCGGTCGTTGCGGAGATGGCGCAAGAGGTAATGCAGCAGCGAGAGCGTGCCCTGATCGGCCCAGTGCACGTCGTCGATGAACACGAGCAGACCGCGCTCGGCCGCGAGCGACGCCAGGAAACGCGCGGCATTGTCGAACAGGCGCAGGCGCTCTTCACTCGGAGGCAGCGACGCGCTGGCCGCGAGCGTTCCGAGCTTCGCCTCGATTTCCGGCGCGAACTTGGCGATCTCGGACGCGGTCGGGCCAAGCGCCGCGCGCAACTGTGCAGCGCCTTGCCGGCGCGTCCACTCGCGGAACGCTTCGACGAAGGGCAGGTACGGCGTCGTCGCTTCGTACTCGTAGCAGCCGCCGCGCAAGACGGTCGCACCGCTTTGCTGGGCATGCGCCACCAGATCCTGGGCCAGCCGGGTCTTGT
>Ga0184626_10000413_pt1 | contig 13137 bp, 11 predicted proteins | sample PLM3_60_b1_FD_133142 | JGI IMG/M metagenome (GOLD analysis project Ga0184626, IMG submission 133142) | Groundwater sediment microbial communities from an aquifer in East River, Colorado, USA - PLM3_60_b1 | ecosystem: Environmental > Terrestrial > Soil > Riparian zone | place: USA: East River... | reverse complement strand
GGCCGCTGCCGTGCTTCAGCCGCTGGCTGGGGCTGTCGGGTTCATCGAGCGTGAACCCCGCCTCGGCACTCAACTCGGCCACCGGTGTGCCGGCGCGCGCGTTCGGCCGGCCAAGGCCGGTCAAGGTCAGGAATTGCTCGTTCCACACGGCCAGGCAGCGGTTCTCGTCGAACACCGCAATTCCCTGGCTCACCGAGTCGAGGGTGGAACGAAGCAATTCGGCATTTTGCAGAATCGCCGCCGCGGCTTCGCCGAGCATCGCCCGCGCCTCGCGTCGCGACAGATTGAGCGGCAGATGGCCGGAGCGCACCATGATATGGGCCGAAGCGGCGCCGATAGCGCCGCTGAGCAGGCGCTCAGCAAACACGACGAGCTCACCCGGATCCTTCGGCGCCTCGGCAAAGGCCTGCGCGGCCCGCTCATCACCAACGAACCGCGACACCAGCGCCCGCAGTTCGGGTCCGGAGGGCAGATCGGATTCGATCATGTCGATCGGCCGCTCGCCGGCAACGAAGGCGTCGGCTTGCGTCACGTCCCGCAGATCGCGCCGGGCAAAGAAGGATACGCCGACGAGCAAAGCAATGTTCACGGAAAGGCTGGCAAAGACGGTCTGCGAGAGACTGTCCAGAGGTCCGAGGAGAGAACCCACGGCTTCCCGCATCAGCTCGCCGAAGCGCACCAGCCAATCGTTGGGCGATCCCAGGAGCGGGAACAGCAGCAGACAAGCCCAGATCGTGCAGCCGCCAATCAAGCCGGCGATGACGCCATGCCGGTGCGCGCGCCGCCAGTAGAGGCCGATGAGCAGCGCCGGGGCGAATTGCGCGACGGCGCAGAATGAAATCAGGCCAATCGAGGCGAGCGGGAGAAGATGGGCCGAGGCGCGCTCGAAACCGTAGGCGCAGAGCAGAATGCCGACCACGGCGAAATGGCGCACGTTCAGCACGATGCCGCCGATATCGCGCCGCAGCGCCAGCTTCGAACGCAACAGCAGCGGCGTGACCAGTTCATTGCCGAGCATGACGCTGAGGGCGAAGCAGGCGACGATGACCATGCTGGTTGCGGCCGAAAGCCCGCCGATAAAGGCAAAGACCGACAGACCGTAATTGCCGGCCGACAGGGGTAGCGTCACGACATAGAGGTCCGAGTTCAAACCCGCCGCCGGCGTCAGCAGGCCGACGGCCGCGATCGGCACCACGAACAGATTGATCGCGACGAGGTAGATCGGGAACAGCCAGCGCGCCGTGCGCTGGCCGCCGGCGGCGCCATATTCGACGACGCCGACATGGAACTGCCGCGGCAGGCACAGGAAGGCGAGTCCGGCAAGAATGGCGATGGCGACCCAGTTCAAGCCTGGCGTCGGACCCATCACCTGCTGCGCAAGCTCGGGCGATTGCCGCAGACGCAGCAGCAGCGCATCGACACCGCCGGCCATCTCATAGGTGACGAAATATCCGACCGCGAGCAGCGCAACGAGCTTCACCACCGACTCGAAGGCGATGGCCATCATCAAACCGCGGTGATGCACCGCCGCCTCGACGGTGCGCAGGCCGAACAGAATCGTGAAGGCCGCCATGGTCACGGCGACAAGGAACGCCGTATCGAAAAACAGCGGCAAGGAATCGAAGGCGCCGCCCGAGGTAGACGAAGTCAGGACCGTGAAGCTCGTCGAGACGGCTTTGAGCTGAAGCGCGATATAAGGCATCACGCCGACGATGGCGATGATCGTGACGAGAGCGCCGACCGACCGGCTGCGTCCATAGCGGGACGCCAGAAAGTCGGCGATGGAGGTGGAATTCTGCCGCTTGGCGGCGGCAATGATCTTGGCCAGAACCGGAGCCCCCAGCGTGATCACCAGGATCGGCCCGACATAGATCAGAAGGAAATCCAGCCCCTGGGTGGCCGCGCGGCCGACCGATCCGTAGAAGGTCCAGGAGGTGCAGTAGATGGCCAGGGCCAATCCGTAGACGATGCGCTCGATCCGGCCGCCGCGCCACCGGGCGGCATAGGCATCGCCGATCTGGGCGATGACGAACAACAAGCCCAGATAGCCGATGGACAGAAGGATGATGACCCAACTTTGGAACATGGCTCCCGACCGCAGCGCCGCTCCTTGGCCACTCCGCCGCGGTTGGCAGCTGGCGAGCAGCATCCGCCCAGTGGACCTTCAGTTGCTCCGCTCCGTCAAGGACCGCGGAATGGCCTCCTAAGCAATCTTTTGCCAAGCGAATCAGTTTGGCGTGAAACTTGCATGTTTTGTCAATGCTGAGCCGATGCATCTGGTAATTGATCAAGGGCTTGGCGGTCGAAGATCGAAGAAGACGCGAAGTCACATGGGTGGTGGAAGAGTTCAAATGGCAATTCGTTGTCAGAAATCCGCTGCATCCCACGATCGCCGCCGGGCACTCGCAGCGGTGTCATATTGGGTCGACATAGGGCTATGGGGCAGATGGCCAAAATACAGGGAAGCAAGTCTAAGGCTCGAGTACGGCCGCTGACGGCGGCAAAGGCGGGTAAGACCGCTGCGGGCCAAAAGATACTAAAGCTGAACAAAATAGCGCGTACGATCGCGCCCAAATCGGGCCGCAACCGGGCTGCGAAGATTGCGCCGTCGCCGGTCGCGGCTCCCGTCGTTCTGTGGGACGAGATGGGAGCGGGCCGTCGGTTCGGACTCGCCCGTCGCTAGGGGCGCCGCGAGCTATTGCGGGTAGAGCGAGGGCTCCGAAGGGGCTCGGGGCGCTGGCTGTTTTTCTGTGCCAGCGCCGGCGCCGGAATCGTCGAATGCAGGTTGCGGCGCCAAGTCGCAGCGACATCCCAAGCGCCGGTGTAACGACCCGATACACAATGCTAAATTCTTAGTTAAACCTTTGATTAAAATTGTATAATTCATATGCCGCAGGCTTGTCGGCTGTTGGCTGTGTTGCAGAATGATACAGCCGATTTACCATCTTCTGCCGCCGGTTCGATCCTAACAGTTTTCTTAAAATTTGTTCATTTTCAAAGAGTTGATTGAAAATCAATAAGTTGAACCGGATTCGGTCTCGCCCTCTTGACACGCGGCGGCGACACCGGAGCGAGACACAGGCCCGAAAACTTAACCACTTCGGCCACAAAACTTAACCACTTCGGCCACTTAGCTTAACCTAGAAAAGCGAGGGATTCCGGCCCTTTTCCTGCCACAGCCCCCATATTACGGCCTGCGACCCCCGGGTTTTTCGATTTGGCACGCGGCTTGCTTGTAGGGATGTGACGGCTCGCAGTGGTTCGATGCCTGCCGTTGGGTCCTGCATCGATTGCCGGTCCCGAGTGTGGGGAACTTGGTCCAATCCTGGGCCGTAATTTTATGATTTGGAGGCACTAAAATGAAGAAGATGCTTATGGTTGCCGTTTCCGCCTTCGCGCTGTCCTTCGCGGGCAACGCGTATGCGAACGGCTTGGACATTGACGCTGATCTCCTCAGCGGCAACAAGAACGACGACAACGCGGGTTCGGTTGTTGGCAATGACAACGACGACAACGATGTCAACAGCAACAACAAGGACGAGAGCGAAACCGCCAACGGCAACAAGGTCGATGACGGCAGCGCTGGTCAGGCTGGCAACGACAACGACAACAACACCAACACCGTCGTTTCAATCGATGACATCGATGTGACTGTGAAGATCGATGCCTCGAAGCGCATTGCCAAGTCCGATGCCTCGATGAAGGGCATCGTCGCCGGTAACAAGATCAACAACGGCGGATTGAACGTCAACCTCGGCTTGCTCGCCAAGCAGAGCGCTGGCAATTCGATCAAGACCGGCGGCATCGACCAGACCGGCAGCTTCGATGCTGGCATCTCGGTGCAGCAGGCGGCGACGGGCTTCAACAACCTGAACCAGGCTCAGGTCCAGGTGTCGGCCCAGGCGTCGTTCAACAGCAGCGGCGACTAAGGCTTCTTGGGCATCCGGTGCGGTCCTTCGGGAGCGCGCCGGCCGCTCGAAGAACAAACTGATTGGAGACAAACATGAAGAAGCTTTTGATGGTCGCCGTATCGGCGTTTGCGCTGTCCTACGCGGGCAACGTGTATGCCAACGGCATCGACATTGACGCCGACCTGCTCAGCGGCAATGCGAATGACGAGAACAGGGGCTCCGTTGTCGGCAATGATAACGACGATAACGAAGTCAACAGCGACAACAAGGACGAGAGTGAAACTGCCAACGACAACAAGGTCACTGACGGCAGCGCTGGTCAGGCCGGCAACGGCAACGACGACAACAGTAACACCGTCGTTTCGATCGAGGAAATCGACGTCAATGTGAAGATCGATGCGTCGAAGCGCGTAGCGGCCTCTGACGCCCACATGAAGGGCGTTGTTGCTTTCAATAAGATCAACAATGGCGGTGCCAATGCCAACGTCGGCGTCTTCTTTGTGAAGCAGGCGGCTGGCAACAGCATCAAGACCGGTGGCATTGACCAGTGCGGCGATTTCGGCGCTGGCATCAATGTGCAACAGGCGGCGACTGGCCTCAACACTCTGAACCAGGCTCAGGTTCAGGTGTCGGCTCAGGCGTCGTTCGGCCAGTAAAACTTGCGTATCCGCCGGTGGGCCTCTGTGCCCACCGGCACTTTTTCCCCGGCAACGGGGTATCGATTTGACATCGAATTGATCTCTTCAGGAGATGCGTGCCATGCGGACAGAAATGAAAACAATTTTTGCGTCAATGCTTGCTCTTGGTGTTTGCGTGTGGGTGGGCGAGACGCGCGCCGATGGCCTCTCAGGCAGCGATGAGTTATCGATGAGTGGCGGTGTGGGAACGGAAGATCTGGCGCTATTGAGCGGCGGCGGTCTTACGCTGGCGACAGCGACCAGTACGGTTACGGGTACGTCCGAAAACAACGACATCAACAATGCGGGCGGGACAATATCGACCGGCGGCGGTTCGAATATCAACGTCGGCAGCCATGGAATTGTCATGCAGGCGAACAATACCGGCATGAATTCTCTGATACAGCAGAACGCAACTATCAACGTGATTTTCGCACCGCAGAACTGACGGCAGGGCGCCACCGTCTCGTTCGGTGCATAGATAGCTAGCAGGAGTGGCGCAAATGCGCGGGTTAGCTCTTATTGCGGCGGCCGGCTTGATCGCGGCCCCGCTGTTCATGTCCGATCTCTCGGCCGCCAAGGCTGGCGATATCGAGAGCGGACTTGCCGGCTCCATCAAGATGCCGGTGACCAGCATGAAGGCGCGGCCATTCAAGACGGTTGTGATGCAGCAATACGACTTCAGCTGCGGCGCCGCTGTTGTGGCGACGGTGTTGACCCATCACTACGGTCAAAAGGTGCCCGAGGACGAGGTGTTCACCTCGATGTACGAAAACGGCGACCAGGCCGTCATTCAGAATGAGGGCTTTTCATTCCTGGATATGAAGGCCTACTTCACCCGTGTCGGGATGAAGGCCGACGGCTTTGAACTGACCCTGGACGAAATCGAGGATCTGGGCGTACCGGTCATCGCGCTGATCAACCTTGAGGGCTATTTCCACTTCGTCGTGGTCAAGGGCATCAAAGGCGAGCGTGTGCTGATCGGCGATCCCGCCTTCGGCACAATGGTCATGGACCGGGAGAAGTTCGAATCCATCCGCCAGGGAATCGTGTTGGTTGTTCGCAGCAAGGCCAAGGTCGGCCGGAAGCACTTCAACCAGGTGGCGGAATGGGGCGTGAAACCCGAAGCCCCGACGCGCAGTTTCCTGCGCAATTCATCCACGATGTACGTCGATATGTTCGGCACAACCTGGTAGCGCCGGTTAGGGCGGAGATTGGCATCATGTCAACTGACCACAAGATCCGATTTGTTCGAAACATGGAGCGCCCGGCGCATCGGTTCGTTTGGAGCGCCCTGGCAGTCGCTGCGTTCCTGGCCCTGTCGGGCGGCAGCGCCCTGGCAGCGACCAGCGAGTTGGATGTGGAAGGCCTTCAGCCGGTGGCCGACGGTCAGCTGGCGACCATGCGCGGCGGCTTCAACCTGGGCGGTGTGCAGATTTCCTTCGGCGTGATCATGGAGACCCTGATCAACGGGGTGACGCACCTTCGGACCGAGTTCAACCTCGATGACCGCTCTATGACCGCGACTCTGAACGGCGCGCCCGCGGTGATCGGTTCGACGGTGGGCGGCTTCCGGCTTACGCAGACGGCGAACGGCGGATTTGTCCTGACGAATGCGAACGGCACGCTGACCACGCTGCAACAGATGGGTAATTTGGGTGGGGGAATCGTCGCCGCAATTCAAAATGCGCTCCCTGATCAGGTGATCCAGCAGAACGTGACCATGAATGTCGGCATCCAAAACATGAGCACTATCATGGGGTTAACGACCATCGGTGCCATGATGAACCGGGTGGGGACGGGCTTGATTCGATAGGTTCGGTCGGGCAGGGGAGCGCCCTCAGGCTGGCTACGCCGATTCGGCGCACGGAAATATCTAAGATGGAATCCGGGAAGCGATCATTTGGAAATTGACAGCGACCCTGCAATTAACCAAAGAATATAAAGCACTTGGTCTCAGGGGTAGGTTTGGGGGGCTAGACCATGAAAAGCGATCGATTGCCGCAGTCGAGGCGGGCTACGTTGTCGTCCCGACGACTCCTTCTCAGCGCCGTGCTCTTGCTGTCGATGGCAGCGGGAGCGGCCTTCGCCGAAGACACGGGCAACACCGTTACCAAGGAAGACCTGAAGCTCCTGCAGCAGGAGCTCGATGCGCAGAAGCAGCTTCTGGAACAGCAGCAGAAAGCGCTTCAGCAGCAACAGGGCCTGATCTCGAACCAGCAGAATCAGCTCAACTTCCTGAAGACCCAGGTCGGCACATCGGACGATCCGGAAACCACGCCGGTCACGTTCAATCTCGGCACGGGGACCTTCAGCACGGGCAAGTCTGACTCCGGCATCACGAAGACTCAGGAATCCACGGACGAGCCCGTCGGCGAGGCGCCGGCCGAGAGCGAGAGCGACGGTGTCGAGAGCAAGTTGGCCACCGTAGTCGAGGGCGGCGGCGTGTTGTCTGATCGTGGCGAATTGGTCGTTGAGCCATCGGTCCGCTTCACCCATTCCACCAGCAATCGCGCTTTTGCGACGGGCGTCGAAATACAGGATATCGTGTTCATCGGCCTGATTGAGGTCGACGAAGCAGATCGCGACACGATCGAGGCGGCGATGACATTCCGGTACGGCGTCACGGACCGTTTCGAGGTCGAGACCCGCGTGCCCTACGTTTTCCGCAGCGAGACGGTCACACAGACATTCGTAACGCAGGGCGGCCAGCCGTCGTTCACGGATGACAACTCAGGCAACAACATCGGCGACATTGAACTGGCGGCGCACTATCAGATCACCGACGCGCCGGTCTATACGGTGGCCAATATCAGGCTCTATACGCCAACCGGTACGGGACCATTCGACGTTGATCTCGATGCCCTGGGGCGGCCGACCGAGCTTCCGACAGGCTCCGGGTTCTGGGGCATCCAGCCGAGCATAACCGCCATCGTTCCGTCCGATCCCGTGGTCTTCTTCGGGACCTTTGGTTACACGATCAACATCGGGGAAGACATTGATCAGACGACGCAAATTCGCGACACGGCCACGGCTCTGAGTATCGACACGACGGTCGGCGAAGTGGATCCCGGCGACTCGATCAACATATCGATGGGTTTGGGCATCAGTCTGAACGAAAAGGCGTCGGTCAGCATGGGGGTAAAATATGATCTAATCCTCCCGACGGAGCAGCAATTCACGGCGATCGACAACAACAACCCCCTAAACAATATCATCGACGCCAAGGCAAAGACCGACTCACTGCACGCGGCCTCATTCCTGTTGGGATGGTCCTATCAGATAAACGAAATGGTTGGCCTAAACCTGAATTTTGAGATCGGCGCCACCGACGACGCCAACGATTTCTCGGTACGGCTCGGCGTTCCCTTCAGATTCCAGGACATCTTCGGCACTGGGGGATAACCGACGCAATCGAGCCCGTACCGTTAACCAATTCGAAAATTGGCCGAGAACCATCGGGTTCCCGGCTTTTTCTTGCGCAGCCAGCATCCTCAATTCTTTGGGATGCAGGCGATTAGTGCTGCGGTTTCACCGGCATTTTGCTATAGTTTTTGATAATATGCTGTGCCGTAATTTATGGCGGCCGCGATGTTTGCGTTTTTCAAAAGCGAATCATTAGGGGTGGTGCTCGCAGGTCCCCAGGGAACGGCGGGTGAATATGAAGCTTTCTCGCGGAACCTGGAATCGCCAGGGCGACGAGTCGCGAGGACGGGATCATTCGATTTGTAAATTGACGTGGTGAGCAGGCGACATTTGAGCGCTTCTCCCGGGATTAAACGCCCGGGCCGGAGCGTCTATAACAGTGGCTTGGAGGCAAAAAAATCATTGTCAGGCAAGGAGGTGACAGCCGTCACAGACATTTCAGTCAAGGCCACTAATAAGAAAGCAATGTTTGCCCGTTAATAAATGCAGGTCCGGAAAGGGCAACCGGAAGTGGGTCGCGAGGAGCGCAGGTTTTGAAGGGTGCGGGGACAAATGACTAGAGAGTTCGTCGACATGGCGATTGCGGGCGAGTCCAAGAAACCGCCCCATGCGGTGCTGGCGATGACCCTCAGCAAGGATGCGGAGGCGCTGTCAGGCCTGGAGGCTCTGGATAGGGCCCAGGTCAAGCTGCTCGCGGCCGAGGACACCGAACAGGCCCGCCGGCTCATCGAGCATGAACGGCCCATAGCCGGCCTGCTGCAGCTCGGCCGGCGGCCCGATCCCGCGGCAGTACAAAAGGCTCTGGCCCTGGCGGAGATGGCGCCCCGGCTTCGACTTATCGCGCTGATGGAGACGGAGGCGCTGCAGGCGCCGGAATTCTCCGAGCTGGTCAGCAAGGGCCTGCTGCACGATTTCCATCGCTTGCCGATCTGCCATGACCGTCTGATGTTCAGCCTCGGCCACATCGCCGGCCTGGTGGCGCTGGAGAGCCGCGAAAATGTCGGCAATTCCGGCGGCGCCTTTCCGGGTCAGGGCGATGCCCATATCGTCGGCGTCAGTTCGACGATCACCCGCGTGTTCCAGGCGATTCGCAAGTTCGGCGAAGTGGATGCGCCGATCCTGGTGACCGGCGAAACCGGCACCGGCAAGGAACTGGTGGCGCGCGCCATCCATGACCGCTCCGGCTTCCGCGGCGGCCCGTTCATTTCCATCAATTGCGCCGGCCTTCCCACCAGCATCATCGAATCCGAACTCTTCGGCTATGAGCGCGGCGCCTTCACCGGCGCGATCAAGCAGAAGGTCGGCCGCATCGAGGCAGCGCGCGGCGGCACGCTGTTCCTGGACGAGATCGGCGACTTGCCCCTGGAAGTCCAAGGCCATCTGCTGCGCTTCCTGCAGGAGAAGACCATCGAGCGCCTGGGCAGCACGAAATCGATCACCGTCGATACGCGGGTGGTCGCGGCGACGAACATCAATCTGGAAGATGCGATCAAGGCCGGCAAGTTCCGCGAGGATCTCTACTACCGGCTGAATGTGCTGTGCATCGCCATGCCGCCGCTGCGGGAACGCGGCGACGACATTCAATTGCTGGCGACCTTCTTCCTGCGCAAGTTCTCGACCGAGCTCAAGATGCCGAAGCTGGGCTTCCATGACAGCGCGCTGGAAAAGATGCAGCGCTATCGCTGGCCGGGCAATGTGCGCGAACTCATCAGCACGATCCGCCGCGCGGTCGTCATGGCCGAGGGCCGCTGGATCATGGCGTCCGACCTGACCTTCGCCGAATCCACCGGCGCGGATCAGGGCGGCGTTCCCGATCTCGCCACGGCGCGCCAGGCGCTTGAGGAAAAACTGATGCGCGAGGCGTTGCGCATCAATGGCGGCAACATCAAGCGGGCAGCCAAGGAACTGGGCGTGTCGCGGGTGACCCTGTACCGGATGATGGAGAAATACCGCATCGATCCCGAGCAGCGCAAACTCGCCCGGGTCGGCAACGGCCGCATCGCGCCGATGCCGCCGAAGCCGATGCGGCCGCCCGTGCGCCAGCCGGCGCCTGTTGCCAGCGCTACCCCCCGACCCGACCCCGTGAAGTCCCCCTTGTCGAAGCGGGCCGGCGACGCCTGACGCGGCGTTAACCTTTCCCAGACAGCTGCTGAATTTGCTTCAACCGGGCGCAGGAAATGCGCCCGGCGGTCGTGTCATATCCCAGGACATGGCCGGTTGCAGCATCGGCCGGCCCACGTCGCGCCAGAGCGGCCGATAACGGAAGGACTCATTGACCCATTCGACCGATGAATGAGCCGAACGATGAGGAACTGATCCGCCGCGCGGGGCAGGGCGACCGGCTGGCCTATGCCGATCTGGTGCGGCGGCATCTCGGCCGCGTCACCGGCATGGCCCAGCGGATCATGGGATCCCGTGCCGACGCGGAGGAGATCGCCCAGGAGGCATTCATGCGGGTTTGGACAAAGGCACCGAATTGGCAGAGCGCCGCGGCAGGTGGCACCGGCGAAATGCCGGGGGGAACGGCAAAGTTCTCGACCTGGCTCTATCGCGTCGTCGTCAATCTCTGCATCGACCGCAAGCGGCGGCCGGCACACCAGCCGATCGACGAGGGCGTCGATCCGCCGGATATGGCGCCGCTGGCGCCGGACCGTATCGGCAGCGCCCAGATTGGCGCCTATGTCGCGGCGGCAGTGGCCCGCCTGCCCGAACGGCAGCGCACAGCCTTGACACTGTGCTTCTTCGAGGAACTCAGCAACCGCGACGCGGCGGAGATCATGGCGCTCACGCCGGGCGCGGTGGAATCCCTGCTGGTGCGGGCGCGGCGCGCCTTGCGCACCGCGTTGGCCGGCATGGCCGCGGACTTATTGGAGGTGTGATCATGAGGATGGGACGTTTTCGCCGGCTGCTGGAGGCCCATGGCGCCGATCCCGCGCATTGGCCGCTGGATCTGCGGCCGGGGGCCGAACGGTTGCTGCACGCCAATGCGAAGGCGCGGACGTTGCAGGCACAGGCGCGCGCCCTGGATATGGCGTTGCGGTCGGAGAAGGTTGCGGGCGAGCAGACGGATGAGGCCCTGCTGGCGCGGATCCTCGAGCGCGCCATGGCACAGCCGCAGGAGCGGCGCCTGCCGGAGCCGCCGGCCGCGGCGCCATTCAAGCTGAGCCTGCGCTGGCTGCTGCCCCAGGCCGCGGGCCTTGCGGCGGCGGGCATCGTCGGCTTTGTCGTCGGATTTTCCGGCGTCCTGCCCGATGCCGGATTTGGCGGCAGGACAATCGACCTCAGCGATTTCGCTGTGGGCGTGGATCTGGAGGAGGGCGCCCCATGACGTCCCGTCGCTGGATAACCGTTCTGGCAACGCTCCTGTTGCTGTCATTGGCGGCAAACATCTTTGTCGCCGGAGCCATCTTGGGCCGCGGTGTCGGTGGCGGCGCAGAAGGCCGCCTCCGCGTCGGCATCGAGAGGATTCTGCAAGCCCTTCCGGATAGCGATCGCGACGTGGTGCAGGCCATCTTCGATCAGCGCCGCGACGAGCTGCAGCAGCGTTTCATGGATTTCCGCGCCGCGCGCCGCATGGCCGGCGATTTGCTGCGGGGAGATGCCTTCGATGCCGCGGCCTTTGCCGCAGCGGAGCAGGACGCGCGGGAGAAGAGCTTTGCCTTGCAGAACGCCATTCGCGATCTCGTGATGGAAGCCGTGCCGCAACTGTCGCCCGAGGGCCGCGCCGCGCTCGCCAAAGCGCCGTGGCGAGGATAGGGGCGCGCGATGAGCATCGAGACATTCATCGCCGCCAATCGGTTTGGCTTCGGGCTCGGGCCTGGCGAGCAGGAGCGGATCGGCGCCGATCGCCGCGGCTATGTTCTGGCGCAACTGACAGCGCAACCGGCTCTGCCGCCGGAGCTCGCGCAACTGCCGACAGGGCCTACGGCCATCCGCCGCCTGCTGGAAGCGATCAAAGACAAATCCGTGCAGAGCGAAGACTTCCGCCAGGAGGCCCGCGCCGCCTATTTGTCCGAAGTCGGCCGTCGCACCCAGGCGGCCATCCGCTCGCAGACACCGCTGATCGAACGCCTGGCTCACTTCTGGAGCAATCACTTCACGGTATCGCTTGCCAGCAAGCCAGTACTGTCCGCCATCGCCGGCCTCTACGAACGCGAAGCGATCCGTCCCCATGTGAGCGGCCGCTTTGCCGATATGCTGGGTGCGGTCGTGCGCCACCCGGCGATGCTGATCTATCTCGATAATGCGACGTCGGTGGGTCCGAACTCCCGCGCCGGGCGGCGGCGCGACAAGGGTCTCAACGAGAACCTGGCGCGCGAGCTGTTGGAGCTGCACACCCTCGGCGTCGATGGCGGCTACACGCAGAAAGATGTGCAGGAATTCGCCAAGATCCTCACGGGATGGAGCATCGGCCGCGCGCGCTCGAATGAGGCCGGCGCCTTCAAGTTCCACGATATGATTCATGAGCCGGGCGACAAGATCCTGCTCGGGAAGCGCTATGAGGAGGCCGGCGTCCAGGAGGGCGAGCGGGCGCTGCTGGAACTCTCGCGTCATCCCGCCACCGCCAATCACATTGCTCGCAAGCTGGTGCGGCATTTCATTGCCGATGAACCGCCGCCCGCGGCGGTGAACAGGCTGGCGCAAGTCTTCCGCGACAGCGATGGCGATCTTCGCGAGTTGGCAGCCGCGCTGGTCAATCTGGAGGAGGCCTGGCGCGATCCCCTCGCGAAGGTCAAGTCGCCAGTGGAATTGGTCACGGCCGCATTGCGCGCCACGGCGGTCGAACCCGAGGGCGAAAAGATCGTGCAAAGCCTGGCGCTGCTGGGCCAGACGCCATTCGCGGCGCCGTCGCCGGCCGGCTGGCCCGACGCCGCCGCCGGCTGGATCGGGCCCGAAGCCGTGATGCGCCGCATCGAATGGAGCTCGGCCTTCGCGCAGAAACTGCCCCGCGACCTCGCGCCGATCGATCTGGCGCAGGCGACGATCGGTTCCGTTGCCGATGGGGACACGATGCTCGCAATCGAGCGGGCCGGCGACAAGCAGGAGGCGCTGGCGCTCCTGTTCGCCAGCCCGGCCTTTCAACGGAGGTGAAGATGGTCAGGATTTCCCGCCGTCGCCTGATG
>Ga0184626_10000412_pt1 | contig 13156 bp, 13 predicted proteins | sample PLM3_60_b1_FD_133142 | JGI IMG/M metagenome (GOLD analysis project Ga0184626, IMG submission 133142) | Groundwater sediment microbial communities from an aquifer in East River, Colorado, USA - PLM3_60_b1 | ecosystem: Environmental > Terrestrial > Soil > Riparian zone | place: USA: East River... | reverse complement strand
GGCACATGGAGATGACAACGCGCGAACGCGGGCACTTGAAGCCGGGGCGGTGGACTTTTTGTACAAACCCTTCCGGGAAGAGGCGCTGCTTAATGCGATTCACACAGCTCTCAAGTCTAAAGGGGATGGAAAAAAGTAGACAAAGCGCAAGAAATTCAAAAAGAGGTAAAAACCAAACCTGGGCGGGTACGATGGCGAACTTCGGAGTCGAGCAATGAGCGAGCGGGCAGTGTTTGTTTTCGAGAATTAATAGTCTTTCTCAAGCAGGAGATAAAACGATGAATAACGCACGGGCTCTCATATATGTCGTAGATGACGATGTATCGGTTCGCAACGGGCTGGACAATTTGTTGCGGTCGGCGGGCTTTACGGTGCAGACTTTTTCGTCGGCGCAGGAGTTTTTGGCAAGCGCGCGGCCGGATGTGCCGAGCTGTTTGCTGTTGGACGTCCAGCTTCCTGGGCTAAGCGGACTGGATCTGCAGCAGGAGCTGGCCAAGGGCGGGGTTCAGATCCCTATTATCTTTATCACCGGCCATGGGGACATTCCGATGTCGGTGCGGGCCATGAAGGCAGGTGCGCTGGAGTTTCTCACCAAGCCCGTTAACGATGAGGATCTACTGGAAGCGATCCAGCAGGCGATTGCGCGCGATCACAGAGCGCGGCAGCGGCAGGGAGACACTGGGCAGCCCAATTTTGAAGAGATTGTGGGCACGAGCGCTGCTCTGAGGGCGGCGCTGAAACAGGTGGAGGTTGTGGCGCCGACGGAGTCGACGGTGCTGATTTTGGGAGAGACTGGCACGGGAAAAGAACTCATTGCGCGAGCCATCCATACGATCAGTTCCCGGTCCAGCCGTCCTTTCGTCAAGCTCAATTGCGCGGCGATTCCTTCAGGGTTATTGGAGAGTGAGCTGTTCGGTCATGAGAAGGGCGCTTTTACCGGAGCAGTGGCGCAGAGGATAGGGCGCTTTGAGCTGGCCCATGGCGGAACGATATTTCTCGACGAAGTGGGAGACATTCCGTTGGAGCTGCAGCCCAAGCTGTTGCGGGTGTTGCAGGAACACGAATTTGAGCGGCTGGGGAGCACACGCACGCAGCGGGTGGACGTGCGGATGGTGGCCGCGACGAACCGCAATTTGGAACAGATGGTCGGGGACAAACAGTTTCGCGAGGATCTGTATTTTCGGCTAAACGTTTTTCCGATCCGGATTCCGCCGCTGCGGGAGCGGGCGGGGGACATACCGCTTTTGGTGCGCCATTACGTGGACAAGTATGCGCAGCGCATGAATAAGCGAATTGAGACGTTTCCTGAAGAGGCGATGGCGGCGCTTTGTCGCCATTCCTGGCCGGGGAACATACGGGAACTCCAAAACTTAATTGAACGAGCCGTGATCCTGACGCCAGGAAGCGTTTTGCAGATTCAAATCAATGAGCTGCAACCTTCTGGTCCATTCGCGTCGACAGTGGCGGGCACGCTGGAGGATGTCGAGCGCCAGCGTATCCTGGAGGCTTTGCGGGAGACCGGCGCGGTCATCGGAGGACAGCAAGGGGCGGCGGCCCGCCTAGGCCTCAAGCGCACCACGCTGTTGTCTAAAATGCAAAGACTCGGCATCTCCCGCTATACAAAATACGGCTCAGTGGTGCCGAAATAGGGAGGGAAAGGCTACCGCAGACAGGAAAGTCCTGAGCCGATAAAAAGCTCGCTGACTCTTTGTTCAACAAACGTCTTTCAGCAAAGCTAACCTTCTGAAGCGTTCATCGGTGGGCTGGCTGCGTTCCAGCGGCCGCCGACCGCCTGGATGAGCAGCACGGTGGCGGTCATCGCCGGCCAAGCATCTGAACTGCTGTGGTTTCGTTCGTCAGCGCGTCGACTGAGCCGTAATTACGTTCAGATAGCTGACGTGCCCGCCTTGCACTGTTTCGTAATCACAGTCTCTGACCGCTCGCTTCGTCCTGCACCCGAGCTTTGTCCGCGCCGATGCGCGCAGCCCAGCGAGGGCATTACGCTGAATAGCCACCGCCGGAATCGACGTGGCTTCGTGTTACGTTTCTACCAGGAGTCTCGCTGTTCCAATGCGCTTCCACACCACCTTTAGTCAATCCTCTTTGTTAGCTAACGGGCTGACTCGAGCAGCGACTCTCAAAGTTTTTTCGCAGGAGGAAAATTGACGTTACTCAGTCGTCATGTTCGACGAATGTCGATATTACGACTCGGGGTTAGCGTCCGGTGCATGATTAGTCGTGATTGGGGATCAGGAACCCACGAAAGACAGGCCAAGTTCTCTTCAAAACAACGCCACATGGGCTCTTCTAATTCTGGAGTGCGTTACGGCTCGGGATGGCACACGTTTTGCCCATCTTCTCAACTCGGTGAGGTGAATCAGAATCAAGAAACCTGAGTTCCGGCCAAATGACAGATAATCGCTAGTGAGTATATCGGGAAGGAGGACATTTCTTATGTTCTTAAATCAGCCGCTCGGATGGCGTAATCCAATAGGAACGGAAGTTGCGAACCAACTGGCTCATGTTGAATCTGAGTTGTGTTGGTGTGATCCGATCGTCGAGATGGACGAATATGGTCAAAGGGTTGTTATGCACAAAGAGGTCACGTGGCATTGAACTGCCGCCAGTCGAAACCAGGGAGAGACGTGACGGCGGAGCATTGATTGGAAGGAGGCGTTCGCAAATGATCAACCTGAGCCAAAACGGCATGAGATGTCGTGCCACGAAAGAGATCAGAACCCACGAAGGGCTGATCAGGCGTTTCACCGAGGGGACCATCCACGGTGTCATCGATAACTTGGGGCGTCAACTCATTAATGTCGAATGGGATAGCGATATTACCACGTACGTGTTTTTCAATGAGATTGAAATCACAGGTGGTGTACAACTTTCTGCCGCGTTCTTCTAATGATTTGGCCGAATTCTGTGAGGTGCCGCCAAGGCAAGGAGTCTTCCTCCTTCATATCCTGGACATGAGTCTTTGATTGCCCATTCGTGGGGATCAGATGCCTGTGTCTTTGTCCATTCTTCGCTGTGCGCAGCTTCATAGCTGATCGCTACGCGCGGTCGAGCATGGGCAGGTCGATACCCAGCGAACGTTCGTCGGTGTGAAAGATTCAAGAAAGGGACTTACCATCATGAAGAACACTGCTTTTCTTGTTTTCCTGCTGCTCACCGCGGTTTCTGGATGCTCAGCATTAAGTAACAGTGCGAGCTTTTATCGGGACCATCCTCCTCCGGGGCACACTAATTGGCGCGAGTATACCGATTGAGTGCTCCTGATGCACAGGTAGGATCCGCGTGACCATAAAAGCCATTTCTGCGGGACTGCTCATAGGCATGGGAGCGAAAGATAGTTGGAGCGGCATAGAGGAGGGATGTTACTCCCTCCTCCTATCATTCAAGCAACACTCATTAATCGTAGTCGTTGTCCATGCGGTGCTCGAACTCCAATTTCTGCTCGTTCACCTGATCTTTTCCCACAGGGTTTTCATCGCACGGTCCGTAGTAGTCAATGACGTCTCCTGAACTTGGACTCTTGAGAACCGGCTCGTTGCTAGCCAAACTGTTCCCTTCGATCGCCGGAAACTTCTCATGGCAGTAGCCGCTCGGTTTAAATTCGTCCTTAGAAAGGACGCCGTCGGCCGCTAGAGCGGTACCACTCGCTGCGATGTTAGCCAGAAGAATCAGAGCTGCTAAAAGTGCTTTTGCGTTTTTCATTTGTTTCACCTCCTTTCGTTCTTGTTGAAAGAGTGTTTGCGCAAACGATATGCCAAACACCGTTGATGTCGAAAAAACGCTGATGGCTCGCGTGAGTCCGGAAAACTACTGGGATTTCGCAGGCGCATCGCGACCGATTGTGACGAACAGATGGTGCGGAATCTTCGGTAGGTGTCGAATTACAGGCTTTAGTTAGGACCGGTGATGCCGAGCCGTTTCATGCGGTATCGAAGGGGGTGAACTTCATTCAAAACCCGAGCTGCCGCACCCAGGCGAGCCACCATTTCGGCGTTTGTCGATAGATCGACACGCTCTTTTCGTCACGGCCCATTACCTGAATCGGCGACCGCGGTAACCCGTCGATTCTCGTCAATTATAGATCATCAAAAACATAGATTGGTTTGGCACGATCGTTGCCATTGCTATCTGCATAAAGAAAGAGAGAAAGGCGGTGGATCTAATGAACATCGAAATTTTATTTTTGGCGGCGCTGTTTCTGATCGAGACAACTCTATTGGCTCGAGTAGCTGTTCGTGAACAAACGCGTCTCGCGAAGGCGGCTGTCTATGGTCGAAACGGAAGATAAGTTAAGGCAAGGAGATACCAACTGCATGTCTGGAGTTCCCCTCATATCGATTGTAGACGATGACGACTCTCTCAGGAATTCGCTCAACAATCTGATCCGAGCCGTCGGATTTGGGGTGCAAGGTTTTTGTTCGGCGGAAGCGTTCTTGAATTCGAATCAACTGGACGATACGGCGTGCCTGATTCTTGATGTGCGGATGCCCGGCATGAGCGGACTGGATCTCCAGCGTCAGCTGGTAACGGACAACTGTCGAATCCCGATTATCTTCATCACGTCACACGGAGATGACAACGCGCGAACGCGGGCACTTGAAGCCGGGGCGGTGGACTTTTTGTACAAACCCTTCCGGGAAGAGGCGCTGCTTAAGGCAATAGACTCGGCTCTTAACCAGTAGTGACAGCAAGACATGGCTTCTTGGGACTGACAAGGAGGTCGGAATTTGGACCAGGAGGTTTAACCATGAATGAGGAAAACGCATTGGTCTTTGTAGTTGACGACGAGACGTCAATCCGCGAAAGTCTGAGATCTCATTCGCTCGGCAGGGCTCAGCTGAAAAAAAGTTAGGAACCACTCGTCCCAGATCAAGTCGACATTTCGACACTTGACGATAAGTAGTCAAGCGTTCTTCGTCACAATCCATCCGAAGCCCAAGCGGAAAGTCTGAAACTCCCCGATTTTGTTTGTATCGATGGTTTCCGGACAGCGATCTGGTCTGGTACGCGGCTTGCTCTATCAGCTGACAGAATTCGAAACATCTGAAAGTAACAAATGCCAATGTCTACAAAGGAGAACAAAGCAATGAAAAAGAGTGATGCCACTCAATTAAAGAGGCCGGAAACTGATACTTTCGACACACCAACCGATCTCAGCCGTGATGCCGTTGTGGAGATCTCGAGCGGTCTACGTCGACTGCTGGCCGACGTGTTCGCGCTTTACGTGAAGACGAAGAATTTTCACTGGCATATGAGCGGACCCCACTTTCGTGATTACCACCTGCTCCTCGACGAGCAATCCCAGCAAATCTTCGCGATGACGGACGATATCGCCGAGCGGGCACGCAAGATCGGCGGACGCACGCTCCATTCCATCAGCGATATTACGCAACATCAACGTCTGAAAGATAACAATGCTGAATTCGTCAGTCCAAAGGACATGTTGATAGAGCTTTGCGCTGACAACCAGCACCTGACTCGGTCCTTACGTTTCACACATGAGGTTTGCGAGCAGCACAACGATGTCGCCACGGCCAGTTTGATTGAGAACTGGATTGACGAGACCGAGCGCCGGACATGGTTTTTATCGGAGATAATACGCGATCTCTAATAAGCCAGAGATCTTTACCGATCCTAAACGTAACCCAAAGCTCCACTGATACCTTCGGATCCCGTTTCGATTAGGAGGAGTGATGGAATTGGAAGCTCAAAGTTCGAAATATACGGTGGACCATAGCCATATCAACGCAGCGGAGAAAATCAGCTCCCTGTTTGAGCCAGACACGCTTCTGTCGGCTCAGTACCTGGAGAACTTTCGCAGAAAGACCCTCATCGAGCCGGAGAAGAGGCTCATGTTGGCGGTGTTGGAGGATGCCATTAATTGCTTTCAGGTTAATGTAATCGCGCAAAACGCGAGACGAAAGAAGCTGTTCAACGAGACAGAGGACTGGATCATGGAGCAGGACAGCGATTCGATTTTTTCGTTTGTGAGCATCTGTGAGGTTTTGGGGCTCAACCCCGAGTACGTGCGCCGGGGATTGCTACGGTGGAAGGAAAAGAAACTAGCACGTCCGACTCCGCATTCTCGGGGAAAGAAAATGATGGCTGGGTACAGTCTAGCGGCAAATGGCCATTCATGAATTCGGCACGCACACGATGGCGACCATTGCTTCGACGCGGCTCAGCATGAACGGTTACCCTTGAGGGATCCGATGCCTTGCCGGTTCGTCCCTTCGATGAACTCAGGGCGGGCTCTGAGCGTGTCTAAGGGCGAATGGAGACTTTTTCACAGTGAGAACTAAATAAGACTGGGAAGGAATACTTATGACTTCATGGGAACTGATTTTTCTGCAAAGCAGAGCGAATCACGGCGCGTATGACGGCGATCACCTCCCCGCGCAAAACTGGCATTGGCCACGAGGTACTTGGTTGCAAGAGCGACTGTATTATCTCCGCGCCAGACGCCGGCAAATAGCCCAAAGGAATTCATTGAACATGAAGCACGCAAATGGAAAGCCCGATCACTTACGGTCAACCAGCAGTCACTTAGGACCTGTTCGCGAAAGCAGGACGATGACAAAACATGGACAGATTCCTGGGCATTTCTCAGTCGCGACATTGCTTCTGGCCGAAGAGGATATTCCTGCTGAGGTGCGACAGGCTTTGCTTGAAGAGCGCCAGCAGGATGCGGCGGAAATGCTCATGCAGAAGTATGGACTGAGTTGTGCTGAAGCGGGCGATCTCCTGGATATTTTTGCTTGCGAATAAAGCGCGCCTTGCGGCTCCTGCTAATCACAGTGATGCTCGCAGACTTTTCAGTGTGTGAGCAGTGCGCGGCCGTGGTTTCTCCCGGTCATAAGCCATTTCCAATTCTGGAGCAAGGCAAGAAAGATCTCTCCGCCGCATAAACCACCCCTCATGCGTGATCGGCGGCGGAGGCGATGTGTTGCCGCTTCAGCAGGAAAATTGAGAATACCAGGGCGAGGATTAGAACCGTCAAAAGACCTAGCTCGAACATCACATTGCGGAATGCAGCTTCACCGATTTCGGCAGGTTTTGAGAACTCTGCGGTTAGGATGAGAACGCGGCGAATGGCAGCGATGAGGCCGACGATAAGAAAAGGTTCCGCGACCAGGGTGTGCTCGCGGAAAGAAACTTGCAAGGTATAGAGGATTTCGACGATCATCAAAATGAGTAGACTTTGATCAAGCAGCCCGACAATTTTTTTGGGCAGGTTAGCTGACATGATCGCCTGTCCCAACGAAAGCGCCACGGTGACGATCAGGACCAGAACGCTTACTGCAAGCACAAGACCGAGGCCGATATACGCCACATCCTCGACGCGGGTAAAGCCAGTCGATATCCATTCGCGCAATTCTATCTTGGTTTTTGCCATGGCGGCTGTACGGTTCCTGATCTCGGACGCCGTTCCTCCCAGCCAAGTACACGCAAAAGACCTGCCGAAGTTGGGGTTGGGCCTGGATCGTGGCAAGTGATTGAATACAGGAAAGATGTAAACTGCTGAGCTCGCGAGCGGGTGGAGACGGTGTCGGACGTTCGACACGCCTCTCGAAGCTGTCGAGGTTTTTTTTTCGACACTGGAATACAGTCGCTCTTTGGCTTGGTTACATCCAAGCTTCGTGAACGGGACTTCTCGGCCGTTGCGTTGCGGTTTAGAGGAGGTCACTGCTATCGCCATTTCGACACCTGTCGATGCTTGCTGCGATAGTTTTCGACACCATGCCCCACCCTACTCGCTGCGGCCTTGAAAACTCAGCGACTTACTTACAGTCCGACGCGGGGCGCTGGCTTTGGTATGAGCGTTGCTTTTCTCATGGTCGTTGAAGACTACTTTTAGGTGACCAGGAGTGTCTCCATGGAGATTTCACGCCGAGATTTTCTTCGCTTTTCAGTTGCAGCAGGCACTGGCACTGCGCTTCGCGGGCTAATCGGTTCCGGGGTCAATCTCGGACCGGTTGTGGCCCAAGCTCAAGAGCTACGAATCAAAAATGCTAAGGTGACTCCGAGCGTCTGTCCATACTGCTCCGTCGGCTGGGCGACCTTGATCCACACCATCGACGGCAAGGGTCGTCTACAACGCGGCTGCGGCCGAGCACGGGTTGGTGATCGGTCTGTGGTGGTTCATCCCAGGCATGGCCCTCGCAATCGCGTATTCGGTGTTTACCTACCGGCATTTCGCAGGGAAGGTAGATTAGCGGTTAGACGATGCGGTCACCCTTACCAGGCGGCATCCCGCCCAAGATCACAGTAGGGGACCACAACTGTATTATAAGGAGAGCCGGAAACCATGACCAAGCAGGAGCCGTTTAGTCCCCGCACGGCGGCGACGCAGTCCCGTCTCCGCGGAGCAGAAGTGACCCAGAGTGTGTGCCCTTATTGCGCCATCGGGTGCGGCCTCCTTGTCTTCACCAAGGCGCAGAAAGTCATTGATATCGAGGGCAATCCAGAGAGCCCAGTCAACGAGGGCCGCCTCTGTCCGAAGGGCGCCAACACTCTCCAGCTCGTGGCCAATCCGCACCGCGTGACCACAGTGAAGTATCGAGCGCCGCATAGCGACCGGTGGGAGGAGAAGCCACTCGGCTGGGCGATGGACCGCATCGCTCGACTGGTCAAGGCCGCGCGCGACTGCGACTTCGTGGAACAGAATGCCGCCGGAGCGACGGTCAACCATCTGAAGACGGTGGCCTCGCTGGGCGGCGCAACGCTTGACAACGAGGAGAACTACCTACTCAAGAAGCTCTTCACCGGGGGCCTGGGCATTCTCCCGATCGAGAACCAGGCCCGCCTCTGACACAGCTCGTCCGTGCCCGGTCTGGGCACCTCACTTGGCTTCGGCGCCGCCTCGAACCATCCACGCGACCTGGCTAACAGCGATTGCATTCTCGTCATGGGTTCGAACATGGCGGAGTCGCACCCGGTCGGCTTTCACTGGCCGGTGCTGGCCCAACAGCGCGGGGCCGTGCTGATGCACGTCGATCCTCGATACACGCGCACGTCGGCCGTGGCCGACGTGTTCGTCAAGATCCGCGCGGGGACGGACATTGCATTCCTCGGCGGCATCGTACGCTACATCCTCGAGGGCGAACGCTACTTCAAGGAATATGTCGTCCACTACACCAACGCGGCGACGCTCGTAGCCGATGAATATCGGCACGAAGAGGAGGCTGGGCTGTTCACGGGGTTCAACCCCGCCACCGGCAGCTACGACCTCGCGCCCGGCGCCTGGGAGTACGTATCTGAGCTCCGCCCGGATGGAACCCGCGGGCTACCGCGAACCGACCCGACGCTCCAGGATCCGATGTGCGTGCTCCAGATCCTCAAGCGCCATTACGCCCGCTACACTCCTCAGGCCGTGTCCCGGGTGTGCGGCTGCCGTCCCGATGATGTGGTGAAGGTGGCGGAGTTGCTCTGCCGGAACTCCGGCCGCGAGCGGACGAGCGCGATCGCCTACGCGCTGGGGTGGACCCAGCATTCGACCGGGGCGCAGATGATCCGCGCGGCGGCGATCATTCAGCTCCTGCTTGGCAACGTCGGGCGGCCAGGCGGCGGCGTCTTGGCGCTTCGGGGACACGCGTGCATCCAGGGCTCGACAGACATCCCGGTGCTGTTCGATATGCTGCCAGGCTACCTGCCGCAGCCGCGCGCGGTGCCCGGTCACGCCACCCTCGCGCAGTACCTGGCCAACGGCAAGAGCTATCTGACCCGCCGGGGCGACGTTCCGAACGGGCTTTGGAAGGAGGATGCGGTCCGGGGCGCTTGGTCCGACATGCCCAAGTTCGCCATCAGCCTCCTCAAGGCATGGTACGGCGAAGCCGCCACCCGGGACAACGACTACGGGTACGAGTGGCTGCCCAAGATCGACGAAGACCTCTCCGAGATGAGCTACTTCGTCAAGATGCACCAGGGCCACATCCGGGGGACATTCCTGATGGGACAGAACCCGGCGGCGGGCGGGCCGAATGCCCGGCTGCATCGCGATGCCCTGCGGCGGCTCGACTGGCTGGTTGTCAGGGACTTCTTCGAGACGGAGAGCGCCAGCTTCTGGTATGCCGATCCAGAGGTGACGGACCCGAAAGCCATCCCGACCGAAGTCTTCCTCCTGCCGGCAGCGTCGGCTGTCGAGAAGGACGGCTCGTTCACCAACACCGAGCGCATGATCCAGTGGCATGAACGGGCTGTGCTCCCACCGGGCGATTGCCGCTCCGATTCCTGGTTCGTCTACGACTTGGGTAAGCGACTCAAAGAACTCTACAACGATCCACCGCTCGAGCGTGATGCCTCTCTGCGGCACCTCACCTGGGACTACGATAGCGGTGACCTCGGGATCGAGGGCGAACCCGACACCGAGAAGGTGCTGCGGGAGATCAACGGTTATCACCTCGGCGAGCGGCGGCAACTGCGCGGGCCGGCTGAGCTCGCCAGCGATGGCTCGACCGCCTGCGGGTGCTGGCTGTACTGCGGAATTTTCCCGGAGGAGAGGACGAACCGCGCTCGCTCGAAGGGCAATCAACTGCGCGGAACGTCGGTCTATGGCGACTGGTCGTGGACGTGGCCGGAGAATCGCCGCGTCCTTTATAACCGTGCCTCGGCCGATCCCCAGGGCCGGCCCTGGTCGGAACGGAAGAAGCTGGTCTGGTGGGATGAAACGGCGCAACGATGGACCGGCCATGATGTGCCGGATTTCGAGATCGATAAGGTTCCTGGCTACCGTCCCTCAGCGGATGCCCAGGGAATGGCCGCGATCGCCGGAGACGCCCCGTTCCGGATGCACCCAGATGGTCGGGGCTGGCTGTACGTGCCCTATGGCCTCAAAGATGGTCCCTTGCCAGTTTTCTACGAGCCCCTCGAATCGCCTTTCCTGAACACGTTGGTTCGTCAACAGTCCGATCCCTTGACAGTCGTCCCGGCGGACCCGATGAATCCGATCGTCCCCTCCGGCGATCCCGATTACCCGCTGATCGCGACCACCTACCGGCTGACCGAACATTACCTCAGCGGACCGATGAGCCGCTTCGATAGCTGGCTAGTCGAGCTCCAGCCGGAGATGTTCGTGGAGATCAGCCCCGAGCTCGCCGGTGAGCGCGGCGTCGCCAACGGCGACTGGGTGGTCGTCAGCACGCCGCGCGGGGAGATCGAAGCACGGGCCCTGGTGACACCCCGACTGAAGCCCGTCATCGTCGATGGCCGCCCTGCTCATACCGTCGGCATGCCGATCCACTGGGGCTATGCCGGTGAGACCGTCGGGGCGATCGTCAACGACCTTTCACCGCTCTCTCTCGACCCGAATGCCGACATCCACAGCGCTAAATCTTTTGTCTGCCAGTTGCGCCCGGGTCGGCTTCAACACGTGAGTCCGCCCATACCGCTGCCTTTGGCACCAATCCCCACCACGGCGGACCCGATCCCTGATACGCCAACGGCTGCTCAGCCGGCGGGGAGGTTTAGACATGGCCAGTAGAGAAATGGAATTGGCAGCGTTGCCACAGACCAGTGACCCACCCCGCGGCCTGCTGTCGGCGATCTTGGGACGTCTCATCGACCCGTTCCGCCGGGGTGTTCCTCCGGAGCCCAGGCCTCCTACGGGCTTCTTCACGGACACGACAGTCTGCATCGGCTGCAAAGCCTGCGAGGTGGCGTGCAAGGCATGGAACGAGCTCCCGGCGGATGGGTTTCACTGGTCCGGCAACAGCTACGATAATACGGAGACGCTGTCTGCCACCTCCTGGCGGCATGTGAAGTTCATCGAACAGTTCCCCCCGGATAACTCGCTGTCGCGACTTGTTTCTGAGGACCTCAAGCCGTCCGGTACAGGGTTCTCCCTGGACATGTTGCTCAACGAGCCCAAGGAAGGCCGCTGGCTCATGATGAGCGACGTCTGCAAACACTGTGTCACGGCCCCATGCCAGCAGGCATGCCCGACAGGCGCTATCATCCATACCGAGTTCGACAACGTCTTCATCCAGCCTGACATCTGCAACGGCTGCTCGTCCTGCGTGGCCGCCTGCCCCTTCGGTGTCATCACCCGCAGCAGCGTCGATGGCCATTCGCACAAGTGTACGCTCTGCTACGACCGCCAGCGGGATGGCCTCGTCCCGGCCTGCGCCAAGGCCTGTCCGACCCAGTCGATCCAGTTCGGCCCGATCGACGAGCTGCACGAACGGGCCCGCAACCGTGTGGAGGACCTTCACAGCCGAGGTGTCACGACTGCTTACCTGTATGGCGACACCCCGAGCAAGAGCTACTCCCAGTTGAATTCGTTCTACCTCCTCGTCGATCGTCCCTCCGTCTATGGCCTGCCGGATAACCCGTTCAATCCGTGGCTGCACATGAAGGGGGATTACGTCCGTGCCATCGTCAGTGGACTGACAGCGATTGCCGCACTGCTCGCGGTGCTGTTTCTTCTGGGGAGCTGAGATGGAGACCAATTCCAGACTACAAACCCCCGTCGCCCTACCCTCTCCCCCACGGGAAGAGAGCAAAGGCTCCCCCTATGCCACTGGGCCGGTGACCAAGGCGCCTGCCTGGCATGGGCTCGTCGCTTGGGACATGTTGTTCAACGGCATGACGACCGGACTGTTTCTAGTGGCGGCGATCAGCGAGCTGGTGGCGCCGGATCTCTTCACCTCGGTGGCGAAGACCGCTTACCCGGTCGCCTTCGTCCTGTTGCTCGTTGACCTGCTGTGCCTGGTGCTTGATTTGGGCGACCCGCTGCGCTTCCATCACATGTTACGGGTGTTCAAGCCTGGTTCGCCCATGTCGCTCGGCACCTGGTGTCTCACGATTTACTCGCTACCACTGACCGTGGCCGCGGCGATCAGCCTGTTGCCTGGGGGATGGATGACCCTCGAGTCGGTTCGCAGGCTGGTCGTGGTCATCGGGCTTCTGCCTGCCCTGGGCTCCGCAGTCTACAAAGGAGTCCTGCTCAGCACCAACGCTCAACCGGGTTGGGAAGACGCGCGCTGGCTGGGCGGTTATCTCACCAACTCGGCACTCATGCTGGGCTGCGCGGAGATGCTCGTCCTGTCCGTCTTGATGAAGCACGCGAGTGCGGCAGCCATTCTCCGTCCTGCTCTTGGGTTGTTGCTGGTGCTCAACCTGCTCCCCTTGTGCTTGTTGG
>Ga0184626_10000410_pt1 | contig 13161 bp, 6 predicted proteins | sample PLM3_60_b1_FD_133142 | JGI IMG/M metagenome (GOLD analysis project Ga0184626, IMG submission 133142) | Groundwater sediment microbial communities from an aquifer in East River, Colorado, USA - PLM3_60_b1 | ecosystem: Environmental > Terrestrial > Soil > Riparian zone | place: USA: East River... | reverse complement strand
GTACATCTTGATCTGCGGCCACTGCCTCGGACTGGCGCTGAACCGCCGGCGTACGATTCGGCAGCCGCCAATCGTTCATCCCCAACACCTCTTCGGCGACACGGTCGGCTTCGGCTTCGCAGCGGTCGCCGGCCGAGCTTATCGTTAGCTTTTTCTGGAGCGGTAACTGCTCACGATGCGTGACAGTATGGAACGGAGTAGTAGCGGCAAGCCGCGACGGCGCGGTTGGCTGGGGCACCTGCTTCGTATCTTTGATGGCTGTGGTTCTCATCGTCACCTAACTCACAGGGCTTATTCCCCCCAAAGTACGCCGGGCACTTCCGTACCGGCAATTACAGTGAACGACTCGGGCCCGAGGGTGTAGTCACCCGCGGGAATCAAGCCCGTGAAGTAACCGGTTGCCGCGATCTCCTGCCGGGCGGCCTCGATACTTGCTCTCTGATCTTGGGCGAACGGCATTGCCGCGGGCACCAATTCCGGGCCCCGCAGCGCCTCTTTCTTCTTCGCCGATTTTGGCTCCGAGCGCGGGGCGATGCGAACGACTCCATAGGCGGCTTGAATCTGCGACAACTCCGCCTCTACGGCTTGCAGCGTTGCCTCGTCCACCGCGCCACCCGCAGCTTGCAGCGACGTCTTTGCGAGCAGCAGCAACGTCTTGTATCGACGGATATCACCCAAGTTTCGCGCCGCTTGTGCTCCAAGCATATGGATGCCGCCGGCATTGGACGCAACTGCGAAGGCCTCGTCGCCGAGCTTTTCTATGCTTTCATAGGTTCTTGCAACTCCGCTCCATGCATTCTTTGCCGCGAGCTTTTTGATTTCTTCTTCCAGGCGCAGAACCTCCGCTTTTGTTGCATCCGCGCCGTTTTCGCTGCGAAAGAGGACATCTCCTGCTATCCCCTGTACCCGCTGCTGCGCCACGTGGGCAAGTTCATGGGCGAGCAGCGCGCGCCCGGAGGATGTGTTGGGTGCATACTCTCCGTTGTCAAATACGACATTCCGACCAACATTATAGGCGCGGGCGTTGATCTGCTGCGCCGAGCGCGCCGCGTCGGGACCGGTAAATACCCTCACGTCCCCCAGGTCATGGCCGAAGCGCGGTTCCATATACCCGCGCGTTTGCCCGTCGAGCGGTTGCCCCGGTGAAGTCAGCGCTTCGCTTACGATCGGCGCGGCAATTTGCGACGAGTTGCTCGCGCCAACACTTTTTGTCTGGACGCGATCACGTTCCGAGCGTTGCGCGTCAGCCTGACAGCTAGAACAGCCGCCGCCACAATCACAGGCACGCTGCAACTGTGGTTCCGGCATTCGCAGAACGCGAGTGGCGACGCGATCCGCCTCCTGCTCAAACGCATCGTTAGGCTCGCCGATCGCTAGCTTCGCCTGAATCCGCGTATCGCTTTTGGAGAAAATCGGGATTTGACCAAAGTTATGTGAGAACCGTCTCGATACGCTTTGGTCGCTTATTGTCTCGAGCCTTGCAGAAGAGAATCCCGGCGATCGGCATACGGTTTGGTTTTCGTCTATGGACTGCCGGTCTAGGATCGCAGTCCAGCCATGATTTCCGGCAAAAAGTGTTTGCCGCTGCCATCCTGTGGAAACGGATTGCGACTGTTGCGCCCCACTCTGTTTCTGCGTTTGTAAGCGCATAACCATGTAGATATCGGACTAATTCTTGCGCCCGCCGCGGCGGGGATTGGGGCGTGGCGGCGTCGGCGATTGCTCGCCCGGCTGCTTCTTGTCCTGTTCAATCTGCTTCTCCAGAGCAACAATCTCCGCCTGATACGCGGCGATCTGCGCGTCAATCTGTTGCACTATATCGCTTTTGGCGGCGGTCAAGTTCGTCACCCGAGCCTTAAGCTCGGCAAGGGTGGCTTCTTTCAAAGCGATCGGCGCATTAGTCGTCGGGGGCTTTTTTTGCGCTTCCTCAAGATTTTTTTTCGCCTCGCCGATGAGTTTCACCTGTTCCGCTAAGATCTGATTCAATGTCGCCATGAATTTCTCCTCTAGTGTTCTCCATAAAAGCGCATGGCGCGCGAAGCGCACCCGACAAATCTGTTTTACGCCTTTTACTCTTTTTGTGGTTTAATCTCGCTGCCAATCTTCTTACCTTGCGACTTTTGCTTTCTTTCGGTCAATTCTCCGACTGTTTTCCGGCCAACGATTTGAACGGCATAAACGTTTTGAACGAATGGAACGTGTTTTCCTTTTTATGGTTTGTTGAACCCGGAGATCGGCGTCGGAATGCCGCCGAAATTCGCCGGGCCGGTTTGGGCGATGTTGCCCATGTACACCGCGTCTGTGATGCCGTGAAAGTCCACCGACGGGATCAGCACATTGGTTTTGATGTGATTGCCCATGACGATGGCGCTGCGTCCGAATAGCGACACGGTGGCGGCGGGCTGCGCTGCAACGCTCACATGCCAGCAAAAATTATTGTTGCAAAATACCCGCTCGAAGCGCCGAACAAAATTGTCATTAACGATCTGCTGCGCGATTTCGACTAATGCAGAACGTCCCGGCCCAAGAAACTTATTGTCTAGGACTTGCACACTGAAGCCTAACACTAATTGACCGTCGGCGAAGTTAATAGTCTGTTCCAACGAGCCGCGTAGCCATAGCGCGCGGTGTTCCTGGTTGGCATCCAGTAGCGTCGCGTTGGCGTAGGTGACGTTATTGCTCTGCACCCGCCCTTCGAGCACGAAGTCGGCGAAGATCCCCCAGGCAAGCTTGCTGACAGTTACGTTGTCGGGCGAGACGCCGGTATTCATCACTTCGCAAGACTCGATATGCAGCTCGCCGAAATGCTGTGACACGCCAATGCCAATGGCCGGCGCCTGCACATAGCCGCAAGAGAGAAAACGATTTTCGATAATCGCGAATTTCGCCAACCCCTGTATGGCGATGAGCCCATAGTTGCGCATGTCTTCGACGCGGTTCTGGGTGAATTCCAGGGAGGTTTGATTGAGCAGCGTCGCTCCGCCGCCGCCGCGCAGCAGCGTGTTGTCGGCGATTTCGTTGGCCGTGCCTCCATTGGCGGCGATGGGAAACGCCGCGTTCGTGATGCGATTGCCGTGCACACGGATGCGGCTCGATGTCAGCAGCCCGATGGCGAAGCGCCCTTCGCCTCCTTCGCTCTCGATGCGATTGTCCAACACTTCGGCCGCGGTATTACCGATCAGTAAAACTCCGTCCTGGGCACCGAAAATTCCATTGCCAACAATTCCTCCGCCGATGGAACCCAAACTGCCTTGGGCGCCCAGACGGGCAACGAGTATGCCCACGGACGGCGTCGTGCTGAATTCTTTCGCCAACGAGCGCACACTGTTCCCCTCAACGCGCGCGTTCGCTCCACTGACCGAGATCCCGCCGTAAGCGTCGGCGGCATAGATGAGAGAATTATTGCGGATGGCGCAATCGTTAGCGGCGACATCGATGGCGAACGCCTTGGTGTCACTGACCTCGGTCTGGGCATTGAGCCGCAAGATGCGGTTACCGGCAATCGCCGAACCGCTGGCCAACGACAAGGGTGTGCTGGTGAACAGCCCTTTGTTGAGAGCGATGCCGAAGATGAAACCGGTGATGCGGTTTTCCTCGACGTCTGACGGGCCAAAAGCGTCCATGAGAAAAATTCCCACGATACCGCCGTCGCTGTTGTTGGCGGTGATTGCGGTCAATGCGTTTTGCCTCACGCTGAGCAGAGCGGTGTCGCTGACCACCCAGATTCCGAAAGTTGCGCGGTTTATCTGATTGTCTGAAATCTCGATACCGATGCTCCGCCCAATCATGATGCCCACCAAGCTCCGTAGTTCCTGCGCTTCGATGACGCAGCCCTCGATCTTGGTGTGGTGGCAACGATCGATCGCCACCAACGCCGGCAGCCCCGCTTGCTGCACGCCTTTGTTTTCGAATTCAAAGTGAATTCCGCTAACCGTAACATTCTCCAGCAGTAGGCCGTCGGGGTGAGCGATCTCCAACAGCGCCGCGCCATTGTTGCGTACCACATGGGCGCCGAGAGTTTCGCCGTGCAATGACACGTTTGAGTTTTCGATGCGCAGCGGCTCGGCGATTTCATGCATGCCCACTTTCAAACAGACGCAGCCCCCTTCGTCGGGCAAGGAATCGATGGCCGCTTGAATGCTTTCGCCGGGACGGACAACAACAGTGCAACATCCCGGCGTCAACTCGGTCAGCGGCGGAAACACCGGCCGGCAATCGTCGATGGTTCCGTCGGGCTCGATAATCGCGAGTTTGCAGAAATGATGATGAATGCCCAGCGGCGGCGCCTGATCGAGCCGCTCAATGTCCGCATCCGCCGTGCGCGCGGCGAAACACCAATAGTCGCCGGTGTGCGCCGTACCATTGCCGGCCTTGCTCAGAGTAACCTGAATGCCATGTTCCAACACGCAGCTCAGATCGGCGGCTGTTAAGGGAATCAATCCGTCACTAGTGGAATCCAAGTTAATCAGCTCGGAGCCGTCGGGCCTGAGGACGCTGCCGGACTGATCCCAACAAGTGACGCGCAAATGATCGGCCGGATCAGCCGCACCTTCGGGAAAATCCGCCAACGGCAAAGCCGGGCTAAACGTCAGCGTCTGATTGGTGTCGTCAACCGTCACCTTGCGCATGATTCCGGCCTTGCCTTCGAACTCGCGCTTGTCACTAGTGATCTCCACCCAGCCGCCGGGCTCGAAGCGCAAGACATCGTCGCGCCCGAGGCGTTCGACTTGGACACCAGTGCGGCCGGTGAGGATTGCCAACACATTGGTAGCCACGTGGGCATTTTCGCGGGACCATTTTATTTTGACTTCAGTGGCACTGCCGCTGTGCACTTCGACCCGGTAGAGATGATTCTCCAACCCGCGATAGCCGCCGCTCGGCGGCACTAGGCAAGGATCGGGCTCAGTGCCGACAGCAACTGTCGTCGTGGTCAGGCGCACCACTGATGGCAAATTATCGTTCGGCCATTTGCCGATATCGGCAAACTCGGTTTGACAAGTCACGTCGGCTGCAATGTCGCCAAGCACTTTGACCTGCCACGCGGTCTGATAGCGCGTCGTCGTGTCGACGTTAACCGCCGGCTCGATCAAGCCGGGATCTTGCAGATGAGTGACCTCGCGCCGCCAGACATCGAGATACACCAGCAAGCGCTGTTGCGCCGGCACAGTCAGATCGTCGGCACCGTAAGGCTGCTCGTTCACCGGGATAGGCGCGGTGCCATAGTTTTCTTCCAGCGTGGAATTGAACTGCCGATTGGCGCCGTGATTCTCGGCGAGCAAGCCGTCGACGTAGAGCCTACCCTGGCCGATGGTGAACTGGTTACCTGATTTTTGTATTTTGAAACCATCCGGCGTTTCCGACGGCACGCCGCAGCGGCCGATGACGTCGATCGTCTCGGCGCGCCAGCGGCGGTCCTGCAGATCGATGTACTCGTTCCAGTCGGCGTCGAGATCGACACGACCCTGCTGGCGCAATACGCCCTGGAAATGTTTTTCCGGGTTAAATCGTTTACGGCTATAGTCACCACTCATGAGTTAAACTCCTTACAGACAGTTCAAAGCGTTCCAGCCGTTCAAAGAGTTCAACGGGCGCTGGTTGTTTCGGGTTTCGGGTCTCGGGTTCCGGGTTGAAACTCGAAACACGAAACTCGGAACTCAAAACGACGTAAACTCCATGTAAGCCTCTTTCAGCAGCCTGCTAAGTCGAATAGAAGATTCCCGCTTCCAAACCGAAGCGCAGATACTCCTGCAAACGTATTTTCAAATTACTTTCGCGCTGCGGCGCGAAGCCGTCGTGAAACACGCCCATCTCCGATTCGTCTTCGGCACCGGTGCGAATTTCTTTGGCGCAATAACTGCCGAGCTGACAGTAGCCTGGCTGGCCGTAGCGGAGCGTCGTGAACGCCGGCCGCAGGCGGGCCTGAGTTGCCAGAGTGATCGCCTGCCGTTTGGCGTTGCTCAAGCTCCCTTTCGGCACGTCCGCCACGGTCAGCGCCGCGGTCACGGCGAGATCGGGCTGGCAGCGATAGCGGCGCGGCACGATCGAATTCAGCGGCAAGACTGAAAAGCGCACGCAGCCCTGCTGGTTTTGATCCGAGATCACCGGATGAGTCCACGTGCTGCCCGTGCCAGGCCGAGCCAGAAAAATTGCGTTCGACGCCAAATCCAAACGCGCCGTGTGGACTCTGCCGATCACCGTCGAATTAACGACGCTCAAGATCCCGCCTGCCGAGGTGTCATCGCCATCGGCAAAAGCGACATGATCGGCGGCGGTGGCATCGACAATCGAATTGGTGAGCTTGACTGTAACGCCGCGCCCGGAGCGCAGTGCGCCGACGATGCACGAATCGATTTCTATTGTGGCTTCGGCGGATGGTTCGACGACCAACGACGGCTGATTCGGCGCAACCGGTTCACCGGCACGTGTCAATGCCACCCCCGGCACCAGCGTGCAATGGCGCAGGCGCAACACCGGCGGCTTCTCCTCCGTACCGCTAACGGAGGAGATACGCAGCCGGCCGGCGGCGATTAGTAATCCGTTGAGCGTCAGTTCCGCTCCAGGGTTCAGCTCGATATCCAGATTGCCGACCAGAATCAACGCCGGGCGATGTTCGTTGGCAGCACGCAATTCCACAATCTTGTCGGCACCGACCTTGATCGCGATCGTCTCTTGGTAGCGGCCGCTGTCGCCGATCTCGACGATGCCGCCTCCAACGACAGCATCGATGGCAGCTTGCAGGATCTGTCCCTGTGTCACCGTCGTAGCACTGCCAGTGAGTAAAAAGCTCTTGCGCCGCTCGTACTCGCCGCCGCCCATGGGTGCGCTGAACCCGTAGTGAAAAGTCACGCGGACGTTTTCCGGCGGCTTCGCCGGTGGCACGGCCGGCGGAAAGGCGATGCGGCCGAGCACCGGATCGATGGCAACCTTCTCATCGTTCTCCGGCAAATTGGCCCAGCTCGCGCCATCGTCGGAGAGGTTGCAAACATGAACGTCAGTGATCCCCGTATCATTGTTGTTGTCAGCAGTGACAAACAAGCTGAGCTGTTCGCCGTAGTAGCGGTCGAGATTACTATCCAGCACACGCCGGCTGATCGGCTCCGGTACATTAATCGCCTCGGCGAGATGGTTGATATCGGTTTCGCTTTCGGGCCGGGTGAACAGTTGCATGTCGTTGCCGAGCGGGCTGAACAAGAAGCGCTCATCATCGATGCGAAACGCCGGCGATTGCGTCAGCGCAAAAGCGTCGAGGCGCCAAAGAAACAAACCGACATTGGGAATATTGTAGCGCCCTTTTTGGCTTTCGATGTGGCGCATGTCCACCGAGTGCGCCAGCGTATTGAATGCGCTATCGCGTCGTTCCAACGCCTCCCAATCACGCAAGTCGGCGGTCACACGATTTTCCAGCCGGATATGATTCATGTATTGGCTGGTTTCGAGCCACTGAAAAAACTCCACCACCCGCGCGTTCCAGCCGGTGACGTCGCGCGCCAGTTGCTCCAGCACAGTGGCCGTGCCTTTGCGCCGCCGGTAAGCGATGGTGTTGGCGACCTCCGCCCGCGCGCTCACCGTGCGCGCCGTGACGCCGTGCAGCGGCCGGTAGCCGATCAGATCGCCGATATAGGGCGCCACCCACTCGGCGCAGGTCTCGATAAACTGATCGTCGTAGAGCTGATCGAGGTTTTCACGCAGCACGGCGATCTCTTTGGCGAGCACTTCGCACAAAGCTCTGAGCGAACCGCCCTGATCCACATCGCGCACGCGATAAACCGCCGGCAAAAGATTGTAAAGTTTTTCCGCTTCAGGATTCATTGCGCCGCCCCTAGCTGGTTCAGCGATGACTCGTCGAGCAACAAAAGTTCCGCCGCCGAGACAATGCCGTCGGCGCCCATGGCCGGGCGATCGGCATCGAGCCGTGCTTTCCACGCCGGTGTCGGCGTGTCATTGCGGTAGAATTGGTCGATATCGACGGCGACTACACCGAAAATCGACTGAATGGTCGCGATCGCTTCGCTCAGCGCCACCGGTTGGCCGAAGGAGCGCGCGTCAAATGAGTATCGATCGAGCAACGCCGCTTGCACGGCCGCCATTACGGTGTCGACAACGTGATCGGCGTGAATCGTCACCGTGCCGTGGATCTGGAACAGCGCTTGCCGATAACTCTTGATAGTAAACGCGACAAAAAGATCGCCATATTCGCGCAGCGCCTCTTTGAGTTTGGAAATGACTGCCCCGTCCTCTTCGAGCACCTCGCCCTCGACTCCCGCCACCGTTATAAAAATGCTGCGCTTGCGGCCGTCCCACACCCACACCGCCTGGGCTTTGGCGATGCCGGCGAAGGTGCGCGAGAAGTCCTCGTAGTCTTGCAACGACACGGCGCGATCGAGGGTCAGCACCGTGGTCGGCGCATTCTGGCGCGCGGCATCACGCGACTCGGCGTCTTCCGCGCCTTCGGCCGATTCGGGATTGATGACTTCTTTCAACCCCAACGGCCGCGACAGCAATTGGCTGATCTGCCCCGCTTCGACCAGACCGCCGAGGCCGCTGCCTTTGCGATACTCGGCGCGCACGTTGTTTTGCCCGGTGGGCAACCGCGCGCCGTTGATACCGTCACCAAATTGCACAGTGGTGCGGCCGTCGTCGTCATGGCGCAAAATGTAGATACGCTCGTTGGCGCCGCGCCCGTAGAAAAACGGCGCCTCCTGCCACAACACATCATTGACGAAAATTTTCAGCGTCGATGCCGAACCGCTGGGCGTGTCGGCGCTGACATAGGTGAGCGGCAGCTGGCGCAAGGTGAAGGTTTGATACGGAATCGTCGCGTCGCCGCTGCCGAGCAGCTCCTGCACGCTTTCACCATGGGTGGCGGCGGCGACGTTGGCGTTGATGCGCACCGTGGCGCGGTCGTAGACGTAGGCGAGATCGGCCGCCAGTTGCAGCGTCGTGCGGTCGCGGTCGTGAGTGATGCTCGTGTCCGGCGCGTCGTCGATGAACGCGATTTCGCTAATCGTCTCGTCATTCTCGACCGCGGCGACAAGTTCCATTTCTTCGGCGCTGATATCGACACGACCGGTTTTGCCATCGCGATCGATGACCTGGAGCCGCAATCTGGGAGGGGAGCTTTCACCAAGCGCCGAGCCGAACTCTTCCGGGGTAAGCGCACTCAAGACAGAGCCGACAAGTTTCATGGGCGGCGCAGCCATAGAGAGAATGTCGCCAGGCTTTAAAAACACGAAGCCGCCTGCGTCCAATACCAAGATCGGTGGGAGATCTATATCGGGTATGTCCGGCAGGTCCGGTATGTCGGGAAAGTCGTCGGGCACTCGGGGATCTGGGCGCGGTTTTTCCGTGGGAGACGAAGTTACAGCGCGATGCTTTATCCGCAGCCGTTGGCGTTTCCCGGAAATTGCTATCGCCCGCCCTGGGACGAGTCCCTCGACACGACTGTTCAACGTAAGCGTCGCGCCATAGACCGGATAAGCAAGAGGGAGTTCGGCGACGACAAGCTCCTCGTTCTGCGCTGTGATTGTGATTTGCCTGAGCGCCGAGAGCTTGGCCTGCTCCGTAACCCACACATTCTTATCAAAGCTAAGAAGAGTGGTGCTTCCTGCAATGCCATACTTCGCCACGGACTGATGGGTCACACTTACCACGAGGGCAAACGTCCAGGCGCGACTCCCTGGAACAGAATTGTCCTCGCGTTCGACCACAGCCCAACTGTTCAGGAGAATCTTGTCCTGTCGCGCGCTGAGAGTGAGCGCATTATCGACTTCACCTTCTAGATCCCAATCGACTGGAACATACTTCCCAGCCCCATCAAAGGTCGGCTGTAGAGGGGCATTGTGACCGAATGGCGGCGCGATAGTGCGCATGACGAAAACACCGGGACTATCCGCGATCACCGTCTGCGCCGTGGTAGATATCGCTGCCAGCGTCACGCCTGTGCGATTAGCGTTGGCGTCAGCACTGACTTTTGTTACGCGCTGAAGCGAAGCTTGCTTTGTTCCGGCGGCGTCGGCGATGATCAGCAACACGTCACCCACCGCCAGCGTCAAATTCACGCCTTCCAGCCACAACTGCTTCATGTCCCAGGCCAACGTCTGGGTTTCAGTCAGTTGCGGCAAGATCGCGTTCCACTCGACCCGCGCTTCGATGGCTTCGATGGTTTCAAAACTCTGCGGCTGTTCGTCCGGACCGGGCACGCTTTGCGCCCGGGTACCAATGGTAAGCTGCACCGGCTTTGGCGAAAGTTCCAGCGCGCCGGGGGTTGTCTCCATGGTGAACGCAAGATAGGTGCTGGCAGCCAGACCGGGCGCAAGCTGGTAGCCGAGCAAGCGCGATTGTTCGAGGATCGACAAGCGCTCGGTGGCGGTGCGCAGGTAAGATTCGTTGGCGATGCGCTCTTGATAAAAGGTCAGCACGTCGCTGGTTACCGCCCAGGCGTCGAGCAAAGCGATGGTAAAATCGTCATTGTCCCGCGTTCTCAGCTGGCGCAACACCGGCCAGTCGCTGTCGGACAAGCGCGCCAGCAAACTTTTTCGGACGCTCGCGTAGTTTCCAACCCGATAGGCGATGGCGGGCAGCCCCGGCCGATTATAGATCGCCAGCGGCGTCTCAACGCTGACGCCCGCACAACAGCCGCAAGAATTGGACGCTGCGTTCGCGCTCATTTCCCGCCTCCCAGAGAAATCGTCAGTTGGCCGTGCTCGGCGAAATTGCGATCGTTGTCCAGCCGCGCGATCTCCAGCCGGTCGATATCAAGCCGGCCGCTCTCCAGCGCCGTGCCATCGGCAACGCCGAGGCGTTGAAAGGTGCGCACCTCCACCGATTCAACGCCGACGACTTGATGGGCCGCGGCATACAGCGCGCTCAGGTAAACCGGTTGGCCGAACGTAAAATTATCGGGATGAAACAGACCGCGCCGACCGTCGGGCAAATCGCGATTGCTCAGCACTTCGAACAGCTCGCGCTCGACATCGCTGCGGAAGTGATCGGCGGCTACGCAAACATGCAGGTCGATTTCCAGCGCGACGAACTGCGGGCTGTCGACTTCGAGATCATGCCCCGCCATGCGATAGCGCTCGACGTGATCACGAATGGCGGTCTCGAACTCTTGTGACACCTGCGCGCCGCCGCTGCGATCGACGGTGAGAAACACCGTGTGCCAGCTGCCGGTCCAGCGAAACGTCGCGGCAGCACGCTGCACCTCTGGATAACGCTCAGTCACTTCGGCGTAATCCGCCGGCCTTACCGCGCGTTCCTGCACCCGATAAGCCACCGGCGCGCGCTGGCGCACGTCTTCCAGCAACTCCGGCTCCTGACCGCCCTGGGCCGGCAAAGGATTGCGCACATCCGTTATCTCAGGGATGTTCAAGGCGATGTGACTTAAAGAATCCGCGCCGATGTTGCCGGCACGGCCGTTGCCGACGCGATACTTGGCAAAGAATTCAACGCCCGGTTCGGGCCGCCGGCCATGAACGTCGTCGCCGAAACGAATCGTTACCGCGCCGTCGTTGTCGATCTCAGCGACAAACTCTTCGGCGTCGCCGCTGCTGTTCAACAGATCGCGCCGCGCCGTCCACGCGATGCCATTCGAATCGGTGAGCGTGACCACCGGTTGCACGTCGCGCAGCGCCCACTGCATCGCCGTCCGCGCCGCCAGTTCAAGATCGTAGGACGGACCGGCGTGGGTCAGCGGCAGGTTTGCCAAGCGCGGCCGAAAGCGCGGAAATATCGGCTGCTGTTGAGTCGGCGCACAGCTGCCGCCGCCGCTCGCCAACGGCATGAATAAAAACGGCTCCGGCACCGCGCCGAGCGATTCGTCTTGAAAGGTAAGGCCATGATCGGCAAGGACGATATTGCCGCGCGCTACACTGACCTGGCGAATATTTTCGTTGCTGTCCTCGTACTGCCAGAGGCAGACGGGAAACGGCAGGGCATCTTCGTCGTACCAAACGATTTCGGTTATTTCGCTTCCCATCACCGGGTCGGTCAACGGCGATTTATCGAGCGCCGTATAGTTGATAAACTCCAGTCTGATCGCATGACGCCGGGTTGGATCGGCGTCGGCCGGATCGCCGGTTTGCGCGCCCAGCACCTCTTCAATGATCAAGACCATGCCGGGATCCAGGTTCGGATGATGCCCGGCCAAAGTCGCGCGAGTTGCGCCTTGCGGCAAGCAGCAGCGGTTGTCGCTCCAGGTATAAAAACTCAGTTCGTTGTGATCGAGGAACAGCGAATCGATCGGCTCCATGGTCTCGAAAACTAGTTCTGCCTTCTCGTAGACCCGCGGATCGTCGGCGATGACGGGTTGTTGGTTGGCGATTTGGGTGGTGATCTTGGTGGCGGCCGGAATCGCCGGACCGGCAATGCCAATGACATCGGCCGAGACCTCAAGATGCACCCACGTGCGCGCATTGCAGCCCTCGCTGATGAAGTAATCCATCAAGCGCGCGTGGCGGCGCAGCGATATGCGTTTGCGCGCGGTGCGCAGGTACGCCTCGGTGGCGACCGCGTCCTGCTGATAGCTCAATTGATCGGCGCTGTAGGCCAGTGCTTCAACCAACATGACACCGATGTCCGCCGGATTGCGTTCCTGCCACGCCGGCATCAAAACCGCCATGCGGTCAAGCATCAACCGTCGAAAGCTCGCATAATCCTTGGCCAGGTAATCGATGTCAGGCACGGCTACCGACGCGGGCGGACAGACAGGCTGGGGCGCGCAATCGAACGGGCTCGGGCATTCGACCTTGAATGAAAACTGAACGGCGGACAGCTGCGGATCGATGCCGGCCGGGACGGCGTCGTCCGACGCGTCGGTCACCAGGCGCAGCGTGTAGAGCGAGAAATCGCCGGCCTGGTCGACCTTCACGGTAAAGACATCGGCTTGCGGCCCCGGGCCGGTGCCATCAATGACAACTTTGATATTCTGGATGCGCTCGCCGCCTTCGATGCGAACGTTGCTCGGCTGCAGTGTGAGCGTGTCCAAGGTTTTGACGAAATGAACTTCAAGTGTGCGCTGCGTTGCGTGATCGACGACTTCGAGAAAATCGATGCCGTTCAGCGTCGGATGCTTGCGCACCGCCGCACGCCGCAGCTCGTCGCAACAGGAGTAAATCACGTAGCGCCCCCTTGGACGAAAGTCTGCGTCTCACGCGCGGCGGT
>Ga0184626_10000409_pt1 | contig 13163 bp, 23 predicted proteins | sample PLM3_60_b1_FD_133142 | JGI IMG/M metagenome (GOLD analysis project Ga0184626, IMG submission 133142) | Groundwater sediment microbial communities from an aquifer in East River, Colorado, USA - PLM3_60_b1 | ecosystem: Environmental > Terrestrial > Soil > Riparian zone | place: USA: East River... | reverse complement strand
GCTATGAGAGTCATTTCTACCATCGACCAGGAATGTAATCACACGCGAGCATTCAAGTCAACGGGGGTCTTAGGAGCGATTTAGACCATGAAGAAGACCATTTCGCCAACTGAGTTTATCGACCGTGTAATCAAGCTCAACGAGAAAGGGCAGCCCTGGAGGCTGGCGCCGTACCAGCGCAAAGTCTTAGAGCTGGCCTTTAAGCGCAAGCCCAACGGCGCGCTGGTCTACCGTCAAATAGTGATTAGCGACGTGAAAAAAAGTGGGAAAACTTTTTTGTCCGCTTGCCTGGCTCTTTGGTGGTCGTTCATCACGCCAAACAGCGAGGTAATTATTTCAGCGAACGACAGAGAACAGGCCATCTCGCGTGTGTTTAAGACGATGTGCGACTTGATAGAGAAAAACCCCGCGCTTGAGCAGGAATGTGAAGTCTATTCTAACTCGATCAGCATGAACAATGGCACCACCATCTTGGCGATTTCCAGCGATTACAAAGGCGCGGCTGGTTCACGGCATTCCCTCGCGGTTTTCGACGAGCTGTGGGGCGCCGAAGGGGAAGCGGCCCGCAGACTTTTCGACGAGCTAACCCCACCACCGAGCGAATTTAGCTCCTGGCAACTAATTACGAGCTATGCTGGCTTCAGCGGAGAAAGTAACCTGCTTGAAGAGATTTACAAGCGCGGGGTTCAGGGTAAGCGAATCGATGAGAATCTTGAAGCCTATAAAGCTGATGATCTGTTTATGTATTGGTCGCATTCCGGCCGGCAACCGTGGTTGATGGGAAAAGAAGGCGAGGAGTATTACCAATCGCAACAGCGGATCTTGAGACCTAATCAGTTTCAGAGGCTTCACCGCAATGAATGGGTAAATTCTGAAAGCGCATTCATCAGTCCCGAGGTGTACGCCGCCTGTGTCGTGGACGGCCATCCAGATTTAAGCGGCTCATTGTTCATTGGTGTCGACGCCGCGGTGAGAAAAGACAATGCGGCGATCATTTGTCTGAAGTACGCCGACGACAGCGACCAACTGGTGTTGGCGGATTACAAGATTTGGAAGCCCCTACCCGGGCAGCCGATCAACCTGGAAGCCTCCGTCGAGTTCTACTTGCGACGTGTGTACAGCAACCCAAATAGCCATATTGAAAAAATCCTCGTGGATCCGTACCAGATGGCGCGCTCTGTCCAAACGCTGCAGGCCGCATGTTTACCTATCGAGGAGTACAATCAGACGCAAGGTAATCTAACCGAGGCCACCGAAGCGCTTTATGCCGCCTTCATTAATCGCAATCTGCGGCTATACCATGCGGCCGATTTGAGGCAGCACTGCTTGAATGCCGTCAGTGTGGAGACACCTCGAGGGATCCGTTTATCGAAACAGAAAACCGCTAACAAGATCGATGCCGCTGTAGCTCTGAGTTTTGCCGTACTGGCTGCCATTCGAGGCGGCAAGCCGCCACCCTTGAATGACGCCGGGCGGGATGATGACAAGCCGTTCAAGCAAGGCTGGGATGCCCGCTATGACTGGAGCTATCGGAATTGAAAACCGGGAGGTGGAAGCCGCGAGAGCCGGCGCCGGAGAGAGGGCGGATTTACGGGCCGTGACGAAAGAATAACCGTTGACATGTATACTCTAGTTTAATATATTGCCGCTTGCGGGACCGATCCGGGCTTTAGGTCCGGGGTAGGTGCTGCTTAACAGACAAAGGCTCCCACTGGGGGCTTTTGTTATTTTAGCCTTATGATTCCGTCCGGATCTGACGGGTTTGTTACCTTTATCGTGATTGGCTTTAGAATATCGAAAGCTTGGTCTATGCCATATTTCGACTTAGACGGTACGGGCTTCTCGCGCCGTAGTAGTGCATATGCGACGCAGTCCGCCAATTGGATAAAGTGCGAATGTGCGGAGTCCTTAAAAAATATGTCTTCCAAGATTCTGTGAATCGGGATATTTTTAGTAGCTTCATCGGTTCCTTGCCATCTTCCGTATTTGCTTGGAATCGGATTATAGACAGCCATTCGTCGTCGTAATCTGTTGAAAAACTCCTCTTTCCCCTCGTCCGAAATTAAAACTGCTCGCTCCTTCCATGTCTCTAACGTCCGGTTGATTCGGTTCATTAGTCTTTCAAATAGCCGCGCGTGCTGCGTGAAGGGGCCACATGCATTAAAAATCTGCAACCCCGATAGATTGACCATCATCGTCAAAATGTCTTTGAAGATCACAGAGCGCTGGTATTTTGTGAGGATTTTCGCTGAAGGCCTCCCGCGACCAGAAACAAGTTTCCAAGCATGAATTTCCTCGGATACACCTATCCCGTGTTGTTTTCTCAGCTGACTCCGAAAATCTTTGATTCCATCGAATTCAGTAAGCCAGCAGTCATCCTTAACTGCTAACACCGAAAAGACCAGGAAGTCGGCCTGCTGGTCGTAAGAATCGTCCATGTAAAGAAGGATCACTGATCTAGTCTTTTCTAGCTTTTCTCTTCGCACGTCATGCGCCTGCATACCACCGGAGTTGAACTCTAAGGGTGTCTGTCCCACGCATACCGCCACTCGTCCCACATTGTCAGAACTGTTTCCATAAGGTCTTTTCTTTGGGCTTCCTTCTGTTCTCCGCCGGTTGTCCATCGGATCGGTAGCCTGTCGCGGAGCGCATCGCCAGTAAATAATGGACTTGATGGATGCTCACAATAGCCGCTGTTGTAAGCTTCCTTGAACAATTTGAAGATATCATTCTTGTAATTTTGATGTATCGATGCGGTACTGTGAAGATGAAAATCCAAACAGTCTATCAGCCGCGTCAGAATCTCTTCTTGTGTCATCGCAACCTCCAAAAAACATCATCGCTCCCACCCATTGGCCTGCATACAGCTAGCGTGGAGCCGCTGCGCCGCCCAGTGATCAACCCGCATCAGTAAAGCCTGCTGCATACAGGCATAATCCTGCTGGTGCATTTCCTGAGCCGTAGCGCCGGGCTTGACCCACTTGGGCGAACTTGAGCATCCAACCAAAAACACCGCTACCAAAAGAATGTTGCGCATACCAACCTCGCTTGATTTGCTCACGGCTCAATCCCCGATAGGAACCAAAAAAATTTGATTATTGTCTTGCTGAACAAAATCCTTTCCTGTTTCCGGGCAAGTGAGCGTGTTATTCGTTAACCTTGCCACGTCTACGGGCAGCGCTTTTCCACGATAGGTATCGCCTATACTTTGGCGGTCTGGTGGGCCATCGTCCAACGTCACATGTATGGGCATTGGATGCACTTTGCCGCACTCGTTGCAGAAAACGTGAATGCTGTATTTAGCCATGATTTGCTCTGCATACCACCGGCCTTGACCCCGAATCAACAGCGGCTGTATACCCTGGCTATATAACCGAAAGGAGAACCCAACGCATGGCGGAACCGAAATGTCCTGAGTGTTCTACGGGAGGCAAGCGGCATATCGTGGCCGAAGAAAGCGATTTAGAGTCGAAAGATGGCGATCCGTGGTTTGAGATCGTATATTGCGACCAATGCGGTCATGTTTATGGGGTCTTTCCAAAGCTCGTGCTTGCTCGCAATGTTCCATCCATCCCGAAGATTTAGAAAATTTTTTCGATAAGCCGTGGTTTATTAGTCCACAACGAAACCTTGACGCATAGAGAGGTCGGGCGTGAAACCCGGCCTCTGCCGTCACACCTTGAGGGCACTCGCCATCTTGTAGGCCTCTCCAACCGTAATCTTATCCGCATTCGGTAGGGCTGCCAGCTCAGCCAGAAAACTAACGAACTCTTCTAGCGCCGCCTTTGCCTCAGGCGCTGTTAGCTCAATGGGAATGCCGATCCGAATTGGGATTCGACCGGCGGTATCGTACCACAGAACCGGAGTTCCTTTTTCGATTTCCATGTTTTTACCTCCTAATTTCCTTTCTTATCGTCTTCTCGGAAACTCCGAATGACATGCGAATTAGTTTCAGTCTTTTGCATTCACGATATGTTCTTCCACTTTATTTGCTCGGCGAAACCGACACGGTAGCCCGCCCCTTTACCCTTTTTTTATCTTTTGCGAATAGAAGGGCGCTTTGAACGAACCGCCCTATCACTGTGATGTTGATTCGAGCAGACGTTGGACAGTTGACCGTAGAACATCAAGCTCAAATGGCTTTGGAATAACCTCTGCCACGTTGTCCAATATCGTCTTGCCTGAAATAGTGGAGAGATAGCCTGTTATAAAGATTATCGGGAGTTGTGGCTGAAGAGGGTGAAGCTGCTCGACCAACTTAAGTCCGTTCAGCCTTGGCATCATGAAATCTGTAATCACAAGATCGAAGCGCTGTGCGTTAAGTAATTCCAGTGCTTCGGCTCCGTCGCTTGCCTCGACGACCTGGTGACCCTCGTTGCGCAGGACTTTACAAATCAAGTTTCTGTTTAAACGGTCGTCTTCAACAACTAAGACGTTTGCCGCCATCGACTAAAACCCTCCGCGCGAATGTCGATTATAAATCGTGAAAAAAATACCTGTCAATAGGTCGTCGGATTTCCGACAGGTAGCGATTTGAAAGAATAAGGGGGCCGAGCGTGATTGTCGATCTTTTTAAAGGCCAAAACGAAACTTTTGACGGCGCAGAGACCGGGCGCGTAATCCGGCCTATTCGCGCAGCACGTCAGCTAAGGACTTGCAGCGCCTAGCCGCACCGAGTAAAGAGCCGTCCGTCTACAACCCGTGGCACGTTCCACCGGGTGTGATCCTCTGGCGAGATGTACAGGCAGAAGGCATCACCAAAGCAGAAATTCTCACACAAAAGTTCGTATCGCTCATCCCATGCTCGGGCATCTCGCAGAAGTTGGGCCAACCGGTGAGTACGGGTAACTTTTGAGTTTTTTAGCAGCTTCGGCGATGGAATACTTTTTCGCCATGCGGCTTTTATATCACAAAAGACTTGCGGTGAGGCGGGAAAAACAGCGTGAGAGGGCAGGACCGCGCTAGCTATTTTGACCCAAGCTACGTGTCATGTTGGATTTCAAAATCCGTGAAATCTTCCTGGCCGATGTATGTGATCTCGGTCAGTTCAATGTTTTTCTGTTTCGCAAATTCTTTCGCTTCTGTTTGGGTCCAGAATTTGGCAGCGTTTAACCTTAGGTCGGTTTGCCCTCCATCTTTGGCGATATAGCGAGTGCCAGGACGGCCAAACTGTGCGGGCCAGTAAAAGATCACGAACAGGGTGTGCTTTTTCTTTTTGCGCTTTGAGGACATTGCGGATTGTATATCACAAATCAACCCGCTCAAACAGGCTTCCAGTCTAAAGCTCGATGCCGCGCATGTGCCAGATCTTTAAGGATTTTTCATTGATTTATGTGCCCATCGCGCTACACTGAAAGCCCACCTGAAAGTGGCCTAGCCTGATCAGCGAAAAGCCGGAGCCCTCCTGCCCGGCCTGGCCCCCTTATCTCAAAGCAGGAGATCCGTCAGGAGGCGGACAAATGGAAAACCACCCGGACCATGCCAAAGTTATAGCGGAATTGAGAAAAGCGTTACTCGACGCTGATAAAAAGCAGAAGATCGATTGGATGCAATTCGACGACGAGAACCTTCTAAAGTGCTTCGCAATTCTATTTTGCTGGAGGCTAGACGGAATGATTCGCATCTGTGGGGTCTCGGGCGACATCTTGGGTACAGATAATAACCCCGAGAGCTGGACCGACGTTATACAAGACGTGAATCGTCGGCGGATAACTCTCAATGACCTTGCGCAGCTATATTTCGACGGAGTTGATTTTCCGGCAGTTTTGATTCTGGCCTACCTGGAGTGGCAATATAGGAGAGCAGGACGCGAGATTCTCAACCGGGTAGAACTGCGACCGGTGGGAAAACAGATTGTTTTCTGGGCCGATCGGTTCCCAAACTTCAGAGAAGAAAACCTCTTGAGGGTCTTAAAACCGCCTAAAACAATTCTCGCAAGGGGCAAAAAAATCAAACTGTCCGACCCTTTTCGCAACATTCCAAAAGATAGGAAAGAAATGGAGAGGCAAAGTCTTAACTTTTCGGCGGGGTGGAGTTTTACAAGAGCTTGCAAGGCGCACTCGTCGGGCAATGTTCGGTGCCCTTCTTAGCGATCGCGGAAACCTATCCCGCGCCAGAGGCATGGGAAAAGGTTTTTCCAAACTTGATTCAGGAGCAAAGAGCCGCACATGTAGCCGAGCTTTTACCCATTCTCAATGGTGATATGGAGAAGACGCCGCTCCAGGTTTTTAACGCGTATCGCCAGGCCTTTCGCGAAGAAGTTTCCTGGAGTGCGCAAAAGGGGGAGACAGGGGCGGTCACAGAAGAAGAAAAAGAACATATTTCCAAAATTCATTACGACGCATTGGAGCCGGAAACCCGTGACCCAGAACACGAGGAGCTCTTAGATCTTGGAAAACGTGTTGCGGAAGCGAAAAGGATTCTTTCCATGCGCATCTCAGATCTTGAAAAGAAATCTCCTCGAACAACTCGTCCTAAGATACGAAAGATCGCTGAACTGTACCTAGAGACTAAGTCGATTTCTGAAGTGGCTAAGGAATCCATGACGGCTAAAAAGACGGCCAGTAAAATCGTACTGGAACTAGGACTAGCGCCCCTTAAGCTCGTTAAACCCCGCAAAAAAGCCAAGTAGTTTCAGCCCGTTACAAAACTTTCCCCTTTTTTTTCTTCTCGTTGCCATTAATAGGCAAAGGAGAAGAACAAATGATCCTCGTTCAAATCACTAAGGATGGCGTTGAAAGGGTTTCAGTCCAGGCCGCCTGTGAAGCGGATCAAGATCGAGACCTTGAAATCTGGCCCCTCGTGCGTCGCGGACTCAATCGCTTGAATCGGGACCTTTCCAGGCGACAAGGATCAGAAAAATCATCCATCGAAGGCCCTGTCAGTAATGGGCGTTAAGATCATGGCCCGTGTCTGGAGGGGATTTTAATGCGCAAGCGCATGATAGATCCAGGTTTCTGGAACGATTCTAAGGTCATTAAATTAAGTATTCCCGCCCGCCTTCTTTACGTCGGTTTATGGCAGTATGCAGACGACGAAGGGTTTTTCCTCGACGACATTCCAGCGATCAAGCGAACTTTATTCCCGGACCAAAAATTCGATGTTCAAGGATCATTCACCGAACTTCACGGATTCCTCACTGAGTATTCAGTGAGTCCTCACGGAAGAGCATACCAAATCACACATTTTTGCGACTGGCAAAAACTCAATCGGCCAACCCCAAGTAAAATAAAGCCTTTTTGTACACTCACTGAGTCCTCACTGAATCCTCACGGAGTCCTCACTGAGGACTCACTGAGGACTCACTCTGAAGAGAAGAGAATAGAAGAGAAGGGAAGGGAAGCGGGAAGCACGGAATCAGACAAGCTGATTCCTGATTCTCTTTTCACTAACGAAGAGCCAAAGAGCGACCCCCCAAATTCCCCTCCATCTTCGAAGAAGAAAAAAACTGTGCCGCGCCGTGCCGGCATCCCGCCCGAGCTTCAACCGAGCGTTTCGCGCATTGTGGGAAAGATCAACGAGCTCGCCGGCGCCCACTACCATGAAGACAGGCCAGGGGCACTCAAGACTTTATTGGCTCGACTCAACGGCGGCGAAACCGAAGCCGACTGTTTAGCAGTGGTCGAAGACCGTTGGCAAAAGTGGGGCGCCGACAAGACGATGATTGAGCATTTCAATCCGACGACATTGTTCAGGGAGGAAAATTTCGCCAAGTACTTAGCCAATGCGCAGCGAAACGGCAACGGCAATGCGTCCTCCAAGGTCGAATTTTTGGACAACGACAGGGTCAGGGTCGACGGCTTCACTATGAGCCGGGCCGATTACGAAAGGCGATATGCAAAACGGCAAAGAGACGCCTAAGTTCATTGAGCCCGAAGAGGCGCGGATTCGCTGGCTGAAAAGTTTTGACTCCAAGGCCGGTCGCTATTTCCCTTCCGGCTTCAAAGCGCAGGATCAGACGGTCGGAGCGCTCTTGCGGGGTACCCTCACGGTTATTTGTGCCCGGCCGGGAATAGGCAAGACGGCGTTCTTGTTTGCCTTGGCTTACCGTCAAGCCCGCGCTGGTGTCCAGACGTATTTTTACAATCTCGAAATGTCGGTTGAGGGAATGTGGAATCGCTTGGCGTGCCTGCAGGATGAGAGCTTGAGACTCAAAGAACTGAACGAGGAAGAGATCAGCGACGAGAAAAAAGCCAGGCTCGCGGAATTATCTGCGGAGCTGGTGACATTTTCGCCGCGCTTTTTCGAGTCAACGGAAGCCCGAGAGATATTCGCCGCAGCTCAAGCAGCGATTGAGCCATCATCTCAAAGCGTGCTTTTTCTTGATTACATCGGGCTCATGACGGATAGAACGATCGGCCCGGATCGCTACAAAGTCGTGACTGAAGCGGCGAGGTGTCTTTCGGAATTAGCGCGCCGACTTAATATTCCGGTTGTTGCGGCGCAGCAGTTCAATCAAGCCATCGAAGGCCGAAGCGACAAGATTCCCAATCTGAGCGACTTGGCCGACAGCGCGGAGATTTCAAAAACCGCGTCAATGGTTCTTGCGCTCACTCGCGAAGAAGACGACATCCTAAACGTTTTTTGCATGAAAAATCGAAATGGGCCGATGCGAGTATCCTACGGGTTACGGTTCGACGGGCCGCGGGTTGCGGTAGAGGATTGGAAATGATTTTCACGGCGCCATACAGGCTCATCGGCGACAGTGCCAACCTCGCGTTGCATTTTCACCCTGAGCATCTAGCCGACTTGCGGGCATCCGGCTTAACCGATGAAACAATCCGCGCGGCCAGCCCCTACTCGATTCGTCTGTGTGACATCGAGCACTTCTTCCGCCGCGTACCATCCCAGATCGAGACGGCGCTTTGCTTCCCTTACCAGGGCGGCGAATTCGCCCGGGTTAAACTCTTTCCGGCAGTCGGAAAAATGAAATACTCGCAGCCGCCCAAAACAAGCGCGCGGTTATACATGCCGTTCAAGACTGGCGACGGCGCCGTCTACATTTGCGAGGGTGAGAAAAAAACCCTGGCCGCACATCAAGCCGGAATGAATGCGGTGGGCATCGGCGGGCTCTGGAATTGGCTTAGCAAGGGGCAACCGATCGACGACTTGCAGTTGATTGAATGGGACGGACGCGAAGTGACTATCATTCCTGATTCCGATGTGTTCAATCGCGTCGACTTGCTCCGCGCCGTCTACGCTTTGGGCCGCGAGCTTCAATCGCTGGGCGGCAGTGTCTACGTTGCCGAGATTCCGCAGAGTGACGCCGGCAAAGTAGGCCTGGACGATTACTTACTAGCAGGCGGCGAAGTGGCGGCGCTCGACCTTTTCAGAGTGGATCATCAGAAATTTAAGGGGCTCCAGTACTGGCATCGGGAATGGAAATTTAAAAAAGCAGTGAATTCTTTAATGGCGGCATGAAATGAAAAACGAGCGGGAAAAATGAAAACGGTTTTGAACGATGTGTGGGGTGTTGAACGAGCCGGCGGCGGATACGCGGCAAGCCTGGCTTTTGGGTGTTCGTTCCTTTCGGTCGGCCGTTTGGCGAACAGCTCTCTCCGGGCTGTTCGCCGGCGGTCGGTAGGACACAGGAGGATGGAATGTCGCAAACGCTAACAAGTTTCCGTTTCGAGGTAGTCCGCGCGGGCAACGATGAGCTGAAGCTGAGAATTTTCTTATTGCCTTTTGAACGTGGGATCGTCGGCAAAATCACGCTGGGGGAAATTGCGGAATTGATTCGGTACCTGGAAGGAACGTCGGACAAGATGATGAGGGAAAAAAAACATGAAGAAAACAAAGAAAAAGGAGAAAAATTATCATGAGTAAATCAGAGAAAATCCAAGCAGACTTTGGAGCGCTGCGGACCGAGATCCTCGCCGAGGTCGCGACGCATTTTGACCTCACCTTAGGCGAGAGAATCGTGCAGAAAATTCTCGATCGAGCGAGCGAGAGAGCTTCGAATATACAAAAAGCCGAGGCGGCCGCCGTCGCAGGGCGCGACGAAGCGCAGAAGCAGGCGGCTCTCTACGAAGATCGACGCGTACGGTTGGTGCAGGAGATCAAAGAATTAGCCACAGAGCGCAGTGATTTGCAGACCGCGGTGGATGGGCTTCGATCGGAATACGATGGCCTGTTACCGAAAGTGCAGGAATTGCGCGCCGAGCATCAATCCTACGTTGCCCGTGTCCAGAAAATAGCGGGCTGAAAGGAGCTACCATGGATCCACTCAAACGATACGATCTCGCGGCCGAATTCCGAGACAACGCGCCCGTCAGAGAATACCACGAATTCTTGGCCGAAAAGGGCTATCCGCAGAAGCTACTCGATGCGGCGCCTCGGGCTGAGCAGCTGCTAGCGGCCCATCAAAAGCTGGCGGCTAGAATCCAGAAGGAATATCCGATCGCGGGGAATCAGAACCGCCCGCCGTGGCTTCAGGATGCCATCGGGCAATTACACCGTAACTACGTGAGGCCGCTGCGCGATCGTCTCGCCAGCCTGCCACAGCGCATGAGGGACATGGCGCAAAAAATCAGGGATGCCAAGCCTCCCGATTTTAAGTTCTATTCGCCGGAAACTCTCGCCAAGCTCGACATTGGGCGGTGCGACAGTTTAATGAGTGAGCTTGCTTGGCTCGATCAATTTCCGGAAAGAGTTGCCGGCGAAGAGGCTCTAATCGTCGAGTGGCTTAACTCTCCGTCGGGCGGCGGCCAAGGCAGCACACCGCCGACACCGCAGTTCGCGCCACGGCCAAGTCCGGATGATCCTGACGACGGCGGTAAAGTGATCTCAGATAATTGGGATCCGCGGCGAAGTTGAAGCAAAACTAACTGTGGTGCCTAACGAAACGGAGTTGATATGGAAGATGACGGACCACTCGACGCGAGGAACGCCGCTTTGAAGGCGGAAATTGAAAGCCGGCCAGATTGGCCGCAAACGAAGCAGAGGATTGAGCTCGAACGTGGCGTTGGCCCAATCTCGCCAGCCGACTTGAATAGCGGCTCACCGGCCGACAAGGATGAGGCGCGAAACGCGGCTCTTAAAGCGGCCTTTGAATCCGGCAATCCCATGGAACTCACAGCCGCGGAAATGCAAGTCCAGCAGTCCTTGCGGCAGGAAATGGGCGATCACCAATACGAAGAGTTTCATACGGATGCCAGCACGGGACTGGCATCGATGTTCAAAACCCAAGAGGCAATGGAGGCATTCGTCCTGCAAAGCGGGATTCTTGATGATCCGGAAGATCTCAAGGAGGGGTATCGCTTGCTGGCAAAGCGCGGGGCGAAGTTGCGGGCAAGCTCGCGCCGCTGATCGATCGGTAAAGCAATGCACACGAAGCCCGAGCCGGATTCTCGCATGCTGGTGCAGCTCACGGTTGATGAGTTGCGCGAGCTAATCCGTGCTGAGGTGGCGGCTAACGAGAAGCCGGTCAAACTTTTGTACACGACGAAAGAGGCTGCCGGCATGCTGAACGTCGAGGAGAGCTGGCTTGCGAGCAAGGCGAGAGCCGGGTTAGTGCCCTTCAGGATGCTGGGTCACTACAGATATTTTTCGATGTCCGACATTGAAACAATCATTGACAATGGCCGTGTACCGGTGGTACAGGTGGGACATGACGGGCAAAGAGTTTCGGCGGATTCGGAAACACCTCGGGTTAAGTCAATCCAAACTCGCGACAGTGTTTAAGGTGACAGTGACGGCGGTGGCCAGGTGGGAGCGTGGCGAGCGGCCGATATCCGGGCCGGTTGCGCTCGCGATGAAACTCCTGCTCGAAAAAAAAGAGAGAGGAGACAAATAAACCAATGGCTATCAAGCAAACGGTAGCAGGTACCTGGGAAGTCGATCACTACTGGTTCGATACCGACGGCAAGCGGCGGCGAAAGCTCCGGACGTTCGACAAGCACAAGGATGCTGTCGCATACGAGAAAGAGGCACTAGCGCAGGTACAGAAGCGGGAATTCATCGCACCTAGCAAGGTGACTGTCGGCGAGAGGGCAACGAGCTGGCTTGAGCAACGTTTCGCTAACGGCAACTATGAGCGGTCAACCAGGATCGAGCGGGAAAACCATGTCAATCACTATATCATCCGGGAGTTCGGGTCTCTTCCAATTCAGAACCTGACGGTGGAGCAGATCGAAAAGCAGATGGTCGAGTGGAACAGAAAAGTCTCCGCCAAGGCGGTCAACAAAGTGGTGCGGACTCTTACGGAGATCATGGGCGAGGCGAAGCGCCATGCGGTGATTCGTGACAATCCCGCGGCGGAAGCCAAGCGGCTCAAACAGGGGGTGGAGGAAATAACACCGGACAAGGTTTTCACGAGGGATGAGCTGAGGCGGGTTATTGGGGCGACGGAGCCAGGGACAAGAGAACGGGCGGTTGTTATGACTTTGGCTTTGACGGGTTGCCGGATCGGGGAGCTTCTCGGAGCAAGCTGGGGGGATGATGCGTTGGACTTAAAGGCGGGCCAGTTTCATATTCGCACCACGATGGCGGATCCGGATAAGGGGGAACCGGTGACGTTCAAAAAGCCCAAGACTAAGAGCAGCGTCAGGACCGCGGATCTCTCGAAAGACCTCATCCACGAGCTTAAACTCTGGAAGCTCAAGTGTCCTCCCTCGGAGCGTGACCTCGTGATAGCATCGGATCGCGGACAGCCGGTGCGGCGAAGGGTGGTGAGCGAATTCTTGCGGGGCATTCTCAAGGAACTGAAGATCGAAAAGAAACTCTCTTCGCATTCGTTCCGCCATACCTTCGCGTCCCTCTTGCTGGCAGACCGGACGCCGGTCCCGGAGGTGAGTCACCGCCTTGGGCACAAAAACCCCAAGATCACGATGGAGACCTATGCGCATTTCATGCCGACTGAAAAAACTACCACGATCGACGATTACTCGGCTAGCATCATGGGGAATGTCTCCACGATGTCTCCCGGCATATCTCCAACACGCCAGGTAACGCCGGGTGACGCCAGGTGAGAGAATGAACTAAGTGGGCGAATTTTCAATATACTATAACTTGAGATCATCTCATAAAGACCTTATCTCATTTCAGGTGGTCGTGAACCCAGATAGAATCGTAGCCGAGCGACTCGGCTTCCCGCGCAACTTGCACAATCGACTCCGGCGATGCCAGGGGACCTGAGTTGGGTACTCTAATGCCGAAGGTAACCT
>Ga0184626_10000408_pt1 | contig 13164 bp, 12 predicted proteins | sample PLM3_60_b1_FD_133142 | JGI IMG/M metagenome (GOLD analysis project Ga0184626, IMG submission 133142) | Groundwater sediment microbial communities from an aquifer in East River, Colorado, USA - PLM3_60_b1 | ecosystem: Environmental > Terrestrial > Soil > Riparian zone | place: USA: East River... | reverse complement strand
CCTGACTTCGAGCACCGTTTCGCCCCGCTGGATTTCCTTCTTCTTGACTCTCAATAGAACTTCACGGCCTACCATCATGCGCGCCAGTTCAGGGATCGATGTTTCAGACACCCTTTTCGTGCCCATCATTCTCCCACCTCGCATGACACTGACCCGGTCGGCCACCGACATCACCTCGATCAGTTTGTGTGTGATGAAGATGATCGTGTATCCCTGCTTCGATAGTCCGCGAATCACTGTGATCAATTCATTTACTTCCTGAGGCGTTAGTACGGCGGTGGGTTCGTCTAGAACCAGTATTTTTGCGTTGCGTTGTAAAACTTTTAGAATTTCCACCCGTTGTTGCATACTCACCGGCAGGTCCCAGATGCGCGCAGTGGGATCCACCGGTAGATTAAATTTTTTAGCTAATTCATCCACCAGCTTATTTTCATTCTGCTGGTTTAAGAAGCCCGCCTGACTGGGTTCCATTCCCAAAAGGATATTCTGGGCGACTGTGAAAGAGGGAACTAGCTTGAAGTGCTGGTGAACCATTCCGATGCCATGTTTGATCGCATCATCCGGGTGATTAATCTCGACTTTTTGTGAGTCAATAAAAATTTCACCGGAATCCGGTTTGATCAAACCATACAGGATATTCATCAAAGTTGTTTTTCCGGCGCCGTTCTCACCGACAAGTGCATGTACTTCGCCGCTCTCCACGGAAAAATCGACGCCCTCATTGGCACGCACCTGAGCGGATGCAAAAAACTTGGTTATGCCTTTCATTTCAATTGCAAGCGTCATCGGCACATCCTTTAGATAGACCTCGGGGTAACACCCCGAGGTCTATTTCCACACAATCCTATTCAAACTATTGAGCGAGCAATGCCACACATTCGGGACTATCAGCCACGAATGCATCACACACTTTATATTCGCCGCTGAGGATCTTCGCGCGATATTCTTCCACAAGCACTTTAATATCAGGTATTTTTGCGGTCAGTTCCGCTGGACCTTGAGTTTCAAATGTGGTTGAGCCTTCGTCCCACGAAAGACCCGCGAAACCTTCCTTTAGACCGCGCTTCTGGAAGCCACCGGCAAAAGTGCCATCCACAACTAATTTGATCGGATCGAAGGTGGTGGACTCCACTTTCTTGAGACTCGAAACGATCACATGTCCGGGCTGGATGTCATCCTGATTAGAGTCCACACCGATGGCATAGAGATCGCGCTGAGCTGCAGCTTCGAGCACACCTTCACCCGAACGGCCCGCAACCTGATAGATGATATCAGCACCCTGGTCATATAGACCGAGCGCAGTCTCGAGCCCGAGGGTCGGGTTGGAAAAGTCGAAACCAAGATAGCTGACCAACACTTCGCAATCCGGGCAGACTTCCAAGACGCCCTGTTTGTAACCATAGAAGAACTGGTTCAAGCCAGGGGCATCTCCACCGACGACAGCGCCTACAGTCTTGGTTTGGGTCAGCGAGCCGACGATCAAACCCACCAGGAAACTGGATTCGTGAACGTCAATCTGGTAGGCGACCAGGTTCGGGGGCAGGGTCTCGAGGAAGATTTCGGATGGGGAGGCGAACTTCTCATCCGGGAATTCCTCAGCAAGGGCGACGAACATTTCCGTATCCATTGCCAGCCCAAGCACCAGGTCATAATTCTGGGCGATTGCGCCGCGCAGAGCAGTCTCATGCTCGGCTACACCGTTGGTCTCAATGATGTCGCATTTGACCGGCAGTTCCGCATTGGCTTTTTCAATGCCGCGCGCAGATGCGTCAATGAAGGAGCGGTCGCCCAACGGATTCGGCGTGATCAGCGCACAGGTGAATTGGGCCGCCGCTTCAGTAGGTGTCGCGGCAGGGGCACAGGCGGTGATTACCATGGATGCGACGGCCAAAAGGCTCCAAACAAAAAGCAAACGTTTCTTCATCTCTTTTTCTCCTATGTTTGATTGGTTTGTCTAAACTTTTCGACAGGTTGATGAATTATCGCGCCATCACCTCCTTAATTTAAAAAAAATAGAATCCTTGCATCGGACCACTTGTACGTGGACCGTTGACCAGGACCCTCAATTCTTGAAAGAGGCATTTTTTCAATCTGATTGCCTTATGGAACAGATAAGTCGATTATACATAAAAAGGCAGGTAAATCAATTTTAGTTTTTTTGAATGTTTGTGTTAAAAGCGAAACCCCGCCTCTTGCTCGATAGAATTGGCATCCACTTCAAAACCCTGCGTGCGGCAATAAGTCAGAAAAATCTATCAGTGCAGGTGTATCGTTGCATTCTTAAACTCGCTCGTTGATGCCGATTTAGTGGAGAATAAGGGAATACAATCTTGAAGGCTTGTATTATCGCTTTGTAATAGTAAAATTACCTTATGACCTCGTACTGCGAATACTGTAATTCTCACCCCGAAGACACTTTCAACAAAACGTATCACGATACGCAATACGGATTTCCGCTTAAGGATGACAACCTGCTTTTCGAGCGACTGATCCTTGAGATCAACCAGGCGGGACTTTCATGGATCACGATCCTGAAGAAGGCTGATAACTTTCGCAAAGCATATCATGATTTTGATATTGATCAGGTTGCGAGCTATGGGGAACAAGATCATGCGCGCCTGTTGGCTGATGCTGGGATTATCCGCAATCGCTTAAAAGTAAATGCCGCGATCGAGAATGCGAAACGTATTCAGGTGTTGAGCAGTGAATTTGGTTCATTCAAAGGCTGGCTTGATTCACATCACCCATTGACCAAAGAGGAATGGACGAAACTGTTCAAGAAAACATTTGTCTTCACTGGCGGCGAGATCGTGAACGAGTTCCTCATGTCCACGGGGTATTTGCCTGGAGCGCATGAGGCGGGGTGCCCGGCTTATAAAAAGGTGGCAAGCCTGCGTCCCGCGTGGATGCATCGCCGAAGGTAGTCTATAATTCATTGCATGCCACCCATCATTCCAACTGCGGAGCCTTTCTTCTTTTTAGGTGATCCGTCAAAACCTGCCTGTCTGCTGGTCCATGGATTCACTGGCGCGCCGAAGGAAATGCGTTCGATGGGGGAGTATTTGCATCAACAAGGTTTCACTTGTCTTGGCATCCGACTTGCTGGACATGCAACAAACCCTGAGGATATGATCCGTTCACGTTACAGCGATTGGATGACTTCTGTTGAAGATGGCTATCATCTGTTGCGCAGTTTTGCAGATCATATTTTTCTTGCCGGGCTTTCGATGGGAGGCATACTCTCGTTATTGATGTCCACGCGGCTCGCTCCGCGTGTGCGCGGCGTGATAGCCATGTCCACACCTCAGCGCTTGCCGAGCGATTATCCTGTTTGGCTCCTGCGGATTATCAGTAAAGTGATGAAGTACAGCCCAAAACGAAGAGGTGACCCGGGTAGTGGATGGTTTGATAAAAATGCCTATCAGGAACAAGTTTCATATCCGTATAACCCTGTCCGTTCGGTGGCTGAGTTGAAGGAATTGATCCTTGAGATGCGCGCGGCATACCCGAAAGTGGACGTGCCCGTTCTGCTGATCCATTCCAAGGATGATATGTATGTATTGCCGGAAAACATGGAACATATTTATGCAGGGCTTGTGAACGCGCGGGATAAGACAAAACTGTATATAACGGGATCCGGCCACGTCGTCACACGGGATGCGGCGCGCGCACAGGTGTTTCAGTCCGCAGTGGAATTCATCCAGAGAATCGAATCTTCAAGAGAGGCAGCTTGAATCGCAATCTCCTGTTCGTGGCGTCTGCATTATTGTTTTGGGGATTTGGCGAGGGGATGTTTTTTAATTTTGTGCCGATCTATCTGGATAAGCAATTTCTTTTAAGCAAATATCAAATTGGATTAATTCTGGGCGCGTTCGGTTTTTCGATGGCGATCACGCACATCCCGGCCGGGCGTCTTGCAGACCGCATCGGTCGGCGGCCCCTGCTGATCATTGCCTGGGCGTTGGGACTGTTTGCGACGCTGGTGATGGCTCTCTCTCAGACATTGCCCCTTTATTTAGCTGGCTTATTCAGTTATGGGTTAACTGCATTTGTTGCATCACCATTAAGCAGTTATGTGACTGCGGCGCGCGGCAAGTGGCCGGTGAGCACTGTACTCTCGCTTACCACCGCGACCTTTGGCATGGGCATGGTGCTTGGGCCAGTGACCGGCGGCTGGATCGGCGAGCATTATGGCATGCGCATGAGTTTTTGGGCGGCCGCTGTTGTATTCCTGTTTTCTAATGTCTTTATGTTTTTTGTGGATGCTCAACCCATTGACCAGCATGACCCTGAATCACCGCCACCGCATTTGATGAGCAATCGCCGCTTCATTGGTTTTATGCGCGTGCTTGCATTTGCCATCTTTGCCATGTACCTGGCTCAACCGCTCACGCCAAATTTCCTTGAAGGTGTACGCGGGCTTTCGTTGAGCGAAACAGGCTTGATCTTCACGGCAGGTGCGTTGGGGAATTCGTTGCTGGCAATTGCATTCAGCCGCGCGGACCCGCGCAGTGGTTTCTTGTTCGCGCAGTCGTTGGTAGTATTGTTTGCGCTTTTCATTTGGAAGGGCGCGAGTTTGCCTGTCTTTGCACTGGGTTATTTTCTGTTGGGAGGGTTTCGCGCTGGGCGTCCATTAGCAATGGCGCAGGCTCGCGAACTTGTGCATGATTCTCAAATGGGCGTCACTTACGGGATCATGGAAACGATCAGCTCGGTGATCTTTATTCTGACGCCTCCACTGGCTGGATTTTTATTTGAGCAGGATGCGACAATTGTCTATCCGCTGGCGATTGGTTTAATCGCTGCTTCGATCGTAGTGAGTTATTTATTTTCTCCGCACAAGGTGACAAATGCTTGAAATAGTTTCGTTCACGCTCGGGCCAGCACAGACGAACGCCTATCTTGTAGCGGACTCAGATACCAGGGAAGCCGTAGTGATTGATCCCTCATGGGATGGGCATATCATTCTGGAAGCTGCAAAAAAGCGCGGCTGGCGTATTGGGCACATGTGGTACACGCACGCGCACTTCGATCATATTGGCGGCGCGGGTGCCATTGCGGATGCGCTGAATCCGTTGCCTTTGGTGGCTTTGCATCCGAATGATCATGTATTGTGGCGCGCAGGTGGCGGAGGAGCGATCTTTGGCTTTGATATTGATCCTGGTCCCGAACCGACAATTGACTTTTATCAGGGACAGATCTTACGACTCGGGAACGTGGAATTTGAAGTCCGCTTCACTCCGGGACATACGCCGGGTCATTGCATCTTATACGTTCCCATCCCCGATCCTCGCGCTGAGCGGAGCGACCCGATAGGGGAGCGAAGTCGAAGCGTTTGCTTCTGCGGCGACCTGATCTTCGCAGGATCCGTCGGTCGCACAGATCTACCCGGCGGCAATTGGGACCAGTTGGTGGAAAGCATCAAGACGCAAGTATTTACTATGCCAGATGATACGCGTTTACTTTCAGGTCATGGCCCCGAAACAAGCGTGGGGAATGAGAAGGCGAGCAATCCGTTTGTGGGTGGGACGTAAATTGTCCTCACCCTGCCCTTCATGAAGCATCCCCGAAGTGGGCTCCCAATGGGAGAGGGGAAGTCGTCGCCAGAAAATTCGTCCACAAGGGGGAGAGGGAAGTCTTTGCAACGAAAGGTGGTAATTAAGAGAGAAAAGAGCCAAAGGTTTTGCCTTGGCTCTCGTACTTTACCCCTTTATCAACACGATCTCGCGTTGCGGTTCTCCAATATACTCCGCGCCTTTGTCTGTCATCACTACATCCTCTTCCAGGCCAAGATAACCATAATTCGGGACAGCCAGCCCTGGCTCGATCGTATAGACTTGACCCACTTCCAATTTTTGGTTGGGTGAATCGCCATACTTCTCCCATAGCGGACCGAGCAACGCGCCACCGTCATGTGCGACGCGTCCGAGTTGATGGCCGAGGGCGTAGGGATATTCGGGGTAACCTGAATCGAACAAAATCTCGCGCGAGATAACATCAATGGAATTTCCGGATGCACCTGCCTTCATGAACGCGCGCGATTTTTCAATTGCAGTTCGAAGCGTGATGAATCCACGCTGGACTTCAATAGGCGCTTCAGTTTCACCTTCCCGTAACACATATGCCACACGTTGAATGTCTGAGCAATAGTCCTCGTATTTGACGCCAAAGTCAAAATGGATGATATGTCCGCGTTCGATCTTGATCTCTGTGGGGCCGTTATGTCCAATAGGAGAATTGGGACCAGAGTTGACAGCAGGGCAGTTCTCCGCGGGCCATGCCAGGCCCACCTCATAATCTCTGGCGAGTTTGTGCATGTATTCGCCAACTTCGATCTCGGTCATACCAACTTTAACGAAGTCAAATGTCTTCCTGTAAATTTCATTTGTAATTTCAACAGCCCTGCGGATGCGCGCCAACTCGGCGGGAGTTTTTCGTCCGCGCAGAGCATTGATGATCGGTTCGGCGCTGACGAGTCGATCTGCGTACGGTGTGCCAGCGAGATACTCGCGCAGGAACTCGTACATGGCGTGAGTCAAACCGTCAGCGTGGACGTTGTTCTTCGAAGTGTTAACAGCTATTTGGTCCGGGTTGAGGCGGGTGATCGTGTCGCGCAGCAATCCGCTGACGGCGCTGTCATATCCGAGGATCTCATCGAATACATTGAGGCGTTGCAGGGCGTCCTTTTCGAGGTTGCCAATGATAGCGATCTTTTTACCTTTGCGCGTGAGGATGAGCGCGGAGGGCCAGGTGAGGTCATTTGCACCGATCAAAAAATCGAGCGCGGGATCACGCACACCGCTAGTCTCGCGCACGAATGTGAGCCATAGATCAGTTTCCTGTTCTTTTAGAATTTCAATGGCTTGGTTAACTTTTTCCTGAATGAGGGTCATAGACGGACTCCTTAGATCCCCTCTTCCTGAGGGATAGGGTGAGGGATTTTACTCGGGTCTTTTACGAGGAATAATAATATTGCCATCATCACCACAGACAATATGGTGGATAGACCAAATGTAATCACAAAGCCTTTCGTGTCTGCGACCCACCCGCCAAGCAGTGGAGCGATGATGGTGGCGGGCGCCGTCAGGGTTTGTGCGAGACCGATGTAAAACGGACGCTGGGCTTCGCCGCTGAAAGTGGTTGCCATTGTCATACCGTTTGTCCAAATGGAAACATTAGCGAAGCCGGAGAAGATGAAGATGAGAAAGAACCAATTGAGCGAGGGTGCGAACCACGCCAGCAATGAACTCAGTGTTGCCGCTCCCGCACCCAGGATGAGCATGGAACGATGCCCGATACGGTCACCGAACCAGCCCATGCCAACGTTGGCGACCATTTGCGAAATGGTGAGCGTGGCAGTCAGAAAACCCAGCGTGATGTTATCTGCGTTGAAGCGGCGCAGAGCATAGACGATATAGAACGAAAAGCCCATCGTTGCGAATTGGGAGAGGAAGCGCGAGACCAGGAACCAGTTGAAATTTTTGTCGCGCTTCAGGATGCGGCTTGCTCCCTGCCACATGGATGGTTGTTTCGCCTCTATGACTTTTTCTGTGTCTTCAGGTTCGCGCGTTAAAGCCAGCGCACCCCATGAAATGGTAAAGAAAATACTTGCGATGAAAAAGCAGGCGGCGAAGTCCCAGGGAGAATGAAGCCAATCCAAAAGATAACCTGCTCCCACCGCCGCGGCGCTGATGAAAAGATTCGCGACCGCGGCTTGCACGCCAAAGAACGTACCGCGCGCTTCGGGCGGAATGATCTTGGAGATCATGCTCGTCCATGGATTCGCGGTAAAACCGCCACCCAAGCCCTGCCAGGTGAGGAAGAGAAAGGTGATGATGAGACCCACTTTGATGCCGATGCTGGGGATGAGCAATGCAATGATCGCAAACCCTAAAAAAGGGATACGTTCGTGGATGGTCATTAAGAGCACTGTCCGTTTGTAGCGGCGCAGGCGCGACGTGTGGTTCGCGGTGAAGAGCTGTGGCAATAACCAGCCCGCGGAATGGATGGCGGGCACCAGCCCGATGAGCGTGGCAGAGTCTGTCATGGACGCGACAAAAAGCGGCAGGATGGTCCCGAAGGATGCAAACCCGAGCGCGATGCCAAAAAACCCGCCGTCGCTTAACCCAACTGTCACGTTGTATTTCACGTCTTCGCGTATTTTCTTTTCTAATGTTGTGAAGGGGAGCATAATTAATTTTACCATTCCGATTTTGGGGCTTGACAAAAATATCAAAATGCGTAAAATAAAAACGAACGTTCGTTCATTTCTATTTGCCAAAGGAGATATCATGAATACAACTGCCCGCTTTTCCGCTTCCGCCAACTGGCTTCAAACCATGAAACAGGAAGGTTTCTATTTTCGTCAGCTCGGAATATTTGTGATCGCCATTGGCTTTTACCTGCATCTGACGCGCCTGTTCGTTGGCGACACAATTTTAATAGGATATATTTTGACACCTTTGTTTGATCAGCTTTTTGCGATCCCGATGGCTTATGCGGGTATTGCAGGGATCATGAGTTGGAAGAGAATGGAGTTCAGAAGTAATGCACATAAGGCGTTCGTCCGTTTTATTGTGATCTATATTACTGTCAGCATCCCCATTCATGTTGCCACTTACTTTACCCGGTCCACCGAATTTACACGGATCTTTCCGATTTGGCTGAGTGCAGTTTATTTGCCCTTCTTCACGGCTGTCATTCTGGCTTTATTGCGCCTGCGCTATAACAAGTCTAATTAATAGTTGTATTGTAGAAATATATTTCCGACAGGAAACAGAATGATGAAAAAGGAAAAACAAACAAAAGGCGAAGTAACCCGCCTGGCAATCGAAGATGTCGCGCTTAGTTTATTCATGGAACAGGGCTATCATGCCACATCCATGCGGCAGATCGCAGAACGCGCCGAACTGGCATTGGGCGGAATCTATAACCATTTCACCAGCAAGGAAGAAATTTTTGAAGGCATTATTATTGACAAACACCCATATAGGAAATTACTGCCCGCTATTCTCGCTGCCGAAGCTGATACACTCGAAGAATTTTTTAAAAACGCATTCCATATTGTCATTACTGAGATGGGGGAACGCCGCGAATTTGTCAACCTGATGTTGATCGAACTGGTGGAATTCAAAGGGAAACATGGCGCCATGATGCTGAAGGAAATTGCCCCCAAGATGCTGCCTGTTTTCGAAAGGGTCATCAAATCGAGAAAGAACTTGCGCGTGACCAACCCTGCAGTTTTGATGCGTTCCTTCGTGGGTGCGGTCGTTTCCTACCTCATCACTGAAATGGTGATCTCAAATTCAGTCATCAGTAAATTGATGCCAAAAAATACCGAAGCTGTTTACGTGGATATTTTCCTGCACGGCATTCTCAAGGAGTCCGTATGAACTCAAGGTTACTGTCCATCATCCGTAAGGAATTTATCCAGATCTTCCGCGACCCGCGTACGCTGGCGTTGATTCTGGTGATGCCAATTATTCAATTATTTCTGCTCGGCTACGCAGCGACAACAAACGTGAAAAACGTTCCCATCGCCGTATGGGACCAAAGCCGCTCACCCGAATCGCGTTCCCTGTTGGATGCCTTCCGCGCCGCGGATTATTTCACGTTCGGCTACGACGTTCATTCCCAGGAGGAGATTCAGATTCTCATCGAGCAGGGAGATATACGCGGCGCGCTTGTTATTCCTCCAGATTACGCGCGTAAACTGCTGGAGGGCAACGCGCAAGTCTCGATGATCCTGGATGGGTCCGATGCAACAGTTGGCTCAACTGCGCTTTCGACCGCAAAATTGATCGGGCAGTCCCATTCCATCAAAGTGCTCACGGAACAAGCCGCACGTCAGGGACGCGCCGCCGCGGTCCAACCGCCGCTCGACGTCCGCACACAGGTTTGGTATAACCCGGATTTGCGTTCCGCGTACTTCATGATCCCCGGTGTGATCGGCATGGTTCTGTATGCCATCATGGCCATGCTCACCGCCACAGCCGTCGTGCGTGAACGCGAACGTGGCACCATTGAACAACTCATTGTCACGCCCATCCGTTCATGGGAACTGATCGTCGGCAAGGTCATGCCTTATGTCATCCTCGGGTTTTTCGATCTAGCCGAAGTCCTTTTCATCGGTCATTTCTGGTTTGGTGTTCCGGTAAGAAGCAATCTCTTTTTGGTCGTTGGCACAGCGGGCTTGCTGTTGCTTTCGAGCCTTGGCATTGGGCTGTTTGCCTCCACAATTGCCAACACACAACAAGAGGCACTGCTGACGGTCTTTGTCACAATTCTGCCCGGCGTCTTCATCTCTGGTTTTCTATTTCCGCTTGAAGCCATGCCAAAGTTTTTACAGATCGTTTCGTACGCCATTCCGCTGCGATACTATCTTGTCATCGTTCGTTCGCTTTTACTCAAGGGCGTTGGCTTTGCCGCGCTCCAAAATGAGATCATATCCCTGGCGCTTTTTGGCGTCATTATCATGGGCGCGGCCGCGCTGCGCTTCCGCAAACGTTTGGATTAACCCTCACCCCAGCCCTCTCCCAAAATGGGAGAGGGAGTTAAGGAGTTCAACATGCATAAACCCCCTATCGCTGTCCGTATTGTTGTCGCGTTGATCGTCATCTCCGCCATTGTATATTTCGGCCTCACTTCCCTGAAACAGGAAGATACCGGGCAACTCAAAGCTTCAGGCACCATCGAGTCGGTGACAGTCAACATTTCGCCTGAGATGGCTGGAAAAGTGAAGGATGTGCTGGTCGAAGAGGGACAAACCATTCGGATGGGTGACCCGCTTCTTTCCCTCGACGATGGCCTGTTGACCGCTCAACGCGCCGTCGCCGCCGCCCAGGCAGATTCTGCCAGGTCGGCAGTGTTCACTGCCGAATCGGCCCTTGCTTCGGCGCAGGTGCAATATGATCTGGCTTTCAATAATGCCGTGGCCCAATCTGATGGTCTTCGCACCGTGGATTGGTTTAGAAAAGAGCCTGGAGCCTTTAACCTTCCGTTGTGGTATTACAGCCAGACCGAGCAAATCAATGCTGCACTCACTGAAGTTGACAGCGCGAAAGCATCTTTGGCAGACGCAGAAAGTCAACTGACCTCCGTTCAGGGAAACGATACCAGTTCCGGCTTCATCAAGGCAGAGACGGATTTGGCAGCGGCTCGCGCGGGTTATCAGGTGGCCAAGAGTCTATATGACCGGGTTCAGAATGGCCTCAATAGCGAGGAACTATCACGGCCACAACTCATTAAAGTTTCAAGGGGCGATCTCTTTATCAGTGGTGTCAGCCAGGATATACGAGATTCCGCCAGGCAGACCTATGACGATGCCAAATTGCAGTTGGATGAGGCTGAGGCTGCTTATAATGCGGCCGCATCGACCGATGGAGCCAGGGAAGTCTTGAAGGCGCGCGCAGAGAAAAGCATTGCGCAGGAGCGCTATTACACCGCTTTGGACTATGCGCTTGGACTGCAGATAGGAGAGTCATCTACGGCTGTGGACGTAGCACAGAAAATTGTGGAGCAGGCGCAGGCCGCTGTGGCTCAATCTAAAATGGCAATTAGCCAGGCGGAAGCCAATCTTGCATTGCTTGATACTCAAATGGAAAAACTCACCATCTACGCGCCAATGGACGGTGTCGTACTCACGCGCAATATTGAGCCTGGTGAATTCGTCCAGCCTGGCGCAGTGGCGCTCACAATGGCAGATCTAAGCAACCTCACCATCACCGTCTATGTGCCCGATCCTCGCTTGAATGAAATTCAACCTGGGCAGCAAGCCACCGTCACCATTGACGTTGCCTCCGGCGAAAGCCCCACCTTTACAGCAGAGGTCATTCACATTGCAGATGAAGCCGAATTCACCCCGCGCAATGTCCAAACCGTGGAAGGTCGCAACAGCACAGTCTTTGCCGTCAAATTGAAAGTGACCAATAGCGAAGGCAAATTAAAGATCGGCATGCCCGCGGATGTTGTGTTCAAGTAAACATGAAATTATGTCATTGCGAGGAAGGCGTTCTTCCGGACAAAGCAATCTCCGGTTTGACGAGGAGACTACTTCGTCCCTCGCAGTGACATTGCACTCTGGACAAAACATGAATCTAATCTCTGCCAATAATATAAGCAAATCCTTCGGCAATGTTCACGCCGTCGATGGAGTCTCTCTCCAAATCCCGGCGGGTGAGATCTATGGGCTCGTCGGTGCGGATGGCGCGGGGAAGACGACGACCATGCGTCTGCTTGTTGGCGCGCTCAAAGCCGATGCGGGCGATGTGAATATTTGCGGGTATGACCTCAACAAACAAGTCGAGACCGCGCGGTCGCAGTTCGGTTATCTTTCACAACGCTTCTCAATGTATGAAGACTTATCGGTTCTCGAAAACATCCGCTTCTTTGCCGAAGTGCGCGGACTAAAATCCAATGAATGGCTGCCGCGCTGTAATGAGATCCTCGAATTCGTTGGGCTTGAAAAATTCAAAGATCGGCGCGCAGGACAACTCTCTGGTGGCATGAAACAAAAACTTGGGCTGGCTTCTGCACTGGTCACACGCCCAAAAGTTTTGCTCCTTGATGAACCCACCACCGGCGTTGACCCCGTCACGCGCCAGGATTTTTGGCAGCTAGTTATTAAGTTGGTTTCTCCCTCTCCCGCTGGGAGAGGGACGTCCGAAGGACGGGGTGAGGGAGAAGTCGCCGTCATCATCTCCACGCCCTACATGGACGAAGCCTCACGTTGTCATCGCGTTGGATTCATGAAAGATGGAAAGCTCATCGCTGAAGATACGCCATCCAATTTGCGGGCGCGGCTGAACGGACGCGTCCTTGAGTTGCGCGGTTCGCCCATCGGTCTTCTCCGTCGCGTGGCGCACAAGGATGAAGATGTGGAAGACGTCCAGGCATTCGGCGATAGACTGCACATCCGTGTCGGCGAGAATAAGGCTCAAGATGTCCTCAGCCGGCTCAAGTCTAAGATAGGAAGCGAGGGCGGTCAGGTGGATGAACTCCGTATTGTGAATCCGGTCCTCGAAGATGTCTTCATCGCATTATCGGAGTCCAAATGAGCGAAGCAGTCATCAAGGTCGAAAATCTCACGCGTCGCTTTGGCGATTTCATGGCGGTCGATCACATTAACTTTGAAGTGGGCGCGGGTGAAGTGGTCGGTTATCTCGG
>Ga0184626_10000404_pt1 | contig 13209 bp, 7 predicted proteins | sample PLM3_60_b1_FD_133142 | JGI IMG/M metagenome (GOLD analysis project Ga0184626, IMG submission 133142) | Groundwater sediment microbial communities from an aquifer in East River, Colorado, USA - PLM3_60_b1 | ecosystem: Environmental > Terrestrial > Soil > Riparian zone | place: USA: East River... | reverse complement strand
TCGTCTCGCTGGCCGTCACGCGAACGGCCGACGGTCAGGTTCCCACCGCCGCTGACTCCGTCGGCTGCAACGAAGAAGCGCCCAAAGCGGTCAAGACAGGAAGTGCCTCACCGACCACGGGCGACCACGTCCGGGCCGATAGCGCACGCGCCGGCGCGATGACCACGAGCTCCATCGATGTCACGCGCACAGTCATCGAGTCGTCCGATCCGCAAATCCACGGTATGAACGCGGAAGGAGCAAAGAACGCCACGTACCAGGCCGCATACCGCAGTTGCATGAGACGAAAAGGCTTCTAAGCGGGAACCCCGGCCGCCACGGCCCGCCTACAGATCACGATACTTGTCGGCATCACGAAGTTGTTGCGCCTGGTCTTCGACCTTTTTGCTTTCACGCAGCCGGTCCTCCCACCGCTTCTCCTCTGCCAGAGCAGCGGCGTCGTTGGCGGTCGTGATCCACTTGTCGATGTGCTGGACCCACGACGCGACGTGAGCCTCGGCACTCTCGAAGCTAAGTTCCGCGTCCCGGAAGGCGACACGCTGCGGATTGATGATGCCTCCACGCTCTCCGGCACCCCGGAACACCTGGATCCAGTCGGCCATCGGCTTGTCGTTGAGAGGGATGCTCCAGACGAACTCGCCCCGCTTTTGCTTGGCTGGCACTGGACCGGAAAGACGCCGCATCGGCTCCATCTTCAGCCCCTTCTCGCAAAGATTCGTGGTGTCGCTGCACCGCAAGGCCGTGGCGAACAGCTGAGCAACTCAGTCAGAAGGACGCGCGTAGGCGACGTCGAGCGTGCGGCCCGGTACGCTCGTCGTGCGGGGCCGCAGTCACCGCCATGAGCACACAGCGGCAGCCCGGATGAATCGGGGGCACCGTATCCCCCCCGTGCCCCACCTCGTGCCCGTTGAAGGATTCGCACACCGCACACCGCAGCCCGTCTTCTTGCTGCACGATTCGCGCGCGTATCCCCTGTCTCGTATAGTGGCCGAGCGCCGTGGCCCCGCGCCTGAGCGTGTCGAGCCACTCGAAAAGGAGATCCAGTTTCCGCAGCCGGTAGGCCGCGCGCGCGGCCAGCGACGTCTGGGGCGCGGGGACCACCTGCAGGCCGTCCCACCGCGCGGGGAACGTGCCACGCTCGGCGAAGATGGCTTGCCAGCGATCGAACTCGGGCCACGTGAAGACGCGGTCCGCGAGGACGGTCACGGCCGCTGCCGGCGCCGTGCGGGCGGCCGCTGCGCGGGCGCGGCCGATCTTGAGGAACTCGACGACCGCCTCGCGCTCATCGTCCGAGAAACCCTGAATGCTATCCAGGGCGAGCGCCACCGCGTCGAAGCTCTTGCTCACCCGTCGAGCCCATCGAAGCCCGCCGAGCGCTTGAAGGCCTTGCAGCGACGCGTTTCGTTCTCGAACATGCGTTTGACCCGCTCCTCAGTACGAATTATATACCATTTATTTCATATATAATGTCTGGTAGTATCGGCGTCGTCTGACCCGGGAATCGGTTCACGGGAACCCTGCGCCTCGTCAGACCACGACTCCAGCGTCCGCGTTTCTCTGGAGCGTGCATGAACTCACAGCGTGGAAGCAACAAAGGAGGCGCCCCATGGCGCAGAAACTGTTCATCGGCGGTCTCGCGTTCTCCACATCGACGGAACGGCTTCGTGAAGTGTTCGCGGCTGCCGGCCAGGTCGAATCAGCTGCCGTCGTGACCGATCGTGACACCGGTCACTCACGCGGCTTCGGTTTCGTGGAGATGGCCACGGCGGAAGAGGCCGATCAGGCGATTGCGCAGTTCAACGGCAAGGACCTCGACGGCCGCCAACTCCGCGTGGAGAAGGCCTCGTCCGGCGGTACCCGTGGCGGTGGAGGGGGGAACTCACGCGGCTTCGGCGGATCCGCACGCGGAGGACGCTGGTAAGCCACCTGCCTCATACAGACCCGGGAAGAAAATACGTTCGCCTAGAATCAGGAGGGCTCTCATGCAACTGCAAGCACCTTGGCTGAAACCAGCGGTTTGGGGTGTGATCGGCGGCGGGGTCGCAACCATGATCGTGGGCTTTTCATGGATGGGATGGGTCCTCGGCAGCACCGCCGAGCGGGCCGCGGTCGAACGTGCCAGCTCGGCCGTGGTCGTCGCGCTCACCCCTTCCTGCGTCGCGAACTTCATGCAGCAGCCTAACGCGGCCACAAAGCACGCGGAGTTCCTGAAGATAGACTCGTGGAGGCAACGGCAGTTCGTCGAAGAGGGCGGCTGGGCCACTCCGCGCGGGGGCAAGACGCCTAACTCCGGGGTAGCGAGTGCGTGCGCCGAGGAGCTCGTGAAGGCCAAGACGTAGCCGGCGGAAGAGCGCGGGCGCTCGCGGCGTTCGGCTCGACAACGAGACGGAGTCTGGCCGGCACCGAGGGGGCGCCATGTGGATGATCGGTTCTAAAACGCCGAAACGAGCACCGGGCCCTCTGGATGAAACCCAACGAGCGCTCGTCAAGAAGAAGTTGGAGATCTTGCGGCAGGCGAGTTTCGGCTTCACGCAAGACCGGCTCGTGCACCTTCAAGAGGAGGACTTGAAGAGCTGGACGGATGAGTGTACGGGCGAGCTTCGTCGGGAAATAGCATTGGCCGCACCGTCGCATATCAAGATTGCACTGATCGATTTTCGTGCGCTCCGATGCGTCTCTCTTCAGTGTCTTCCGCTGTAGATGGACTCGCGTGACCTCGAACTCAGCCGAGGACGATTCGGACACGATGTGTTGTCCGGTCGTTGGCGAGCCCGATGCTGAGATCGCCGTCGAGGGAGACGCCGTCGACCTCCACGGACGACACTCCCCGCGACGCATTCCGTGGGTTCTCCACAACGAGGTCATAACGCGCGGAGCCGTAGCGGAATACCAGTTCGAAGCCGTGCCATGCACGCGGGATACACGGGTCGACCACGAGCCGCGTGCCGCGCAGCCGGAACCCGAGAATCGACTCCAGCCCGGCCCGATACATCCACCCCGCTGATCCCGTGTACCACGTCCAGCCCCCGCGCCCGACGTGCGGCGGCTCGGCGTACACGTCCGCCGCGACGACGTACGGCTCGACCTTGTAGCGTTGGACGCCCGCTTCGGTACTGGCGTGGTTAATCGGATTCAACATCGCGAAAAGCTCGGCGGCCTTGTCCCCGTCGCCGAGCGCCGCGAAGGCGATTACCGACCAGATCGCCGCATGCGTGTACTGCCCGCCGTTCTCTCGGACGCCAGGCACATATCCCTTGACGTAGCCGGGCTCCAGGGACGTGTCGTCGAACGGCGGCGTGAACAGCAACACGACGCCGTCGGCACGACGCACGAGATGTTCGTCGACGGCCGCCATGGCGCGCTCGCGGCGTGCCGGGTCGGCGGCCGCCGAGATCACGCTCCAGGACTGCGCGATCGAATCGATGCGGCAGGCGTCGTTGACGGCGGCCCCGAGCGGCGTCCCATCATCGAAGTAAGCGCGCCGATACCAGTGGCCGTCCCAGGCCTCGCGTTCGAGCGACTCCTTCAGCGCATGCACGTAGCTCCGCCACCTCTCGGCGCGCTTGCCCTCCCCGCGCGCGTCGGCCAGGTCAGCCCATTGAGACAGAACGGTGTGAAGGAACCACCCGAGCCAGACGCTCTCACCTTTCCCTTCGGCGCCCACCTCGTTCATCCCGTCGTTCCAATCCCCGGTACCCATCAGCGGCAGGCCGTGCGGTCCGGCCGTCAGGCTGTGGTCGAGCGCGCGCGCGCAGTGCTCGAAGAGCGTGCCCCGCTCGTCGGAGGCACGGGGCTCGAAGTATGACTCGGTCTGTCCAACTGCGAGCTTGGGCCCTTCGAGGAAGGGGACGACCTCGTCCAGGACGGCACCGTCGCCGGCGACCTCGACATACTGAGCGACGACGTACGGGAGCCAGACCAGATCATCGGAGATACGGGTTCGGACGCCGCGACCGCCGGGCGGGTGCCACCAGTGCTGGACGTCGCCCTCGACGAATTGCCGCGCCGCGGCGCGCAGCACGTGCTGCCGCGCCAATGCGGGCTCGGCCACCGCGAGCGCCATCACGTCTTGAAGCTGATCGCGAAACCCGTAGGCGCCGCCGGCCTGATAGAGCGCCGATCGCGCCCAGACCCGACACGCCAGCGTCTGGTACAGCAGCCAGCGGTTGAGCAGGATGTCCATGGAGCGGTCCGGCGTCTTGACCTGCACCGTGCCGAGTACCGCGTCCCAGCGCTCGCCGACAGCTCGCAAGGCCGCCGCCACGTCATGAGTCCGGTAGCGAACGATCAGCCCCCTCGCCTCCTCGGGGTTCGCCGCCTCGCCGAGGAAGAACACGACCTCCGCTCGGCCTCCAGCGGCTAGCTCGATCGTCGTCTGGAGCGCGCTGCACGGATCGAGGCCGGCACCGACCCGTCCTGAGAGCCGGCGTCTTGGCGCGAGCGCCGCCGGATGATCCGGCGTGCCGTTGCGTCCGAGGAATTCCGTCCGGTCGGCGGTCCACGCCGCTTGGGTCCCGCCGAGGTCGGCAAAGGCGACGCGACCGCCGAACTCGCGCCTCCACGCGTTGCGCGCGAACATTGCGCCCGTCTTCCCGTCGATCTCGGTGACGACGAACGGCGCGGCCGCGTGCCGCGACACGCCAAGGACCCACTCGACGTAGGCGGTCACGGACAGCCGCCGCGGTCGTCCGGACTCGTTCGTCAGCGTGAGACGCGAGATCTTGATGGGGTCGTCGAGCGCCACCAGCTGCAGCAGCTCGAGCGCGATCCCGTGCGAGACGTGGTCGAAGCGCGTGTAGCCCTGCCCATGCCGGATGACGTAGGGCGAGGCCCCCTCGTGGATCGGGAGCGCCGTCGGCCCCCACAAATCCCCAGTCTCTTCGTCCCGGACGTAGATGGTCTCGCCCGGCGGATCGCTGACCGGATCGTTCGACCAGGCGGTGAGCTGGTTCTCGCGACTGTTGACCGACCACGTGTACCCCGAACCCGACTCGGAGACCTGGAAGCCGAACCCCGCATTGGCGATCACGTTGATCCACGGCGACGGCGTCCACCGTCCCGCATCGAGGACCGTCACGTATTCGCGCCCATCCCGCTCGAAGCCACCCAGGCCGTTGAAGAGCTCGAGATCCGGCCGCCGGGCCGTCACACCCGTCGGCGCGACCGCCGCCCGCCGTGGCTGAGCGGGCGGCGCCGCATCAGGCCGCTGCGCGCGCGCCACCTGGTCGGCCAGCGTCCCGCGCCGGCTCGACAGCACCACCCGCGCCACGGACTGGAGCACGTCACGTTGCGTCGCCGTCACGCGGTCCGCTCTCAAGATGTACACGTTCCCGCGCAACCCAAGTCCATCGTGGGGTCCCGCCGACTGGCTCGTGCGGAGCAGCGTCTCCAGCAACGCCTGCAGATCCTGAACGTACGATGGCGCGCGTTCGTTCAGGATGACCAGATCGACCGCAAGCTGCTTCATCCGCCAGTACTCGTGCGCGCGGAGGAGTTGCCGCACGATGGCCACGTCCTCGGGCTCGTCGATCTGAACGAGGACGATCGGGAGGTCGCCCGAAATCCCGTGAGCCCACAACGCGTCGGGGCCGCCCGTATGACGCGTGAGGACGTCCGCGGAGGGCCGGAGCGCCCGCTCCGAGTAGAGAACGCGGCTCGCGAGACCCTGGAAGAGGTGTGCCTCGTCCGGGCCGATCCCGAGGTGGTGCTGTTGAACCTGCGCCTGCGTCCACGCCAGCGTCGCGGCGCGGTCGAACGTCGCCGTATCGCGATATTTCTCGGCGAGGCCGAGGGCCTCCGCGCGCGACGGCGCGACGAGCGTCGAGAAGGCGACGCGCACGGTGTCGCGCGGCGGAAGCCGCACGCGGCGTCGCAGGCTCACGATCGGGTCGAGCACCGCGCCGGTCGTGTTGGAGAGGGGCTGGCCGTCGATCACCGCCGCCGGCGTTCGGATCCCGCGCCCGCGGCCGAGGAACCGCGCTCGGTCAGTTTCCCATTGCAGCTCGCCGACCGGGTCCCCTTCGACGACCGCCACGTGGGCCAGCCAGACCGGGACCTCGCCGCGGGACCGCGGCCGGCGTGTCGCCAGCAGAGTGTCGAGCTCGGGGATGCACTCCGTCTGCACGCTCAGATTGGAAAACGCCGGGTGGGCCGCGTCCGCCGCCGGCGGCGCCAGGACAACCTCGGCGTACGATGTCAACTCGATCTCCCGGCTCTTCGTCCCGAGATTCGTGAGTGAGACGCGACGCACCTCGGCATCGTCCTCCGGTGACACGATCACCTGGAGCGTGGTGCCGATGGCGCCGTCGCGCCGAACGATCTCCGCCCGATCCTCGGAGAATATGACCTCGTAACTGTCCGGTTGACCTCCGCGCGGCTGGTAGCCGGCCGACCAGCTCTCACCGCTGTCGACATCGCGAAGGAACACGTACGTGCCCCACGCGTCGCGTGTGACGTCTTCCCGCCACCGCGTGATCGCGAGATCACGCCAGCGACTGTATCCCGAGCCCGCCGTCGTCAGCATCACCGCATATCGTCCGTTCGAGAGCAGCTGTGTGCGTGGTAGCGAGCCGTGTGGCGAGGTGAAGTGCCTCACGACCGGCGGAACGAACTCGCGCACGTCACCGACGGCCTTCACCTCGTCCGCACGTGGCCGGGCGACCGCCACGTCACGCGGCGTCCGTTCTTGAAGCAGCAGCTCGGTGGCCTGGACGATGGGCTCGGCATGGAAGCGCGCGCGCATCGCGCCGTCGTGGACGACGTTTGCGATCGCGACGACCACCATGCCCTGGTGGTGCGCCATATAGGCGCGAATCACGGCGACCTGGGCCACCTCCGGAAGCCGGGCTGCGGTGTAGTCGAGCGCCTCGTAGAAGCCGTAGGCGCCGCTGGCCCCGGCGGCCGCCAGACGCCGGAAGTTCTGAATCGCCGCAGTCGGATCGATCATCGCCGCCAGGCCCGTCGCGTAGGGCGCGATGACGACGTCCTCGCTGAGTCCGCGTCGCAGTCCGAGCCCCGGCACACCGAAGCTCGAATACTGGTAGGTCATTTCGAGATCTCGCGCGTTGAAGCCCGACTCCGACACACCCCACGGCACGCCGCGCTCGGCGCCATACCTGATCTGCCGGCCCACGACGAGCCGCGATGTCTGCTCGAGCAGGCTGCCCGCCGGCGCGCGCATGACGAGCCCGGGCATCAGGTATTCGAACATCGATCCCGACCAGGACACGAGCACCGAGTCCAGTTCCACCGGGGTGAGGGCTCGGCCCAGCCGGAACCAGTGCGAGACGGGGACGTCGCCCTTGGCGATCGCGACGAAGCTCGCGAGACGAGCTTCCGATGCAAGCAGGTCGTACCGACCGGGGTCGAGACTGCCGTCCGTGACGCGGTATCCGATTGCAAACAGCTTCCGCATTGGATCGAAGAGAAAGCCGAAGTCCATGGCGCCCGCCATCGCCAGAGCGCCCCGGGCGAGGATCGTGAGACGACGAATGAGCGTCTCGGGCATGTCGAGGTCACGCGCGTGGCTTTCAACGGTGGCGCAGAGCGCCTCCGCCCAGACGAGGACGTCCGTTTGCGCGCTCGCGGGATCTTCGTCGACCAGCGCTCGCGCGATGTCCCGCACCGCTTGAGCGCGTGCCTTCAGCACCGCGAGCCGCGCGGCCCACTCCGCCGAGTCGGGCGGGGGCTCCTGGACGGTCGCCGTGACGGCGTCGATAGCCTCCTCCAGGCGCCCGCGGGTGGCCAGGCCGGGGCGTGCATCGCCGGCCGCCACGACCGTCGACAGACGGACGAGCAGCGCGGTGTCTTCGATCCCGGCGAGCGCCGACCGATCGAGACGCGGGCGGTCGATCATCTCCTCACAGGCGTGCGCGAGCGCGATGAGATGGCCGGCGAGATTGCCGCTGTCGACCGACGATACGTACTTCGGCTCGAGAGGATAGCAGTGCTTCGTGTCGTACCAGTTGTAGAAGTGGCCGCGGAAACGCTCGAGGGCATCCATCGTCTCGAGCGTGGCCTCGAGACGCTCGACAGCGTCGAGCGTGCCGATCCAGCCGAAATCGCGCGCGGCCACCGTGGACAGCAGGTACAGTCCGATGTTCGTGGGCGACGTGCGATGCGCCACCACCGGGCTCGGCGTTTCCTGGAAGTTGTCGGGTGGCAATGCGTGGTCTTCGGGACCGACGAACGTCGCGAAGAACCGCCACGTCCGCCGCCCGATCGACCGGAGGGCTCGCACATCCTCGGACGAGAGCGGCTGGGTGACTGCTGTCCTCCGAGGCACGCTGATCCATCGCGCCACCGCCGGCGACACGGCCCACAGCACCAGAAAGGGCAGCGCGGCGGGCCAGGCCTCTGGTCGCCCCCACGCGACGGCAACCGACGCGGCGGCGGCGAGCGCAACCCCGCCGCCCATTCGACGGCAGAAGCCACGGAGATCGAGACGGAGGCCGGCTTTCGCCTGCGCCGCGGTCACCCATTCCAGCAGCCTACGATGCGTGACGTACACGCGGACGATCGTCCGCACGATCGCATCACTCATCAGCCACGCCTGGTGCGTCAGCATCGTGATCGTGAGCCCGATCTGCGAGGCGGCCAGGACGACGTCTCTCCCCACCGCGCGGGTATGGCTGCGCTTCGAGATGCCGCGCCCGTGGGGGACCAATCCGCCCAGCACCGGCAAGAGCAAGGGCACGGCGACGGTCGCGAGGATGAAGACGCTCCACATCGACGGCGACGTGCCCGGGATTATCCACGCGACGACGAGTGCCAGAAAGGCGGCCGGCGCCGACACCGTACGACGTAGGTTGTCCAGCATCTTCCAGCGCCCGATCACCGGGATTCGGCTTCCAAGGATCCACGGAAGCAGCTGCCAGTCGCCGCGCGCCCATCGATGCTGGCGCGCCGCCGCGACCCCGTAATGCGATGGAGCGCTCTCGAACAGCTCGACATCGGTCACGAGACCGGCGCGCGCGAACACACCTTCGAAAAGATCGTGGCTCAGCAGCGCGTTCTCCGGCACCCGTCCCACCAGCGCCGCCTCGAACGCGTCCACGTCGTAGATTCCTTTGCCGGTGTATGACCCTTCCCCCCAAAGGTCCTGATAGACGTCGGACACCGCTGATGCGTACGGGTCGACCCCCGCCGGGCCGGACGAGAGGCGCTGGAAGAACGAGCCCTCGCGTCCGGGCAGCGGCGGTGTGACTCGGGGTTGAAGCACCGCGTATCCTTCGACGACGCGCCGCCTTCCGGGATCGAACCGTGGTCGATTGAGGGGATGCGCGATCGTCCCGACCAGCCGCTCGACCGCGCCTCGAGGCAGCCGCGTATCGGCATCGAGGGTGATGACGTAGCGAACGCCGGCCGGAGCGACGGCGCCCGTAGGCACGAAGCTGGTGTCCGTCGCCCCTCGCAGGAGGTGATTGAGCTCGTGGAGCTTGCCCCGCTTGCGCTCCCACCCCATCCACGCCCGCTCGCTCTCGTTCCAGAGCCGCCGGCGGTGAAAGAGAAGGAATCGCTCGCCGCCATCCGGCGCGGCACCGTGACGCCGGTTCAGACGGGCGATCCCCTCGCGCGCGGCCCCCAGCGTTTCGTCATCGCCCGGCATGCTCTCCGTGGGCGCATCCAACCAGTCGGAGAGGATGGCAAAGCGCAGATCGCCGTTCGGATTCGCCAGGTAATGCACTTCGAGCCGCTCGATCTGCTCATTGACTTCCGCGCCGTCCGTCAACAGCATTGGCACGACGACCATGGTTCGCAGATGCGGTGGCACGCCGTCGCGCAACTCGAGTCGAGGCAGCACGGCCGGCGTCACCAGCGCGGTGACGCTTCGATTCAGCAGAGCGATCGCCAGGTCCGAAGCCGGGACGACGGCCAGAAGTGCGAGCACGAGCAGGCTCACCGGCCCGACGTCGGATGCCCCTGCTGCGAGGAGTGGCAGCGTGAACATGAAGCCACTGAGGACGGCGATCGTTCCCAGATATCCGGGCGTCGCCGCCGCGACGTAGGTACGCAGCAGCCGGCGCATTCGCCGCGCGCGGTAGCCGAGCGTCCGCTCGAAGGCCTGGCGCCCGTTGCCCATGAGATAGAAGCCAGGATCGGTCCGCCGGTCGTCGTCTGCCCCGTCCGCGCGGTGCGTGTGAGCCATGGCCTCGCGTGCGACTTCCAGCTCGGACCGGCCCGAACCCCGCGCGAACTCTTCGACGGCGTGCCGGTAGGCGTCTCGGGTCGCGAAGTCCATCGCGGCGTAGTTCGGGCCGGCTCGCAGCACCTCGTCAACGAGGCTGACGGTCTCGAAGAACTGCGCCCAGTCCAGCGCAGACATCAGGCTCATGCTCATGATCACGTTGCGGACGGTCACGTTCATCGCGGCCTGCCGCTGATGCTCGATGCGGACAATGTCCTCGGACGTCCTCCCCTGCGCTTCCAGCCGTTGATCGAGCCAGCGCAGGGCCGGAGTCACTGCGCGATCTTGCTCCCGCAGTCGCTGGACGAGCTGCACCGCGAAAGCGGTCACGAGCGGGCTGCCCTCGAATCGCTCGAGGCCCTTCGCCGTCGGCGCGACATCACCGTCGCCAACGCCGAGCAACTCGTCCGCCAGGGCGTCGGCCTCCTGGCGCGCCGCGCGCCCGCGAACGATGCTCTCCGCCAAGCGTCGAAGATTCTCGACGAGCACGACGCGCAGCGTGATCGCCACGGCCCACAGCTCGCCCATGGTCAGCGGCTGCACGCGCTGGTAGGCGCGCACGAACCGCCGGAGCGATTCGGGGTCGAGCCGGCTATCGGTGTGGGCAACGAACGCCCAGGCGATTCCGTAGACGCGCGGATAGCCGGCGAGCGGCCCCTCGGCCAGCTTGGGCAGCTCCCGATAAAACCCGGGCGGCAGGTCGGCGCGGATCTCGCGCAGCTGTTCGTCCACGACGTGGAAGTTGTCGACGAGCCATTCCGCCGCCGGGGTGATCGCGCGCTCCTCACGGATGGCATTGGCGATCACGCGATACGACTCACGGAGCACGCGACCGTTGTGATCGACGCGCGGCAACAATCGCCGCCCCCGGCCCGACTGCCTCATGACGCGCTGGGCGACCGCCAGGCTCTCGGCGTGCTGCTCGAGGCGCTCGATGCCGAAGAGCTCGGCGCGGATCGGATCTTCGGGAGACTTCCGGGCGATTGCCACTATGCAGCCCGCCGACGGGAACCTTGAGCTAGTCGCATGACAGTGCCGGCACAGCCAGGATCGTGGAACTGGCTTCTGATTGTCCGCGCAGCACTATTATCTCGAGCGCTCGCGAATTCTCTTCAGGCGCTCCGCCGCGAGCCCTCCCTCTCGGAGGTCATGTAAGACGACGGTCAGCAAGCTCGCTGCGACAAATGCGATGACGACCGTGCGTCCGCCAATTCAGCTCGCCGAAGTCCAGCCCACCCGCGCACTTCAATCATCCATCAGGACGCCTCCTCGCCACTCGCGAGGCGATGGCGGAGGTCTCGGCGTCGAAGCCGCGCGTGGGCGGGGACCGCGGCGCCGACCTTCTCGACAACCAGCTGCGCGGGCGCGTGTGGCCAATGCTGAACTTCGTGGCATCGCGCCAGGAATCCAGCGCCCTAGCTCGTACGTCTCTTGATGGGGCGAGAGTCCGCGGACGCAGCGTGCCCATCATAGCTCAACGCGTGCTCAACCGCCCGTATCTCGTGATGCGCCCGGTGGTTGTTCCGCCGGCTCCGGCGGAGCGGCCGGGCCTGTCATCGGGACGCAACTCGCCGCGGGGCGTGGGTCCGCCGATTGCCGGCGAAGCGACGGCGCCAGCCCGCAGTCGGCGATTTTGTTGAGCAGCGTCTTGTAGCTGACCTTGAGGATCCGGGACGCCTCGGCTCGATTCCAGTGCACCCGATCGAGCACGTCCTCGAGCGTTCTACGCTCGGCCTCTCGCGCCCCCCGCCGCGCGATCTCCCGTAAGCCCTCGGCGGCGGGCTGCCGGACCGGGCCGTGCCCGTTCCGGGCCACCAGGGCCTCGATTTCGCGCTCGACGTCCGTGAGCACCACCAGGCGGCGAACGACGTTCTCCAGCTCGCGCACGTTGCCCGGCCACGAGTGCTGATGGAGACGGGTCATGGTCTCGGGCGAGAGCTGCTTCTGTCGTCCGTACTGCGCGTTGAACTTGTCGAGGAACCACGACGCCAGCACCGGAATCTCTTCTCTCCGCTCCCGCAATGGGGGCACCCGGATCTCTACCACGTTGACCCGGTAGTAGAGGTCCTCCCGGAACTCGCCACGCGCCATCGCCTCCTCGAGGTCCCGGTTCGTGGCGGCGATCACGCGCGAGTCGACATCGACCCATCGGCACCCCCCGACCCGAGAGAAGCGAAAGTCCTGCAGCACGTGGAGCAGCTTGGCCTGCAGCGCCAGGGGCAGCTCCCCGATCTCATCCAGGTAGATCGTGCCCTTGTCCGCATACTCGAACTGCCCAGGCTTCCGACGGTGCGCGCCCGTGAACGCCCCCTTCTCGTGGCCGAAGAACTCAGCCTCGAGAAGCCCGGAAGGGATCGCGGCGCAGTTGATCTTGACGAACGGACCGTGACGCCGAGACGAGCCGGCGTGTATGGCTCTGGCCACGAGGTCCTTCCCGACGCCGCTTTCGCCCCGGATCAACACCGTTGTATCCGTGTCCGCGATGTTTTCGATGATCGTCCCGATGGCTCGCATCTGAGAACTGCCGTCGCACAGCGAGACGTGCCTGGTCGGATCCGACGTCTGCACAGAACTCACAAGCACCTCCTGGAGCAGCGGTTGGTATCACGTGTGCTGCGTGAAACTCCGAGGGTCCCCGCCATCATCTCACCACACTCGTCGGTGCGCGCCCCCGCCTCGATGCTCGACACGGCACCCGTGAGGATGATCGTCCTCCCTTCGCCTACCATCACTCCAGTCGTCACGGACCCGCCCGCCCATTGGACCTAGGTCCCATACGCATTCCGCTCGCGACGCTGCTGGCGTGGTTGCCACACAACCCGGGACGCTTGGGCGAGCGGGACCTTCCTCGCGACCCAAGAACCCAAGGAGAACTCGGCTGGCTTGGAGACTGCCCCGGCCGGGGGCGCTTCGATCAGGCCTTCGGCAGGATCACACCCGCGAGGTCGGCGAGCCGAACCAGCTCGGCCACCGATCCGGCCCGCATCTTTTCCATGACCCGGGCGCGGTGCACCTTGATCGTC
>Ga0184626_10000401_pt1 | contig 13252 bp, 10 predicted proteins | sample PLM3_60_b1_FD_133142 | JGI IMG/M metagenome (GOLD analysis project Ga0184626, IMG submission 133142) | Groundwater sediment microbial communities from an aquifer in East River, Colorado, USA - PLM3_60_b1 | ecosystem: Environmental > Terrestrial > Soil > Riparian zone | place: USA: East River... | reverse complement strand
ATCGTCGGCTGCTATTTCGTGAAAGCCACGCCCGGTGGCAAAATCATGAATGCGCTGTACAAAGGGCTGGCCGTCGCCGGCATCCTGTCCGCGATCGGGTTCTGGTTCATCACGAGCTGGATGACGGGCAGCTTCGCCGCGGCGGATCCGCTGCTGACCCCGGTGCGCTTGTTCGGCGCCGCAGTCGTCGGCCTCGTGCTGACCGCGCTGCTGGTGGTCATCACCGAGTACTACACCGGCACCGACTTCAAGCCCGTGAGGCACGTCGCGCAGGCGTCGACCACCGGCCATGCGACCAACATCATCGCCGGCATCGGCGTGTCGATGCGATCGACGGCGTTGCCGGTGCTTTCCGTGTGCGCGGCGATCTTCGCGTCGTTCTGGTGTGCGGGGCTGTACGGGATCGCCATTGCGGCGACCGCGATGCTGTCGATGGCGGGCATCATCGTCGCGCTCGACGCGTACGGCCCGATCACCGATAACGCGGGTGGCATCGCCGAGATGGCCGATCTGCCGGACTCGGTGCGCGCGATCACCGATCCGCTCGACGCAGTGGGCAACACAACCAAGGCGGTGACCAAGGGTTATGCGATCGGTTCCGCGGGGCTCGCGGCGCTGGTGCTGTTCGCCGACTATACGCATGCGCTGCAAACCGCGAACATCGTGACGTCGTTCGACCTGTCGAATCACATGGTGATCGTCGGTCTTTTCATCGGCGGGCTCATTCCGTTCCTGTTCGGCGCGATGGCGATGGAAGCGGTCGGCCGCGCGGCCGGTGCGGTGGTCGTCGAAGTGCGCCGCCAGTTCAAGGAAATCAAGGGCATCATGGAAGGCACCGCCAAGCCGGAATACGGCGTCGCCGTCGACATGCTGACCAAGGCGGCCATTCGCGAAATGATCGTGCCGTCGCTGCTACCGGTGCTGGTGCCGGTCGTCGTCGGTCTCGTTCTCGGTCCGCAGGCGCTGGGCGGGTTGCTGATGGGAACGATCATCACCGGCCTCTTCGTCGCCATCTCGATGACGACGGGCGGCGGCGCGTGGGACAACGCGAAGAAGTACATCGAGGACGGCCATTACGGCGGCAAGGGTTCCGACGCGCACAAGGCGGCAGTGACCGGCGACACCGTCGGCGATCCGTACAAGGACACCGCGGGTCCCGCGGTGAATCCGCTGATCAAAATCATCAACATCGTCGCGCTGATGATCGTGCCGCTGCTCGCAACGTGGTACGCGGGCGGCACCACCATGAAGGTGGGCGCGCCGACGTTGACGCCACCGGCGGTCATTGCGGCGCCGGCGCCCGCGGCCACTCCCGCGGCGTCCCCGGCGCCCCCGCCGGCTGCCGCGCCTGCGGCGACTCCGGGAGCTGCGCCCGCGCCCGCGCCCGCTACCAAATGATGCGTTAGGCGCGGTACTCGCGAAAGGGCAGCGGCATTCTGCTGCCCTTTCGTTGTCGCGCGCGACACGCACTGCTTGGGTGCGCCGTGCCACGAATCGATACACGTAACGGTGGCGTTGTGTCCGAAGTCGCGACCCAACCAACGCGATGCGATGGCATACAATTGGTCGTGCCTTCCCAAGCAAGAAAAGAAGCCGACCTGAATCGCCGCAAGCTTCAATGGCTTCGCCCTGCGCTCTGCATCGCGCTCGCCGCGCCGCTGCTCGCGGCCGCCGACACTGCGTCGCCGGAACGGACCGACCGGCACGCGGTCACCGCCAGGCACTGGATGGTGGCGGCGGCGCATCCACTCGCCGTGGAGGTGGGTTACCGGATATTGAAGCGTGGTGGCAGTGCGGTCGATGCGGCGATTGCGGTGCAACTGGTCCTGGGTCTCACCGAACCGCAATCGTCGGGGATCGGCGGCGGCGCGTTTCTTCTGGTCCACGATGCGCGCGCGAAGCGACTCATTGCCTACGATGGCCGCGAGACGGCGCCGGCGGCCGCACGGCCCGATCGTTTCCTGAAGGATGGCAAGCCGCTCGATTTCCATGATGCAGTGCTCGGAGGCAAGTCAGTGGGCGTTCCGGGCACGGTGCGCGTGCTTGAAGCTGCGCATCGCATGCATGGACGCCTTGCGTGGGCGTCGTTGTTCGAGCCGGCGATCGCGCTGGCCGAGCGCGGATTCCCGGTATCGCCGCGGTTGCATCGTGCGATCGCCAACGACCGCTACCTGAACCAACCGCGGGTGCGGGCGTACTTCTTCGACGACAACGGCAAGGCGCTCGCGGCAGGCACGGTGCTGCGCAATCCCGCTTATGCGTCCACGCTGCGCGCGATTGCTACGCGCGGGGCCGACGCCTTTTACGCGGGAGACATCGCACGCGACATCGTCGAAACCGTGGCGAGCCCTCCGTCGAACGCGGGCGACATGACGCTCGCCGATCTCGCGAATTACCAGGCGGTCGTCCGCGAAGCCGTGTGCGATACCTATCGTCGTTATCGCGTATGCGGCTTTCCGTTGCCGTCGTCCGGCGGGATCACGGTGCTGCAGATGCTGAAAATACTGGAGCCCTACGATCTGTCGGCAATGGGTCCCGCGTCGTTCTGGAGCGTGCATTTCGTCAGCGAAGCGGGGCGCCTTGCCTATGCCGACCGCGGTGTTTACGAAGCGGACCCTGCGTATTACGTTGCTCCGACCGGCCTGCTCGATCCTGACTATCTGCGTTCGCGCTCCCGGCTGATCCGCCCCGATGCGAGCATGCGCCAGGCCCGGCCGGGTGACCCGCCGGAGCGCGGCGCGGCCGCGGCCAGGATCGCACCCGGTGAAGATGCGGCGCTCGAGTTTCCCTCGACTTCGCACATCTCGATCGTCGACCGCTACGGCAACGCCGTCGCAATGAGCACGACGATCGAAGATGCCTTCGGCAGCCGGCTGATGACGCGCGGCGGGTTTCTGCTCAACAACGAGTTGACGGATTTCTCGTTCGTGCCGACCGACGACGGCAACCCGGTGGCCAATCGCATCGAAGGGGGCAAAAGGCCCCGATCGTCGATGGCGCCCACGATCGTCTACGATGAACTCGGGCGCGTCGCGATCGTTGCCGGTTCGGTGGGCGGCAGCGCCATCATCAACCATGTGACCAAGACGCTGATCGGGATCATCGACTGGGGTCTCGATCCGCAGGTGGCGATCGCGTTGCCCAATTTCGGCAGCCGCAATGGCCCCACGGAGCTCGAGCGGGACACACCGGTTGCGCGACTTGCGCCCAAGTTGCAAGCGCTCGGCGCCGACGTGCGCGTGGCCGAATTTTCGAGCGGAACGCAAGCGATCGTGCGCACGCGCGGCGGATGGATTGGCGGCGCCGATCCGCGCCGCGAAGGCATCGTGATGGGAGAATGACAAGGCAATGAGCCTTCCCGTGCAACGGCTGTCGGCAAGCTCGCGCGAGCCCTACCTTGCGCACCTGCTCGCGCTTCCTGGCGACGATGTTCGTCTGCGCTTCGGTGCGCCGCAAGGCAAGGCGGCAATTGCCGCCTACGTTGCCCGGATCGATTTCGATGCCGACGTGATCTTCGCCGTGCATGGGGACGCACTGGCTCTCGCCGGCGCCGCGCATCTCGCGTTTGCCGGCGATCTTGCCGAGCTCGGCGTGTCCGTAGTGCCGCATGCCCGACGCCGCGGCATCGGCGCAGCGCTCGTTGCACGGGCAGCGGAGCACGCGCGCAACCGCAGCACGCAGCGGCTGTACATGCATTGCCTGGCCGAGAATGCCGTGATGATCAGGATCGCACAGCGCGCGGGCATGGTCGTGGTGATCGACGCCGGCGATGCGGATGGGCATCTCGCGTTGCCACCCTCGACGCCGATGTCGGTGACCAGCGAAATGCTGGCCGACCGCGTTGCGCTGTACGACTATGCGCTCAAGACGAATGTCGAAACGTGGCGACGTATGGGAATTGCGATGAACGATCGGTCACAGACATGACGGTGGGACCGTAGCAATCGACCGATGGCAACCGCAACCCTGTCGGGACATCGGATCGTGATCGTTGGTGGAGGCGCCGGCGGATTGCCGCTTGCGACCAAGCTCGGCGACCGCCATGGGCGCAGCGGATTTGCCCAGATCACGCTGGTCGACCGCAATGCGACGCATGTCTGGAAACCGTTGCTCCATGAAGTCGCGGCCGGACGGATGGATGCCGATGCGCACGATCTCGACTATCTTGCCATCGCGCATTGGCATCACTTCCGGTTCCGGCAAGGCGCCCTGTGCGGGATCGATCGCGCGCGGCGCGAGATCATGCTGGATAAAGTGATCTCCCCCGATGGCGAGGAGATCCTGCCGCAGCGGACGCTGCTCTACGACACCCTGGTGATCTGCGTCGGCAGCGTGAGCAACGATTTCGGCGTTCCGGGCGCCGCGGAGCATCCGATCTGCCTCGACACGCTGGAGGAAGCCGAGCGCTTTCATCGCCGGCTGCTGGCCGTGTGCGTGCGCGCCGACGGCCGCGCGGCCTCCGGCGCCGCGGCGCACGTGCACATCGTCATCATCGGCGCTGGCGCAACCGGCGTCGAGCTCGCCGCGGAAATCCGCCAGACCACGCGCGCGCACGCGGGCTACGGGCTCGATCATCTCAATCCCGCGCACGATATCAAGCTTACGGTGATCGAGGCATCGACGCGGATCCTGCCGCAATTGTCCGAAAGCGTCGCGAAAGCGGCGACGGAGCTCTTGCGGAAACTGGACGTCGACGTGCGTACCGGTGAACGCGTGACGGAGGTCGACGCCGATGGCGTGCACACGGCGTCCGGCACGTTCTTCCCCGCCGATCTGATTGTATGGGCCGCCGGCATCATGGCGCCGGACATCCTGCGTCGCCTCGACGGCCTCGAGGTGAACCGCGCCAATCAGCTGGTCGTGCTGCCAACGCTGCAGACGACGCTCGATCCCTCGATCTTCGCGTTCGGCGATTGCGCGGCCGCGCCGTGGGTCGGTCACAAGGAGGGCGCGATACTACCGCCGCGCGCGCAGGTCGCCCATCAGCAGGCGACACTGTTGCTGCGCTCGATGAAGGCGCGGATGGAGGGAAAGCCGCTGCCCGAATTCCGATTCCGCGATTTCGGATCGCTGGTGTCGCTGGGCGAACTATCGGCGGTCGGTACGCTGATGGGTCGGCTGGTCGGCGGCAGTCTGCTGATCCAGGGTCTCATCGCACGCCTCATGTACACGTCGCTCTACAAGATGCACCAGGTGTCGATCCACGGTGTCGTGCGCGTGGTGTTCGACACGCTCGGCCGGTTGCTGCGCGAGCGGCTGGAACCGCGGGTCAAATTGCATTGAATCCGTTCCTCGCCGGCATCACGTGATTGCCGCCTTTCCGGTGCGCGGGGGAGGCGCCGGTGTGGCTCGCCGCACTGCCTGGTTTTCGAGGTCCCGCATCAGGGGACGAATCCCTTGACCCCGGCTTGCCACAAGAGGAACGCGAAGGTATCGGCGCGCTCTTCGTAGGCCTGCTTCTTGGTCGAGCCGAAGCCGTGCTCAGCGTCGTAATCGACCCGCAGGAGAAGGGGCTTGCCGTTCGTGCTTGCGGCGGATGCCACCGAGCCGCGCGCTATACTGCGCCCCGCACCGATGAGTCCCGACCTCTTCTCCGCAACGATCCTGCTGGTCCTGGTGCTCGACCCGTTCGGCAACTTGCCGCTCGTGGTCGCGGCGCTGGCCGGCGTCCCAGTGGAGCGCCGCCCGCGCGTCGTACTGCGCGAATGCCTGTTTGCGTTCGTGATTCTCGTGGCGTTCATGGCGGGCGGCCGCACGTTCATGCAATGGCTGCAGTTGTCCGACGTCTCGTTGTCGATCGCCGGCGGCATCATCCTGTTCCTGATTGCGCTGCGGATGGTGTTTCCGCACAAGGACGGCATCTTCGGCGACGTGCGCGGCGGGGAGCCTTTTCTCGTGCCGTTGGCGGTCCCTTCCATCGCCGGCCCTTCGGCGCTCGCGACGGTCATGCTGATGGCGTCGCGCGATCCCGCGCACCTCGTTACGTGGACGCTGGCGCTGACGATCGCCATGGCGGTGACGACCGCGGTGCTGCTCGCTGCGCCGCGCTTGCAGGCGGTGCTCGGCGAGCGCGCGGTCAATGCGTTCGAGCGCCTGATGGGACTCGTGTTGACGGCGCTCGCCGTCGAGATGCTGTTGAACGGCGTGCGCACGTTCGTGGCGCAGCTGCCGAATTGACGACGCGTTGACGGCCTGGATTCCGTTCGCTAGGAATGCCTGATATGGCGAGAACGCAGGATGGGCGAGCGAGCGACAGCTACGGCGGCATTGCGATCACGCTGCATTGGCTGACTCTGGTGCTGATCGTCGCTAATTGGTTGCTTGGACTGTCGATGGTCGACTTGCCATTCTCTCCCCGCAAGCTGCAGTGGTACATCTGGCACAAGTGGATCGGCATCACGGTGTTCCTCATTGCATCGATCCGGCTCGGCTGGCGCGCCGTCCATCCGGCCCCACCACCCGTCGCGATGCCGGAATGGCAGCGCACGGCGGCGTCCGTGTCGCACAAGCTCCTGTATGCGCTGCTGTTGCTCATCCCGATCTCCGGCTGGCTGTACAGTTCGGCGACAGGGGTGCAAGTCGTCTATCTGGGCATCGTGCCGCTTCCGAACCTGCTGCCGAAGGACAAGATGCTGGCCGATCTGCTCCTCGGCGTCCACGTCGGCGGGAACTTGACGCTGTCCGCCGTGGTCTGTCTGCACGCGGGGGCGGCGCTTTGGCATCACCTGGTCAATCGCGACGAGACGCTTGCGCGGATGCTGCCGTTCATCAAACGAAAGCGAGCCATCGAATGACGCCGCTACCGCGTGTGCTGCTGCTGTCTTTGGGCCTGCTGGTCGTTGCCGCGGACCAGGCGGCGGCACAGGGCGTGCTGCTCGACAAGAGCGAAATTCGTTTCGTATCGAAGCAGATGGGCGTGAAGGTCGAGGGCCGCTTTCGGAAATGGAAGGCAAATGTCGTTTTCTTGCCCGCCGCACTCGCGACGTCGAAGGCGGACTTCGATATCGACCTGGCGAGCATCGACCTCGCGAGCAGCGAGTCGGAAGCCGAAATCAGGGGGCCGGCCTGGTTCGACACCGCCCGCTTCTCCGTTGCACATTTCGCCTCGACGTCGATCAAGGATCGGGGTGGCGACCGCTACGACATCGCCGGACAGTTGTCGCTCAAAGGCATCACCCGGGATTGCGTCGTGCCGATCGCGGTCAAGAACGATGCTGCAGGCAACAGAGTCGCCGAGGGAAGCTTTACCGTGAAGCGCCTGGACTACAAGATCGGCGAGGGGTTGTGGGCGGACACCGATACCGTGGCCAATGAGGTCAACGTCATGGTCCGCATGGTGCTGCCGCCCGCGAAATGAGCGCCGGAATAGATCGGCTCCGGCGGCTGTTTGCGAAATGGCTTTTCCCGAAGTGGTGTTCCAAAGTCGACCTCAACCCAAAATCAGGAGGACTGATCTTGAATCTCCATGCATTGGTCGCCGCACTGGCGGCAGCGATCGTCATCCCCGCGGCGGCACAGGAAACCTACGTATTCGACCCGGTGCATTCGCAGCCGATCTTCGAGGCGCCGCATCTCGGCTTTTCGACTCAGCGTGGAAGTTTCGGCAAGGTAACCGGGAAGGTGACGCTCAACCGTGCCGCCAAGACCGGAACCGTGGACGTGACCATCGACACGACATCGATCCGGACATTCGATGCCAGGCTCGATACCGCCGCCAAGGGCGATAAATTCTTCAACGTCGAGAAGTATCCGACGATGACGTTCAAGTCGACCAACGTGATTTTCGATGGTGACCGCGTCGTCGGCGTGAACGGGGACCTGACCATGCTCGCGGTGACCAAGTCCGTGAACTTGAAGGTCGACAATTTCAAGTGCGGCGAAAATCCGTTCAACAAGAAGGCGATGTGCGGCGCGGAGGCATGGGCGACAATCAAGCGCTCGGAATGGGGGATGACCGCCAATCTCCCGTTTGCGCCCGGCGATGACATCAAGATCACGCTCCCCATCGAGGCGTATCTCGAGTAGGTGCCGCTGTCGCCCCGTCAGGAGCGCGAGGGGAATCCAGGCGCGATCCGTCGTCGAAACTGGAAATGCTCGACCGCGCGGCTATTGGAGCTTGCCGAGAAAATCGCGCACGAGCGCAATGCGTTCCGACAACGCCGGCGCAGCACGATCGATGCGCACCCGGTCGGGTCCGGCAAAACGGATCCGGCCGTCCTTTTGCATGAGCAGGATCAGCGCGCCCGCATCGAACGGTGGTCGCTTGACGAACTGAATGGTGGTGCGCTCGAGGCTGGCGTCGATTTTGGTCACCCCGAGAGGTTTGGCCTGCAAGCGCAGCCGATGGCTGGCGAGCAACGCGAGCGCCTGATCAGGTGTAGGTCCGAAGCGATCCACCAGTTCTTCCTGGATGCCTTCCAATTCCTCCGCGGTCTCCGCGCTGGCGAGCCGCTTGTACAACACGAGACGCTCGTGCACGTCGTCGCAATACCGCGTGGGCAGCAACGCCGGCACATGAAGATTGATTTCAGTGGTGACGCCGAGCGGCTCGCCAAGATCGGGCTCGCGCCCGGACTTCAATGCCGACACGGATGCCCGCAGCATGTCGTTGTAGAGCTGGAAGCCGACTTGCTGCATCTCGCCGGACTGCGACTCGCCGAGCACTTCGCCGGCGCCACGGATCTCCAGGTCGTGCATCGCGAGATAGAAACCTGAACCCAGATCTTCCATCATCTGGATCGCCTCGAGCCGCTTCTTCGCCTGCGCCGACAGCGCATCGGCGGGCGGCGTCAACAAATAGGCATAGGCCTGATGATGCGAGCGGCCGACGCGGCCGCGCAACTGGTGGAGCTGCGCGAGCCCGAAGCGGTCGGAGCGGTCGATGATGATCGTGTTGGCCGTAGGAACGTCGATGCCCGTTTCGATGATCGTCGAGCACAAGAGCAGGTTGACGCGCTGCTGATAGAAGTCGCGCATCACGTGCTCGAGATCGCGCTCGGCCATCTGGCCATGCGCGACGGCGATGCGCGCCTCGGGCAGCAGCTTCGCCAGCGTGTCGGCGCGGGTAGCGATGGTGTCGACTTCGTTGTGCAGGAAATAAATCTGGCCACCGCGCTTCAGTTCGCGCAATGCGGCCTCGCGCGCGATGCCGGGCGAATAGCTCGCGACGAACGTCTTGATCGCCAGCCGGCGCTGCGGCGCGGTGGCGATCACCGAAAAATCGCGGATGCCTTCGAGCGACATCGCGAGCGTGCGCGGGATCGGCGTCGCGGTAAGCGTCAACACGTCGACTTCGGCGCGGAGCCGCTTCAACAATTCCTTCTGCCGGACGCCGAACCGATGCTCCTCGTCGATGATGACGAGCCCCAGGTCCTTGAACTTGACGTCGGATTGCAGAAGCCTGTGCGTGCCGATCGCGAGGTCGACGCGCCCGCTGGCCAGGCCCTCCAGCGCGACCTTGGTTTCCTTCGTCGAGCGAAACCGCGACAGTTCCGCGATATTGACCGGAAAATCCGCGAAGCGATCGGAGAAGGTCTGGAAGTGTTGTTCGGCCAGCAGCGTGGTCGGCACCAGCAGAGCCACCTGCTTGCCGTCGGCGAGCGCCACGAACGCCGCGCGCAGCGCGACTTCGGTCTTGCCGAAGCCGACATCGCCGCAGACCAGGCGATCCATCGGCTTGCCCGACGTCATGTCGCGGATCACGGCCTCGATGGCCGCCGCCTGATCGGGCGTCTCCTCGAAGCCGAATCCTTCGGCGAAGAGCTCGTAATCGTGCGGCTTGAACCCGAAGGCGTATCCGGTTCGCGCCGCGCGCTGCGCGTAGATGTTCAGCAGTTCCGCCGCCGTATCGTGCGCCTGCTGCGCCGCCTTCTTCTTCGCCTTTTCCCACTGGCCGCTGCCGAGCTCGTGCAGCGGTGCGGCGTCGGGCGACGCGCCGCTGTAGCGGCTGATGAGGTGCAGGTTCGAGACCGGGACGTACAGCTTCGCATCGTTGGCGTAGACGAGTTGCAGGAACTCGTTGGGACCGTCGCCCAGGTCGAGGGTCAGCAGGCCCAGGTAGCGGCCGATGCCGTGCTCTTCGTGGACCACCGGGTCGCCGATGCGCACCTCGGAAAGGTCGCGCACCATCGCGTCGACATTCGAGCGCTTGGCCGCCTCGCGCGCCGTCCTGCGGACGACGCCGGAATACAGCTCGGCTTCCGTCACGAACGCCATGCCGCCTGCCGGCCACTCGAAACCGGATGCGATCGGCGCGGTCACGAGCATCACGTGCTCGATGCTTCCGGTGAATGCAGCGAAGTTATCGCCGAGCGCCGGGAGCAAGCCGTATTCGGCGAAGTAATGTTGCATCGTCTCGCGGCGTCCGGCACTTTCGGCAACGATCGCGACGCGATGAGCGGTGGCCGCGACGAAGCGCTTCAATGCGGTGAGTGGATCGGCAGCACGGCGATCGACCTGGACGGGCGGCAACGCGTTAGTGGGTCCCGCGGCGTTGCCGCCCATCTCAATGCGACCGAAACTCTTGATGGCGCCGTTGAAGGCATCGGCCGGAAGAAACAGTTCCGTTGGCGGCAGCAGGGGCCGCGCCTTGTCGCCGCGCAGCAGTCGATAGCGCGACTCGGTGTCCTGCCAGAAGCGGTCGACGGCGCCGCGGACGTCGCCGTGCAGCGCGACCGTCGCCGCCTGCGGCAGGTAGTCGGCGATCGTCGCCGTCGCGTCGAAGAAGAGTGGCAGGTAGTATTCGATGCCGCCGGGAACGATGCCGTTCGAGATGTCCTTGTACAGCGCGGATTTCGATGGGTCACCTTCGAATACTTCGCGAAAGCGGCCGCGAAAACGCGTGCGTCCGGCGTCGTCCAGCGGAAATTCGCGCGCCGGCAGCAGGCGCACGTTCGGGACCGGATAGAGCGTGCGTTGCGTGTCGACGTCGAACGTCTTGATGGTCTCGATTTCGGTATCGAAGAGATCGATGCGGAACGGTAGCGTCGATCCCATCGGGAAGAGGTCGATGAGCCCGCCACGAACGCTGAACTCGCCCGGCGAGACGACCTGCGTCACATGCGAATACCCGGCCAGCGCCAACTGTGCGCGCAGCGCATCGACATCGAGCGTTTCGCCCCGCGCGAGGAAGAACGTGAACGCCGCAAGATAGCTCGGCGGGGCCAGCCGATACAGCGCGGTGGTCGCGGCGACGACGAGCACGTCGCATTCGCCGCGCGACGCGCGATACATCGTCGCGAGCCGCTCGGACACGAGGTCCTGATGCGGCGAAAAGTGGTCGTACGGCAGCGTTTCCCAGTCCGGCAGCAGCGCGACGCGCAGTTCCGGCGCGAACCACGGGATTTCCTCGGCCAGCCGCTGCGCCGACAGCGGATCCGCGCTGACGATCGCGATCATCTGCCTGGCCGCGGCGGCGCGGCGGGCGAGTTCGGCCAATGCGAGTGCGTCGGACGATCCCGCGAATGAACCGGCGCCGATCCGGCGACCCGGTTCTGGCACCTCCGGAATCAATGCGGGAAGCGAAGGCGGCGCGACGGTCGCGGCGACCGGCGGCGCGGCCAGGGATGTCGCGTCGGTATTCAAGGACGCAATTATACCGGCGCGATTTCCTGGAATCCCCGATCGGCTAAGCGCCTATACTTGATGCATGGCCGCGACCCGCAGGGTGTCTTCGTACGTGCTGTTGACGTTGACACCGCTGTTCTGGTCCGGTAACTGGATCGTCGGCCGTGGCCTGCACGCCGACATTCCGCCGATGGCGATGACGTTTTTCCGGTGGCTGTTCGCCATCCTGATCCTTGCGCCGTTCGCGTGGCGCCATGTGAAGCACGATTGGCCAATACTGCGCGCGCACTGGAGGATCCTGGTTGTGCTGGGGGCGATCGGCGTTGGCACGCACAATAGCCTCGCCTACCTCGGGCTCAATTACACAACGGCGACCAACGGTGTCATCCTCAATTCGTTCATTCCCGTGATGATCGTGACGATGTCATGGCTGTTCCTGCGCGAGAAGCTGCTGCCGGTGCAGCTCGCCGGCGTGGCCATTTCGCTTGCAGGCGTGTTGACCATCCTTTCGGAAGGGCATCTGCAGGCTCTGCTCGGTTTTCGTCTCAACATCGGCGACATTTTCATCATCCTGTCCATGGCGATGTGGTCGGTCTACACGCTCATGTTGCGCCGGCGGCCGGCCGGGCTCAACGTCATGTCGTTCCTGTGGGTCGTCGCCATCATCGGCAATGCGTGCGTGCTGCCGCTGTGGCTGGGCGAAATGGCGCTTGGCCATTTCGTTGCGTGGTCATGGACGAATGTCGCGGCGCTGCTCGCCGTCGCGCTATTTTCGTCGGTGCTCGCCTATCTGTTCTGGAACCGCGGCGTCGAGGAAGTAGGCGCGAACATAGCCGGCCTGTTCGTGCATCTGATGCCGGTCTTCGGCATCGTGCTCGCGTGGTTGTTCCTGAGCGAAGAGCTCGCGCCCTATCACGTCATGGGCATCGTGCTCATTCTGTCCGGCATCTGGCTCACCAGCCGGTATGGACGCCGTCGTCCGGATATCGATGAGGCTGCCGCCGTGGGGACCGATTGAACGGGAGTGACGACAATATCGGCGGCAGCATCGGTGACGCGGATCGCGTGGCGTTGCAACAGCGCATCGTCGCCCTGAAGATGGAGCATCGCGATCTCGACACGGCGATCGAGCGGCTGGAAGTCGATAAGGCGCATGACGAACTGCAACTGCGACGACTGAAACGCCGCAAGCTGCTGCTGAAGGATCAGATCGCGCGGCTCGAGCGGCAGCTCGACCCGGACGTGCTCGCATAAGTCGCGCTAACCCGCCGCAGGGCCGCCCCAAGGCGGGTGCCCCCTCAGGGGGAAGGACGCCGCAGGCGTCCTCGGGGGGACTAACTACCCGCCGCAGGGCCGCCCCAAGGCGGGTGCCCCCTCAGGGGGAAGGACGCCGCAGGCGTCCTCGGGGGGACTAACCGGCCACCCGGCCGTACATGTCGTCGTAGCGGACGATGTCGTCCTCTTCGATATAGTCGCCGCACGCGACTTCGATGATCGCGAGGAGGTCGGTGCCGCGGTTCTCCAGCCGGTGCAGCGTCTCGACCGGAATGAACGTCGACTCGCCTTTCGGCAGGTCGAACACGCTTTCTCCGGAGGTGCAGCGGGCCGTGCCGCGAATGACCACCCAATGCTCGGTGCGCCGATGGTGAAGTTGCAGCGACAGCGATGCACCGGGCTTGACCTCGAT
>Ga0184626_10000400_pt1 | contig 13265 bp, 9 predicted proteins | sample PLM3_60_b1_FD_133142 | JGI IMG/M metagenome (GOLD analysis project Ga0184626, IMG submission 133142) | Groundwater sediment microbial communities from an aquifer in East River, Colorado, USA - PLM3_60_b1 | ecosystem: Environmental > Terrestrial > Soil > Riparian zone | place: USA: East River... | reverse complement strand
GTAAGGGGAGCTTGTAGGGCAGATGAAAACGCAGCGCCGCCGACCCGGTCCAAATTCTTGAGTCCGATGTAACCCAACGCCGCGGCAACTTTTTTGGCATAGTCAATCTTCGGCGGCGTGCCTTCGGCCATAGATCGGCTCGTATCGACCAACAAGTAAACGTTCATCTCCTCATCGGCGGTAAAAACCTTCAGCAGCAGCCGATCGAGCCGCCGGTAAATATTCCAGTCGACGTAGCGCAGGTCGTCGCCCTGTTGGTATCTCCGGTAATCGGAGAACTCGAGGCTGAAGCCTCTTCGGGATGAGGGATGCTCGCCTTTGGCGTTGGCCCAGCTCAGCCGCTTGGCGATCAGCCGCAGCCGCTCGAGCTTTTTCAAAAACTCCGCGTCAAAGAAGCTTTCAGGTTTCAGGTCTCCGGACTCGCGTTGGATCGTCTGTTGAATCGTTTTTCTTTCGTCCTTGCTCCGGCTTCGTACCGTTTCGCTGATGCTAAACCTGTCGAAGTAGGCAGAATACTTCTGCACCAGTCCGCGAAGAGCCGATCTAGCGCCCGAAACTCCAGACTCGAAACTCATGAACCTTCCGTCCTATGAAACTTCAGGAACCCGTTCCACGACTTCGCTGAGAATCTTCTCCGCGCCGATCCCTTCGGCATCGGCTTCGAGATTGAGAATCAGCCGATGGCGCAAGCTCGGCGGCAACATCTGCCGAATGTCTTCGAACGAAACATTCGGCCTCCCCGCCAGAAGCGCGCGGGCTTTGGCCGCAAGAATCACACTCAGCAGTCCTCTGGGGCTGGAGCCGTAAAGGACAAACTTCTGCGCTAACGGGGCGGCTTCGTTGCCTGGCTCGCGCTGCGGATGCGTGCTCAGCACTAACCGAACCGCATAGTCTTTCACAATGTCGGCGAGAGGCACATCGCGTACCCATTGTCTCATCTGCATGATGTCCGCTGTGTCCAGGACTTCGCGCAGTGCCGCCGGTGGTCCCGCCGTTGTGAAATCGGCAATGCGAGCCAGCTCATCACGAGTCGGGTATTGGAGCAAAAGTTTGAAGAAGAAACGATCCACCTGGGCTTCGGGAAGCGGATAGGTTCCTTCCATCTCGATGGGGTTCTGTGTCGCCAGCACCATGAACGGATTCTCCAGACGGTGCGCCTTCCCGCCAACGGTTACACTCTGCTCCTGCATGGCTTCCAACAGAGCGGATTGAGTCTTAGGCGTGGCGCGATTGATCTCGTCGGCCAGCACAATATGGGCAAAAACGGGACCCCGCTGGAACTCGAAGATCTTTCTCCCGGACGGATCGTCGGTAAGCACGTTGGTGCCCGTGATATCGGCCGGCATGAGATCAGGCGTAAACTGTATACGCGAGAAACTGAGACTCAGGACCTCACCGAGGCTACGCACCATGAGCGTCTTGCCCAATCCCGGCACCCCCTCCAGCAGGCAGTGACCGCCGCAAACAAGCGCGATGAAAACCTGTTCGATGAGATCCTCGTGGCCGACGATCATGCGCGCCATCTCCGCTTTTAGATCATCGAAAGAACGACGAGCGCGTTGCATTCGCTCTTCGATTTCTGCCACCGCTTCCATGAGGTCAATTCTCCTTTAGGTGTGGATGCCAATCTTGGAGTAATGAAGTAAGGGAATACTGGAGTACTGGTATTCATCCATCACTCCAATACTCCAGTACTCCAGTACTCCAACACGTCGTCCTTTAACTGATAACTGAAGGCTCATGGCTCATTTGACTCCTTCCCCAATTCCCAGGGAAAGGAAATAATTCTTAATCGTCTCTTTCAGCGCCTCAGGCACCCGCTCCGTGTTGAGCTCGACCTCCGCCTGCCGACGATAGGAGGCGATAACTTCGTCCTGTGACACTTCGCTCTTGCCGGCCGACGGTTTTGCCTTCAATACCAAGCCGCTACTGTTGCCCTCACCGAGCAAGCCTTTGACGTGGGCCGCCGCTCCCGGTTGAAATTCCGGAAGAGATGGCGATTCCGCTTCTCTTTTGCCCGGCTCCTTTCCTGGCAAATTACTCCTATTGTTCGCCCTTTCACCGTCATCCGGTGAATCTCGCTCTCCTTGTCCGGCTATCCGCACATCGCTTTCACCCTTTTCTCCTTGGCCCTGTTTCATCAGTTGCTCGAGAAACTGCTGGGCATCCAACAAGGTCCGCCGGTCCAGTTCCCCGGTGGCCTGCTTGTCCAATTTGTCGAGGAAAGATTTGAGATCGTTCTGACTGAGGCTCTGTCCCGCTTGACCTTCTCGTTCGAATTGTTTTTTGAGTTGGGGCAACGTCGCCAATTGATCGAGCCACTGTTTGCCCAGCTCCTGCGCCCCTTTGGCCGCATCGGCAATATTGAGGAGATCCCGCGCTGCTTCCAATTCGGCTTTCAGATCCCTAAGGTCTTGCTGGCTCTCAGCAGCCGACGATGGCTGTTGTTCGGCGGCTGATTTTCCCATCGTTGCGATCTTCTTTTGCATTCCGGCCAGATCGGCTTCGAACTTTTCATCGCCTGTTTTCGCGTCGATACCCTTCTGCGCCATCTGCTCCAACTCTCGACCCGTGCGGAAGCTTTCGTGCAGCCCCTCGTTCTTCGCCTTTTCCTGGAGTTCTCGAGAAAACTCGCGCAGCTTCTGTGCCACGCTCTTCGGTGCTGAAAGCTGCAAATCGCTGTCGAATCGAAGACCGACGTCAAACCATAGAAGTCCGAGCCAAAGGAAAAGAAGCGGAAGAGCACAATAGGCTTGCCAGCTCCAACTTCTGCGAAACATCGCCTTAGGATCGAGGTTTGTGAGTTTCTCCCCCGCCTGTTTTAAAACCATGAGCGCCGCCGCTCGCGTCTCGTTGCGCTCCAACAACTCCCACGCAGTTAGGGCGCGCTCGTCGAGCCGCAGCGTCTTGTCAACGCGCGCCAGCGCCCGCGCGGAATCTGACGGCCGCCAACGCCCTCTGCCAAGGAAAAACGGCGCCATTAACCCGAAAAATGAAATCGGAATGAACCAGCGACTGATCACCGTCTCCATGAACCCATGAAACGGGAGGGTGAGCAGCGCGGCTAGCAACGCATAGCAAAAAAGTGTGGCGAGGATCTGCTCGCGTCGCTTTCTCCGTTCCCAGCTCAGCAGCTCGGCGAGTTTCTTCCGGAGGGTTTCTGCTTCGGAACTCAAACGGTTAAATCCTTCCTCAGCGCCCAGCGGTGCGCTGCTAAACCGATGCTGCCAATTAGCAGATGAAATGTAAAATGGACGGTGGTCGCAGGTGCCTTCCATCCACCTATGCTGAGCGGCGGCAACTCCTGTCGGCCGAGATAGGCGAGCAAAAAGGCCACTGGGTTAACCGGTAAATAGAATACAGCCGAGAATATGACCAGGAAAAAAAAGAAGCAGCGGATGAAAACCTGGCGGCTCTCGGCCCGCCGTTCCCATAGAGCCAAGGTCACAAGTCCCCAGACGCCGTAACTGAGAGCATAAAATAACAGCAGCAAGAAAGTGCCGGCTACCCGTGGAAACGGGGTGCGAGCGATGGCTCCCGCCCAGATTAGGAGAGGGGTGCAAAGGAGAATTGAAAGGGCCACGTGCAATGACAGAAACGCCAACTGGCCTTGCCCCACCGCAGAGATCGCTAGCCCGTTCTCGCGTACCCAACGTTTAACGGGCTTGAACCTCCAGGGTGCAAATTCCTGATTGGCGACGCGTAAAGCCAGATAGACCGTCAGTAACAACGCGGTCACGGCACAAACCTTAAATAGATTCGCGGAGCCGCTCCACATCTGCGCGTCCAGTGACGGCAAATAAAGCGAAAAGAACTCCACCGGCGCGAGAATAATCAAAAGGTAAAAATAAACGGCAAACCCATGTCCCTCGCCGAAAAAGATATCGAGACTCTCGCGCAGAACCGGATTATCCTTCATTCATCCTCCGGACCCGCCAGAGGAAAGATCGTACGAAACAACGTGTAGTCGTAGTTACGAATCCGCTGGTCGTCCACCGACACGCGCCGGTCTGGATCTTTCACCCAGCCAAAGAACACAGCCGCACCCGTGCTCCAACGCACTGAGCCTTCGTCCCGCGGGAAAAACGAGGAGTGAAACAAGATCTCGCGGGTTTTGTCTTTAAAGGAAATCTCGCGGAAGTCTACCGAATCAGACCGCCGGCCGCTGCTTCGCTCTTGGCCTTCTTCGCTGGCTAGAGGAAACTCTTTGATCCAACTCGCACCCCTGGGGATATCGCCAAGAGGATAGCGCTGACCCGGCATCACTAACCAGCAATCCGCAAGATCTTTGGCGCTCTGGTTATTTAATCGCATGCGCAGCTTTCCGGCTTGCTGTTCAAACTCCGCACGTAGCGGGAAACGGTCAACAAAGCGGATGCGAAAAAGTCTATAATCCCACTCTCGTAACGGCAACTGAAAGCGGCTGGAGCCGCTGCCGTCCTGGAACACCACGGCCGGTTCGGGTCGATCCCGGGAAGGCGCGGCAACGGGGACCAACTCCATCCAGCCCCGTTCCATCTGTAGGCCATATTGGCGGATCTGGGTGGAAAACATTGCCAAGTTCGACTGGACCTCCACATAACCATCGGCGCTGCTTTCCATAACACTGGAAGAAAGCAGTACGCCGTCCGGGATATTACCGCCGCGGCTGAATAAGAGATAGCCCCCGCAGGTTGAAAAAACGACAAAGAACAGGAAAGCGGCTACCAAGGCGCGTCTGGTAAAACCCTGGCGTTGCCAAAGCCATGAGAAAAGGCCGAGTCCGATTAAATAACCGACTATGGCGACGAACAGAGAGCCGGTGGGAAGATAAGTGGAGATGAACGACGGACTTAGAATGAGCTGCGAAAACACTGCGTCGTCCCACCGTGTCCGCGGCGCGAGCTCGTCACCGCCGGCAGGCGCCAAAAGATTCTGCAGAAATCTTGGCAGACCGTCCCACTGGGAGAGCGGCGGTCGCCCGACATCGAGGGACAAATAGGTAATTCGACCCTTTCCTCGGCTGGTTTCAACGAGCACCGGCATGCCCTGTGCCTCCGCCAGCACCTTTCCTCCAATGACCGTCGATGCCTGCGCCCAAACATCGGCAATGGGTGATACTCGATCGCTCTGACCGGACGTTGGATGAAATAAAATTCTCTTGGTTCCCGTTACGCGAACCGGCAGAAAGCGGCTGATGGCCGGCTCCTGGTAAAGGGAGTAATTGAGGCTGCCCAGAATTACCATTCTGCCGCCGGCTATCAGCCAGGTGTCGAGGGCAAGGAGTTGCGACCGAGAAAGATCGCGCAACGATTGGTCGTAGAGAATCAAATGCGAGACACCGAGCAACGCTCTCGGATCGGGCGGCAACTCGGCCAACGTGAGGGCAACCAAACGATTCGTCAAAGCGGAACCTAGAGAAACCGCTGGAATCGTATTGCCTTCGCTCACCAGCAGAATAACCGGGGAGGGGGAAAAGTGACGCCGCAGATCGATCTCGCGCGATGCCGTACCGGCGGGGCTTAAAAACATGATTTTCAAGGGCCGGCTAATGAAATCCGGGTCCACAGTGAGCTGCACGGTTTTCCGGGATTGGGGCGAGAGAAAAACATCTCTCCGGTAATATAAAGGATACGGAGCGCCGCCTTTCGTTGCTCCCCCTTTCCAAACTGTTATTTCTAAAGTTCCTTCGGCGGGCCGGCCCGAGTTGCTGAGTTCGATTTCCAGAGGGAAAGGGCGACCGAGTTGGAAAACTCCGTGAAAGCCGATGCGCGACTCGATGAATATTTCAGCGCCGCAAAGGGATGGAAAAAGAAAAAAGCTGAAGAGCAGTAAAGACGACCAACCGGATCCGTGAGTTAGGTGTTTCCGGCCGGTGAATTTCCGCCAGAGAGTCCGGAGACAATGTAGACCCACACCAGCGCACAAGTTTAATGGAGGGATTGGCGAAGCATCGCGATCTGGCGTGTTGACTGAAAAGGACATGATTCCTTTCCCCGTCAGGCCCGCGCCACCGCAAAGGAGAGATCTAGTCGATGTACTCTACGCTTAGAATCTCAAATGAACGGACGCCCGTGGGGGTGCGGACCTGAACCTCGTCTCCCTCGCTCTTACCGATCAAAGCACGGGCGACGGGAGAGCTAATAGAAATCTTTCCGTTCTTCGGCTCTGCCTCATGATCACCTACGATTTGATATACCACCTTGTCGCCGGTATCACCATCGGCCAAGGACACCGTGGCGCCGAATACCACTTTGTCCCCCGAGAGCTTGGAGACCTCGATCACCTGCGCCCGCGCCAGCCGATCTTCGATTTCGCGGATCTGGACATCCAACAGCGATTGCCTTTCTTTAGCCGCGTGAAACTCGGCATTCTCGGACAGATCCCCGTGGTCTCTGGCCTCTTCGATTTCGCGAACGATTTTCGGCCTTTCAACGCCTTTTAAGCGCTTTAACTCATCTACTAAAAACTGGTAACCTCGATGGGTCATTGGAACACGCGCATCCTCAGTCGCCATATGTTTGCACTCCTATAGAAAATAAAAACCCCTCGGGAATCTATCCTGAGAGGCTCTTAACTCGGTGGCTGGCTCCACTCTTTCTCTGTTGACCCGTGAGATCAGCTCACCCGCTTAGTGTACCCATCGCTACCGGCTAATTCAACTCCTCGCATCGAGCTATTTTAGCAAAGCAATTATGTCGGGCTTAGCATCCCGCCTCCTTTTCTTTCTCTTCGGTTCCGTCACTCGATCTTTTGGACTAGCAGAAACCCGAGGGTAGAGAAGCAGCGTTAGTCAAACTAAGACTCAGGTGAAAAAGGCGATGCTCCAGGCATCGGACGTTGGCGCGAATCAGGCACGGGTCTATGTCTCACCTTAAAGACCAAAGTAAATCCGTTTCCGACTTTCGTATCGACATCCTCCCGAGCCACCAATGCCCACGCGCAAAGTCCTTTCTGGCGCATGAAGTGGACAACCTCAAGGAGGGAATCCGGGGTGAAGGTATGATAATGCCCCGCCCGCTCCCCGGGGACACCGTCTGTAGGATGCGTTTGAAGGGTCATCTTTTGCTGATAGTCCTCGACAAAGTGAGAGAAGGGAGTAAGCTCCCGCGATTCATCCGCAGGTAGGGCTCCCTTGAGCGGCACAATCATAAACACATATCCCCCATCCCTGAGGATTCGGTTCCACTCCAGGAAGGCCGCGACGAGGTTGGGCAAATGCTCCACCAGGTGGCTGCTGATAATGAAATCTTCGCTCCTATCCGGCACCGGAATATTGTCTGCGGCGGCCCGGATATCAACCGCAGCCGGCACGATAATCTCGCCGCGAGAATGTTCCGCATAGAATTCATTCGCTTCCGGAAGCGCGACGTTGCGTGTCCGCAAACCGAAGGGGTTGTGGGCGGCGGCGCCGATCTCCAAGCCGGTCAGGCCGTCCAGGAGCTGATGGGCAAGTGCGTGCTCTCTGAAGATCCCAGGCTCTTGCGGCTCGTGGCTCGCTGGCGCCGGGAGACGCTCATTCCATTCAAGGCCGCTGATCTCGGCAATCTCCCTCAACGCGGCCAACAGATGATGAGCGCCTGCGCGGGTGGTCCAGTTTATCAGCGCATCCTTTCTAGCCATCGATCCCATCTTTTCGCGCAGGCTTGGCTCCTCGATCAAACGGGAGATACAACGAAACCATTCCTCTTCGGTGCGGCAGAGGTAACCATTTTCCCCCTGAGCTATAGACTCCCGGTAAGGCTCCAGGTCGCTGGCAACAGTGGGAACACCCAAGATCGCGGCTTCAAAATATTTGAGACTGCTCTTGCACTCAGTAAAAGGATTATCGAGCTCCAAGGGAGCGAGGTTAATATCCGCCCGACGGATGAGGCGGGGCAGCTCTTGCCACGGCACCGGACGATGGATTTCTATGCGTTCTCCAAATCGAGCAAATTCCTCTCCGCTATCGAGATGCCCTACCAGCATCAGGCGCGCATGAGCATAGGTCTCTAGAACACGCTCTAGCGCGCGAGCGCATTCTTTAAAATCCCGGTTATGCGTGGGAGTGCCGCTAAGGTAAGCAATCCTGACAATCTGTTCATCCGCTCCAGGCTTGTTGATTTGAAGCGCTTGCTCCGCCTGTCTGAGTTGAATATCGTTCAGCCCATTGGGATTGATGAAACAGCGGATATGAGGGAACGTTCTTTGGACCGCGGCCCGCAAAGGTTCGGTAGCGGCTACGGCAAACCTGCACAGAGAAAGGGTCCGGTGATGTTGTTTAACGTTATCCCGGTATAACTGAACCTCCTGGGGAGACCTCCCTTCCAAAGCGCGGATGTAGCCTAATCTGTCCTCGTCAAAAACCAGATCGTCGATATCAAAGATAACCGGCTTGCCAAGCTCCTCCGCTTTTTTAATGAAACGCTCCACAATCATCCTGTGCGGAACACGGTGCAACAAAAAGCACTGATAAGAGTTTAGCACGGCATCGCAATCGACTCGGTCAAAATAGGCCACATCGGTCGTGAATCCGTAAGACTCCAGCTGTTCGGCTTGGTGCTCACAGCGGTAACGAAAAGTATCGCCGGGGCAGCCGCTAAGGATGAGACAAAATTTATTAGCTAAAAGCGGCACCACCTGCGCGGTAGAACCATTGACCCCGTTCAAGCCTTGCACGGGATGGGTAAGAGATAATCGAGAGATTCCGGTTTCCATCTTCAAAGCCTTCAAACGCGCCAGGCCACGGTCATACACTGTCCGCCTTCTGGTACCATTGGGAAAGCAACGGTCCTTTAGCCTACGATAAGCAAGTAGAAGCTCCCAGAGGAGCCCGCTCTGTGCTAGCTCCAGGGATTCGATTCTTGCATCGCGCTCGATTATTTCGACCTCTTTTGTAGCCAAAGCTTGCAGAACCTGAGCCCGCTCAGCGCTTATTTGGTTTATCTCCGTCTGCAGTTGTTGGCGCATTGAGCGAAAGCTTTGGATCTCCTGATCCCGCTTAGATACTTGGCTGGCAATTTCTTCCTGCTGCGCCTTGATATGAAATTTCTTGTTAATCGAGTCAGCGAAGAAGGGCAAAATATCCTCGTTGGCCTTCGGCCGGCTCTTTCTCAGCAGAAAAGCTTGCGGTGAAACAAAGCTTGCATCAAACCTAAGGTCTGGGTAGAAACCAACCTCGGCAAAGGATTGCAGCCAGTAAATTACCGGACGCACATTTACGTGAGTCGGTTCAGTGAGATCGTGCGGCGTCGAAGAGAATAGAATGCAGCGTGTCTTGCACGCCATATTCCTGACGGCAACTCGTCCAACATCCTCCGACAGGTGCTCCAACACTTCGATGCAAGTAATCAGGTCGTAGGTGCGGGGAAAATCCTCCGGAAGCGGTTCGAGGACTGACTTTACAGCGCAGAATCCCTTGAGATCTTCGGGGACCTGATCAATTGCATATTCGGATAGATCGATGCCGTAGGCCCGGACTCCTCGGCGCCAAAATGCCTCCACCAAAAATCCGATAGCGCATCCGACGTCCAATATAGTCCGAGGCTTCAAACTTCGGACAAGCTCTTCGGCAATATGGTTAAAAAAATCGAACCAGCGTGCCTGGCTCCGATTATACGGGGGATTAAAGTGCTTCTCGAAATACTCTTTGTCATACATCTCCGCAGTCTCAATACGGTCAGCATGATTGTTGCGGATATTTTCAAAGGTTCGATTCATAGCACGCTAGACCCTCGCCAAAGATATTTTAAATTCTGGATGAAGAAAAGAGCAAAAGAATGTGTCTCACGCAAAGGCGCAAAGCATGTCCTGAGACTTGTATGATGGATGTCGTGACTCACTGGAAGTCCTCAGTTGAAGGTACAATGGTTGGAAGAAAAGCCATTGTACAAAGGAGGCACTTCGATGAAGGGCAAGACATTCATACCAACGGACTACGATATTTTTGCCGGATTGGATGTAGACAAGAGGAGTATCTCGGTGACCTTTAGTAATCACCAAGGGTTCATCCGGTCTCTGCGCATGCCGTATAATGTGGAGCATCTGTTGAATCACGTGCGCAAACATTTTGCGGACCAGAAGGTTGCCTTTGCCTATGAGGCTGGACCGACGGGCTACGGTTTGTATGATGGGTTGGTGGCCCAAGCCTACCCGTGCTTGATAGCCGCTCCGTCGATGATTCCCAAAGCCCCAGGACAGAGAGTGAAGACCAACCGGCTTGACAGTCGCAATCTGTCGGAGAATCTGCGCGGGGGGCAGCTCAAAAGCATTCACGTTCCCTCTGCCGCGTATCGGGAGCTTCGCCATCTCACCCAGCTGCGCGACACCTTTGTGGGTGAGATGGTGGCAATGAAGCTTCGCATCAAATCGCTGTTGCTCTTTGAAGGGATCGAGTTTCCCCCAGCTCCCCCTGGCAGCCAGTGGTCTTTCATTGTGAAGGCTAAGCTTAGAAAGCTTGCGTGTTCGAAGACCGTTCGCTTTAAGCTCGATCAGTTGCTCGATAGCCTGGAGTTTTGTGAAAAGCAGGCCTTTAAGACGACCAAAGAGATCCGCCGCTTCTGTCAGAACGATCCTGAGCTTTCCCATTGTATCGAGCTTTTGATGACGATTCCTGGGATTGGCTGGATCGTGGCCAGCCAGCTTCTGGCTCGGATCGGGGACTGGCGTGAGATAAAAAACGTCCGCCAACTGGCAGGATTTCTGGGTTTGGTGCCCACCGAGAACTCCACCGGAGACAAAACCGATCGGGGATCGATCACCCACACCGGAGATGGGCGGCTGAGAAGCAAACTCATCCAGGGCTCCTGGTCGGCCATCCGACAAGACGGCGAGTTGAGGGAGTTTTTTCGTGCGGTTTGCCGGACCCATCCACGCCACCTCGCTCCCCGAGTTGCCATTGTAGCGGTGGCGCGCAAGCTGAGCGTAAGGATTTCTGTGGTCTTGATGCAACAAAGACCGTATGTGGTGAGAGAAAAGGTTCATTCGGCTCCTTTGACCCAAGAGGAGACATCGCCCCAGTGGGGAACGACTCGACGACTTCGAGAACCGGAGACAAACTCCTGACGGTTCGATCCTTGAGACAGAGATCCCGGGGCTTTGTGCCTTAGAGAGGGGCGCATCCCAAGGAAGTGTGACGGCCGTGTGCCGTGCCACGCATAGCAGCAAGTCTCTCTTTGGTCGGGAAGGAATCGAGTCATGAGAAAAAAAAGAGGACTCGTGTGTTTGTGACTTGACATCCACATAGCAGCGAAGTCGAAGGGGGCGCCACGGACAAGATTAAGAAATCCGAAGTTCGAAATGCGAAATCGCGAATTCAGCTTCGCGTTCTTGGCGTCTTGGCGCAATAACGTTTTTCTGTCACCACGGTTGGCAGCATAAAATGTTAGGGATAAATTCTCACCCTCTCGGAGAGTAAGAATCTACGTCAATTATCCCGGCGATTGTTCGCAAACGAGTCCACATCCCTCCGGTGCAAGTATACTTCCAGCCATTTGTATTTGGCTCTTCGCTTCCGATTCTTTGGATAAAAAGTGAGGACGGGGCGAACCTGAATGGCTTCATAGAAAATCAAAGCTGCAGCCCGCTCGCCTCTAGGAACCGAAGATCGAGCGTATAGTATGGGCTGGAATCTTGTCAAATGCCCAAATGGATTGGCTCTGGCGGCTAGGTAGCTATTAATTGTAGCTATGAAAACAATTTGGAGGAGAATAAAGATCGCGAGGTTAAGGAGGCTAAGTAAACTGTCATGGTTTCTTAAAACAGCTGAAGAAGAGGATGTTCATCACACTAAAAACGGCAGAGCCAACTGCGCCACACCTTCCAGAAGGGTCAGCAGGCTTAGGAATCACGATCTACGCTTAGATGATTCACCTCACTGCGTCCTCACCGCCACGCTGGTAGAACCACGAGTCACACTGCCGCCGTCCTTGAAGCGCACAAAGATTCGGTTACTAGCCGGATCAAACGGCACAGTGCCGTTGCTCTGGACAAAGATCCCAAACGTCGGTGTTGCATTGGCATTGATCGTCGTCGTGACACTACTGCCAATCGCTGAGATGCACTGCCCGGTTGCCGGGTTGGTCTGACAGAGAAAGATGTTCACCGGTAGTGTTGCATTTCCTGTATCCGCCGATGCCGTAATACTCCCGCTTGCCCCTACGTTCACGGTGGCCACGGCAAAGGCTCCGGTGCCCGTGGCCCCGAGGATACTCACGATGCCGTCATTGGTGGGCGTTGCCGCCCAGGCCACAATGTCGGAAACCGGAGTGGCGGAGGCCGAAAGCAGCAGTGTGTTCAGTCCGACGTTGATGGGCGCCGGGTCGGTGTTCGTGCAGTCAAAGCTAAATTGCAGATCGGTGGGGGCTAAGGCCTGGGTAGTGAAGGCAATGACAAAACTCTGAAAACCACCGCTCGTAATGTCAACCGGCGTGTCGGCAGTGCCGGTGATCTGATTGGTGTTTGGGTTGGTCGTCTGGTAGTGAAAGTTAGCTGCCAAACTGCTTAAAGGGGTAATCTTACATGCGGTCGCTAGACTATGCCCCCTGTTGATGATGGTGGCAAAGGCAGTGGCGACAATCCCGACCTGTACGGAACGACTGCTTGGAAGCACTGCCGCCAACAGACCGCCGCTTGCATCTGGCCTGGCAGCGGCACACACCTCGTTCGAATAAGGCGAACTGCCAGCCGCGTTAAACGCAAGCACCCGATAGCAATAAGTGTCCCAATCGACTAGCCCCGAATCATTGTAAGAGGTGACATTAGCTCCCACGATTGCTATCTCAGTATAAGTTTGAGTTGTTCCTGTGCGCCGCTCGATTTTAAAGCCGTCCTCGTTGCTGGAGTTGTCCATCCAGGTTGCCTGGAGTTCACCGGCGCCGCTTTCGCGTGGCCCTGCCAGCGCTGCAAGAGATAAGAGGGAAATTAAGACAAAAGTTGGAAAGAGGTTCCGATTCGAACTCAATGTATCATCCTCTTTGGTCCTCCTTGCGTCGAATGCGATCCGCGACACAGGACAAAGTCTCCTTTTCTCGCTTTCGAACGGTAGTTGGACACTTTATCAACTTTTCACTGAACTGTTGCGAACCGTGGAGTATGCGTTGTCCCAGCCAGTTGCTTATCATGTCAAGGCCCTCCAGGTAAAAAACCCGATGACGATACTACCTGATTCTCAAGCGCAGAGTGTCTCTCGGACCCAAGGCCAGGCATCCAAGGGTTAGACAATATTCCGACCGCTCCTGCGCTGTCAACGGTTGGGAACCCGAATGTGGGAACCCGAAGCGGCAAACGATCTTGGTGGAAAATCAGCC
>Ga0184626_10000399_pt1 | contig 13274 bp, 13 predicted proteins | sample PLM3_60_b1_FD_133142 | JGI IMG/M metagenome (GOLD analysis project Ga0184626, IMG submission 133142) | Groundwater sediment microbial communities from an aquifer in East River, Colorado, USA - PLM3_60_b1 | ecosystem: Environmental > Terrestrial > Soil > Riparian zone | place: USA: East River... | reverse complement strand
GATATGGACATCAGCGGCACCATCGCCAAGTCCTGATAGACCGTGGCAATGCCGCGGTCGAGCGCATCCCGCGGCGAGGCGAAACGTACCGCCTGCCCTTCCACCCGCATCTCGCCATCGTCGGGCGTGTAGACGCCGGACAATATCTTGATCAGCGTCGATTTGCCGGCGCCGTTGTCGCCGAGCAGGCAACAGACCTCGCCGGGAAATACCTGTATGGATATATCCCGCAGCGCCTGCACGGAGCCGAAATGCTTGCTCACGCCGTTCAATTCGACGATGGGCTGGGCGCCGTTCATTTCGATTCCGTCGCCTTGCGGCGCACATAATTGTTGAACAGCACGGCGGCCAGCAGCATGGCGCCCATGAACGCCTTGAACCAGTCGGTATCGATTCCTGTATAGAAGATGCCGATCTGCACGATGCCAAAGATCAGCGCGCCGAACATCGAGCCGACCACCGAGCCGTAGCCGCCCGTGAGCAGCGTGCCGCCGATAACGGCCGCGATGATCGCCTCGAATTCCTTTTGCAGGCCACGGGCCGTGTCGGCGGAACCGACGCTCAGTACCTGGATGGCGGCGAACAGGGTTGCCGCCAGCGCCGTCAGCACGAACAGCCAGATCTTCACCCGCGTCACCGGCACGCCCACATTCCGCGCCGCGGCGGCATCGCCGCCGGAGGCGAAAATCCAATTGCCGAACCGGGTGCGCAACAGCAGCCAGGTGCCGGCCGCCGTCAGCAGAAACCACCAGAGGATCGACACGGGTATGCCCTGCACCTCCGGCAAGCCGTCGGGGCGCTTGCCGATCAACCCGATATCCGCGGCCCATGCCAGGACGGATCCGCCGAACTGACCGGAGAAGATCGGCGCCAGCCAGTCGTTCTGCGCCAGCTCCTTCATGCCGGGAATCTGCGTGCGGCCGGTGATCAGGCGCGTGAACCCAAGTGTAAGACCGCGCAGGATGAACAGCGTCGCCAGCGTGACGATGAAGGACGGCAGGCCGGTGCGCACCACCAGCAGGCCATTGAGATAGCCGACGCCCGCCGCGACAACGAAGGCCAGGAGGACACAGAGCCAGACCGGCCAGCCGAGCACCGTCGAGGGGATGGCGATGATCACGCCGGCAAAGGCGATCATCGACCCAAGCGAGAGATCGAACTCGCCGGCGATCATCAGCAGCGACACCGCCACCGCCAGGATGCCGAGCTGCGCCGAGACTTCCAGGAAGGTGACGATGCCTTTGGGGCTGAACAAGCCGGTGCCGCCGGCTGTCGCCGCGAAGAAGGCGATGATCAGGATGGTGCCGGCGACGGCGCCGAGTTCCGGCCGCCGCAGCAGCTGGGTGAGCCATGACGCCTGATGAAGCCGATCGTCCTGCGTTGCCGAGGCTTCAGACATGACGCTCTGCTACGCCCTCAATTTTCGGGACCAGACGAAGTGGAAATATGCGAGAGCGGCCCGGCCGCAGATCGACCGGGCTGCCCGCATCACGTTAACGCACGCCCTGCTTCGCCAGATCGACGATCGCCGCAGCCTCGGCCTTGGTGACGAAGCCCGGCCCCGTCGGATAGTCCTCGATCGGCGCCAGCTTGTAGCGCTTCATCAGGTCGAACATGACCACCGGCACATAGCCCATGAGATACTGTTGGGCATCGATGCCCCATTCCATCTTGCCGGCATCGACCGCCTGCAGAATGGTGGGCGACAGATCGAAGGTGCCCGTCTTGACCTTGCCGGCAAGCCCGGCCTCTTCCACCGCCGCCAGCGCCGGATCGGCACCGGCCGAACCGACCGTCAGAATGAAATCGGTATTCGGATTGGCATTGAGGTGGGCGAGGATGCGCGCCTTCATCTCCGTCGGGTCCATCACGCCCTGGAGCACCGGAACATTGGCGCCCAGGCCGTCCTGGAAGCCACGGCAGCGGTCGTCCAGGCTGATATTGCCGACTTCGTGGTTGGCGCAGACGGCGCTCTTGACACCGATGGCGCCGGCTCGCTTGCCGGCGGCGACGCCCGCGTCATATTCGTTCTGGCCCATATAGAGCAGCGCGCCGAGGGAGCGCGACAGTTCCGATCCGCCGGAATCGATGACGATGACGGGAATGCCGGCGGCGACCGCGTTCTTCACGGGCTCGCTGAGGGCATCGGTGTCGGGAATGGAAACCACAAGGCCGTCCGGCTTGGAGGCAATGGCGGAATCCAGCAGCCTGACCATCGCCGGCATGTCGAAGGTCTCAGGGGCCAGATACTCGGCATTGATGCCCAGCGCCTTGCCCGCATCGTCCACGCCCTTCTTCACCACCGACCAGTATTGATCGGCTGCCTGGCCGTGGGTGACGAAGACCACTCGGGTTTCCTGTGCCATCGCAGTCGCCGCGCCAATTGTCAGCACGGCGGCAGCGGTCACAGCAGTTATCACGCGACGCATGTTCTACCTCCTCTGTTTTGATTGTTTCTTGTTTACGCCTTGGTTCTTGATTGCCGGTCTGCCGGCTTTGTTGATCGATAGGCGGCAAATCATAGAATGCGCCCCAGCAGCGGGCAATGGCGGTGGATCGCTTGCCGTTTCTATGTATATTCGATACCAACCCGCGGCCGAATTCTGCGCCCCATGATCAATGGTCCGGCTTGGTTCCGGCGCCGACAGCCTGGCCGATTTCATCCGCAGTTGCCGCAACGAGGAGAGCATGACCGTCAGACTTGGCATCAACCCGATCACCTGGAGCAACGACGATATGCCCGAGCTCGGTGGCGACATACCGCTCGAAGTCTGCCTGTCGGAAACGCGCGCGGCCGGTTTCTCCGGCATCGAAATGGGCGGCAAGTTCCCACGCGATTCCCGCGAGCTGCGGCCGATCCTCGAAAAGCACAATCTGGCGCTGGTTTCCGGCTGGTACAGCGGCGGCCTGCTGGACAAGGGATTAGAGGAGGAATGGCAGGAGGCGCAGGCGCATCTGACGCTGCTGCGGGATATGGGATGCAAGCATGTGGTCTATGCCGACACCTCGCGGCGCGCGGACGGCGATCTATTCGGGCCGATTTCGAAACGGCCCCGCCTGAGAGATGAAGAATGGCCGGCCTATGGCCGCGACCTCACTGCGCTGGCAGTACGCATGCGCGACTTCGGCGTTGCCATGGCCTTCCATCACCATATGGGCACGATCATCGAGACCGACGATGAGGTGGATAAGCTCATGGCCTCGACCGGCCCGGCGGTCGGCCTGCTGTTCGACAGCGGCCACAGCGCATTTTCCGGCGGCAATCCCGTGGCGCTGGTGCAGCGCCATGTGAAGCGCGTGGTCCACGTGCATTGCAAGGATACGCGGCGCCCCATCCTGGAGAAGGCGCGCGCCAAGGACGGCAGCTTCATGCAGTCGGTGCTGGACGGCATCTTCACCGTGCCGGGCGATGGCGCGGTGGATTTCCCCGCCATCCTCCGGACGCTGAAGGATGCCGGCTATGACGGCTGGCTGATCGTCGAGGCCGAGCAGGATCCGCGCAAGGCCCATCCGCTGACCTATGCCAAGCTGGGCTTCGGCAATCTGGCGCGGCTGGCGCTGCAAGCCGGCCACACGATCACGCCCTAGGGCCCGCCGATGGCGAAGCTGCGCGTCGGCATCATCGGGGCCGGCCTGATCACCCAGGTGGAACATCTGCCCAACCTGCTGGCATTGCCGGAGATGTTTGAAGTCGTCGCAGTCGCCGATCCGTCGGCGAAAGTGCGTGCCCATCTGGCGGCGCGATGGGGCGTGGATCCCGCTGCGACTCCCGAAGCGCTGTTCGAGAAGCGCCTCGATGCCGTGGTCGTGGCCACGCCCGACGCCTTGCATGCGCGCCTGATCATCGCCGCATTGGAGCATGGGCTGCATGTCTTCACGGAAAAACCGCTCTGCTATGCCGTCGAGGATGCCGATGCGGTAATCCGCGCGCGGGACAAGGCTTGCCGCATCGTGCAAGTGGGCTACATGAAGCGTTTCGATCCCGCCTACGAAGCATTGGCGGCGATGGTACAGGGACAGGGGGCGCGGCTGCGTTATCTGTCCGTCGAGGTGAACGATCCCGACTCCTGGCCCTTCGTCAGCCATCGCGATGTCCTTGCGGGCGATGATGTGCCGCCCGCGCCGATCGACGAGGCACGACAAGCGCGTTCAGATCAGATCGCCAGAGTCCTCGGCACGCAGCCGTCTGACAATCACCTCCGCGGCATCTCGGGCCCCTACTTCTCGAGCCTCGTCCATGACGTCAATCTCGCGCACGGCCTGCTGGATGAGATGAGCCTCTCAGCCGGCGATATCGTCGGCGCGGCCTGGTTCGCCAATTCGGGCGGCGGGCATGGCAGCGTGCGGCTGGCACCCGGCGACGCCCTGTGGTCGATGGCCCATGTGGCGGTGCCTGATCTTGCCGACTATCTGGAGCGCGTGTCCTTGTGGTTCGACGACCGCATCCTCGAACTGCAGTTCCCCTCGCCCTATCTGAACCATCAGCCGACGCTGCTGATCGAGAGGCGCTCGGACGGCCATCACGCGCGCACGATCTGCCATCGCCCTTCCTATGCGGAAGCATTCGTGGAGGAACTGAAGGGCTGGTGGCGCGCCATCGTCGAGGGGGCAGCCGTGCGCAACACGCTTGAGGCGGCACGACGCGACCTGGCGCTGCTGACGGAGCTCAGCCGCAGGGCGTTGAAATCCTAGCGATCTATAGCCGAACCGCTTTTCCTGACTTCACCGATTCCAGCGCCGCATCGGCCAAGCGCAGCGCCTCTCGGCCATCGGCAAACGTGGCCAGTGGCGTCGCCCCCTTCTCCACGCAATCGATGAAGTTGTCGAGTTCGGCGCGATAGGCCTCAGTGTAGCGCTCGATGAAGAAATGCAGGATCGGATCGGCAGTCTGCGTCCGTTCCGCGCCCCAAGCTTCGACCGTGGTGCCGCGGCGGTTCTGCGCCTGCAGCATGCCCTTCTCGCCGAAGGCTTCGATGCGCTGATCGTACCCATAGGCGCAGCGCCGGCTGTTGTTGATATGCACCAGCGCGCCGGACGCCGCACGCATCACCACCATCGCCGCGTCGATGTCGCCCTGCTGGCCGATGCCGGGATCGATCAGATTGGCGCCCATCGCCTGCACCTCGACGATATCGCCCGCCAGATAGCGGGCCATGTCGAAATCATGGATGGTCATATCGCGGAACAGGCCGCCGGACCCCTTCACATAGGCGGGCGGCGGCGGCGCGGGATCGCGGCTGGTGATGACAATCTGTTCCACCTTGCCGATCTCGCCGGATTGGATGCGGTCGCGGACCGCGCGGAAGGACGGATCGAAGCGGCGGTTGAATCCGATCATGACCACCGGCTTCAGCCCGCCGATCTCTTTCCAGCAGGCTTCGACGCGCTTGATGTCCAGATCAATGGGCTTCTCGCACAGCACCTTCTTGCCGGCCTTGGCGGCGCGGGTGATGAGGTCCACATGGGTGTCGGTGGATGAGGCGATGAAAACGGCGTCGACTCTTTTGTCTGCCAAGGCCTCGTCGATTGAGCCGACCTTCTTGGCGCCCAATTCCGCCGCCGTTTCTTCGGCTGCCTTCGCCACCACATCGTAGCAGGCGACGAGTTCCGTCCGCGGATGTGTCTTGATGTTGCGGGCATGCATGCGGCCGATGCGGCCGCAGCCGAGGATAGCGAAGCCAACCATGTTCGAACTCTCCCTGATGGAGGCGCCGTTGAGATCAGGCGCCCGCGAATTTCTGCGACAAGGTTTCCGAAGGCTGCGGCCCGGACTCATAGGTGCCACGGATGGTCTGGTCGAAATCGATCACCGAGCCGGTCATCAAGCCCGACTCCGATGACGCCATATAGGCGACGGCGCGGGCGACTTCGTCCGGCTTGATCAAGCGGCCGAAGGGCAACCCCTGCTCGGCCTTGGCGACCCAGCCCGGCTGCGCATCGTGATAGGTCTTCATGATGCGGTCCTCGCCCGGCGTGTCCGACCAGCCGAGATTGAGGCCATTGACGCGGATCCGGTCGCGCAATGCGGCGAAGGCAACATTGCGCGTCAGTGTGACCAGCGCGCCCTTGGATGCGCAATAGGCGGAGATGAAAGGCTGGCCGCCATGGCCGGACATGCTGATGACATTGACGATGCTGCCGGCGATCTTTTCCCGGAGCATCACCTTCAGCGCATCCTGCATCAGGAAGAATGGCGCGCGCACATTGACGGCGAACATGCGGTCGAACAGCTCGGGCGATGTGTCGAGGATCGTCCCACGATCGGTCATGCCGGCGCAATTGACGAGCACATGCAGCTTGCCCCAGGCCTTGTCGGCCACCGCGACCACCTTGCGGCAATCCTCCATCGACGCGAGATCGGCCTGCACGAAGCGGGTGTCGCAGCCGGCTTTGGTAAGTTCTCCGGCGACAGCCGCGCCGCGCTGCGCATTGCGGCCACAGATGACGATTCCTGCGGCGCCTCGGCGCGCGAACAGGCGGGCAATGGCCTCGCCGAGGCCCTGTGTGCCGCCGGTGACAACGGCATACAGTCCAGCGAACTGATTGGGAAAGTCCGAGGTGGCGGTCATGATCAGATTCCTTTGGATGGTGACGGCACAGCCCGGTGACCGGCCTCAGCTGATGTCGATCAGGACCCTGCCGGCCTCGACCTTCACTGGATAGGTCTTTAAATCGATGCAGGCCGGCGCGCCCCTGGCCGCGCCGGTTCGATAATCGAAGCGGCCGTTGTGCTTGGGGCATTCGATGATGTCGTCTATCACCAGGCCGTCGGTCAGCGGAAACGCCTCGTGGGTGCAAAGGCCGTCGGTGGCGTAGAACTTGCCATCGGGCGAATGATAGAGCGCATAGGTCCGGCCGCCATGATCGAAGCGACGCACGTCTTCCCGATCGATGTCGCCGATGCCGCAGGCTTCGACCCACGTCACGCTACGGTACCCGCCGCGGCCATCGGTGCGGCAACCGGCTGGGCCGATCCCGGCAAGGGCCTCCGGACATGGTCGCTGGAATCTTTCGCCAGCCGGATCAGGGCCGGAATGATCTCACGATAGGTCGCCAAGAATCCGTTATAGGCCGCTGGCATGTCCGCCTTCAGCTCCGCATGCAGCGCCGGCAATGCGTGATAGGGCACCATCGGAAACATGTGGTGTTCCACATGATAGTTCATGTTCCAATAGATGAAGCGAACGATCGGATTCATGTACACCGTGCGGCTGTTGAGCCGGTGATCCAGCACGTCCTCCGCCAGGCCGGCATGCTGCGTGAGGCCGCAGGTGTAATGCAACCAAGCACCGTAAAAGGACGGCAGGCCGACGAGCATCAGTGGCAACCAGCTCTGCATCCAGATCGACAGGCCGATGACGGCAGCGAAGATCAGCATGAAGATGCGCGCAGTGAGGTAGGCCTTGGGCCGCTCCGCTTCCGGGATGTAGTCCTTCTCCGCCTCGGTCATGCGGCCGAAGCAATGGAGGGTGATCTCGCGCAGTTCCTCGATCCCATGCCTCAAATTGAGGAAATCGATCACCACATGGAACAGATTGGTGGGCCGGGGCACGGCGATTTCGGGATCGCGGCCGACGATGATCGTATCCGTGTGATGCCGGAAGTGACTCCAGCGCCACGGTGTCGGCTCCCGCAGCACCATGAATGACCCGATGTAGTAGACCACGTTGTTGAGCCAGGGCGTGCGGAACGCGGTACCGTGGCTGCATTCATGCCAGCGGGAGTCTCCGGCCGATCCATAGAGCACGCCGTAAGCGGCGAACGCCGGTACCGCCCACCAGGTTCCCCAAAAGTAGACACCGAGGCCGCCGGTGATCGCGAGCGCTGCGAACCAGATCAGCGTGTCGCGGATCGCCGGTCCATCCTTCCGCTGCATCAGCTCCTTCAGCCGCTTGCGGGGGATCGGACTGGCATACCACTGGGCTGTGGCAAGGCCCCGTTCCACTGCGCGCCGGTTTTCCGGACCGGCCAGGCCATAGTCGCGTCGTTCCATCGGTTCCTTCAACACCGGCATGCGTCCCGGATCACAGTGTCTGAGCGGGCGAAAGAAAGCATACACTCGAACTCACAACGGTACAGGTCACAAACGTGAGCGCCATGCCCCCTCCCTACCCTCCCCCTCGGCGCAATCGCGCCGAGGGGGAGGTGGCTCGCGTAGCGAGACGGAGGGGGTACGGCTCGCTGTGCGACAATTGCGCCGCTGAATACTCCGGCGGAATCGCGAATCCGTGCGATCGACCCCATGCCAAGCGAGGAGGAAGCACCCGCGCGCTGGATGGCGGCTGCGTCCGCGAGCGCCCGGCGGCCGCGGCGCGCCGCCGGCGGCGCAGCTCGGCCCGAGCCAGCCGGACAAGGCCGGCCAGATTGCGCGCCGTCTGCGCCGCCTCGCGCCGGAGCGCCCGCGTCTCCGCGCTGTCGAAGCCGTGCTTCCAGCGGGCGCGGCGCGCACAGGCCAAGCCCGCGGCGGTGCGTGGCCCGGTGCTGAGCCCGCCATGCATGCGGCAGCGGCCGTTCCTCATCGCCGGTTGCCGGCAGCAACCGCCAACCCGGGTTCGTGCCCCGCAGCGCGGCGCTTTTGCGTAATCCCCCGGCCGGTTGCCATGGCGGAGCCAGCCGCGGCGGGCCGGCGGGAATGACGGGTCTGCAACAGGGCTCTGGGCTTGAGTGGATAGAGTCATGGCGATTCCTCGCTGATAGCTGGTTTGCGTGTATTGTACCGCAAAAAACGGCAAATTGCAAGGAAGAATACGAAGCTCGCACCGGCTTGATCGCCAACATCGCCTCCTCTATGCATGGCCCATCGCCCGGTGCCCGCCGATTCGCGGGAGAATCGGGAACGCGGTGGGAATCCGCGACGTGCCCAACGCTGTTAGGCGGACTTCGGGGCCATTTGCCACCCGGCGGCGACACCGGGGAAGGCGGCCCGCGGGGGGATGATGCCAAGTCAGAAGACCGGCCGGGCGAGATGGCTTGCGCCTGCGCGGACGGCGGGACGAGTTTGCATCGTAGGGGACCATGCGATGTACGACGATTCCTGCGGCGATTTCTCGCCGGCCGAACGCGACGCCGTCTACAAGGCGATCTTCAGCAGGCGCGACGTGCGCCGCGAGTTTCTCTCCACGAACCTCGACGACGCGGTGCTGATGCGCCTGTTGGCTGCGGCCCATGCCGCGCCTTCCGTCGGCTTCATGCAGCCCTGGAGCTTCATCGTCATCCGCGATCCGTCAGTGAAGACGGCGGTGCAGACTTTGTTTCGCGAAGCCAACGACGAAGCCGCCGCGATGTTCGAGCCGGAACGCCGGCCGTTCTACAGCCGCCTGAAGCTGGAAGGCATCTGCACGGCGCCGCTCAATCTCTGCATCACCTGCGACCGCGACCGCGCCGGGCCGGTGGTGCTGGGACGCACGCACATGCGGGACATGGACATCTTCAGCACCGTCTGCGCCGTGCAGAACCTATGGCTCGCTGCAAGGGCGGAGGAAGTCGGCGTCGGCTGGGTGAGCATCTTTCACGAGGCGAAGCTGAAACAACTGCTCCGCATCCCCGAGCGCATCGTCATCGTCGCCTATCTCTGCCTCGGCTATGTCTCACATTTCGCGGAGAGCCCCGATCTAGAGCGCGCGGGATGGCGACAACGCCTATCGCTGTCGTCACTGATTCATCGGGAGCGGTGGGTGGAGGCAATAGAGGATCAGCCTAATGCAGTGGAATGATCCGTGTTGGATGCTGACGCAAGTCCCGATTTGCGTAGCAAATTCTCGTGGAGAAGAATAATTCTGGATGGAATCACCTTTCATTGCTTTACCCGCGAAAGCGGGTATCCAGGGTTGCAAAGCGCCCTGCTTCCCCTGGGCCCCCGCTTTCGCGGGGGAAGCAATTGAGGAGGTTGGCGAATTGTTTTGATATGCGGAGTTGCTATCGCTCAGAGATTTGCAACCTGCGCCTCAATCCTATCCAGAGAACCTGAACCATGCTGACCTACCGTACAAAACTGACCAAGGATGACAACGGAACATATCTGGTGTCCGTACCGGATTTTCCGGAGGTGACGACCTTTGGGCGGGACGTCAAGAGCGCCTGCAAACACGCCATCGACGCCATCGAGGAGGCGATCGCGGCCCGCATGGCGGACAGGGAACCGATCGCCGAACCGTCGAAGGGCAAATACACGGTCGCCTTACCCGCCCAGGCGGCGGCGAAGATTCTCATCTACCGCGCCATGCGCCACAGAGGCGTGTCGAAGAACGAATTGGCGCGCCGGCTGAGGTTGCACCGGCCGCAGGTAGACCGATTGCTCAACCTGCGTCACGCAACGCGGCTGGATGCGATCGAGCAGGCCTTAGGCGTTCTCGGCAAGAGGATGAAGATTGCCGTCGAGGAACGCGACGACGGCTAAACACGGCACCGATTGTTCATCACAGCTTGGTGCTGTTGTCATTCGCAGCAAGTGATAGCGCACCGCGACCGCGATTTCTTTTTGGAGCGCGCGCCTAGAGCGCCGATTAAGTTCAGAAACTGTCCTTGATGGCGGCGCCCGATGGCGCAGACTGCGGCCCATTGTTCGCCGGCCTGGGCCTGCCGGCGACGCATCCAATATCGGAGGATTGTCATGACGGCACGCCATTCTATTCAAACCTGCCTTGCAGGAGCTGTGCTGCTCATCGCCACCGCACTTGCCGTTGCGCCCGCGGCGGCCGATGACGTGGTGCTGCGCTGGAACGAGATCGCCCAGCAGACCGTGGCGGAGGCCATCCCGCTGTCTCAGTCGCGCAGCATGGCCATCGCGCAAACCGCAGTCCTCAACGCAGCGGCGGCGGCCGATGCGGAAGGCCCGGCCGCATCGGTCGACGCGGCGGTAGTGACCGCGGCCCATGACTCCCTGGCCGTGCTCGTCCCCGATAAAGCCGCCGCACTGGATCAGGCACTGGCCGCCGACCTGGCCACCGTCAAGGATGGCGCCCCCAAGGATCGCGGCGTTGCCATCGGGCGCGACGCTGCCGCTGCGGTCCTCGGCGCACGGAAGGATGATGGTGCGGCCGCCAAGGTCTCTTATGCACCGAAGGAGCAGCCAGGGTACTGGCAACCGACGCCGCCGAAATTTGCATCGGCGTTGGGAGCGCAGTGGAGCCGGGTAACGCCGTTCGTCATCCAATCCGCCGACCAGTTCCGCCCCCCGGCGCCAGCCGGCATCGACAGCGCGAACTATCTCGCGGAACTGCGCCAAGTGCAGGAGATCGGCGCGGCGAACAGCAGCAAGCGCCCGCCGGAAAAGACCGACGCGGCGAAATTCTGGGTGCAGTCGGGATCGCAGGGTTGGAGCGTCGCTGCGCGCCAGGCGAGCCTGGAGCGGAAACACACGCTGCTGGAGAACGCGCAGAACTTTGCGTTGCTGAGTTCCGCCATCGCCGATGCGCTGATCGCCTGCTTCGACGCGAAATATGCCTATGAGCTCTGGCGGCCGGTGACGGCACTCCAGGCCGGCGTCGGCGATATCGCGTCTTCACCCGATTGGCAACCGCTGATCGCCACGCCGCCCTTCCCCGCCTATCCCTCAGGCCACGCCTGCGCGGCGGGCGCGGCGCTCACCGTGCTCGACCGGGTCTACGGACCCGACGGCCATAAGATCACACTGACCAGCACCATGGCGCCCGGCGTGACCTTCAGCTACGGCAGCTTCCGCGAAATTGCCGATCAGATCGACGATGCGCGCGTCTATGGCGGAATCCATACGCGCCAGGACCAGGCGGCCGGACGCGCCCTCGGCCAGGCGGTCGCCGGATATGTTCTGGAGAAGATGGGCGGCCCGTTGCCATGATTCATCCCGATCGATGTCGGGCGGTGGGCCGAAAGCCCGCCGATCCGGCACTTGATCGGCGCCACTGATGCGTGCGACGCTTCGGTAGAGGGGCTAGATCAACACAAGAAGGTTTGCCGCCCCCGCCGAGGGCCGACGCGCGATGCGACTTGCCAGCCTGCCGATGTACGACATCGAGGAGACGCGGTCGGCCACCGACGCGTTGTGGCAGGCTTTGCGTCAGGCGTTTCTGCGCGAGGGCTTGGCCGATGCGCCCGAGCGGCTGAGCCGGGGCACGCCGGTGGTGAGCCAGTGGGCCTCGCCCCGGCTCTTCCTCAGCCAGTGCTGCGGCTATGATCTGGTGTTCGGATTTTCCAGCGCGCTCGAACTGCTGGCGATGCCGCGCTATGCCCAGGATACCGGCTGCTCTGCCTATGACTATCGAAGCTGCATCATCGTTCGGGAGGACTCGGCGGCCGCGGACATCGAAGACCTGCGCGGCGGCATCTGCGCGGTCAACGGCTTCAACTCCTACTCCGGCACGGGGGCGCTGCGCGCTCTGGTCGCGCCGCTGAGCCGTCAGGGGCGGTTCTTCGGCGGCGTGAAAGTGAGCGGCAGCCATGTCCGCAGCGCCGAAATGGTGCGATCCGGAGAGGCCGACGTGGCGGCCATCGATTGCGTGACCTATGCCCTGCTCGCCCGGCATCGCCCGCAAGCGCTATCCGGCCTGCGCGTGCTGCGGCGCACCGATCCGGTGCCCGCGCCGCCTTACGTCACCAGCCAGAATTCCTCGCCCGACAAGATCGCGCGGATGCGGACCGCCCTGATCGCCGAACTGAGCCGCCGGCCGCGGCCAGCCTATTGTTCATCGATGGGGCGGAGACCGCCGCCCTGCCCGCCTATTCGCGGCTGCTGGCGGAGGATGAAAAGTCGCTGCGGCTGCGCTATTACGAGATGTATCCGACAGGCACGGCGCTGTTGCGAGCAGAGGAGCAGGCGGCGGAAGAGGCGCCGCGCCTCACGGCATTAGGGTGATCCGCGGAGCGCCGTCGGCCGCCGCCATCACGCGGCCGATGCTGGCGGCCAGGGGTGCGCCGTTCGTGCGCAGCTCAGCGACACAGGCTTCAGCGCGATCGGCCGGCAGGCCGGCCAGCAATCCGCCCGCCGTCTGGGGATCGTAGAGCAGCGCCATCAGCGGATCGGCCGGCGGCACGGCGCCACCATCCACCGCGGCGGCATGGAACAGATTCTGCGGCGCCAGGGAACTGGCGATCCCCTGCCCCAGCAGCGCAACCGCGCCCTCCAGCGCCGGTACCGTCTGTAATGACAACTCAGCATTCGCCGCGGAAGCGCGCAGCATCTCCAGCAGATGGCCGGCGAGACCGAAGCCGGTGACGTCGGTGCAGGCCCGCGCGCCGTGGCGGCGCAGGGTTTCGGCGGCGGACTGGTTCGATTGCAGCATCGACGCCAGCGCGCCGTC
>Ga0184626_10000398_pt1 | contig 13288 bp, 8 predicted proteins | sample PLM3_60_b1_FD_133142 | JGI IMG/M metagenome (GOLD analysis project Ga0184626, IMG submission 133142) | Groundwater sediment microbial communities from an aquifer in East River, Colorado, USA - PLM3_60_b1 | ecosystem: Environmental > Terrestrial > Soil > Riparian zone | place: USA: East River... | reverse complement strand
CACTTGAGCTACGTTGATGTGGTGGTTCGCAACGAAGGCGAGGAGACAATGGTAGATCTCGTAAAAGCGCTGGAGGCAGGTGGCGATTTCAGCAAAGTGACGGGAATTTCCTATCATGATCAAGAAGGAAATACCGTGCATAATCCAACGCGGATTTATATCAAGGATCTCAATGAACTGCCGTATCCGGCCCGGCATCTTGTCCCCCTGGAACAGTACAATTTCAGGATGGATGTCCCGGGTCACGGTATGCTTCCGGCATCTTCCGTAATTACAAGCCGCGGCTGTCCCTTTTCCTGCACATTCTGCGCAACACCGGGCAATTGGGGACGTAAGGTTCGAGCACATTCACCTGACTATGTGCTGGATGAAATCCAGTATTGCATGGATAAATACGGGGCGAAGGCGATCTGGTTCTACGATGACATCTTCAACTTCAATCCGAAGCGCGTAAATGAAATCTGCGATAAGATCCTTAAACGGAAGATGGAGTTTAAGTGGTTTTGCGAAATCCGTGTGGATGTGATGACAAAACCTTTGCTTGCGAAAATGGCAGAGGCAGGACTTTTCCATCTGGGTTTTGGTGTGGAAGCGGGTTCCGAGCGGGTCCGGAAACAGATCATAGATAAGAAGCTCGATTTGAACCAGGCCAGAGACGTTGTGAATTGGAGCAACGAATTTGGTGTCGTTCCTAATCCGTTCTTTATCTTCAGTCATCCTACGGAGACCTGGGCTGAAGCACAGGAAACCATTCAGATTATGGAAGAATTCCGAAATAAGACGGAGCAGAGCATCGCTATCATGCACGTCTACCCCGGAACACCGCTTGAAAAGACAGCTCGCGAAATGGGTTTGCTTCCGCCCGATTTTACGTGGACCAAACGATATGACAAGCGCATCATCACGTTACCTGCTGCACAGGGAGATGTACCGCTGTTTATCGATAAGCTCAACTGGTGGCAAATCAGTGAACTGCTTTTCCGGTGGTCCGATTTCCGCCGCAAGAAGTACAATATCCTCAACAAAATTCCCAAAGCTCTGCAGAGCATCCACAATTTTGGGGACTTCAAACGGTATGCCATCATGTTCCTGGTCTACATGAAGGTCAAAGTGCTTGGACAGTTCAAGACCGATCCGCATCTGAGCCCGATCCCGAATGGTCCCGTCGCCTTCAGCGGCGACTAGGATTCACCACCAAGTCACAAAGACCACAAAGGGGCAAAGTCACAATCTCTATAAGTGTCATCCCTAGGTGAGAATTAGCTCGAATATCCAATATCGAACAACTGAACTCCGAATGTCGAAGTAAACACGAGCTATCCAGCGGAAATCCAATCTCTGCGGTGAATCCGTAGGCCAGATTCACTGGGCTCACTTTTAAATTCGAAATTCCTTTGTTCGACATTGGATATTTGAGTTTCCTTGTTGTACAGATACTCAAAGTTATTTTTTGCGGTAGATCTCACGTTTTCCATTTGTGTCCTTTGTGTCTTTGTGGTGAAATCTCCTCATGCCGAAGAATCGTTGCTTTGCTTGCGGAATGGATAATCCGCAAGGGCTTCACCTGCATTTCCGTTACAACTCGATCCATCGATCGGTGGAGTGTTCGTTGAAGATCCATGCGAAATATCAGGGAGCTACCGGTTTTGCGCACGGAGGAATCATTGCAACATTGCTGGATGAAGCGATGGCGAAAGTAAATGGGATGGGAGGAGTACGCGTTGTAACAATCAAACTCAACGTCCTCTACCGCAAAATGGTGCCTGTGAGCCGCAAGCTTCAACTCCAGGGCCGGCGGACCAAACGAAGCGGCCGGAAATTGTACCTTTACTCAGATCTGAGAAGTCCTGACGGCACTGTCCTGGCAGAGGCGAGTGGCCTCTTTATTGCCGTTCCTCCTCCCTCTTGAGAAGCAATCGACTCAGCCGCTGCTGGTCGTTTACAAGCGCTTTTGCGCCTGCTACAAGAACGAGACCACCGATAAGAATTGCGGCGGGACCCAGCATGATGCCAATCGTCAGCGAGCCTGTGACGTCGGAAACTTCTCCCATGATCGCAGTCGAGATCGCATCTCCAAAGAGGTGAATGACAAGAATATTAATCGCCATCGCTGTTGCGCGCATCCTTGGATAGACCACACTGATGATTGCGGCATTGAGTGGGCTGATATTGAAAAAAAGAAAAAACTCGGTAAGAAATATGAATGCAAAAACCCACTCCTTGCTTTCAAGCAAGATGGAAGCACAGGCGAGTGGGACCGATAAGAGCATCCCGATTGCAGATATATAGAAATACGATTTCTGATTTTGCTTTTGCCACAGGTCGGCGATAAATCCGCCAAACAAAGTGCCTGCAATCCCGGCAACTACCGTAGTAGCGCCGAAGAGCTGAGTGGCCTGTGTGATGTGCCACCCGCGCATCCGGGATAGAAACGTGGGGAACCAGTAAGCAAGACCACCCGTGGCAAAAGTCAAGGCTGTTGTACCGACCAGGTTATACACATACGATCGGGTTCCTGCCAGAAATCGAAATGTGACGGGCAGGGAAGGGGTATCATCGAGATTGGCACGTTCCGGTTCACGGATCCACAGAGCGAGAACCGCAAGCGCCAGGCCGGGGATGGCGGCTACGAGAAATGCAGTCCGCCATCCAAAATGATGTCCCAGAACTCCTCCGGCAATGATGCCAATGGCGCTTCCTAGTGGCGTACCAATATAGTAGATGGAAAGCATTCGTGACCTGACGTTTTCGGAATAGTAATCGCTGATCAACGTGGGGGCCACCGGACCATAACCCGCCTCGCCGATCCCGACCGCAGTCCGGATTGCACGAAGCACGGGATAGCTGTTTGCCATTCCGGAAAACGCAGTTGCAATACTCCACAAAAACACGCTGATGCTAGCGAGCCACTTCCTGCTCATCCGGTCCCCCAGAAAACCGAGAAATGGAGAAGAAAGCAGATATCCGAATGTGAAGGTGGTATGAAGCAGGCCCAACTGAGCATCCGTAAGATGCAGATCCGCCTTGATGAATGGAAGAAGAGCCGAGATGATATACCGGTCCAGATAATTCACCAGATTCATGGAGGTCAATATGACCAGCGCAAATACTTTCATTCTGCCGGTTATCATGCAAAAAACATTACCATAACTGGCCGGTGCTGTGGGCCTGGGGGGTAGCGGTCCACCGCTGGTAGGGGCTGAGCATTTTCCAACATAGTTTTGAGCTTGGGCGAAATTCGCAATCCGCTCGAGAAGGTATTCGGTTTGTGTCCGCAGTAGAAAATGCTCAGCCCGTTACGTGAAAATAGATCCGTTCCGGCAGCAGTCCGGGCTGTGCATTTGCCTTCACTTGCATGATCCAAAATTGCTTGATGGGAAATTCACCTTTCTGATCCGTTGGTTGAAATGGCAAATGCATAGCCCCTACGGGCTCAATCCCTGCCAGTACATTGGACGAGACATGAAAACCGCGTATGCCGGAATGGGGATTTCGGAGGCGGATGCAGAAAAGGCGCTGGTGGCTACGCTCGATAAGTTCAAGGTCCCGGAAAAAGAGAAAGGAGAAGTGATCGGAGCGATTCAAGGATTGAAAAAAGACATCGTGGAAGCAAAGTAATTGTTCGTGCAGCGAATTCGCCAGTGTGGAGGCTGAAGTCGCTGCTACCAGCTGTCGGCCCGTTTTTGTCTGGATATGTAACCATTTGGTTACATATCCAGCGGGGTATTGTCAGGTCTGCTACAATAGGAGTTTGATCGTTTGGGGGAAAAAATAGCTTGAGATTGTTTCTTCTTTTTACTGTCCTGCTTGCAGCCGGACATACTCTTTTCGCGGCAACATTTGTTCTTAAATCCGGAAAAAAAATTGAAGGGAGATTGTTGTACGAAGATCGTGAAACTGTTCGTCTCAGGGATGACTCCGGAACGAATCTGAGCATCCGGAAGAGTCTGCTCGACCAGGATGCCACCGTGGCTGCAAACTTACGCGTTGTGCCGGTTACAGTTCAAATCACGTCGCAAGTTAACGAGGCGCCACGTCCGAAACCTGCTACAAAAACTTATACCAACGTAGCCAGCATTGCGGTTCGGAAAAATCGCCTGGTGAGGTCAAACAATCCGGAGCGGCAGCTTCGTGAAACTCGCCGTGAATTCGACCGTCTCACACAGGCTTGCAGATCAGCCGGCGGCACCTCTTCCCGCGGCGGTGTTCTCCGGACCGTGACCTATATCGTTCATGGAAAACCTGTGCGCATTACAGGCTACTGGGCGAATCCCGCAGATATCGAAAACGCGAAAAGCATTTGCAAGCGCGCTATTCAGGCAGAGCATGACTGGCTTTCGGCAAAACGGTACTGGGTGGATTCGCAACACGCCTCTTCGGCAACCTTCTCTACTTCCGCGACAGCTCAGTAATTTAGCTCGCACCAGCCGCAAAGACTCGACGATGCCATCAACGCGATCGACCCGATAGACTCGACGACGCGAAGGTGCTAAAATTCACTGGAATCATCACTAAAATCGGAGGGGTCATGAAGAGTTTCAGGTACTTGGCAGTTTTTTTTCTTTCACTTCTGTTCGTTTCCAGTTTGTTTGCTGTAACGGACGAGGAAATTTTTCGCGCATTCAGCTTGAATCTTTCTACGCCGGGAGCCCGCGCAGTGGGTATGGGTGGGGCGTTCATCGGTCGTGCGGATGATGCAACAGCAGCTGAAACGAATCCGGCAGGGTTGACGATTCTGGCCCGCCCTGAAGTTTCACTTGAGTATCGTCATTCAAATGCTCGCAACGTGACGACCAGCATTTTTAATGTTCCGATTAGAAACTTTGATCTAAATCCCCACCCGGACGTTGAGCCGGGACTGGATCGAAGCATTGCAGACTTTCAGGCTCTCGATACACTAGATAGCGCGGATGCTCTCGGCTTCGCGAGCTTTGTGTATCCCACCAGCCGCGTGACGCTGGCTTTTTCGCGTCATGAATTGATCCGGACCGATGCCAGTTTGTTCGGCGGACTGAATGCAAGCCCGTTTCACTTTTTGGAACCGAATGATTTCCTCGGAAATGCGCAGATTCGAGACGTAAATTACAACTTTACCGCCGCCACTAAAATCGGTGATGCGATCTCGGTTGGTGGAAGCATCAAGATTGCTGATTTCAGTTTTGAATCCTCCATTGCCGCCAGACAGCGCGCGGAACCTGATTTCGGCCAGCACTTCGTTTCGAGAATTGATACAAGTGAAACCAAAGTTGGGTTTAATGCCGGCATTCTGGTCCATCCTACAAGCAAAGTCTCTATTGGGGTCGTTTATAAATTTGAACCGCAGTTCACACTCGGAACTGTGGTAGACAATACCGATCAGACGCCCCCATTTTCTGTTCAAAAAGATGTCTCCTTTGACGTCCCTGATACGCTCGGATTTGGTATTTCAGCATCTCCCAATTCCAATTGGACTTTCAATTTTGACGTTGTCCGCGTGTTCTATTCGCAGCTTGCAAAAGTGGATACCGGGTTCTCGCTATTCACACATCTGCTTCCGAACGCGCAGCAGCAGCTACTTTTGCCTGGATCCGGAAATGCGGATGTCATTGACTTTAAGATTGATGATGGCCTGGATATTCATCTCGGTACGGAATATCTCTGGACGCATGAGAGCTATGTGTTTGCGCTTCGCGGTGGGTACTACAGTCAGAGCCGCAACAGATTCTTCTTGGGAAGTGCCCCGAACCTAGACGTGGATGCCTTCTTGAGACCGATCTTCGGTTCCGATGCGGGCGAGCATTTCAACCACATCACACTGGGAACGGGCATCACCTACGGAAACTTCCAGATCGATTTTGCCGCGGATATCGGCGATGAAGATGAAATTGATGCGAATTTCGGGCAACTGACGGTCAAGAAGGAGATATCCGAGCGCAGTGTAGACATCATCCTGTCCTCTGTGTTCAGGTTCTAGGATTTGGAATGAACGGAGCGCGGAGCAGCTTTCTGGCAGCTCTGTCGCTCTTTGTTCTGGCAGGACCTGCTTTCGCAATTGAGTGGTATAAAGCTTACGACAAAGGGAAGGACGCAATCCGTTCAGGGGATTGCGCTCAGGGTCAATTGCTGATGCAGGAAGCATTGAGCCAAAATTCCAAAACCGGATTGAAAGTTCCTACGTACGGGACTCGACGAGAAGAATATATTCCTCAATACTATCTGGCTAAATGCGCATTCGAGGCGGGTGATTACAAAAAAGCTGCGCAATACCTGAGGGCCGCTGAATCGAATGGGGCCACGTCCTCTTCCTTTGCATCCGAGTTTGCTTCGACAAAGACCAAAGTAGATGCCGCATTGAAAGCTCAGAAGCAAACGGAAACTCCGCCACCTGTGGTCCCGGCAAAACAGGATCCCATAGTCCCACCTCCAATGGAGACAACTCAACCACCTCCAACAGTGGTTCCACAAAAACAACCTGCGGAAATTCCTCAGGACAAGGAGGCGGTCACGCAGAGGCTCCTGAAAGAAGCGACAAAAGATATAGAATCAGGCCGGCTTGCGGAAGCGCGCAAGGTCGTGGAGACCGTGCTCCGGCGATATCCGGGTCGTGCCGATGCTTCGCTTCTGCTGGAGGAGATTTCTAAACGCGAAAAGGTCGAGCTCCAGACGCGTGAAAAAAAGAAACGAATGAATGAACTTGAACAGTTGATCCGGCGTGGAGATCTGGCTTCTGCTGAACGGGCCGCAAACTCAATTCGATCCAATTTTGGAAGCGACCCCCGGCTGGATTCACTGGATCAGGAGATCATCCGGAAGCGGGAGGGTCAGCTGGAAACACAGAGACAGACGGAGCTGAAAAGGACAGTGGAAAGGCAGGTTTTATCGGCGTATTATCGAGGTGACTACAGCGGAGCGATCGAATTGGCTGCGCAGTGGCTGCAGCGAAACACGGGAAGCTGGCGGCTTCATTTTTTTGTGGGCTGCTCCTACGCCGCTCTCGCCATGCTGGAAGAAACGGACCGAAGCTCACGTCTGACTTTGGCTCGGGATTCATTTCGGAAGGCTCGCTCGATTTCCAAAGAGATAACAGTTCCTCCATACATTTCCCCCAAAATCGTGGAGATTTACAAGACTTCCTGAGGTAAGGATCTCATGTACTGTCCAGGATGCGGGAATCCTCTCAAACCAGAATCAATCTACTGTGAGAAATGCGGGATCTCAGCCCCGGTAACGCGAATGGAGACGATCGCGCCGGTGGATGCGCGAATCGCTGCGATTGAAAAAGCCTTAGGCTACAAATACAAGGTGTTGCGCAAAATCGGCTCCGGCGGTTTTGCCGATGTCTATCTCGGCGAACACGCTCAGCTTGGCAGAGAAGTGGCCATCAAGATCCTGACACGATCCCATTCAGCCGAAGACGATATGGTGGAGCGTTTCCGCCGGGAATCAAAAGCAGCCGCGAAGTTATCTCATCCAAACATCATCGACATTTATGATGTCGGCGAAAGCGGTGAGATTTATTACTTTGTTATGAAATACATTGCCGGCGAAACTCTCGGCCGGAAAATGCAACGCGAAAAAAAGATTCCACCGGCGGACGCCATCTATATCATTCAACAAACCGCTGATGCGCTTTCCTATGCGCATGAACACAATGTTATTCACCGCGATATTAAGCCCGCAAATGTGATGCTGGATGAATATGGAAAACCCGTTCTGATGGATTTCGGGATTGCGCGTGTTCAGTTTGGGGGACAACTTACAAGAACCGGCACGGTGATGGGGACACCGCATTATCTTTCGCCGGAACAGCCACTTGGAAAACAGGTAGATGGACGAAGTGATCTCTACAGCCTTGGAATCATGTTCTACGAAATGCTTGCGGGACGCGTTCCTTTCCATGATGACTCTGCAATCGTTTTGATCTACAAACACATCAACGAAGCAGCTACTCCCCTTCGCGAAGTTGTGCCTGAACTGCCTTTGGAGCTTTGCGAGATTGTTCATACCTTGATCGAAAAACTCCCGGAGAACCGGTTTCAATCAGCGGGCGATGTGATTGATGCGCTGGATACGCTGGGAGGAATTTATCCGATCCGGGCAACGCCTTCCAGCCGTCGCAGCACTCCCGGCGTGAGACGGAGCACAGAAAAACTGGTCTTGCTTGCCGATGAGCATCTGCAGCAGGACAAACTCGACAAGGCCCTGGAAATTTATGCTGGAATCTTGCGAAATCACCCGGATCATTTACAAGTCAAACAAAAGATGGAAGACGGGCTGCAGAAACTTCGCGAGTCCGCATCCAAATTCATCTCGGAAGCCGCATTCCCGGAAGCCAAGGCAGTCCTCGGACGAATCGAACGGTTGTCGTCCACTGATACGCGGCTGATTTTGTTGAAATCCGATCTGGAAGCAGAGGAACAAAAACACAAAAAGCAATCGGAAGTTAAGAACAACTATGATGCGGCGGTTCTGGCCCTCAAACACGACAACGCAACCGGGGCTGTAGACCTTCTAACGAAAGCGCTTACGGTAGATCCCGCAAATAAGGAAGCGAATGAATTGTTGCGGGAAGCGCGTTCTGCATACGAAACAAATCGCCGAAAAGCTGAGCTTGCGAATCTTTTGGCCGAAGCGGAATATCATCTGAAACATGGCTCGTTTGATGTTGCGATCATTGCGGTCAGGAAGGCGCTGGAGATTGAACAAAGTCCCGAAGTGTTCCAGCTTCAGGAGAAGATTCAATCTGCGATTAAAGAAAAGGCATACCGTGAAGCAGAGCAGGAGCGAATTGCTTCCGAAATGGATCAATTGTGCGAGAAACTAAATTTTACCGGCGCGCAGTCCTTGCTTGAAAGCGTGCGGGACAGGTTTCCTGAGCTCGCACAATCGAGCCTTGGAATTGTCCAACGAAACCGCCTTCTTCACCAGCCATTTGCCCGTGCTGAAGAGCTTTTCAAACAAAACAAGTTCGAAGAAGCCAGACCCTTTTACCAGGAATTTCTTCGTCAGCCGAGACCATACGATTTTCAGGTTTTCCATTCTCTTCGGAAACGCGCTGAAGAAATGTTGGAAAAGATTCGAATGCGTATCGACGAAACGGAGAACGAGCAACGGATCAAGAAATCGGATGTGTTCCTGCGTATGGGTCAATTCGATCTTGCTCGCAAGGAATGCGAAGCAATTCTCGAAAGAGACGGGACACATCCTCAAGCTGTCTCAAAGTTAAGGGATATTGAAGAGAAAGAGGCTGCGCTGAAAAAGAAAAGTGAAGGCCCGGACACAGATCAGGTACTGAGGGAAGTGGCCGCGATCCGAACAGTCCAGGTGCCCCGCCCGGCATCTCCGGCACCCGGTAAAATCCAGGCTCCTGCCGGTGTAGTGATTCCGCCCGTAACACAGAGGGCTCCCATGCCGGTTGTCAAGCCCAGGCAAGGCCTCCCGATTAGTCTTCTGATTGGAGCGGGAGCTTCAGTTTTTCTGGCCGTAATCATTTTCGCGTTCCTGCTGTGGAATCCCGGATCTGAGCCAAAACCTGTGCTTCCCGCGGAGCCCAAGACAGCCACCTTGCCGCCGAAAGAGCAACCCAAACTGGTGGCGCTTCAGCCGGTGTCTGTTTCAATTAATGTAACGCCGTGGGCCGATTTTGAAATTCGAGGAAGAACACTACCACAACCAATCAAGGAGACAACTCCGGCAGTTGTCAAACTTCCGCCGGGGAAGTATACGATCCTGTTCCGGAATGGGGATTTCCCATCATTCAATGAGACGATTGTGGTCGATGAATTCAACACCAGTTTCCGGTTCCAGTTTAAGCAGCTCGATCCCGAGAACCTTGCCAATTCTCTAGTACAGTAATCTTCCTGTAGACGTATGGAGCGCAGGCTTCCAGCCTGCATTATGGTCCGCAGGCATCTTGCCTGCCGCAAGTGTACAAATTCCAGTGCGGCCTGGAAGGCTGCGACCCCTAATGCAGGCTGGAAGCCTGCGCTCCAATGGGAACGTAGACTGGAAGTCCGCTGTCCGTTGTTCTACACTAATAGAGTAAGCCAGCAGGAGTCAGACATGGAATTTCCATCCTACGTAAAAAGCATTAAATTGCGTGATTGGGTTCGGGACATGGCCGGGCTCTGTAAACCGGAAAAGATTCATTGGTGCGACGGTTCCCAGGAAGAATACGATCGTTTATGTGGGCTCATGGTGGAATCGCGCACGTTCCGGAAATTGAACCAGGAAAAGCGCCCCAATAGCTATATTGCCTTTTCGGATCCGAGCGATGTTGCCCGTGTAGAAGACCGTACTTTTATTTGCAGTCGCCGAAAGGAGGATGCTGGTCCCACAAATAACTGGGTAGAACCAAAAGAAATGAAGGCGACTCTGCGCAAACTATTTGATGGATCCATGCGAGGCCGCACGATGTATGTGATTCCTTTCAGCATGGGCCCTCTGGGCTCACACATTGCCCAGATCGGCGTTCAGTTGTCCGATTCTCCGTATGTCGTCGTCAACATGCGCATCATGACTCGTATGGGGAAGACAGTTCTGGACGTGCTTGGCGATGGCGACTTTGTCCCATGCCTCCATTCGGTTGGGATGCCGTTGGATGCGGGTCAAACCGATGTTCCCTGGCCCTGCAATAAGGATCACAAGTACATCGTGCATTTCCCTGAAGAAAGGGCGATCTGGTCTTACGGTAGCGGCTATGGCGGAAATGCTCTTCTAGGGAAAAAATGCTTTGCGCTGCGTATCGCTTCTTCCATGGCCCGGGATGAAGGATGGCTTGCGGAACACATGCTGATTCTTGGTGTGGAATCTCCACAAGGAGAGAAAACCTATGTGGCTGCTGCCTTTCCAAGCGCCTGCGGCAAGACAAACTTTGCGATGTTGATTCCTCCAAAAGCGTTCAAGGGATGGAAAATTACAACGGTCGGAGATGATATTGCATGGATCAAGAAGGGAGCGGATGGGCGTTTGTATGCGATTAATCCTGAAGCAGGTTATTTTGGAGTGGCTCCCGGAACATCAGATCAGTCCAACCCCAATGCGATGGCAACCTTAAGCCGCAACAGCATCTTTACAAACGTTGCATTGACTCCTGACGGAGATGTTTGGTGGGAAGGAATGACGAAAACAGCGCCACCTCGATTGATTGACTGGCAGGGAAAACCATGGACTCCCGACTCAGGCACCAAAGCGGCGCACCCGAATGCAAGATTTACTTCTCCTGCCAAGCAGTGTCCGTCCGTAGATCCCGATTGGGAAAATCCTCAAGGTGTTCCCATCAGCGCCTTCATTTTTGGAGGACGCCGCAGCACTACAATTCCCCTGGTATACCAGGCGTTTAATTGGAATTACGGAGTCTATCTGGCTGCAACCATGGGTTCAGAAACGACTGCTGCAGCAGCCGGAAAAGTGGGAGAAGTGCGTAGAGATCCGATGGCCATGCTGCCATTTTGTGGTTACCATATGGCGGATTATTTTAATCACTGGCTGCAAATGGGAAGAAAGGTCTCGAATCCGCCACGGATATTTCTAGTCAACTGGTTCCGTGTGGATAAAGAAGGAAAGTTCCTGTGGCCCGGCTTTGGCGAAAACATGCGCATACTGAAGTGGATTGTAGATCGCGTTCACGGAAATGGGTATGCAATCGAGAGTCCGCTGGGCTGGATGCCGCGATACGAGGATCTCGATTGGACCGGACTCGATTTTTCGTCCGAGAAATTCTACGAGCTGATGAAAGTAGATCGCGAGGCGTGGAAAAAGGAAGTCTCCTCACATGAATCGTTATTCTCACGGCTGTACGACAAGCTCCCCAAGGAATTTCTATTCATGCGCGAGTTAATTTTGTCCAGTCTGTGGCGTTCTCCCGAACAGTGGGGCCTGGGCCAGGACGAATACATCTGAGATCGGGTTAACCACTAAGACACGAAGACACAAAGTTGCACAAAGAGAATTATAGTATTTTTTTTGTGTTTCTTCGCGCCTTTGTGTCTTTGTGGTTACCTCGATCTTGAATAGAGGTTAATCACCATTTCCAGTGCGTGGCGGCAAACCGCACAAAACGGCACTTCATTGCGGGTAAACATGATGCAATCGACCTGCGGACGATAGTATCCCTTTGCTTCGTAGATGGCTCCTTCGAAGGCGCCAACTTTGTCGGCATATTTTTCCGCCCGCAGCGCGCTCATCTCGTGCGCCTTCTGCTCATTAAACAGCGCGTCCATCTCCGATTCCGGTTTTCTCTCTGTGCGGATCTGACGTCTTCTCTTTTGAATCTCGCGCGAATAATTCTCAAACGCTTCCTTGTTCCATGGAGTCGGGATCGGCGTACCGGGCGTCACGAGATCCTTCCATTTCAGATTTGCAGGATCCAGCAACGCAGTGGCATTTGGTTCCCAAGGCTCCACACGGCTTGTTGCCGGTGTATAGGCCACGTCTGACGTGTAATATTCATCTGCAAGTCCCGCAAAATGGTGGCCGAACTCATGAACAAAAACATAAGGAGCCCAGACGCTATCTGCGGCAACAGTAGAATATAAATTGAAGATTCCGCCACCACCGTATGTTTGAGTATTTGTAAGAATTTCGACAAACTCATAAGGAGCAAGTGAAGCGATCTCGCGGAAGGCTTTATTATCATAGGTAAGGATGTACCTTTCCGATCCAAACGCATCATAACTGGAGCCGGCTGGATTCTTCCGGTAGATTCCAGTCGACGGACGGGAGATTCCGGATTCGTTTGCCGGCGGACAAATCCCCCATACATTAAAGTCTTTTCTCCGCTCTTTGAAAGGGGAAGTAGCAAACAGGAGATCAACAAGATGCCGGGCGTCCTTTTCAAACTTACCCAGCTCCGCCGATGTGTATCCATCGCCAAGAATTAGAAAATCTACTTTTGTAGCTGGATCTCCGCTTTTCTCGATCTCCGTCACCGGATAGGAAAATTTGGGTTTTGCCCGATCAATGAAAATATCCTTTGGATCAAATAGAACGGACCAGATCTCGCGAAATGCATTCTTTGCATCGCGTTTCTTCAACACAATTTGAGCTGCCGATTCGGGTGCCGGGAATCGAAGCGATTCATGATAGGTGCGATTGATTTCCTTTGCTTCATCAGTTGTTTCCCACTCTCCGTAAACCGAAGCGAAGCCCCGCGAATACAGAATGTGATTTGTGTTGCGGTCAATGATTTCAAAATAATATTTTCCCAGGTTCGTGTTATCGATCGTTTTTTGCGGATTTCCGGGCCAGGGCAGCGGTTCCACAACGAAACGATCCAGGCTGAACATCTCTTGGGAAGCATTGCCCGTGT
>Ga0184626_10000397_pt1 | contig 13292 bp, 11 predicted proteins | sample PLM3_60_b1_FD_133142 | JGI IMG/M metagenome (GOLD analysis project Ga0184626, IMG submission 133142) | Groundwater sediment microbial communities from an aquifer in East River, Colorado, USA - PLM3_60_b1 | ecosystem: Environmental > Terrestrial > Soil > Riparian zone | place: USA: East River... | reverse complement strand
GATCAATTGGACTGCCCATTCGTAGAGTTGCTCGAAATAATCGGAAGCATAAAACTCACGATCCTCCCAATCAAAGCCAAGCCATCTCACATCCTGCTTGATCGAGTCGATGTATTCCTGTTCTTCTTTCAAAGGATTCGTATCGTCAAACCGGAGATTAGTCTTGCCGTTGTAGTCGCGGGCAATTCCAAAATTCAAATTGATCGATTTTGCATGACCGATGTGCAGGTAACCGTTTGGCTCGGGTGGAAAACGCGTATGTACACGTTTTTGATACCGGCCGGTGTGGCTATCTTCATCGATAATTTCGCGGATAAAATCCGTTTTTCGTGGAGTTTCAGCTTCCATAGCGAGTTTGTTATTCTACCACGTTAGAAAAATGGAGCGCAGGCTTCCAGCCTGCATTACAGGCCGCAGGCATCCTTGCCTGCACTACTCCGGTAGTTCTTGTTTTGGCTCAGGCAACCGAAAACTGAGCAAAAGACCGACGGCATAAACCAGCAGCGCCACGCCTGCGGCGGCATAGGCAAGTTTTGTAGAAGGTGTGTTGCCTGGAACAAACTTTGACAATTGGGTTGTCAGCAGCGCGGCCGAAGTGCCGATCATGCGTCCGCCAATATTGGCTGCAAAGCTTTCGCCTGTTCCCCTCAGATGCGTAGGATACACACGCGGAAGATAATTTCCCCAAAAACTGAATTGACCGACTGTCAACATTCCAGCAAGAAATACACCTATGCGCAATGTATCCACATCTCTCACCGCTGGAAATATGAAGACAAACGGGATCAGAATCAAACCGGGAATTTGAAACAGACGCAACAATTTTTGTCGACTCAATATCCGGATCGCAAGAAATGCCAGCAGAAACCGTCCAAGCAAACCACCAACTTCTTGAAATATCTGAACAGAGCTGACGATCTGTTGTTGTTGCGGCTTTGACAGTACTGAGACTTCGGGAATTCCTGGAACGATTTGCGGAAGATGCTGAATCGCACCGAAGGCAGCGCCATAACTGCACGCAAACATCAATGTGGTAATCAGAGTCGTCTTTCGAAACTCCGGCCGGAAGAGCTCGGCGAAACTGGGCCGCTGAAGTGTGCCTTCCGCTTTTTTCTTTGCCCATGTTGTTGATTCAGGCAAGAAGGGGCGAATCAGAATGAGCGGGATCGCAGGAATGACGCCTGAAATCAGCGTGTACCGCCATGCCTGATGAGCACCGTGAATCGCAGGCAGAGAGTCACCATACGTGACCGCGAGATAATAAGCGCCGGTTACCAGTAAACCGCCGAGTGAAGAGAATGCCTGCGTATATCCCAGCACAGACTCCCGCTGTTTGGGATGCGGAAAGAGTTCTGCAAGCCAGGCAACAGCAGCGACGAATTCCACGCACACCCCGATGAAAGTCGTGCATCTGAAAATGAGAAGCCATGTCAAAGAAGTTGTGAAGCCCGCCGCAAAGGCAGAAAAAGCATAGATCAGAATCGACCACACAAGAATGCGTCGACGTCCAAGGCGATCCGTTAGATATCCGCCAAGCAATCCGAAGACTCCGCCGCACGCAGCGGGCAGATAAAACATCAAGTCGCGCCATGCTGCGAATTCAGGACTCCCCAACTGGATCTTTCCAAGCTCCGATAATGCCGGCCTAAGGATCAATGGCAGCATTAGCAGTTCGTAAATGTCGAAAGCAAAACCGAGTGATGCCACGACGCAGATCAACCACTGAATTCGCGTCAGAGGAGGAGCGGCAGTTTCATTGGTTGGCATTGAATTCTCCAGATCGCTTGCGGTGAATGAGCATCAGATTACGGATATAGACGATGAATCCGGTTGACTGCCCCACGATGAAGACAGGGTCCCGGCGCTGGATCGCATAAATGAGGAGAATGATGGACCCGCTCAAAGACAGATACCAGAATGCCAGCGGAATGTGGCTCTCCTTCTTCTTTTCCGAAGCCACCCATTGCACAAGAAACCGCAATGAAAAAAGCAACTGACCGGCAAAACCAAACGCAATCCAGTAATTCACAGCGCATACCTCCACGTCATGCTACCATACACAAACCGCATGCGTAGGGGCGCACGGCGTGCGCCCTTCTTAGAAGTCATTCCCCGATCGAAAGGGGCGGACGCCGTCCGCCCTTACAGTTCTTTCAACGTGTATGAAAATTTCCTTCGTTTCATCCAACGCACTGCCAGCAGGTCAGCCAGCGGACCAGTCAGGCGGTTTCGCAGATAGTATTTGGACTTCCCGTGGATTCGCGGCCTGTGATTCACCTCCACCTGCAGAATGCGCGCTCCTTCCATTTCCAGCAACGACGGCAAGAAACGATGCATCCCGGTGTACAGCTTGATCTTCTGCAAAAACTCTCGCTTGAAGGCTTTGAGTGTGCAACCGGTGTCTCGAATCTCTTCCTTTGTAAGGCGGTTTCTGACCTGATTTGCGATCCGTGAACTGAGCCGCTTGAGCCACCCATCCTGCCGGCGTGCACGAATGCCGATCACTGCGTCATAGTCCGGAATCTTCCGCAGCAGCTGTGGAATATCGGCCGGATCGTTTTGCAAATCAGAATCGATACTCACTACAACATCACAGGTTGCATTTTGAAAGCCTGCATCCAGCGCGGCGCTCAATCCGGAATTTGGCTCCAGAGAAAAAATGCGAATCTTCCGGTGTGAATAAAGATTCTTGAGGTCCTGCATCACTTTCAGCGTCCGGTCTTTGCTTCCATCGTTGATCAAAAGGATCTCGCACGGCGTGCCGCAAGTGTTTAGCATGGTTTCAATTTCGTCCAGAAGTAGAGGCAGATTCTCTTCTTCGTCATATGCCGGAATGACCAGCGAAAAACAATTCACCATATGCGATTCGTCAAAACACAAAAGAATATCATTTCTGAGTTAGAATGGCTCGGCATGCAGAAAGCGGCGCGTCTTTTTGTCTTTTTCGCGCTTCTCAGTCTCGCTACACGCTGGCTTTGCCTGGCCGTCGAGATTCTGGATATCGATGAAGCCGCACATGTGGTCGGTTCCTGGGAACTCCTGCGTGGAAAACTTCTCTATACCGATTTTGTCAATAACAAACCGCCGCTGTTGTATGTCTACTACGCGCTCGCTCAGCTCATTTTCGGCCGCGGTATGTTTGCCGTACATCTCTTTACGGTGCTTTTTACTGTTCCGTTGACGGCGCTGGCTCTCGCTTCATTCTTCCGGTACAACCGTACGGGGAGCTTTGCCGGTCTTGTATTTCTCGTTTATAGCGCTTCTTTTTTTGCTCACGACATGCTTTCGGCAAACACCGAATTGCTGATGATCCTTCCCGCGGCGTGGGCTGTCACGAGGTTCCGTGAAGAATTGGACTTGCAATTGCCCGGAAAGATCGCAGCTTCCGGTTTCTTGATCGGGATTGCCCTGTTGTTCAAGTATCCGGCGATCCTCTGGCTCGCACCTGTCTCGATGGCGATTATCTACTATAATATTAGAACACGTGGATTCTTACGTGTTGCCGGCCTGCTCGCCATTTTTCTTATCTCTTTTGCAATTCCGCCGGTTCTCACCTTTGGCTATTTCGCCTGGCGTGGAGGAGAGCAGGAGCTGATTTACTGGCTTTTTCTGAACAATCTCGGATATTCTGCAAATCCGATCACGCTTCAGGAAGCGGAAGGCCGGGCTTTGAGCTACTTCCTCCCATTTCTAATTGCGACAGCTCCATTGTGGTGGCTCTCGATTCGCCGCCAACGAACACAACCTGTGTCCATTCGTGTCCTTCTCGTAGGCTTGCTTCTCTTTACATTGCCGGCCGCATTTTGGGGGCTTCGCTTTTACCCGCATTATTTCATCCCGTTTTATGTGCCATTAGCTTTGTGCGCAGCGCCATGGGTGGACCAACTGTGGTCACAAAAGAAAAGGCTGTTTTTTCTTTATTCGCTATTCCTGTTTACAGGGTTTACCATCGCGAATTGTATTCTCTATTTTGGAGATACGAACGTATACCAGGAAGGAAATCGCGCATTTCGAAATGTTGCGCAACGACTAAAAGCAGATCCATGTTATTCCGGCGGGACGCTTTTTGTCTGGGGTTACGCGCCCATCGCTTACTACTATGCGGAGTTGCCGGTTGCTTCACGGTTTGTTGTACTCCCACAGTCAGGACTCACCGGCTACATCTCCGGCAATCTGGAAAGTGTAAGAGGTAAGGTCGATACTCACCGGCGCATCAATGAAAAGCACTGGGATCTGCTGATGTCCGATCTGGAAAAGAATCACGTAACCTACATTCTAGATTTTTCTCCATCGGGAATTTACCGGTGGAATCGCTATCCGGTATCTGATTTCCCACGTCTGGATCAGTACATTCGCGACCACTTCGAAAAACTGGACACTGTTGACGACGTGGTTCTGTACAAAAGGAAGCGCTGCAGTACATAATAGTTTTTGAGTCGCGGGCCTCCGTGCTCGCAAGTGGGGAAATGAGCGACAAGCCGATCGAAAACATTTCTGACACCGCGATGTGGGTCGCTGTGTACCGTGCCATGGAAAGCGAGCGTCCGGATGCGCATTTCCACGATCCGTATGCGCGTATGCTGGCAGGAAATCGGGGCGAGGAGATCGTCAAAAAAATGCCGTGGGCGAAATCTTCCGCCTGGGCGATGATCGTGCGAACGTGCGTCATTGACGAACTCCTGCTGAAAGCGGTCCAAAAGGATAACGTGGATACGGTCCTGAATCTGGCTGCGGGGCTTGATACAAGACCATATCGTTTGTCGCTTCCTCCAACGCTTCGATGGATTGAAGTAGATCTGCCGGGAATCTTCAATTTCAAAGAAGAAAAATTGAGTGGTCAAAATCCTGTCTGTAAGCTGCAGCGTGTGCAATTAGATTTATCCGATGCCTCGGCGAGGCAAACTTTATTTGCCAGGATCGATGCAGAATCGAAACAGGTTTTCATCATCACAGAAGGTCTTCTTGTTTATCTGCCATCCGATCAGGTCGCCGCGCTTGCCACAGATCTTGCTTCGCAGAAAACGTTTCGCTTCTGGATTGCGGATATCGCTTCTCCTGTTCTTTTGCAATGGCTCAACAGACGATTTGGGAAAATGCTTGCTGCTGCCGGTGTCCTCATGCAATTCGCGCCGGAAGAAGGTGCAGATTTTTTTACCGGATTCGGTTGGGAAGTTGTGGAGTTTCGTCCCACTATCGATGAAGCCCGTCGTCTACGTCGTCAGATGCCCTTCAGCCGGGTTTGGCGAGTGCTCGGGCTTCTGGCATCAAAGAAGCAGCGGGAAGGGTTCCGCCAGGCCGGCATGGTTCTGATGAAACGCAAAGACTGAGCTCAGACCAACCTTTTTCATCTGTCTTCCGTCTAAACGTGCAGAAGAGGTGTTGGATGAGTTTGCATCAATTTGTTTTTCTTTTTACAACCATTCTTTCTCTTTTTCATTCGGCATGGGTGGCTGTCTCTGAATCTCCTCGTCCGGTTCTGCTTGCAAAAGCGAACAAGGCAATCTCCCCTTCCTCCTCAAATTCTATTGAGCAGGAATTTCAAATTTCGATGGGAAAGACTTTGTTGATTGATCTGGAAACAGGCGGATCGATTCGTATTTCTGGATGGGAAAAGGAAATCGTTTCGGTCAGCGGCACGGCCAGAGGATGTAATCCGGAAGACTGTGCCTTCGATGTCAGGGAATCCGATGCGAGTATTGAAATCACATCCGAGTTTCTAAGCCGGCGAAACTCGCAACGTGCCAGGATCGATCTGGATATCCATGTGCCCGCGCGTTTCAATCTGGACATACAAACAACAGGAGGCACTATCAGCATCGACAATGTGGAAGGGAAGATCGACGGAACCACGATGGGTGGAAAGCTGGAACTGAACGCGCTGAAAGGGAATCTTTCCATGGGAACTATGGGTGGAAGCATCACTCTTACGGACTCGGTTGTCGACGGCAAAGTGCATACAATGGGCGGCCGCGTGCTGATCCAGGATGTTACTGGAGACCTGAAAGGATCTTCAATGGGTGGAACGGTCGAATATCTGAATGTCAAAAAGAAACCGGGCGCAGCGGAAATGAAAGAAACAAAAATCACCACAATGGGTGGCGATTTGAATGTTTCAGATGCTCCTTCCGGCGCCGATCTCGAAACAATGGGTGGCGACATCCATGTATCCTCCGCCGGCGATCATGTAAAAGCCACTACGATGGGCGGTGATATTCGCATAGATGAAATTGATGGATGGATCGATGCACACACGATGGGTGGAGACGTCGTTGCAAAGATGACGGGAAATCCTTCCCAAGGAAAACGCGATGTAAACATCAGCTCCAAAGGAGGCGATATCGAGGTTACTTTGCCTGATGGACTATCGGTAACGTTGGATTTGAGACTGGGTTATACGACGCGGGCAGGAAATCAGTACAGCATCATCAGCGATTTTCCGGTTCAACTGGAAGAGACGGACAAATGGGATGATGAAGAAGGAACGCCAAGAAAATACATCTACGGAAAGAGCACGAAAGCAGGCGGTCAGCACCGGATCAGGATCGAAACGATCAATGGGAATATTGTATTAAAGAAAGCTTCGTAAGTTTCGGGGAACGGTTTCTAGCGCCAGCGTCACCGCCGGCAGAGATGCCGGCGGCAAGTTATGCCAGCCGGAGGCTGGCGCTCATCTATCACAACTCGAGATGAGCGCCGGCTTTCAGCCGGCACCGCAGGCTGGAAGCCTGCGATCCGTAATGCAGGCGGAGACGCCTGCGCTCCCCGTGCTAGCCTGCAGCTTGCTTTTCATTCGCAAAGTAAATGAAATCCAGCTTAACTCCTTCCGCTCCTAGTTGCCGGAACAAGGAGATTAATTGTCCCCGGTGATAGGTGGAGTGATTTACCTGATGATAGATCATCTGCCATAGTGGATGCTGCCAGCTCGCTCCGCTGATTGTTTCGTAAAAGACAACTTCCTGAAGAGCTTCGTCTGAAATCTTGGAAAGGAAATTGATTTGATCCATTTCAATTCCATTCCACCACTCTTTCAAGGACTCAAAGGTTGGAAACTCTGCGGGATCCGGAGCTGCGGTCGGGGAAATTCCTTTCCAACGCATTAACCAGATCCATTCAGCGCCCAGGATATGCAACAGAGTTTGTCGCACCGAACGGTAGCTGCTGCTGAGATCCTTGTTGTACTGATCGGGTGTGAGTGCGGCAACCGCATTCAATAGACGCGCATTCGCCCACCGGTTGTATTCCGTAAACATGTGGATGGCGCTGGTGTTCATAACGTGTAATTCGAGTGAAAATTTTATCGCTTCCCGGCAGCGGAAACAAGCAATCAGAATTGGTGTGAAATCTGTTGCCGATACTTTAGCCGCATTCGATTCAACATGTTTTGAACGAATAGGCCAAGTAGAATGAGAAGTAAGGAATCTATTTCATACCGATAGCGGTTATTCTCTGAAAGCTCAAAAGCATTGGCAACAAAAGTAATATAGATGACAGTGAACCAGATAAAAATCACTGCTGGACTAATTGGCAACTTGCGCAAATCGAGGATGGAAAACAAAAGAAGCAGAGGGCCAAGCACCACAACGAGAAGGCAAACACCTCCAAGACGGTCCGGAAGTTTCCAGTAAACGAACCTGTCAAATTGCGCGCTGAAAAACTCAATTTTGCCATAGTTGTAACGCGAGAGCTGAAAATCAGCAGAACTCCGTAGATAGATCAAGAGCGATGCGCGCAACCCCTCGAAATAGTATCGAGGATGATTCCGGAGGATTGAAAGCGCCTCCTGAAGGTACAACCTGGAAATGTTGAGGTACCCGAGGTAATTGTAATTCGTAAATCCCGTGGTCTTGTTTTGCTGATCGAGCGCAGGAATATCCGTTTGGGGAACCCGGCCTAGAAATTGCCGATAAGCGGGTATCGTGCTGTAACTCCTGATCAAAGACAATTCAGAAAGACTGCCTTGACGGATCAATTCTTCCTTCGTTTCCGTTGTCATCGTATGAGTGGCGACACGAAACATGCCCATCCCAAGCCAGGAGGAAGAGGAAAATTCTCCGAAAACGAGGTAGTTCTTGGTTAAAAGCAGGAGTACAGGAAGAAATGGGATTACTGAACAGAGAGCGATTGGTTTTCGAAGGGCTTTGTTCGTCAGGATCAAACCGCCGGCAATCAGAACATACCAGACCGGTTGATAGAGACTTCTTGTCATGATCAAAACACACATCACTAAAAAGAAACAGAAAGCGTAAGACTTCCGTTTGGTGCTGATAAACTTCACCAGAGCAAGTGTCGAAAGACAGACAAGAAAGGCAACGGGATAGGTGTAATTTAACCAGTTTTCGTAAAGAACCGTTGATGGACTAATCATGAATATCGAAACAAGACAGAATGAAATCGGAGAAGATACACCAAATTGCTGCAGCGTTAGAAAAAGGCAAACGCAGAAAAGAATACCGATCAATAAATAGGTAGTTTGGAATATCAGAACCAGATGCGAGGGAACAAGTTTTAACGAGAGCCCCAACCAGAGATTGAACAATGGTGGCTGAATATGCAGGTAGTAGATGCTTTGCCAGAGATCATTCTGTAGAAGATATGGGTCGATATAATGCCAGAACCACAACAATGGATTTGCGTCAAATCGTACGCCAATCAAGAAATAGATGCATCTCGAAACGGCAAAAACCAGCAGGAGTAGCAGAATCCACAACCTCCCTCTGAATAAGTGGGGGAAATCACTAACGAAGAGATTCCGCATGATACCGTTCGAGCATTTTGAGGACAGGCTGTTGGCCGTTAATGGCCGCAACAATAGCAGGCGTGATCCCGTATTTGTTTCGAGCCGTGGGAGAGGCCCCCTTTTCAAGCATGCGCTTTACAACAGAAATCTGTCCGTTAGCCGCTGCTGCAATCAAGGCTCTTGTAATATCATTTTTCTTCGGCTTGCTCTGCAACAAAATATGAACTACGTCTTCATATCCCCAGCCGGCTGCATGGATCAGAGCCGTTTCCCCTGTGGCTTCCGCAAGACTTATGTCTGCGCCGGCGTGAATCAGAATGCGCACGATACCGTATTCACCGGATTGGGCTGCAAGAATCAGCGCTGTTTTGCCGGCTTTGCTGGTTTGATTGATATTGGCTCCATGGTGAATCAGGTCCTGCACAACTTGCTGATTTCCAGATGCTGCTGCCTGCAGGATCGGTGGCCACTGATTCGACGCATTTTGCGAAATCGGTGGATGACACGACGGATAGATCGTCATACAGGCGAGCAGAGACAATGCTCCGATTCTTTTCGCCATAATTTGCGCACTATTGTAACAGATTGAAGATCCAGGCTGGAAACCCAAGGTCTATCAATGCTTCGGCAATTTCTTGCTTATTGATCAGTCACCGGTTACATTCTGAAATGAACAAAAAGATGAAATACCGCAGCGCTGGAATTTTTTTTCTGCTTGTCGTTGTGATTTCCTTTTTGGCCGAAGGTGAAGAATGGCCAAACTGGCGTGGCCCGCGCCGGGATGGTACGAGTTTGGAAAAAGGCCTTCCCGTGCGCTGGAGCAAGACCGAAAACGTTCTCTGGCGTGTGCCCCTGCCCGGTCCTGCCGGTGCTACCCCTGTTGTCTGGGGGAACTACATCTTTCTGACATCCATCGAAAAAAATGATGTCGTCCTTCTTTGCATCAGCACAGATGGAAAAATTCTTTGGAAGCGCATTTTGGGATCTGAAAACAACACGGTCAAAGGGGACGAGGGAAATTTTGCTGCCCCTTCGCCGTCCACTGATGGTAAGAATATTTGGGCATTTGCCGGTTCGGGTGATCTGGCTTGCTTTGACTTCGAAGGGAACCAGATTTGGAAATCCAATCTTGAGCAACGGTATGGAAAGTTTAATCTTTATTTTGTAATGGCCTCCACTCCTCTACTCGACGGCGACCGGCTCTATTTACAGTTGCAGCACACCGATGCAGCGCTTGTTTTGGCCCTGGATAAAGCGACTGGACGCGAGATCTGGAAACAGCAACGCAAAAGCGATGCCCGCGCAGAATGCGAACACTCGTATGCATCACCGTTTCTTTATCGCAACGGCAAACAGGAATTCTTGCTCGTTCATGGCGCCGATTATGTAACGGCGCATCGCCTCACTGATGGAAGCGAGATCTGGCGTTGCGGAGGACTCAATCCGAAGGAAAGTTACAATCCGTCTTTGCGATTTGTGGCTTCTCCTGTAGCGGTTCCAGGCCTGATTGTTGTACCATCAGCGAAGAACGGTCCGGTTCTTGGACTCAAGCCGGATGCGATTGGTGATATCACTAACGCAAAGCAACATTACGTCTGGAAGCTTGAACACGGCACGCCGGATGTCCCTTCTCCGTTGATTCACGATGGGCTGGTCTACCTTTGCCGCGAAAACGGGGATCTCATTTGCCTGGATGCTAAAACGGGTGAAAAGATTTATCAGGAACACACACGCGTCACTCGTCACCGTGCGTCTCCGGTCTACGGAGATGGCAAGATCTATGTTACAGCGAGAGATGGAACCGTAACTGTTGTGAAAGCCGGGCGTCAGTTTACTATTCTGTCTCAAAATGAAATTGGAGAGCCGATCTCAGCCTCACCCGTGATCTCGAACGGAAGGATCTATCTCCGGAGCTTTGAAGCATTGTACGCAATTCTAGCGCCGAAGTAACCTGCAAGCCGCGAAGTGTCCAATCCGCCACTTTGCTGAATGTTCCACGAAGCGTTATTTTCATCCTATGCCCAATCCTTTTGGTCGAAGTTCACGCGCTAACGGAGAGCGCGCTCCAGGCTGGCGGGAAAAGATCATCGCGACCCGATACGCTCTGCTGCTCATCCGCATGGTGTGGCAAACCCATCGCCCATACACGATCACGATGGCCATTCTGCGGTTGCTGCGCGCATTTATTCCTGTCGCTACCTTGTGGGTCGGTAAACTGATCATCGATACAGTACTTGCTTCGCGTGGAAGCGGCGGCAATCTTACTCAACTGTGGCAACTTGTGATTCTTGAAATCGCGATCGTGATTGCGGGAGATGGGCTGGCTCGCGCTTCAACATTAATCGAGAGCTTGCTTGGCGATCTGTTTTCAAATCGCACCAGCCTGCGGTTGATGGAACATGCGGCAAAGCTGGATCTATATCAGTTTGAGAATCCTAAATTTTACGATCAACTGGAGCGGGCACGAAGACAAACGACCGGAAGGGTCGTTCTGCTATCCGGTCTTTTCTCAATGGCGCAAGATTTTCTCACCCTTCTCTCGCTGGGCGCAGCGCTTCTAGTCTATTCGCCTCTTCTTCTGCTCTTGCTTCTCGTTGCGGTATTTCCCAGCTTTATCGGTGAAACGCATTTCGCTTCGCTGGAATATTCGCTCTTCTACCGCTGGACACCTCAACGGCGGCAGCTGGATTATCTCCGTTACATGGGCGCAAGTGATGAAACAGCGAAAGAAGTGCAGGTATTCGGTCTGGCCGGCTGGATCATGGAGCGTTTTCGAAATGTCTCTAACCGCTTTTTTGAAGAGAACAAGAAACTCGCCATCCGGAAAAGCATCGTGTCCGGCATTCTTGCTTTGCTCGGTACCCTTGGTTACTACGGCGCCTATGTTGTCATCCTGCTGCGGGCAGTGGCCGGATCGATTACAATCGGCTCACTGACTTTTCTTGCCGGATCCTTTGCGCGAAGCCGGGATTTGATCCAGCGCCTTTTGCTGGGGGCCAGCGATACATATGAACAAAGCTTGTATCTCAAAGACCTTTTCGATTTTCTGGAGATGCAGCCGACGATCGTGAGCCGGCCTGGAGCGCCTGAAGTCCCAAAACTGATCCGTGAAGGATTTGCGTTTGAGGATGTCGGGTTTCGTTATCCCGGAACGGACCGCTGGGCAGTACGACACGTCAGCTTTCGGATCAAACCGGGAGAGCGGATTGCACTCGTAGGAGAAAACGGCGCGGGCAAAACAACGTTAACAAAACTGTTAGCGCGGCTTTACGATCCTACCGAAGGGAAAATTCTTCTGGATGGCGTCGATTTGCGTGATTATGATCTGGAATCACTACGCCGTGCCATTGGTGTGATTTTTCAAGATTATGTGGAGTTCGATCTGCGCTTTGATGAAAACATCGGAGTCGGAGAAATCGATAAAGTGAAATCGTATGTCGATCTTCCGACAAATAGGTCCGGTAACGCTCAAGACTCTGCAGGAACTGACGGAAATGTACCGCCACCGATTGTAGATTCGGCGAAAAAATCGCTGGCTGACTCTCTTTTGCCGCGTCTGCCAGCCGGGTATCGTCAGATGCTTGGATATCGATTTGACGGCGCGGTCCAGCTTTCCGGCGGCGAATGGCAAAAGGTTGCGCTTGCGCGCGCCTACATTCGCGACGCGCAGGTCTTGATCCTGGATGAGCCAACCGCATCGCTTGATGCGCGAGCGGAGTATCAGGTCTTCAGTCGTTTCTCAGATCTGATTGCCGGCAAGATGGCTGTGATCATCTCGCATCGTTTCTCCACAGTCCGCATGGCTGACCGTATCATTGTTCTGAACGAAGGGAAAATGGTGGAAGACGGCACTCACCAGGAACTACTCGCCAAAAAGGGTCTGTACGCCGAACTGTTTTCGCTACAGGCCGAAGGCTACCGGTAAAAGCGGGCAGCCCTTTTTGATTGCTAAGCTGGTTCGGTTTGCATTTTGTAAAGTACCAGACCCATAAGCACGCCGAAAACAACAAGTCCCCAACCGACCCACGAAGCCCAGTGTCCTGAAACTGAGAATCTCCACAAGAGGTAACCGCCGCCACCCAGGAAAAGCAGGATCAAACCAAGACAGCCCACAAACTGCAATGGAGAATAACGATAGATACTCCCTTTTTCGCGGACTTCAAGAGCTCGTGTTTCCAGAGAAGCCGCTGTCGATCGCAGCAGTTGGATATAGCGGTCGACATCTTTCTCTACGGATGATCTGATCGGCCTTCTGGTATCTGCTTTGACGGCTCGCTCCAACTCTTCCGTTTCACCGGCATTCAGGTCACCGGCCGATTCCGGCAGGCGATAAGATCCTGACAATGATTCGATGAGTTTCGCGTCGTTCTGAAGAGCCTCAAGAATTTTGGAATACTTCGGGTCTTCAGGTGTTTCAATTTCTAACACTCCTTCAATGTAAGTAAGAACTTCTCCTGATCGCGGATCGATCTTGCGATCGAACGTCAAAGCGCGTTCCCATTCACTAGCACGTTCCCGAAGCTTGTCTTTTACGAGATCCAATTGGGCGGAAAAT
>Ga0184626_10000395_pt1 | contig 13330 bp, 9 predicted proteins | sample PLM3_60_b1_FD_133142 | JGI IMG/M metagenome (GOLD analysis project Ga0184626, IMG submission 133142) | Groundwater sediment microbial communities from an aquifer in East River, Colorado, USA - PLM3_60_b1 | ecosystem: Environmental > Terrestrial > Soil > Riparian zone | place: USA: East River... | reverse complement strand
GTCGCAGCGCGATCACCCCGGGGCCGAGTGCACCATCGAGGCAGGCAATGGCGACGCCGGCTTCGGTCTCGAACCGCCCAGGTCCGATGACACGACCCGCCAGCAGATTGCTGCGCCCGACGAAGCCGGCGACGAAACGGTCGGCGGGGCGTTCGTACAGGTCGCGCTGCGAGCCGACCTGGCGCACGGAGCCTTCGGACATCACCACCAGCCGGTCGGCCATGATCAGGGCTTCTTCCTGGTCGTGCGTCACCATCACCGTCGTGATCCCCAGCTTGTGCTGCAGCTCGCGGATCTCGACGCGCACCGTCTCGCGCAGCTTGGCGTCCAGATTCGACAGCGGCTCGTCGAGCAACAGCACGTCGGGCCGGATTACCAGCGCGCGCGCAAGGGCGACGCGTTGTTGTTGGCCGCCGGAAAGCTGGCGCGGCAGGCGATCGGCGAGGCCGCCCAGGCGCACCAGTCGCAGGGCTTCGGTGACACGCGACGGAATGTCGGATTTCGGGATCTTCCGCATCTCGAGCCCGAAGGCCACGTTCTCGGCCACGGTGAGATGCGGGAACAGCGCATAGCTCTGAAACACCATCCCGGCATCGCGCTTCCACGGCGGCAGCATGGTGATGTCCTTGCCGCCGAGGCGGACGCGACCGGCAGTCGGCGCGATGAAGCCGGCAATCATGCGCAACGTGGTGGTCTTGCCGCAGCCGCTCGGTCCCAGCAGCATCACGAATTCGCCGTCGCGAACTTCCAGCGAAAATTCGTGCACGGCGACGGTCGGGCCGAAATGCTTGGACAAGCCTTCGATCTCGAGTCGTGCCATGGGTTTCCTACACCACGCGCGACAACTTGACGAAGCGGTCGGTCACGATCATCGCCGTGCCGATCAGCAGGATCTGCAGCACCGATACCGCCGCGATCGTCGGATCGATGCGGTATTCGAGATACTGAAGGATGGTAATGGGCAGGGTCGTGCGGCCGGCACCCACCAGAAACATCGACATCTCGAGATTGCCGAACGACACTACGAAGCCGAACAGCGCCGCGGCGACGATGCCCGGGCGGATGGTGGGCAGCGTAATGCGAAAGAAGGTCGTCACCGGGGTGGCACCGAGATTTTGCGCCGCCTCCTCGATGCTGCGGTCGAAGCCGGCGAGGCTCGCGCTGACGAGACGAACGCTCCACGGAATGACGAGGAGGATGTGTCCCGCCACCAGCGCGGCGATCGAGCCCAGGATCGGCAACTCGGTCAGGATCGTCGCCTCGACATGGAACACGTAGAGCGACGTCCCCAGCACGATGCCGGGAACGACGAGCGGCAGCAACAGCAGGTTGCCAAGCGGCTCCCGACCCCGGAACCGGTAGCGCGCGACGCACAGGGCCGCCGGGACGCCGATTGCCACGCCGATGATCGTCGCTACGACAGCGACTTGCAGGCTCAGCACGAATCCGTCGACGAATCTCGGATTTTCGGTGATCGAGTAAAACCATTTCAGGCTGTAGCCCTGGGGCGGGAACGACGGAATCGCCTGCTGGAAGAAGGCGAGCCACGTGACAAAAATGAGTGGCAGCAGGATGAAGCCGAACGTGACGCCGGCCACGCTGGTCAGGGCCCAGCGCCCCATCGTCCGTTTGTCGATGGCCATCACGCCCATTGGTGAGCCCCCACGCTTGCGGCTATCGCCGCTGCGCTGCCCCCGCGGGGGGAGCAATTCGCGCCTTGGGGCGGCCCGGCGGCGCTCATACCCGGAGCAATTCGCGCGTGGCTGCGCCACTGCGTGGCTGGTCGCCGGCGAATGAATCGGCGCCATGCCCCGCCCGTGGCGCGATCATCGCGGCATCGAGCTCGATCGGCCGATGCCCGGCCGGAATCTGGAGCGACTGATAGGTCGTCGCTTGCTGGTGTGAAAAGCCGACGACATCCCAGACGGTTCCGAAGGTTCCTTCCGGGACGATCAAATGGCGGCAGGCCGCGGCACACAGCTTGCGGCACTGCAGCCGGTGGCTGGTCCGTAACGTCGGGAGATTGAACTTCTTGCCGAGAATCCGGTGGAACGATACGCCATGAAGATTCTCGATGGGCTCGTCGAGCAGGTGCCGGCCGTGCTCGATTGCGATGTGGAACTGACTGAATGCCGGCGAGTCGCCTTCTACCCACACGAGCCGTTCGACCCGTACACAGCGCTCGACGTCCAGGAATTGGCGCCATGGGCCATCCGACTCATCTTCGGCGACCGATAGCACCCGTGTGAAGGGGATCAGTATTTTTCCGGTCGCGGGATTCTTGAACCGGAAGACGAACACATCCTCTGCCTGGCGACCCGCGACGAACGTTCCGCGGCGCCGGGTCCGCTGAAGAAAGCCGCTATCTGCAAGATGCGCCAGCGCCTTCTGAAGGGTTCCCGGGCTGACGGAAAAGAGCATTGCCAACTCGATCTCCGGCGGAAGCCGGTCACCCGGACTCAGTATCCCGTGCTCGATGGCACGAACGAGGGCGTCGATGATCTGGCGATAGCGGGGAAAATCCGATCGGGCCTCCGCCCGCGTGACTTCTTCGGCGATCCGGGTGAGCGCTTTCTTTTTCATCGAGGGTTTAATACTATAGCTTAAAGATGATAATACACTGTAGTTTTGCTCGTCGCCATCGATGCCTCCTTTTGTTTATAGCCCCACGGCCTCGGTCACCAAACGCCGGAGCTCGCGCCGCAGCCGCTCCCGCGTGGCTGCATACGTCCGGCTGCGGTTGAGATTCCTGATCTCGTGCGGATCGCGATCCAGGTCGTAGAGCTCGTCGAGCTCGCCACTCACGCCGCGATTGACCCAGTGGATGTATTTGTGTCGATTCGTGCGCACTGCCTTGTAGGTCATGCCGACGAGCCAGGGCAGCGCGTTCTCCGCCCAGTACTCGATGAGAAAGGATTTGCGCCAGCCGGCGCGTCGGCCGGCGAGCAGCGGCAACAACGAACGTCCCTGGATCTGCGCTCCCGGCCTGCCGCCCGCAAGCTCGATCAGCGTCGGTGCGATGTCCTGGCAGATCACGAGATCGTGCACGCGTCTTCCGTCCTTTACCCTCGGCGGAAATCGCACGGTAAACGGAGAGCGAATGCCTTCTTCGTACGCGAAGCGCCGCTCGGGCCCCAGCCCGTGCTCGCCAAAGAAGTAGCCGTTGTCGCTCAAAAAAACGATGAACGTGTTGTCGAGCTTGCCTTGTCGCGTAAGTTCCGCCAGCAGCATGCCCACGCCCTCGTCGACGGAAGTCATCATGGCCGCGCGCAGCCGGATCTCTTCCTCGCCGACATTCAGCGCGCCGAGGACGGCCTTCGCCCCCGATTCCCGGAGCTTGAACGCTTCCGTCCAGGCGGGCTTCTGCTTCACTACCTCCGAATGCGGCAGCATGTTGGGCGTGCGGTGGAACACGCATCCGCGGTACAGATCCTCGTGCCGCTTCGCGACGCTGTAGCCGCCTTGTTGCGCCATATCGAGCGAACCGTCGGCGGCCTGAACCGCATCCGGATGCACCGCCTTGTGCGCAAAGAACAACGAAAACGGCTTGTCGCGCTTCCGTTCGAGGAAATCGATCGCAAGCTCGTTCATGATGTCGGTGATGTAGCCTTGGTGCTGCATGTACTTGCCGTCATGGTTGAGCCTCGGGTCGTTCAGCCGGCCGTGACCGTCATAGCTCACCCAGTAGTCGTAACCGGGTCGCGGCATCCCGCTGTTGCCCATGTGCCACTTGCCGATATGCGCCGTCTCGTAGCCCAGCTTTTGCAACTGAAGGTGGTAGTTCGGCAACCGGTGACTCATCGCGTCGCGCGCGACGTTGTCGATGATGCCGTGACGACTTGCGTATTGACCCGTGACGATCGATGCCCGGTTGGGCGAGCAGATTGGCGTAGTGTGGAAAGCGCGTTCGAACAGGGCGCCCTCGTACGCGATGCGGTCGATGTGCGGCGTTTTCATGTAGGGATGCCCGCCCGCGCCGAACTCGTCGTAACGCAGGTCGTCGATCAGGATCACGAGGAAGTTGGGTTTCATCTTGCAAAGGACCTGTCATGAAGATCAATCGTCGCGAGCATCAGCATCCTCGGCTCTGCTATTCGTTGACTTGCGCGGCGCTCGGGCTCGCCTTGGCGGCGAGCGCGCTGGCGCAAAGCTGGCCGGCGAAGCCGATCAAGCTGCTGGTGCCCCTGGCCGCCGGGAGCACGGCCGACATCGTCTCGCGCGTGGTCGCGACCGAGCTCGCGAAGCCCCTGGGACAGCCCGTGGTCGTCGAGAACAAGCCGGGCGCGGGTGGCACGATCGCGATGGCCGAAGTCGCGCGTGCGGCGCCCGACGGCTACACCATCGCGTTCGCGTCGCAGGGCACGCTGGTATTCAATCAGGCGCTCTACAGCACCCCGGGCTACGATTCCCTCAAGGACTTCGCGCCCCTCGCGTTCGTCGGTGGCGTATCGAACGTGATGATCGTTTTCCCGTCCAATCCGGCGACGCTGCCGCGCGACATCGTCGCGGCCGCGAAGGCGAAGCCGGGCGAACTCACCTTTTCGTCCGGAGGCAGCGGCACCAGCCACCATTTGTCCGGCGTTCTGTTCGGGCAGCTGACCGGGACGCAGATCGTGCACGTGCCGTACAAAGGCGCACCGCAGGGCGTACTCGCCGTGATGACCGGCGAGGTCACGATGGGCTTTTTCAATACGCCCACGGTCATCGCCCAGATCCGTGGCGGCAAGGTCAAGGCGCTCGGCGTGACCAGCCTCACGCGCTCGCCGCTCCTGCCCGACGTGCCGACGCTGGACGAGCTGGGCGTGCGCGGTTACGAAGTCAACACGTGGTTCGGCTTCGTTGCCCCGGCAGGAACGCCGCCCGGGATCGTGGCTCGCTTGAACAGCGAAATGAACGGCATTCTCGCGCTGCCCGCGGTGAAGGAGAATCTGGCGGCGCAAGGCTTCGAGCTGGCGCCGCCGGCGACACCTGCCGCATTCATGAAGCTCATCCATGACGACATGAGCAAATGGATTCCAATCGTCAAGGCCTCGGGTGCGACGGCCAACTGACATTGCCGATCCTACCAACCAACTGCATAACAAGGGCGCCGAGGGTCGGCGCCGGCGGAGATCACCCCTCGTCCGGGATCCGCGCGCAGCACGCACACGGCGCCGGCACGCCAAACGAAATCGGGCCAGTCCACGATTCGGTGGCCTCGCGCGGCAAGGCCATTGCGGACGGACTGCGGCACGCGGCTCTCAACAAACAGCGCTCCGGGCGAATAGCTGTGCGGCTCGAAAGAGTCGGGGAAGCTGCATGATGCGAAACGTGGCGCTTCGACCGCCTGTTGCGGGTTCATCTCGAACACCGCGATATTCAGAAACACCTGCAATGCCGCCTGCGCTTGCACGTCGCCGCCAGGCGTGCCGAGAGGCATCGGACTGCCGTCGGGCAGGATCGCGAGCGCGGCACTGGGTGTCAGACGCGGCCGCTTGCCCGGCGCGATCGACGACGCATGCGTGGGGTCCGCCCAACTCTGCGATCCGCGTGACGACGGACACAGGCCCGTTCCGGGGATGACCGGCGTATCGTAGGATGGATCGCTCGGCGTGGCTGAGAACACGTTGCCATGCTTGTCCATCACGCAGACGTATGACGTGTCATGCGCGCCCACTGCCGCGGTATCCGCGGTTGGCGTTGGCGCGTGGTGGCTGGCGAAACCTGGGATCTCGCCATGGGGCGGCATTTCCGGCCACGCGCGGTCGGGGCGGATCATCGCGCGACGCGTTTGCACATAGGCGTCGGACAAGAGCGTCTCGATCGGTACGTTCACGAAGCGCGGATCGCCGTAATAGCGTTCGCGGTCGGCGAAGGCCAGCTTGATGGCCTCGGTGACCACGTGCGCATAATCGAGCGAGTTGTGACCCATGCGCTTGAGGTCGATGCCGTTCAGCACGCCGAGCATCTGCGGCAACACCGGGCCCTGGCACCAAGGACCGCAGGCGTACATATCGATATCCGCAAAGCGTGTCTTTACTGGAGGCTCGACGGCGACGCGGAACTCGTCCAGATCCCGCGCTGTCATGAGGCCGCCGTTGGCCTTGTAATACGCGACGATGGCGCGCGCGATATCTCCGCGATAAAAAGCATCGCGCGCTGCCCTGAGCCCGGCCGCGCGACCTTGCATGGCCGCCGCCTTTTCCTGATCGGCCATGTACTGCAGCGTGCGACCCAGGTCGGCCTGGACGAAAATTTCACCGCGCCGAGGCGGCTGCCCGTTCGGAAGATAGATCGCCGCGCTCGACGGCCACCGCGCGTAGTCCGCGGCATGCATCGCGATCATGTCCGACATGAGCCCGTACATCGGGAAGCCCGCGCTGGCGAACCGGATCGCCGCGGCGGCGCAATCGCCGAAGCTCATCGTTCCGTAATTCTCCAGCGCCGTGATCCAGGCGTCGGGTGCGGCCGGAACGACGGTGCGCAGAATGCCCTCCGGGATCTTGCCGCCGTGGCGCTTCTGAAAAAAATCCGCAGTCACGGCGCGCGGCCATGTGCCGAGGCCGCTGACCGTCAATACGTCGCGCTGGCCGGCGCGATAGATCATGATCGGCGCCACGCCGGCGACGTTCACCAGGTCGCTTTGCAGGACGCCTAGCGCAATGCCCGCCGCAACACCCGCGTCCACGGCGTTGCCGCCCGACTCGAGCACGGCAAATGCGGCATGCGCGGCGCCGTAGTGCCCCGCGACGGCCATGTGCCGAGTTCCTAGCAGGAGCGGGCGCAGGCTCTCGATGCCGGCGACGGGCAAGGATTGCGAGATGGAGTCGCTGGGCACCTTTGGTTCCTTCGTCTGCGCTCCGGCCTTGTCCTGCTAGTGATGGCGTCCGCAAAACATCGTCGTCCCCGCGAAGGCGCACGCGCTCTCGCGCATGCCCCAGTGGCGTACGACGAACGACGCTAGGTTCCCGCCTTCGCGGGAACGACGGAGAAATTGTCATGCATTTGAGTAATCCTCAGTAGGTTGGCACCTGAGTTCGCACGCTACTCAAGCCCTGATCGACACGTCATTGGGCACATCCGCCGTAAGGCGCGGACGTGTCGCAAGCGCGCGATCGATGACGGCCGTTGCCTCGCGCAACTCCTCGCCGTGCAGCGTCAATCGCGGCGGCCTGACGCGGTCGCTTCCCATCCCAACTCGCTGCTGCGCCAACTTGATCAGCTGCACGAACTTGACCACCGTGTCCATGCGCAACAGCGGCAGAAACCACTGGTAGAGTGCGAACGCCTCGGCCTTTCGTCCTTCGCGCGCATACCGGAAAAGCGCCACCGATTCGGTGGGAAACGCGTTGACGAGCCCCGCGATCCATCCGACCGCACCCGCATCGAGCGCTTCGACGATGGCATCGTCGACACCGACCAGGATCTGCACGCGGGTGTCCGACAACGCGCGGATCGCCATCACACGCCGAAGGTCGGCGCTCGATTCCTTGACGGCATGCAGGTTGGGAAGCTCGCTGGCGAGCTCGAGGATGTGCCGCGGCAGGAAATCGGTCTTGTATGCGATCGGGTTGTTGTAGAGCATGCAAGGAAGATCGGTCGCCGCGATCACCGCGCGGACGTGCGCTTTCATCTCGCGCCAATCGGTGCTGTAGACGTACGGAGGCAATACCATCAAGCCGCTGCAGCCGATCGCTTTCGCATCCTGCGCGAGCTTCACCGCCTCCGCCGTCGAAAGCGCCGCGATGCCCGGGATCACTGGCACCCGGTCGCCCACCGCCTTGACGCAGGTCTCCATGACCTTGCGCTTCTCGGCGGAATTCAGCGTAGCCGATTCTCCGAGCGAGCCAATGGGAACCAAGCCCACCGAGCCCTCGTCAACGAGCCAGCGCGAATGCTTCGCCAGGAGGCCCTCGTCGACGGTAAAGTCGGCGTTGAACGGCGTGGTAATGGCCGGAATGACGCCTTTCCAGTTCACTTTCATCGCTTGCTCCTTGCGTTAATGGTATTCGACGTTACGCATATCGGTCGGGACTTAGCCCTTCCATGTTGCACGAAAGCGGCTCGTCCGACAGGATTTCCGCCATCAGCTTGCCGGTAATCGGGCCGAGGCTGATGCCCATCATTGCGTGCCCGGTGGCGACCGATAGATTGGTAAATCGCGAAACCCGGCCGACGTAGGGCAGGCCATCCGGCGAGCACGGGCGCAGGCCCGAGCGCACGGTCGCCTGCGTCAAATGCGCCGGTGTGATGTCCGGAAAAAAGCGTGCGACCGAGTTGACGATCCCGCGCACGCGTGCCGGATCGATACCCTCGTCGATGCCGGTCAGCTCCATCGTCCCGGCGAATCGCAGCGCGCTGCCCATCGGCGTCACCGCAACGCGCGCTTCGCTCAGGATGGAACAAACACGCGGTAACGATGCGGGGTTCTTCATGGTCAAGCTGTAGCCCTTGCCTGCCTGCATCGGAATCCTGATGTCGAGATCGCGCACAATCTTCGGCGACCAGATTCCGGCGCAGACGACGTATTCGTCGGCCACGATTTCCGCACCGTCGGAGCCGTTCGTGTGCAGGGCCTCGATGCGATCTCCCGTCGCGCGCCAACCGTTCACGCCCGTGTCGTACGATATTTGGACCCCTGCGTGCTCGACCTCGCGCGCAAGCGCCGGCATCAGCCGCTCGGGCGCCAGATGGCAGTCCATGGGAAAGTACACCGAGCCAGCAATGGCCATGCGAAGGTTCGGCTCGATCTCAGCCGTCGCCGACGGCGTCAGCACCTCGGCGGCAACGCCGAGCCGGCGTGCGTGCTCGGCCGCTTTGGTCTCCTCCTCGAGGCCGTGCTCGGTGTTGCACAGCGTCAGCATGCCGCGCTCGGCCAGCTGGAAATCGTTGTTCCAAAGTGCTGCCCATTCCCGGTAGCAATCGCGGCTCGCAAGGTGAAGATCGCGAAGAACTGGCGCCGCGCGATCGACATGAGCCTGCGTTGCCGCCCGATGGAACTTCCATCCCCAGCCGACGAGGTCGGCGCTCCAACGCGGCTTGACGTAGAACGGGCTCTCGGGATTCCACATCCACTTGAGTCCGAGTTGCACCATGCCGGGACTCGCCAGAGGAACGAAGTGGCTTGGGACGACCATGCCGGCATTCACGAAGGAACAGCCGTCGCGGTCCGGGCCTCCCCGCTCGATGAGCGTGACGCGATGCCCTTTGCGCGAACAGTAGTAGGCGACGCTAAGGCCGATGATTCCGCCACCGACGATGACGACATGTTTGGTCATTGGGCTACCTTCGCGCTGCGCGCTCCGGTGTTCGCGCTCGGGGCGGCCCTTCGAGCTCACGTACGCTGGCCGATGCCCCAGCACAACGGGTCGGCGTCGTCGAAGATCAGCGTCGCCTCGTCGGTGATATATGCCGCCCCGGTGATGTGAGGCAGGACCCCGTCGCGACGATGTTCGTCGACGGTGAACGACGCCTCGAATGTGGTGCCGATCACGCTTTCCTGCCGCCAGACTTCGCCCGGCTGCAATTTCCCGTCGGCCGCAAGGCACGCGAGCTTGGCACTCGTGCCGGTGCCGCAAGGCGAGCGGTCGTAGGCCAGCCCGGGGCATAGAACGAAGCTGCGGCTGTGCAGGTCCGGCTTGGACGCAGGACCGAAAACTTCGATGTGATCGATCTCCGCCCCGTTCGCGCCGCGCACGCCGGCGGCATTCAGCGCCTGACGCACCTGGCTGGCAAACGTGGTCAGTGCTGCGATGTTGTCCGCCGACACGGCAAGGCCGCGCCCTTCGACCAGAAAGAACCAGTTGCCTCCCCAGGCGACGTCGCCGATGACCTCGCCATGCCCCGGGACGTCGAGCTTCACTCCCGAGGCGAAACGATAGCTTCGCACATTGCTCACGGTCACGCGGGCGCGATCGAGCAACTTCGCGGTCACGATGCCGACGGGGGTCTCGATGCGATGGGTGCCGATGCCGATCCTGCCCAGGTGCGCGAGCGTGACGACGAGGCCTATCGTTCCATGGCCACACATGCCGATGTAGCCAACGTTGTTGAAGAAGATCACGCCGGCGGCGCAGCTTGCATCGTCAGGCTCGCACAGCAGTGCTCCAACGATGACATCCGATCCTCTGGGCTCGTTGACGATACCCGATCGAAAGTGATCGAATTCCGCCCGAAAGCGCTCGAGCCGCCGCGCGACGCTGCCGCTGCCGAGGTCGGGGCCTCCGTCGATCACCACGCGTGTCGGCTCGCCCGCGGTGTGGGAGTCGACAACCTTGACCTGCTTCACATTCATGGCGCTGGCTCCAGTGCGGTCGCTGAATGCAAGTCTCGTCCTACTCCAGGATGCTGTCATGCCTCGGCCATGAAGCGCGACAGTAATTGGTTGAATATTTTCGGCTGCTCGAGCCCAGCCGATCGGTCACCTGCCACTGCGCGATGGCGGGCAGCGCGGCGATCGCCGTGTCGGTACCCGCGACCTCGGCCATCCTACTTCTTGGACTGGGGCCATCCCGCCTAGTCGAGTTTCGCCGCGGCGGGGGGCGTGAATGGTATTTCCATCAGGTCCTCCCCGAAAAACACGTCGCCTTTGAATACCTCGCAAATCTCCCGCAGGACACGCTCACGCATGCCCGGTCGATCGAACTGTGACGTTACGTGCGAGAGCACGAGATTGCGTACGTTGGCCGATTGCGCCAGCTCGGCGAGCTCCATATGTCCCATCGTGAACGCGGCAAATGTCTTGCTAAGCGCGGTACCCGTCATGTAGTGGCACATGTGAACAAGCACGTCGCAGCCCTTTGCAAGCGAAGCGAGCGCACGGCTCGGACCCGTGTCGCCGGAATAGACGAATGAATGCCCGTCAGCGTCGAGCCGGTAGCCAAAGGATGTAAGGTGAGGGGCGAAGTGATTGACTTCCGCCACCTTCACTGTCCAGCCTTTCTGCCGCACGACTTCGTCGCCTTTGAGTTCATGGATCAGGGGTTGCGGTCGGGCTCGCTCACCTTCTCCGCCGCGCGCTCGGAAGACGTCGATGCTCGCCTGATTCTGCGTCCTCGAGATCAGGTCGAGACCGAACGCGCCGTCGTCCGCAATGAGCCGCTGCGTAATCAGGTGAAGCCCAGGCGGCCCATAGACCTCGAGCTCGCGCACGCTGCCGGCCGCTTGGTCCCACCGGGTCAGGAGGAGCCGCGGATAGTCGCCGATGTGGTCGTAGTGATGGTGGCTGAAGAAGGCATGGGAGACTTGTGTCGCGGCAATGCCGAGCTCGAGCAACCGATGATGCGCGCCGAAGCCATGGTCGAACACGATGAAGTCACCGCCGACTTCGACGAGGTATCCCGAACACATGCGGCGCACCGAGGGCGTCGGCGTTCCAGTTCCAAGCAGCCAAAGTCTCATTCGTTGCCCGTCAATCCGATTGGATGGCAAAGGGCGGCACGTTCGGCAGTGAGGATACCGGCTTTGTCGACGCGACGCCAAGTGCCACAAGCTTGCCGGACTTCACATGACCGATGGCCGGTGGAATCCCTGAAAAGTAAATGCTGACACCAGCACGACCTACGGAGGTGCATGAACTGGTTGGTCCGATTTCGTAATTGGGTTGTGGCGTTCACACAACGCTCGCGCTTCCACAGGATGTGGATAACGAGAAGGACGTGCGGCGCGCGGAGGCCGACCGCGAGCGGATCGGCCTCGATGTCCTACTCCTCCGCCACCTTTCCCCGACTGCTAGTTCGTCGCGCCGGCAAAGGCCTGTGCACCCCCGACGACGGGGAGACTGAGCGCGCTCTTCGTCGTGTCCAACGTCAAGACCGCGCCCGGCGGTGGCCGCAACGTGAAGAGCCGGTCGCTCGAAAGCAGCATGAGGCCGATGCGAGACCCCGGCTGGAACACGTAGTCGTGCGGTTGCAGCTCGAACTCCAGCTCGTAGAACGTGCCGGGATGAATCGCGAACGTCTCGGATAACGACTTCCGATTCTGCGGATCGGCCCAGCCCCGTGTGACGATGGTTCTGGTCCCGTTGGCGCGATAGTCGATCAGCATCGCGCTGACGATGGCGGAGGGCGCGTTGAAGGACATTCGCAGCGAAACGGAAGGAATGCCGCTGAAGTGGACGGGCGCCAAGAGCGGCACCGTCTGATAGAGCAATCGGTTCGGCGACTGTCCCGCCGCTGCCAGGACTGGGGCATCGATCGACGAGTCATCGACGATGACTTCGAAGACGGGCTCTCCCTCTCTCGTTCTCGTCAGGCCAAGGGCGCCGATCGAGTTGTCTCCGGTCGGCTCGAAATTGAAGGTCGTCGCCTCGGCACCGGGTACCGGCCAGTCCGCATAGTCGGTCCACACGGTGCTGGAACGCTGCACCTTGACCTTCGGTCCGTCGAGCGCACCGTTGTCCACGCCGAAGAGCGTGTGGCTCCAGAACCGGTTGAGCTCGTCGCGCCACATCGCCTGAGTAGCCGGAGTAGCCCCGGAGTTGTTGTTGTCGCCGTGGCCGCCCGTGTTGAGCCACATCTTCCGCGGTACGTCGTAAGCGGTGAGCCCCTCCCAAAGTCTCGCCATGTGCCGCGGCTTGACGTTGAGGTCGTTGAGGCCGTGCTCGATCAGCACCGCCGCGCGGAACCGATCCACGTAGTTGACGTAGTTGCGCTCGTTCCACCACGCGTTGTAGTCGCCGGTGAGGCGATCCATCCCCTGGACGATCAGATCTCTCATGTAGGCGCAGACTTCCGGATGGCGGCGGGTCAGAATGTTGTCGAAGAGCGTGTCTGCGTCAGTCCCCAGCGTCGGGTTGGACATCATGATGCCGCCATACGAACGGCGGTGGTCGTAGTAGCTGGAGACGCCCGCAATCGGGACGATGGATTTAAGTCCCTCCACGCCAGTGGAAGCTGCGGCGATCGGTAGCGTTCCATCGTAGGAGACGCCAATCATCGTGGTGGCACCGGTCGTCCAATAAGCGTTGACTTCGTTGCCGCTGACGTCGTAAGCATGCCCGTGGCCGTTGAACCAGTCGATCACGGCCTTCATCGCCAGGCTCTCCTCGATGCCTCCGATCGTCGGGCAGCCCGTGGAATGGCCGGTGCCCAACGACTGGGCATAGGCGAAGATGAAACCTCGCGGCAGGAAATAGCTCTGATATGAACTGGAGGACAGCGTGTTGATAGGAGGATCCGTCCCGTCGTAGGGCGGGGGCGGTTCGAACGGCTCAGGCGGATCGTTGGGCGCTTCGTAGTCGTCACGCCCGGGCTTGCCCGGTTCATAGAGCGGAATGTTGATGTTGTACGTCGGGAACGGAAGCGTGCCGCCCGAGTAGGGACTCGCGACCAGGACCACCGGCAACCGCGTT
>Ga0184626_10000394_pt1 | contig 13345 bp, 11 predicted proteins | sample PLM3_60_b1_FD_133142 | JGI IMG/M metagenome (GOLD analysis project Ga0184626, IMG submission 133142) | Groundwater sediment microbial communities from an aquifer in East River, Colorado, USA - PLM3_60_b1 | ecosystem: Environmental > Terrestrial > Soil > Riparian zone | place: USA: East River... | reverse complement strand
CGCATTGAGAATTAATCCACGCAGGACAGCCGCTAGTGGCGCGGCGAAGAGCATGGCTGAAACAGGTCGCCAGAGTTGCTTCGGGTTGGATATGATCTCAGGTTGGAAAAGCCCAAGCCACGGGGAAAGCAGAAACCACGCGATAATGAGTGGAAAGAATAATGCGCTCATGCGTATGATAAAAGATGTGTCCAGTTCACCGTGCGTAGCAAAGCCGATGAGGGTGACAGCGAGAATGGCAAGAATATCGCCAAGGATGAGGAAATAAATTTTCATATTGAATTGCGTAGGGGCGCCCTTCGACTTCGCCCTCCGCTCAGGATACTCCGCCCCTACGCGTAATTATTCTTCATTCCTCAACGCAGGAAATAACAGGACTTCACGGATGGAATGTTTGTCCAAAAGCAACATCGCGAGGCGGTCCACGCCCATGCCGAAGCCGCCGTTGGGAGGCATACCATAGCGCATGGCACGCAGATAATCTTCATCAAGGGGGTGCCGCTCCTCTTCGTCCGCGCTGTAGGAGCGGCCCATTTCAAGGAAGCGCTGTTCCTGGTCGAGAGGATCATTCAATTCAGTGAAGGCATTACACAACTCAAATCCAGCAGCATATCCTTCAAAGCGCTCCACGGTCAGGGGATCGCCAGGTATGGACTTCGCTAACGGCGAAATATCGCGCGGATAATTGTAAAGAAACGTCGGCTGGATCAAGGTCGATTCTAGGAACTCGGATAACAGGAAGTCAATCAGTTTACCGCGCGTGGCGTGGGGGTCAGGTGTTTTGTTCGGGTGCTTCGCTTTGATTGCATTGAACAAAGATTCCGCTGTGGGATGTTCTGCAATGTCAATACCGCTCGTCTGTTTGATGCCTTCGCGCAGTTCGAGACGTTTCCATGGAGGGGCCAGGTCAATTTCGTGACCTTTATAAGTGATCTTTTGTGTCCCTAAAACTTGTCCCGCGGTGAATGAGACCATTTGCTCGGTTAATTCCATCACTTGCAAAAAATCTGCGTAGGCCCAATAAAACTCCAATTGTGTGAACTCGGGATTGTTTTTGAACGAAAGACCTTCATTGCGGAAGTCGCGTCCAATCTCGTAGACTTTTTCGAGATTCCCCACAAGTAATCGCTTGAGATACAACTCAAACGAGATGCGCAGATACATATCCTGTTCGAGTTCATTGTGATGAGTCACAAATGGACGCGCGGCCGCGCCGCCATACAACGGCTGCAGGATAGGAGTCTCTACTTCAAGAAAACCTTTGTTGTCGAGGAAGGTGCGCAATGCGGTGATGATGGCGGCGCGCTTGCGGAATGTCTCGCGTGCGGCGGGGTTCACTGCCAGGTCAGCGTAGCGTTGGCGCGCGCGCAGTTCAGGGTCTTCCAACGCGGCGTGGCGGACTACGGTGCCGTCTGCGAGCGTTTCATCCTTGGCAGCGGGGAGCGGGCTTATCGATTTGGCAAGCATGCTAAAGTCGTGGATGTGAAGCGTGACTTCTCCCGTTTTGGTACGGAACATGACGCCCTCCGTTTGAATGAAGTCGCCAATGTCGAACATCTTGTTGAAGAAGTCGAGGCGTTCCTTGCCGATCTCGTTCGCTCGAAAGAATAGTTGAATTTTGCCTGCGCCATCTTCGATGTGGGCGAAAGAAATTTTGCCCATGACGCGTGTCGCACGAATGCGGCCAGCCAGCGTCACTTTGACCTCGCGCGTCGAGCCCGATGAAGCACCTTCGCTCTCAGCGGCTTCAAATTCGGCAATTGCTTCGACGCTGGTATGAGTCCGGCTTGAACGCGTGGGATACGCTTCTATGCCCTCAGCGCGCAGTTCATCCAGTTTTTGGAGACGGATCTTTTCGAGTGAGTTGTATTCTGCCATTTAATTCTCCCCCTTCTCCTCTTGCCCCCATCGGGGGTGCTTCGCGAGGAGAAGGGACGGGGATGAGGGCATTGCAAGGTCTTTCCCTCACAGGTAAAAATAAAAACCCCGCGCACCTATCCAGGTGCGCGGGGTATGATGACGCTCCTGTATTTAGCCAACCTTCAGGATTTTAACATTATATGTGCCGCCTGGGGTTTCCACTTTTACGGTTTCGCCTACCTTGTGATTCAGAATGGCTTTACCGATCGGTGACTCGTTCGAGATCTTGCCCTCACGCGGGTTGGCTTCTGCCACGCCCACGATCGTGAAGGTCTCGGCTTCAAAGTTACCTTCCTTGATGGTGGCCTTTGAACCGAGTTGGACGATGTCACTCTTGTTCTTGCCGTTCTCTATGATCTTCGCGGTGGCAAGCAGCACATCCAGTTCCTGAATGCGGCCCTCCACAAAGGCCTGCTCGTTTTTGGCGGCTTCATATTCGGCGTTCTCGATCAGCTCCCCACCCTCCATGGCCTCGTGCAGACGATTGGCAACTTCCTGTCGTTTGGCAGTTCGCAGGTAGTCCAGCTCATCTTGAAGTTTCTGATAACCTTCTTTGGTCAAAAAATTGTTAGGCATCGTTATTTCCTACTATAAGAATATTGCATCTCCAAAAGAGATGCAAATGAGTAAAACCTGGTTTCCTTCCCGTCAGGCGCGCTTAATATATCACGATTTCGGAGTCAATACAAGACGATCAGTGTAGGGATTTCCCTACGAAATCCCTACACTGAAAATTTTACCAATAATCAGGCTGCAATAAACGAATACCCTTGTGCACAGCCCAGTAGGATCGGATGGATTCCTGCGCTTTTTCCGCGGTGTCGAACACGTCTCCCAATGTGGGGATTTGGGATTTATAAGCCAAAACCGCCTCCTGCCAACGCTTTAGGCTGGCCTCCGTTATTGACTGAACAGATTCCTTCATCCCAGCCGATTTCGGCCCCAGTTCCTGAGCTTTGTAGAAAATATAAGGAACATCAATGTCATAGATGAGCGGACGCCCAAGTAGTTCGGCGGCCTGGCGCACAAGGACATGGTCAACGTGAGAACCGACTGACAGTTGGCAGACCAGCACATCGTCCGGTTTGAGGCGGACGGAGACTGCTCCAGCGATTTGCCTGGGCAGGTCTACATCCGCCGGGTGAGGCGAGACAGAAATCTCGGAGTATAGCCATTCGCCATTTGTCCCGGACGCTTCCTGAATGGGAAGTGAGGCGTCCGGGATTAGCACACGGCGGTAGATGCAGTCCAGAAAGTCAAAATGGACGGTGGTTGCGCCAACAATGGCCGCGGCATTACTATCCTCCACGCGGCGGCCCCGAACCACATTCTCCGCAGAGTCAAATCCCCACACTTTGTGGAGCATCTGCGCGATCGGGGAATACTCGCCTTCGGGTGGGTACCCGCACATGAACGTCCAAATTTCGACCGGAATACCTGCCTGGGTTTGCCCATGGATCAGGCCACCCGCAGAGAGTACAGCGTCATCGAGATGGGGAGAAAGGTATATCCAGCGCATGGAGTAGATTTAACCACGTTTATAATAAAACGCGAAAGATTTTAAGACGGCAGTGCAATTAATTTTTGGCACAAATCTAGTAAACTTGATCTGGAGGCCCATATGGATGAACGACGTAAACAACCACGCAGGGATTTGATGTCTTATTCACAGGTGTTTGACCTGTATACCGGCAAGCTGATTGGCTATCTTGGCGATCTAAATCAATTGGGCGCCATGGTGATCGCGGAGGAGCCAATGGAAGTGAACACGACCCTGACGATATCCATTCAACTTCCGGAACTGCCCAAGATCAAGGCCACACGTGTGGCTCTACCGGTGCGCGTTGCATATTGTCATAAAGACCTCAGCCCTGAGTATTTCAACATCGGAATGCAGTTCAAACTTGTGACAGACCATCAAAGAACTGTTATCGAAGCTGTGATTAAAAATTACGAGTTTCGACGCGAAGTGCCTGAATATCCTCCGCATCCAACAGAACTGGAGTGAGAGAACTTCGAACAACAAAAGGATCCGCGGCAATGAAAGCCTGAAGGTCCTTTTTGTTTACCTATTCATATTTTTATCCTATAATGCGGGGACACCAAAAAGAGAGAGCCTGCCCATGAGCGCTTCATCTGGTCGTCATTTCTTTATTAGCTACAGCCGCACAGATACAACCCAAAAACAAAATATTATTAAACAGTTACGCACGCGCGGTATCAACCTGTGGGTGGATATCGAGAATCTCGTGCCAGGCAGCCCGGCCTGGGAACGTGAGATAGAGCGCGCCATTCGCGACGCGGCTGGCATCATTGTGCTGCTCTCGCCTGATTCCAACAACTCAGAGTGGGTACGAAGAGAGATCAGCTTCGCGGAGCAAAATGACAAGCAGATTTTTCCTGTCTTGATTCGCGGCGACGAAGATGATTCCGTTCCACTGAGGCTTTCCAACCATCAATGGGTGGATCTGCGCACAAACTCCGATAGCGGATTGGATGGGCTGGCCGACGCGCTAAAGGATCAGTTGGGCATTACTGCTGTCAGCAACGGTATAAAAGTATACGCGATTCAAACGGCCATCCCGGATACTTCACTCGAGAATCAAGAGTCTGTACAGGAATACGTCGTTTCCGGAGAGACCATCCCTCCTAAAAAAGCACAAGCCCTCAACAAGTGGTTTCTGCCTGCGGGAATTCTCATAGTAATTTCCATACTGGCATTGGGCAGCTTATGGGCTGGCAGTCAACTCATTTCTCAGATATCGCCCTCCCAATCCAGCTTTACTGCCACAGTATTTACAACTGCCATGGCAACCACAACGCCGACAGCTGCAGCAATAAAAACCCAGACACCGGCAAATACATCCCTTCCCCCTACAGCAACGATTCCCGCACCAGATCGACTTTCGGAATACCTGAGTGATGTGCAAGTACTATACATTGACACCTTTGACGATCCACTTGGGAGTGGATGGAGCGTTGACGCTGGGACGATTGAGAATGGCGTTATGGAGCTCATTGGGAACGAAAATTGGAGCTTCTCGTATTGGAATGGAGAATTTGGAGAAAATGAGGGTGTCGTTTTAGATTTTAATTATTCAATAAACTCTCTTTCTGAAATTTTCATGGGATATGGCATATGGGAAACTGACGAGTACAAGCGATTCGGCGCTTATATCGGGGGTGATCAGCCGAAAGTGGATGAATATAGAGGTAATGAAGATCATGGAGGAGCAAATTTATCTGGTAATTTGACGCTTCAGCCAGGTACAACCTATTCCTTATTGATAGCGATTTTGCCAAATGGTGAATTCTTAGAAGCGATTTGGGATCCATCCAATTCATCAGAAGCACTTTTCTACAGGGAAAAAATTGATGAAACCTGGGCTGGGCTAACCTGGACACTCTGGATTGGAGTCAATCAAAATACAATCCAATTTGATAATTTCCATGAAATCAAATTTAGCAGTGCAAAATAACCTGATTTACTCTGGTACTCCCTTATTCACAGGCTTATAATAGAGTCATCGGCATATCATAAATAGCATATGAGCTTTTCTTCAGAAGTCCGATGGGTTAGAAAAAGAGGATACCCCTCATGGATAGTTCAGATCCCATTCAACTAAATATCGAAATCTCAGCAAGTGATGCAACGGAAGAAGACATTGACCAGATGACGCGCCAATTGCTCTCTGAATTGAGAGACATGGAGGTCGAATCGGCAGAGCTAACGAAAGGCGACCCTGCGCCTCACGGCACAAAATCCGTTGACCCGGTAATGATGGGAAATATTGCGATTGCCATTCTGCCGTCTATTCTGCCCAAAGTGGTGGAGTTTGTGCAATCCTGGGCTATGCGTGGACATGGACGCGCTGTTAAATTCAAAGGTAGGGTGGGAGGACAAGTCATTGAATTTGAAGGCTCCGCAGAAGATCTGCAAAAACTTCTTGAAATACTTTCAAACAGCAAAAAGAAAAGATGAGTTCAAAGTTTGCCCTGATTATCGGCAACACGGAATACACCGACCCAGGCCTGGCACAATTGACCGCGCCAGGCGGGGATACGGAAGACTTTGCGCGCGTTCTCAAAGATCAGGACATTGGCGCATTTGATAACGTCGAAATCTTATTAAATCAGTCGTCATCCGCTGTTAATGAAGCAATTGACGAGTTTTTTGACCAGAAGAAACCCGACGATTTGCTGGTCCTATATTTTTCGGGTCATGGAGTCCGTGATGAACTCGGCGCATTGTATCTGGCTGTCAAGAATACAATCCGTACCCGCCTTCGATCTACAGCAGTTAAGTCGGATTACATACGTGAAGTAATGGATCAAAGCCGCTCGAAGCGGCAAGTGTTGATTTTGGATTGCTGCAACAGTGGCGCATTTAGCCAGGGGACAAAAGCCGCCACGGGCGTGAGCATTGGAACTGCATCCGCCTTTGAAGCAGGCTACGGTCGCATCATCCTGACGGCCAGCGATTCAACTCAATTCGCCTGGGAAGGCAATAAGGTAATTGGCGAAACGGACAACTCTTTGTTTACTCACTACCTGATAGAAGGCTTGGAGGGTGAAGCAGATCAGGACGGTGATGGGCGTATTACCGTAGATGAATTGTATGACTACGCTTATGAAAAAGTAAAACTTGCCACTCCAAAGCAAACGCCTTCAAAATTTTCAAGCAAACAACAGGGAGAAATTGTTCTGCGTCAAATTACCCGCATTCAAGACATCAAACCTGTAACTCTGCCTGATCAGCTTACCGGCGAAATTGAAAATCCTTACCCAGAGGTACGCTTGAGAGCAGTATTACAGTTAGCGAAACTGGTGAGTGGCAAGAATCTTGGTTTGGCGCGCTCAGCCAGAGAGGCGCTCGAACGTATAGAAAAAGAAGATGACAGCCGCCGCGTGGCACAGGCGGCAACGCAAATACTGGAATCCACCCGTCAGGCCGAGCTATTGGCAATGCAGAAGGCAGAGGAAGAACGAAAAGTGAGGGAAGAAGAAGAACGCAAAGCGATCCTAAAAGCCGAAGAGGAGCGTTTGGCGCGCGAAAAGGCAGAGCAGGAACGTCTGGCACAAGAGAAAGCTAAAGCCGAACGCATCGCGGCTCAAAAAGCGGAAGAAGAGCGTATTGCAAAAGCAAAGATTGAAACTGAGCGTCTCACCGAGCATAAACGGCTTGACGTGGAAAAAGCAGCAGAGCGGCTAGCTACACAGAAGGCTGAGGTTGAACGAAGATCCAAAGAAGGGGCCCAACATTTGGCCGCTGAAAAAGCAGAGGCTGGCCGAAAAGCCAAAGAAGAAGCTGATAGATTGTTAGCAGAGCAGAAAGCACAGGAAGAACGAAAAGCTAGAGAAGAAGCAGAACGCCTTGCCATCCTAAAAGCCGAAGCGGAACGATTGGCACGTGAAAAAGCAGAAGAGAAGGAAAAACCAGGGCTAGAGAAGGTACACCTTGAAGCTGAAAAGCAAGAACAACGTTTCCCCTCTGTCAAGAAAACAATTTGGACACCAATGTCAATGTCCGTTGGCATCGCGGTTTTGGTTTTTCTGTGCTTCTGCACAGGATTCTATTGGTGGGTAGATGCTAACTTTCTATGGTGCGTGTTCTTCCCGTTCTTATCGGGCTGTTGATCTTGAAAGATTCGTATTTGGGGTATTGAACTATAAAAGAGGATGACTTCTGTAATTTACTTTGTGATTTTCTCGCTTGCGCGGGTTTTTCCCTTCTCCTTATTCTTCGCGACGGCTTTCTTCTTTATAGCGCTTTTCTTCCCACTTTCTTCTTTCTTCGCAACAGTCTTCTTTCGTGGCTTCTTGACCTTCACTTCCTCCACAACTTCTTCTTCCTTTACACTAAACATCTCGTCCCACGTCGCCTGCATGGTCTCGACGCCCACACCGTTCAGCGCACTATTTACCAATCCCCATTTACTATCGCCCACGAATCGCCAGTCCATGAATACGTAATGCTGGTACGCGCTCAATGGATGGTGGCTCGAGTATAGGGCGTTGCATTTCCATAACCGTCTTTAAATTAAATTCAAAGTGGGTATAATTTAGGAGTTGTTATAAACTCGACAAAAATTTCTTCACTGAGAACCTATCCCGAATCGAGAATGCTATGAATGAGACCGATAAGGCGGAATTCAATATTGTTGATAGTGATGGATGTTGAATCGGGAGTGCTGACAAACGGCGGGATTGCATGGGACATATGCGATCAATGATGCGGTGGCTAAAAGGTGAAGTATGGAAGATTTAACTGGAAAGCAATTCGGGCAATACCAGATCGTTGCCCCGCTTGGGGAAGGGGGTATGGCAGCGGTCTATAAAGCCTATCAGCCGGCCATGGAACGTTTCGTTGCTGTCAAAGTTCTACCGCGGCAAATGGCATCTTCCGACGAGTTCGTCGCACGTTTCAGACGCGAAGCCCGGATGTTGGCGCAGCTTCAGCATCCACATATCCTGCCTGTCTTTGATTATGGTGAAGCGGATGGCTATCCCTATATCGTTATGCCATTTGTTCCCAGTGGCACACTCGCAGAACTCCTACACAAACGACGCTTGCCACTGGCACAGGTGCGCCGCATCGTCACCCAGATCGGCGACGCGCTAAGTTATGCACACGCACGTGGCATGATCCATCGCGATATCAAGCCTAGCAATGTGCTGATTGATGAACGCGGCAATTGTCTGCTGACCGATTTCGGTTTAGCGCGCATGGCGGAGGCATCTACAAAACTTACGGCCTCAGGGGCTGTCATGGGCACGCCAGCTTACATGTCGCCGGAACAGGGAGCGGGGTCTAACATAGATCAGCGCAGCGACATTTACTCACTTGGCATCGTTCTCTATGAAATGGCCACTGGCCGCGTTCCGTATATTGCGGAAACCCCCATTGCTGTCGTCTTTAAGCATATTCAAGACCCTCTTCCCTCGGCGCGCAAACTAAACCCTGATCTTCCAGAGTCAGTCGAGTTGGTTTTATTCAAATCACTCGCAAAGAATCCCGATGACCGTTATCAGACTGCAGAAGATTTCGTAGGCGCAATTCAAATGGCTATCCCAGAAATTCTGCCCGAGGAAAAAGCGCCGACTACTATGCAGACTGCTCCGGCAGTGATAATCGCTTCGCGACCGGATGCCATGGTCGCCTCGGTGCAAGCGGCAAAACCGCGAACCGGATTTCGCATGTATGGACTGATTGGACTTGGGATCCTATTTGTTCTCGTTGCTGGAATTTGGGGAATGTCTTCGCTAGGCGGAAAAGCCAAACCAACGGAAAGGCCAGTTCTTGCATCAACGAGGACCAACGCGCCAGCCTCCTCTCCAACTTTCACTCCGCCTGCAACAGACTCTGTGCCTGCTTCTGAACTTGATTGCACGAAACCCGAAACTTTTTGTGTAGGTCTGGTCACCGATGTCGGCCGGATCAATGACAAGTCCTTCAACCAGTCTGCCTGGGAAGGCGTTCAGCGGGCTGAAAAAGATTTAGGTGCTCATGTTCAGTATATTGAAACGAGCGACTCTAAGGATTACAACAAGAATATCGCCACCTTTGGTGAGGCGAGCTACGATGTGATCGTAACTGTTGGTTTCGCGCTCGGTGAAACCACGGATGCGGCCGCGGCTACATACCCTAACACCAAATTCATTGGCGTGGATCAGTTCCAGGCTGAAACTGTGAATGGCGTGGCGGGTTTGCTCTTCCCCGAAGACAACGCTGGCTTCCTGGTTGGTGCTCTCGCCGCGATGATGAGCAAGAGCCACAAGATTGGCGCCGTGTGCGGAACCGATGTGGTTCCTGCCGTTTGGCGCTTCGGTGAGGGCTACAAAGCTGGGGCCGCGTATGCAGATGGTATGATGGGCTCCACCACCAAGGTCTTTGTTGTATATCACAGCGATGTCGGTTTCGATAAAACCTTCACTGACCCTGAATGGGGCGCGCAGACAGCGAAGTCCATGATGGATCAGGGTGCGGACGCGATCTTTGGTTGTGGAGGGATGACAGGTAACGGAGCCGTCACAACTGCTGCTCAATCTGGAGCGTATGCGATTGGTGTTGACACAGACCAATATTACAGTCTGCCTGAAGCCGCCCCACACATGCTCTCCAGCGCAATGAAACTCATCACACCGGGGGTGTTTGATCTGATTAAAAGCGCACAGGATGGCAATTTCGTCAATGGCAATGTGACTGGCAGTGCCGGTTACGCTCCCTACCATGATCTGGATAGCACAGTGCCTGCTGAAGTGAAGGCTGAGATGGAAAAGATCAACGCCGGCTTGCTCGACGGCTCAATCAAGACCAATGTCCCTGCTGTGAAACCGTAGGAGTCTAATAAAATATTCTGACCACAAGTTTCAGTTGGCTTTATTGTTGGATTTATCTTTCACCGTTTGTAAGCGCTCCCGCAGCTCCAGCGCAAGTCAATGTTGAGAATGTGTGTACGAGAAACGCGGATATGTCTTATAAATATCAGATGGGCAGGTTTATAATGGCCTTTTCAGTATGTCATGGGTTTGATGGGTAGAAGAAAGAGGATACCCTCATGGACAATCCAGAATGCAGCGAGCTGAACATCGAAATCTCAGCCAATGATCGAACAGATGAAGAACTCGACCGCATGACGCGTCAATTGCGCTTTGAGTTGAAAAAATGAGCGGAAAATTTGCCCTGATTATCGGTAATACAGAATACACCGACCCAGGATTAGCGCAATTGACCGCGCCTGGCAAAGACACGGAAGACTTCGCACGCGTTCTCAAAGACCAGGATATTGGCGCGTTTGACGAAGTCAATATTTTATTGAACCAACCAGAACCTGTGGTGCGCGGAGCAATTGACGAGTTCTTCGATCTAAAGAAGCCTGATGATTTGCTAGTTCTTTACTTTTCAGGGCATGGCGTGCGCGATGAACTCGGCGCATTGTATCTGGCTGTCAAAAATACAATCCGTACCCGCCTTAGGTCTACAGCAGTTAAATCGGATTACATTCGCGAAGCCATGGATCAAAGTCGCTCGAGGCGACAGGTGCTCATCCTTGATTGTTGCAATAGCGGCGCGTACGCACAGGGAACAAAAGCCGCGACCGGAGTAAGCATCGGAACTGCCTCTGCCTTTGAAGCAGGCTACGGTCGCATCGTCCTGACAGCTAGTGACTCAACCCAATTCGCCTGGGAAGGCGATAAGGTTATTGGCGAAACCGACAATTCTCTATTTACTCATTATCTGGTACAAGGCTTGGAAGGCGAAGCAGACCTTGACGGTGATGGCCGCATCACTGTAGATGAGTTGTACGACTACGCTTATGAGAAAGTAAGACTTGCCACTCCAAAGCAAACCCCATCAAAATTTTCAAGCAAACAACAGGGAGAAATTGTCCTGCGTCAAAGCATGCGGATTGAAGATATAAAACCTGTACCATTGCCTGCCGAATTAATTGATGAAATCGAGGACACCCGCCCCTATGTGCGCGAGATTGCGGTACAGAAATTAGAAAAACTGCTCAAAGGCAGGAGTATCGGGTTAGCACGTTCCGCCCGCGAAGCACTGGAAAAAATTGCCGCAGACGATGACAGCCGCCGAGTATCTCTTGCAGCAACGCAGGCAATAGAGTCTATTCGGCAGGCAGAGCAGAAGGTGAAAGAAGAGCGTGAAGCCGCAGAAAGAGCCGCGCGCGAACAAGCAGAACGAGAGGCTGCAGAACTCAAAGTCAAGGAAGAAGCTGAACGCATCGCTTCTCAGAAGGCTGAAGAAGAACGCCTTGCACAAGCACGAGTTGAAGCTGAACGCAAAGCCAAAGAAGAAGCACAGTTATTAGCCGCGCAGAAGACCGAAGAAGAGCGGATTGCCATGCAAGAGGTAGAAAAAGAACGACTGGCTCAGCAAAAAGTAGAAAATGAACAAAAGACTAAAGAAGAGTCAGAACGCCTTGCCGCGCAAAAAGCCGAAGAAGAACGGTTGAAAAAACAGAGGGCCGAACAAAAGCGCGCTGCTCGCCAGAAAGCAAAAGCTGAACTAAAGGCAAGAGAAGAAGCAAACCGTCTAGCCGCCCAAAAATCTGAAGTAAAACGTGTCGCACGCGAAAGTGCAGAACGCAGCTTCGCACAAATAAGGGATAAACTTAGCCAACTACTTGCTTATGGGAAAGTGAAGTGGGATGCACTCATAAATTATCTTCAAAGTATCCCGAAGAACAAATCCAAAATCTACACCCTGTCTGCCTTGGCAATCGTAGCCGTAGCTGGATTCTTGTCCTATCAGCAATTGAGTAATGATAGTTTTTACTTCTCAGGCACTTCGGACGGAGATATTACAATTTACTTTTATGACGGTGAAAATGCTAATATTCCTCAGGGCATAGGAGAGGGCAGGAATTGGTCGCCCGCTGTTGGTGCATTTGGGAGGCTTTATTTCACGTCAAATCGGGATGGCAAAGCCGAAATCTATGAAATGAAGAGTGACGGCAACATTCGGCGTCTCACGCAGACACCCGACCCGTGGGAAAGTTGGTCGCCCGCTTTTGGCGCATTCGGGAGGCTATTTTTCACATCAAATCGGGATGGCAAAGCCGAGATCTATGAATTGAAGAGCGATGGCAATGTTGAGCGTCTCACGCGTACACCCGATCCGTGGGAAAGTTGGTCCCCCGCTGTCGATGCGTTTGGGCGGCTATACTTCACATCAAATCGGGATGGCAAAGCCGAGATCTATGAATTCAAACGTGCTAGTGTGATTGAGCGTCTCACGCACACACCCGATCCATGGGAAAGTTGGTCCCCTGCCGTTGCTTTATCCGGGCGGTTATTTTTCACATCAAATCGGGATGGCAAAGCCGAAATCTATGAATTCAAACGTGATAGTGAGATTGAGCGTTTCACGAACACACCCGATCCATGGGAAAGTTGGTCCCCGGTTATTAGAGGCCAGAACATTTACTTCACATCCGACAGAGAAGGTTTTAACAGGGTTTATGCCCTTACCCCCCAAGCCATCGCCATATATCAATTTGAAAGTTGGACAACAAGGAGCCCTGAAAGACTTCCTAATCCTCGCCCGTAACTGAACGGAAATCTAAACAGACTGATTAACAATGAATCGAAACGGCAGTAGCTTGTTACTGCGGATCTAATTGTCCTGACTCTGCTAGCTTACTTTTTTTCTAGACACTTTTTTTCGAGCAACTTTTTTAGCAATTGGTTTCTTAGTCAACGCTTTCGCTGTTCCCGTCACAGAAGTTTTATTCTTACTACTTGTCACCTTCTTACTACCGCCTTTTTTCTCGACAATCTTCTTGGCAACGCTCTTCTTTGCCACACGCCTCTTCTCAACCCCCTTCTTCTCTCCTCTTTCTTCTTTCTTCTTCCCCCCCACCTTCTTGCGTGGCTTTTTCCCTTTCTCCTCTTCATCCTTATT